>ERZ887942.887-NODE-887-length-22602-cov-21.281457_pt1 | contig 22602 bp, 18 predicted proteins | sample MGYA00521099_ERZ887942 | MGnify/ENA primary metagenome ERZ887942 (study PRJEB32303, sample SAMEA104408605) | aquatic metagenome | biome: Brackish water; feature: Pelagic; material: water | place: Baltic Sea | collected 2014-06-07T06:48:00 | depth 16,251 m ...
AACAAAATGATGGGTGATGGTCTCGGTTTTAGTGCCAAGGAGCTCCAGCTTCAGGCAGCGATGGCCATGGGGGATTACGGGATGGCAGGATTTGGTAATTTGACATCACAACAGGTTTCTTTTCTCATTAACGGAAACTACCATAGTGGACCTGTGAGCTTTATCAGGACGGTGGGCTATCTGGGGTTGGCGATCTTTGGAGTGGGGCTTTTGGCAGTCCTGATCGCCAGTCATCGGCTGCTCAGGTCCGTCAAGGGGACTCCCTATTTTGGAATCGTCGCGCTGGTTTGTGTTCCGGCCATTGCCCACCCCTTTATATTTTTCTTCGTAATTGGGACGTTCTCTTCGGGTGTTTCGACATTCTTTCTCAACATTGGACTGATTTGCTTCTTTCGAAATAATATTGATTTCGACAATCTTCATCACGATCCAAGGGAGGAGATGGATGAAGTGGAGGAAGTGGAGGAAGTGCCTCGGGTCCAGGCGTGACCACTTTAATGAGGTTCGCCCCTTTGGATTGAAGAAGCGTGCGAATCTTTTGATTGCATGGTGAACAGCCTAAAAGGTGAGAATCTGAGATAAAAGAATTGCTGATGAAAATACTCATTGAGGCCTACTCATGCGAACCGGGGGAAGGGTCCGAAAAGGGAGTGGGATGGAATGTCGTTTGTCATCTTGCGAGTGGGTTTCAACACCAGCTTGCGGTCATCACCCGATCCAAAAATAAAGAGAAGATCGAAAGGGAGGAAGATCCACGGGTGCAAACCGTGGACTGGATTTTTGTTGAGCCGCCGGCCTGTTTTGCTTGGGTCAAACAACGGGGTTCGATTGGGCTGCGGGTCTACAATCTTCTCTGGCAGAGAGAGATGAAGAAGGCGGCCACTCTTTACCTTGAGAGCCATGAGGTTGATGTTTTACACCGATTGACATTTGGGAGTATTCTTCCCCCAAGTTTGTTAGCTGGCTTCAACCATCCCTTGGTCGTCGGTCCGGCGGGTGGTGCCGAGATGAGTCCTTCTGAACTCGTGAAGGATTTGCCATTGCGCCTTTGGCTGAAAGATCGGATCAGGGCCGTTCTGTTTCGGTTTGGATCGTGGCTACCGTCCACGCGGAAGGCTTATCGCAGCTGTGAGGTCGCGCTGGGAGCAACCGATGCCTCGGTGGCTGCCTTTAAGAGGCTAGGCGCAAGCATGGCGCGTTTGGTTCCGCAATCGGGATGCGGTGATGACGAGGTTGAGGCGTTTGCCCGATCCAACCCGGTCAATGCCATCCCGCCCGGTGGTTCGGTGAAGCTACTGACCGCTTGCCGATTGGTGCACTGGAAGGCGATTGATTTGGCGATTGAGGCGGTCAAAAAAGCGGTAGAAAACGGCACCGACGTCGAGTTGACGATTCTGGGTTCCGGGCCCGAGCGAAAAACCCTTGAAGCCAAAGTGGCTCAATACGGATTGACCGGCCAAATTCAGTTTGCGGGCAAGCTGCCTACTCTTGAAGATGTTTATCAGCTCATGAGAAGTTGTGATGCCTTGATCCATCCGGCACTCAATGAGGCCTTTGGGCAGGCTGTGCTGGAGTCTCTTGCCTTGGGGCGCCAGGTGATTTGTTTGGACTGGGCAGGACCCGGAATGATTGTGACCGATCAATGTGGAATCAAGGTCAAGCCGGGTTCGCGAGAGGAAGTGGTGTCCGGTCTTGCCGGTGCGATCTCCTCTCTTCCTGCCCGGCGGCTGAATTGGGAGGAGCTTCAGGAGGAAGCGATCAAGAGATCGAAGGCATTTTCGTGGCAACGGCTTGCTGGTGAGGTCGATCAGGCCTACCGGGACAGCGTTGGGAATGGGGATGAAAATCCGACTTAGGAGAAGCTCAAAAGGGAGCAGGGAGAGTTGAATCAACACCTGAAAGCTGAATGAATTCTGAGAAGATTGATTTTACGATCATCACCCCCAGTCTCAATTATGGGAAGTATATCGGGGAATGTCTCAAAAGCGTGGCGGACCAGCACGGTGTCGTTTTGGAACATTTGATTTATGATGCCGGATCTACAGATCAAACGGCGGAGATTGTGTCCCGGTATCCCGGGGTTCGCTTTGTTCAGGAACCCGATAATGGCATGAGCAGCGCCATTAACAAAGGTTTTGCAGCTGCCAGAGGTGAATGGGTGATGTGGCTGAATGCCGATGATCGGCTGAAACCTGGCGCTTTGCGGGCGGTGCTGGAGTTTGCAAAGGGGAAAAATGCCGATGTCCTCTATGCCGGATGGGATTTCGTTGATGAAAAAGGGGATTTACTGAGACCGATGACTCTTTTCCCGTTCCAGAAAGCAATGCTCTGTTATCTGGTGTGCTACATTGGATCGACTTCGGCATTTTACCGAAAAAAGACGGTGCTGGATGAGGGACATCGGCTGAACGAAGATTTCCGATATGTCATGGACGGAGAGTTCTACAACAGCCTGGCGTCTCTAGGTAAAGATTTTGCCTACCTTCACTCACGAATTGCCGATTTCCGGATGCATGGGGGGAATTTAAGTTTTCGGCACCGAAATAAGTCGGACCGGAGTGCTTCCGAGGAGTTGGTGAGGCAGAAACAGTTTGCAGAGTCGGCGACAATTATTCGCTGTTACGGGCAACAGGCTGTGCAATCCCATCCGTGGGTTTGGTTTGTGGACGGTATTTTATTTGGTTTTTTCCGGATTAAAAAATTTGTCGTTAAGCGGGTCTACCGGTGGTGTGTTCCAATGGTGACGTTGGAATCTAAAGCCAATGACGAGCTGGAAACAAAAGTAGGTGATGACTCTTCGCACTAAAGAGGGGCTGAGGGCCTATGTGGATGCGAACCAGGGAAACGTGGCATTTCTCCGCTTCGAAAGGGGAGGGTTGAAGCAAGGGCCTACGAGTGACTGGGATATTGCAGTCAGGGATCGCTCGAGTGGCCTCGAGCATTGCGGGAAGCACTTCGGAGCTGCGTGGCTGAGGATTCCCCGGCGTTATGTCATCCAGCACTTTTATCAATGGGGTCAGGTCGACTTACTTCCGGTTTTTGAATGGAACGGGGTGGAATATTTGGACCAAAAGTCGTTTTGGGACGGGGTGTCGGTCTCAGAGGACGGCTTGCCCCGCCCGGCCTTGGGGCATGACGCCTTCATTGCCTGGATGACGGGGTTACTTTGGGGAGGGAGTTTCGATTCGCGATACACCGAATTTGTGACGCTTGGCGCAAGCGAGGATGAGGCCAATTTTCGGGGCAGTTTGGAAAAGGCTTTCGGGAAGGGGTTGGCCGGGATCCTGTATGATTATGCGGTAGAGGGGAGAGCTGTTGATGCGACTCAATTGGTCGGTGAATTGAGATTTACATTGATGCGTCGCAAAGCCGTGTCGTCTCCATTGAAGACTTTTAGAGGAGTGGCGAGGCATTGGTTCTGCGAGATTGGATTTCATTGGCGCACGCCGTATCCATGGATTGGAATTCTGGGGCCTGATGGCAGTGGGAAATCGTCGGTCATTGAGGGTTTGACCGAGAAGCTCAAGTTGTCTCGAGTTAAGATGAAGCCGATTCACTGGTTACCACAGCTCAGCAGGACCGCCGGGGCGTCCAGCGCTGTGGTCACTGATCCCCATGCCCGACCTCCGAAATCCGGCTTCCTCTCTCTTTTGCAACTGGGGAAGGTCGTGTTGGTCTGGTGGGTCGCTTTGATCCGGGATCTCATTCATTTGCGCGCCAAGCAGTCGCTGGTCCTTTCCGACCGTTTTTATCCGGATCTTTTGGCGGACCCCCGGAGATATCGTTACGGGGCGTCGGTTGGGTTTGCAAAGTGGGCGTTCAAACTCATTCCCAGACCGGATCGGGTGATTGTCCTCCATACCGATGCCGAAACCATTTTGAAGAGAAAGCAGGAAGTCGCTCCGGCCGAGTTAGAGCGCCAACTTGGAGCGTATCAAGCAATCGTGGAAGCCTGGGGAGAGAAAGCAGTCCTGGTTGATTGCGGTCAGGAGCTTGAGTCTGTCGTTGAGGAAGCTTTTGAAACCCTGTTGGGTGCTTTGGCCGAGAGATCGAGATGAAAAGAGTGGCTCATATTTTATCCTATTTTCCCGGACAGGAAGGCCTGACCAGTTTTTGCCGGGGTCTGGGGTCTGCTTGTGAAGAGATCGAAGAGGTCGATGTTCCTATCATCACATTTCGCGGAAAGCCTGCCAAGGAATTCACGGGGAGGGAACCTCCATTGATCAAGTTTCCCCACCGAAAAAGGCATCCTTTTGATCTTCCCGCCGGTTTTCTTCAGGCCCTGGACTCGGGAGAATTGGTTCTCGATGGGGCGGTTTTGCACGGAACCTACAGTCCTCAGGTTTTTGCTTTGGCACGAGCTCTCCATAAGCGGGCGATTCCCTACATTTTCATGCCGCATGATCCTTACGTGAAGGATCTCAGAAGGCATCGGGCTGTTCGAAAATTCGTTTATTGGCATTTGTGCGAGAAGTGGGTCATTGATCATGCCGCTGCCATTCAGCTTCTTTCCGCGAGCCACGAGAGTTCCTTGCGGAATTTAGGGCGCAAGACGAGGGTCTTTACGATCGCGAACGGCTGTCACCCGGAGGATCGCAAATTTATTGATCCCAAGGCGAGGGTTCCGGGAGAAAGCGATGATTTTTTGATTCAGTATCTCGGGAGAATGGATCGGAATCACAAGGGGCTGGATCTTCTGATTCAAGGTTATGCGCAATTTCTTAAGGGTCTCGATTCTGGTGAAAAGATCGTCCTTCAATTTAGCGGGAATGATTGGGTTGACAGACCCTTTCTTGAGTCGTTGGCGAGCGAGCTTGGCATATCGGAACGAGTGAGATTCACCGGTCGACTTTCGGACCACTCGGTGACGATCCATAGCCGGGCGGACCTGTCCGTTTTGTGTTCGCGATTTGACGGATTCGGGCTCACAATTGTAGAAGCGATGTTGGCCGGGAGGCCGGTGCTGGTCTCCCGGGAAGCGGGAATTGCAGAGCATGTGGAAAAAGCGGGGGCGGGCTTTTTGGTGGACCCGAATGCCGATAGCATTTCGGAAGGATTCGTCAGGGCCTGGAAGGCACGCAAAGAAATTTCAGCAATGGGGCGCCGGGGGCAGGAGTTTGTGTGCTCTGATCTCACTTGGTCGTCGGTCGCTGCGAAATCAGTGGAGATTTACCGAGCTGTCTTTGAGGGGTGAATCAAATTCCGGCTCTAAGGTTGTTTTTTTTTGAAATTCTGGGATCGTCCGGCTTCGGATTAGTTAACCTTGCCGAAAAAATCGGGATGAATCAGCAATTACTTTTTTCACGAACTCTCAGAGGGGCCGGGCAGGCTTTCTTCCCGTGCTTGTTGCTGATGCTTTCGCCGGCCGTAGTAACCGCCACGGTGGACCTGGATGGCGACGGAGCTTCTGAATTTTGGAATTTGCTCTACCCGGGAGTCCTTCCGAATGAAGAAGATTCCGACCTCGACGGACAGTCGAACCGAAGCGAGATGATCGCGGGAACCAGCCCGATTGATCCCAATGATTCGTTTGTCATTGGCTCGGTTGAATTCAAGGAAAGCCAGGTGGAGCTGGCTTGGGAGGGTGTTCCTGGTAAATGCTACCAAATTCAAAGTTTGAACCCGGAATCAAGCGAGTGGGCGACACTCCTGACGATGGAACCAGTGTCTTCCGTTCAGACATTTTTGAGGACCATTCCTGTCGTCGATCAATCCGGGATTTACCGTGTGACTTCCCGGGACGTCGATTTTGACGGGGATGGTGTGAATGCCTGGGAAGAGTATTTAATGGGCTGGAATGATGAATCCTGGTCCAGTTCAGGAACCGACGGACCTGATTTTGAAGAGGCCCTCCGGGAGTTGGAGAGTGCTGATGGCGTGACTTTGGCGACGGGACAGGTCTTGGCTCAACGCCTGCCTGGTGAGGCGGAAGCGGCCCGTTTTTTGGTTCAGACAAGTTTTGGGCCGACAATGGAATCAATCCAAGCGGTGAGCGAGAAGGGTCTCACCGCTTATCTCGATGAACAATTTTCGCTCATCCCATCCTTATCGAGGGTTGGAATGTGGAGGACGGGGATGCCCTATTCAGTCGGGTTATGGAGACACGGATGGTGGAGGACGGCACTCGTTGCTCCAGATCAATTGAGGCAGAGGATGGCCTATGCCTTGAGTCAAGTCTTTGTGGTGAATACCGAGCCGGGAACAGTCATTGGGGATAACATCAATACCCAGGCGACTTACTACGATATTTTTGTTGAGAAGGGATTTGAAAGTTTTCGAGAGGTTTTAAACGACGTCACCTACAGTCCGGCAATGGGCTTTTATTTGTCACACTTGAACAATCGAAAGGGAGATCCGGCGATGAATCGATTTCCTGATGAAAACTTTGCCCGTGAGATTATGCAGTTGTTTACGATCGGACTTTGGAAACTGAATTCCGATGGGTCGCTTCAGTTTGATGAAGGAGGGAAAAGTATTCCGACCTACGATAATGCGGTGATCACGGAACTCGCCAAGGTTTTTACCGGAATGAGTAACAGTACCACGGATAATGGAAAAATTGCGACGAGCTTTTTCGACTACCCGGGTGGAGGCGACTATGTCAAACCCATGAAGGTATGGGAAGAGGAGCACGAGCAAGGGGCCAAGACCTTATTTGACAATGTGCTTATTCCGGACGGGCAAACGGGTGAAGAAGATGTGCAACAGGCCCTCGACGCATTGTGTGCCCATGAAAATGTCGCGCCGTTTATTTGTTACCGCTTGATTCAGAGGTTTACGACTTCCAATCCGAGCGCGGCCTATCTGAGCCGGGTCACGGCCTCCTGGAACACAAGTGAAGGCGATCTTGGGCAGGTTTTTAAGGCTATTCTGTTAGATCCAGAGGCCCGGGCAGGCGGCGATGTTTCCAGTCGGTCTGGAAAGGTCCGAGAGCCCTTGCTTCGGCTGACCCACATCATGAGGGCTTTTGCTGAGCCCAATCCGACTGTGGGAAATTATGGAGTCTCTGCGAATACTTTGAAGAATGAGCTGGGCCAGTATGTCATGTCTTCGCCTACGGTTTTTAACTTTTACCTTCCGGGCCACTCGCCACGTGGCGAGCTACGGGAAATGGGTCTTGTTTCCCCTGAGCTTCAGATTGCCACAACCAGCTCGCTCCTTGCCACGCATGATCGCCTCAAGACGACCGCTACGATTGGTCACTCGGTCAGGGGCATAGACTACACCGATGAGCTCCCGCTCGCTGATGATCCCGAAGAATTGGCAGATCGGCTCAATATTTTGCTCACCTGGGGCAAGATGTCCACGATGTTGAGAGAGGTCGTAATTGAGCGTCTCCAAAACGAGACTTCCCAGTTGGAGAAAGTGAGAGCAGCTGTCCAGGTGATCGTGACCTCTCCCGAATATAGCGTTCTAAAGTAATGATGAAGGAGGAATTATCCAAATTAAACAGGCGCCGATTCATGGGAGAAGCCAGCTGTGCATCAGTAGGTTCGATCGCAGCGCTCTCTTCAATTTTGAATTTGAAGCTGGTTGGATCTCTTTCGGGAGCAGAAATCGGCCCAACCGATGATTATAAGGCTCTCGTCTGCGTATTTCTAGCCGGTGGCAATGATTCTTTTAATATGCTTTTACCCCAATCGGGTGATGGCTATGCAGAGTATGCGGAATCACGCAGGTCTTTGGCCTTGCCCGTTTCCCAAATCACGCCCCTGAGCCACGCTTTGCCCGATGGCAGGCAGTTGGGTCTTAACGTAAGTATGCCCGGGGTGCTCGATCTTTATGAGGCGGAGAAAGCGGCATTTGTTGCCAATGTGGGAACCTTGGTCGAGGCAACGACAGTCTCTGGAATTCAAAATGGAACGGCGACCCTTCCCCTGGGGTTGTTCTCGCATTCCGATCAGCAACTCCATTGGCAAACGAGTCTGCCTGATACACGTTCTCCTGATTCCGGGTGGGCGGGGAGATTAGGTGATTTTTTTAAAGATCTGAACGGGGTCAGTGGGGTTTCGATGAATATTTCCACTGCTGGAACCAATGTTTTTCAAAGCAGTAGCGGAACCTCGGTGTTCTCCAAGGCCCCCGGCGATACCCCCGGTTTGGCGAATTGGGAAAACCCGAGCCCGATCTTCCGCAACCGCCGGAAAGCGATTGAAACGGTATTGGAAGCTGATTACCAGAACGTCTTCGAACGTGCCTTTGCGGGCAGAAGCCTCGATGCTATTGCGGCAAGTAAGGAATATCTGGACGCGGTGGCGGCTGTTCCGGAAGTGACTTCACCGTTCTCGACGACAACGAATCCAATCTCCTTACAACTCAAGGACGTCGTGGAGGGTATTTCGGCGAGAGAGGGAATGGGTAAGAAGCGCCAGACCTTTTTTGTGAAAGCTCCCGGATGGGATCACCACTCCTCTCTGGATCCCCATCCTGCCATGCTGGCCCAATTGAATGAGGCCATCACTGAGTTTCAAACAGCGATCGACAGCATGGGGCTTTCAGAAAAAGTGACTCTTTTTACGGCTTCGGACTTTGGCAGGACGCTCTCTCCCAATGGAGGGGGAAGTGACCATGCCTGGGGTGGAAATCAGATTGTTGTGGGCGGGGCGGTCAATGGGCGGAAAGTTTATGGTTCCTATCCCGAGTTGGCGATGGGGAATCCATTGGATACGGGGCGTGGCCGACTATTACCAACGACTTCGGTTGACGAGTATTTTGCCGAGCTTGCGCTTTGGATGGGTGTTCCGAAATCCAGCCTTCCCCTGATCCTCCCGAATGTGGGGCGCTTTTATGACGCGAGCACATCGGAGCCCCCTCTTGGCTTGATGAATCTTGTATGATCTGGCGACTGGGATTTCTTGTGGCGCTTGTTTTGGCCATCCTGTGGGTGGTGAAACTCACTTCCCAAGTGCCGGACCAATCAGCGGGAGTTGACGAGGATCCAACAGGTGAGGCGGCCTCGGGTCAAACCAGCTCATCCTCGTCACTGCGTGTGTTGTCGAAATCGTGGTTTGAAATGGAATATGGCACCGAGGACACGACCACGATCCACGATCTTGAGATTGTGTCGTCGACGTTGACCGAGAGCCAAACCATGATCAAAGACTTCACGAGTTATTTTTTGCCGGATAATGCGGCCATCACTGCTTTCCTGAGTGGCGGAAATCGTGACCGGCTCGCTTGGATTCGCCCGGGCCATAAGGCCATTGGTAGGGACGGCGAACTTATGGATCGATTTGGGACGCCCCTCTTTTTCCATCGGGAAACGGGGACGCGATTCCAAATCAGGTCAGCCGGGAATGACCGAACAATGTGGACTGATGATGATGTCGTTTATCCAAAATCAACCCAAGGAAAGCGCGGTAATTAGCCTTGTTGACTGCTTGGATTAGGCCTTAATAACGGGAGATGAATGGGATGACCAGCAAGCCCCAAACCGAGCAGGAGATCACTCTTTCCCGGCGTGGATTTTTATCCATGCCCACTCCTGTTGTGTTGATGGGAGCGGCCGCGTGGCTGATTTTATTGTATATGTTCGCTTTTTATCCGGCGTATCCCACAACACCGGGCAGGACCTTGCTGGGATGGACCTGGAGCGCATGCAACTCGGTGAATGGTTTCCTCCACGGGCGATTTGTTCCCCTCGCCTTCGTCGTGATGGCTGTGATGGCCTGGAAGAAAAAGAGGGGACTGCCGCTTTCTCCATCGATGTGGGGACTTGCTTCCCTTTCATTGGGCTTGCTTCTCTATATCGTTTCAATCAGGACAATTCAGCCCCGACTGGCCTTGGTTGGAGCGCCGTTGGTGATTGTCGGGCTCGTCCACTTTAGTTTTGGTCTGAGGTTTGCGAAGGCGATTCTCTTCCCGGCATTTTTCTTCTGGTTCACCATTCCGGTCCCAGGTCTGGAGGCTGCCTTGACAGGGAACCTCCAAACTCTCATTACGAAGCTCTGTTATGAAGTGGGCATTTTCGTGGGAATGGATTTGACCCGCGTGGGATCTACCATCTCGGTCGCTGGCTCTGATCTGGAGATTTCCGAAGGATGCAGTGGCATTCGTTCGTTGATGGCCCTGGTCATGATCGCAGCGGTTTATGCGAACTACACCCAGAAGGAGCTCTGGAAAAAAGCCGTTCTTTTTCCCTCCTCTGTGCCCCTCGCAATCATCGGGAATTTCGGTCGGATCTTCACGATATTGGTGTTATCCCACTTTGGAATGGAGGATTTTGCGAAGGAGACCTACCACGATTGGGCGGGCCTTCTTCTCTTCTTCCCGATTGCTTTATCGGGCCTCTATCTGGTTGATTATCTCCTTAATTTTAAGCAGCGTCGTAAGAAGCGGGTGAAACGCTCAACGAAAGTAAAAGAAAAATCTCTGAAGACCGTGACCACTGATCAATGAGAAATCGAGTTATTGTCCTTCTGGGAACCGTCGTGCTGTTCGTGGTTGCCGTTTTGTGGCTACCCAACGTTCCCGGGATGAAGCCATCGCGACTTGCGAAGGACCTTCCAAAAGCATTCAACGATTGGACAGGGACCCCCCGGGAACCGGGAGAGAAAGAGCGGAGTATCCTGGCTCAGGACACTGAGTTCGAAAGAATGCAATATTCCCATCGAGATGGTTTTTTGCCACCGGTGGAGGCTTCAATCGTGTTTTCGGGGAAGAATTTGAGTCAGAGTATCCACCGCCCGGAGGTCTGTATGCGGGCTCAAGGTTGGCAATTTGTGAGCGAATCCTATCATAATTGGAAAGGGGTTTTGCCTGATGGAGAGGTCCTCCCGATCAAGGAGATCATTTGCAGGCAACCCCATTTATTCAAGGATGAGGAGGGTCTTCTCAAGCCGACCATTCTCGATAATGGGGAAAAATTGTTCATCTGGATGGCCTTTTATTACACCTTCATTGGTCACGAGCGGATTGTCGCCGGTCATTACGAGCGGACGGGGGAAGATATCAAGGACCGGCTCTTCAAGGGCCACGACCAGCGTTGGGCATACGCGACCTTCTCTTCAATCATCAGTAAAAAATACGTCGAGCAGGGTGCTTCCACAGGGTCACTCGCCATTCTCGATGAGGAAGGGACCAGAAGTCACATGAGTTCTTTCTTAAAGGAGTTACTCCCCCGAATTCTGGCTGCACCGGGAGAGGGCTCCGATGATTCAATCACGACCAAGGACAATCCTGCTCATGAGTGACCGTGGCGCCAAACAACATTTTTCGATCCAGCTTTTGCAGATTTTCGATGCAATTCTGATTTGGTTGGGCTTTGTCTTGGCGGCAGCAGTTCGTGGCCCCGTTCGAACTCTACTGGGGATGAGTGATCCCGGGGAAACTAGTTTTGAAGGAATGACCTGGGTGGTCTATATTGTCGTCCCACTGACTCCGCTGGTGCTTGAGCGATTCGGCTACTACGACCAGCTGATATCCAAGCGATGGTCTCAAAGATTTGGCGATCTCGTTCGGGGAATGTTGGCGGTTATTTTCATTGTGGGAGTCGTGACCGTGTTTGGGAAAATGGATGGCACCAGGCGGTTGGTGCTGGGATCAGGAATTCTCTTCAGCTTCGTTTTTCTTTGGCTTAGAAATCAAATCACGACCAGGGTATTGAGGGCAAGGGCAGCTGATGAAGGTTTCAGAGAGAGGGTGGTGCTCGCTGGATCTGATGAGGAAACAACAACCTTTGCAGAGAGCCTGGAACCTGCGGTTGCGGAGACGTGGAAGGTTGTCGCCCGGTTTGACTTAAGCAGGAGATCAGTGAGAGAACTTGATGAGATTCTCAAAAAAGAATCGGTGCAGAGGGTGATTTTTCTATCCCGGCACACCGAGTTTGAGCGCGTGGCCCAGGCGGTGGAGACCTGTGAAGTCCAGGGAGTCGAAGCCTGGATCGGCGCAACATTTTTGCGGACCCAGGTCGCCCGGCCCAGTTTTGATGTCATTAGCGGACAACCCATGCTGGTTTTTCGATCGACCCCGGAATTATCCTGGCAACTTTTTGCAAAGAAGGTTGTGGATGTCGTCGGTGCTTTGTTTGTGGTTGCAGTGACACTGCCGCTGTGGATTGTGGCTGCAATTGGAATTCGTTTATCCAGCCCCGGAGCTTCTGCGATTTTCACTCAGGAGCGAGCGGGGCTTTATGGCAGGCCATTCCGGATTATCAAATTCCGGACCATGATTCCAAACGCAGAATCTCTTTTGAATGAGATCAAGGAAGAGCATGGGAACGAGGTTGATGGCCCGGCCTTCAAACTTGCGACGGATCCGAGGATCTTTAAATTTGGCCATTTTTTGCGGAAGTACAGTATCGATGAACTTCCCCAGATGATCAATGTGCTGAGGGGTGAGATGAGTCTGGTTGGACCCCGGCCCCTGCCGTTGCACGAGATTGAGGCGATCGCCAATTCGTCCCATCGTCGTCGCCTGAGCGTGAAGCCAGGTGTGACCTGCCTTTGGCAAATTGGAGGTCGCAGCGACATCACGGACTTTGAGGAGTGGGTCAAACTTGATGTGGAATACATTGACCGCTGGTCAATTTGGGAAGATTTTCGAATTTTGATCAAAACCATTCCGGCGGTTTTATTTAGTAAAGGAGCGAGATGAATAAATTATCGATTTTAGTCGGGGCGCTGGTGGCCCTTGGGTTCCTGCTCGTAGCGGCAACCGGAGGCGATCATGTCGTTGGCCGGACGGGGCTTGGGCTGATGGCGCTCTCGCTTCCGTTATTTTTGTTGAGTCTGACCACGCTTTTTTCGCCGGAAACCCATGCGCGGACCTGGCTCTCTGTCGTTTCGGTGCTTGGGGGGGCTTACTTCATTTGGAGGGCCGTTTCCTCCGGGCCGATTGGCTTGGCACTTCCTGACATCGTTTTGGTCCTTGCGATATTGGTGACGTATCAGGTTGTGTCGATGACCGGGATTGGTCTGAAGAAGTCCATCATTGTAGTTTTGGCGATTTTTTGTGCCGCTAATACTGGCGTAGCCATTGTGCAGTCGGTATCCGGGACCTCTTACTTTGTCTGGGAGGAAGCCTCCAACAGAGTACCCCAGGTCACTGGTTTTTTCGGTCATTACAATGGCTTTGCATCATTTTTAAATGGGTCAATTTTCTTTTTTCTTAGCTTGGTCTTTTTTGGCCGGGCTCGCTTTGTTCGAATCAGTTGTGGCCTCCTTGTTGTGGGTATGTTGGCCGCGCTTGTCTTGAGTGGTTCACGGGGAGGGTGGGTCTCGTTTGTGGCCGGAGGAGTGCTCTGGTTGATTGCAACGAACATTTGGTTAATCCAACGAAAAAGCAAATGGGTCGGCGTTTCGGTCCTGACCTCGCTTGCTTTGGGTGTGGCTGGAATTCTCACCTCGGTGTGGATGGTGCAAAAGCTCTCCGAAAATCGGGTCGAGTTGAGTGACGAACTGGTCAACCAGCGCGAGGTTGTCGTTCATGACGGGGGGCGTCTGGACTTTCAGCAGATGGCTATTGAGGTTTTTCAGGATGAGCCTCTTTGGGGAAGCGGTCCGCGCGCCTTTTCGTATGCTTCCTTGCAAAAATGGGATCCGTCCGAATTTTGGATAGGCAACAACCCTCCTGATTGGGTCCATAATGAGTATCTGCAGACTCTTACCGATTATGGCGCGGTGGGGCTTGTGATCATCCTGGTCGTTCTGCTTCTGCATGGCATTGTGGGCTGTTATTCTGTGTTCGTTGATGTTGATGGAGGCCTTGACCCGGTCTTAAAGGTTGGTGCTCTTGGGGGGCTGGCGGCCATGCTTTGTCAGTGTTTCTTTAGCTTCTTAATGCACTTTCCATCGTGCGCGATTTTGGCGGCCCTTCAGCTTGGAATCCTGGCTTCAATTCCGGTTGCGAAGAGGGCCAAGGCTGGATTGGCAAAGGTTGGCATCATGTCTTCCGGGGTTCTTGGAATAGCGACTTCCGTGTCATTGGTGGTCGTTGCGGTGCCGGTTTTCCAGTCGTTTTTATTGGTCTTAAATGCGAACAAGATCTTGGCCAACGTTGAGTCCGTAGACGATCAAATCAAGGCGCTGACCATCCTTCAGGAAGCGGGAGAGGTGGGACGGGATCCTAAGATTTTTGAGGATTCCGGACGTCTTGCCATGACGTATGCCGCCGATGCCGCAAAGCGGAAGGATCGGGAGCTGGCAAAATCATTCAATGAACAGGCAAGGAAGGCCTTTGAAGCGGCATTGAGTTTTAACCCGCATTTTCCCCCCGCGATTGCGGGTTTGCCCAGAGTTCATGATGCCTTGGGAAATTCGCATGAGGCAAATTTGGGGCATGAATTTGCGATGAAGATTCTATGGTCTCGAGAGCATCGCCTGAAACCTCATTTCTATGCTTCGAGAAGTTCGATGATTGAGGGATATAAGGCGATGGCGAAGGGCGATGATGGCAGCGCATTGGTCCATTTTGGCCGGGCTCATGAAAGGATTCTCAAGCGTCGTGAGATATTAGATAGCAATTGGGAACGGCCGGAAGAGAGAAGCTTCCGGGAAGAAATTGAGGGCTGGATTGCCTTTCACGAAGCCAGACGTCTTTTCCGCGAGGGCGATAGGATTTGGAAGACGGCACGGCCTCGCAATCCAGGCTTGGCATATGCTCTGATGCTCGAAGCCGAGAAGCGATATCAGTTAAGTGGGGAGGTTGTTCGATCAAAAGACCAGCGCTGGGAGAGGCAAGTGAAGCAATTGCAATCCAACATGAGTGTGTTTAAGGCGGGACGACAGATCCCGGCAAAGATTTCAGAAAAGGAGATTTCCAGGATATTGCTTCCTGAAGCGAGTCTTGATTCCGAGCCCTCCACCCGCTAAGCCTCCGGCAGATGTACTCCAACTTTGGCATGAAACTTTTTTCCGGGACGGCTCATCCCTTGTTGGCCCGGCAGATTGCCTCCAGCCTTGGCGTCAAGCTTGCCGATGTGAATGTCACCGCGTTTCCCGATGGTGAGACATTCGTGAAGATCAACGAAAACATTCGTGGGGAAGATGTCTACATCATCCAGCCGACCTGTCCCCCAACCAACCACAACCTCATGGAGCTCATGATCATTGTGGATGCCGCAAAACGAGCGAGCGCTGGACGGATTAACGCGGTCATTCCATTTTTTGGATACGCCCGACAGGACCGAAAAGATCAACCCCGGGTGCCAATAACCGCCAAGCTGGTGGCCGATTTACTATCGGCGGCAGGTGTCGATCGGGTCGTGACGATGGATTTGCATGCGGCCCAGATTCAGGGTTTTTTCAACATCCCTGTCGATCACCTCTTTGCCAAGCCCATCATCATTCGTGAATTGAGGGAGCGATTCGGCGACCGCTGCTCGGATCTCACTGTGGTTTCTCCTGATGTTGGGGGTGTCAAGATGGCCCGAGCCTACTCCGATGCTCTCGGGGCTCAGCTTGCCATCGTTGCGAAACACCGGGTTTCGGCAACGGAAGTAGAAGCGATGCAGGTGATTGGAAACGTTGAAGGTCGTGATGTTGTTCTGATTGACGACATGACCGAGACCGCCGGAACGCTGTGTGCTGCTGCCGAAATATTGAAAAAAGGGGGGGCAAAGCGCATTTTCGCCGCTGTTTCCCACGCCGTCATCGGAGAGTTGGGGCACAAGAGGATCGAGGAATCTGCCATTGAAGAGGTCATCACTACGGACTCCACCCCAGTGGAAGCCCGTGGGAAAGTCAGCCCTGTCTCGATTGCGGCGATTTTGGGCCAGGCAATTCAAAGGATACACAATGGTGAGTCGGTGACGTCACTGTTTGATATTGATGCCGAAGGGTGAGCCAAGGGGTCATTTCTTGATCTGATCCGGCTGACATTTGTGAAAAAAAACCTCAGGATCGACCTGAGGTTTTTTGGTATTAGAGAACCTGGAAGGTTAGAATTTCAGGCGGAAGAATCGACGAAGGACCTCTTCTTCTGCGTCGATCCCGACACGCTGAAATCCTGCCGGGACTCCGGATTGATCCACCCAAGGGGTGGGAACTTCATCCAAAGTGGTCCATCGGGAGAGGTCGCGAGATTGTTGGATTGTTGGAGAGGGCAGCGCAGAAGACGATGGGAGAAGGAAGACGTAGGAAAGAGTTCCCGAAGAGTTGACGAGTTTAGGAAGGAGAGTGTGGTCGAATAAGGGGTCGTTTGGAGATGATCCGGTACCTGCTTCAACAAGATTGGAGATTCCGTCCTGGTCCAGGTCATCCAGACCGTCAAGTTTGGTGAGAATCTCATGACCTGCCGAAGATATGATTGAAAGAGCAAGGGTCTGCCCAAACGATGATGAAGGGTATCCGTCATCATTGCCGGATGGGAGTAGACCTTCAAATGAGGCGATTTTAAAGAAAGACCCTTCGCGATTCTTAAGAGTGTCCCCTTCTGCCAAAATCTTAAAGAGAGTCGCCTTTTCGATTCTGAAGAGCGTCTTTACTGGCAGAGTGTCTTCGACCATGTGAGCCACGAAACAAAGGGCTCCATCGGAACCCAGTGAGAGGGTGGTGGGATCGAGAAAATTTCCCATTGTCGCGATAGGGCTGATCGCCGGCAAGGGGTCTCCCTGTCGGACAAGAACCTCTGCTTCCGGGGTGAGTTTCAAGATCACTTGATTGCTACCGGGGGAGACCGCAGCTCCGGTAAAAGTATTGATCAGGAAACACTCGCCGCTTTCGTTCATGACAAAGTCCGAATCTGTCAGGTCGCCAACAAGGGTTGCTTCGGCGATTGCGGCGCCCTCCTGCAAAATGATTTGAGCATTCGAGTCGGCAGGCTCAATTCTGATCAAGGTCGTGTCATTCCCCGGGGCTACCGATCCGGTCAGCGAGACGATTGCGGCAATCTGCCCGGAGCTACTTATTTTGATTTTCCCGATCTCCCCCCAAAAAACGTCGGGGCTACCTGGAACCGGGCTTCCCTGAATGACAGGAAGGTCGATTTCGTTTCCGCTTTTCCTCACAATCGCCAGCCCCCCGTTGGAGAGGCTCGCGACGAAGGCGATCCGATGGTTCGAGTTCATCGATAGATCGCCTTCGTAAAGATTGGAGAAAACGACTCCGGGAGGGAGTGAGGGGTGACCATCGCCTTCGGCAAGGATCAAGCCTTCATTCGATAGGACAACTCCGGTGAGCGAAACCGGTGGAGATCCCAATTCGAAGCCAATCCGGGAAAGCAAATCTCCGGATCTGCTGGCTACGAATCCGGTGCCAATCCCGGTGTTCAAAGATGTGATGGTCGTCGCAATCGGAGCCCCGGGAATCTGGTCACCTTCCAGTAGAACCGGGGCCGTGGTGTCGAAGGAGTTTTTCCAAATCCCCCGAATTGTGTCCCCGGAGCTATTCCTGATCTCTTGGGAAAATATTTGCGCTCCCTGACCTTGGGGGCAGGCGATCATTTTTGTCTGGGAGTCGCCATCAATCCAAAAGCTCTCACCGCCGATCATCACGGAATCATCTTCGACCAGAATTCCCTCCATCGTATTCACATTGGCGGTCCAGTAGCATCCCTTGCCTGGTTTCAAGAGGGAGCCACCTCCGACAATTTCTCCGGTAGCCATCATCCCTCCAATATTAAACGAGGAAAGGTGCCTCTTGGTAACCCAATGAGTCGCGCGGAGGACAAGATCGGCGAATTCCGGTTGGATGATTGGATCGTAGGTTGCCGTGGAGCCATTCGCAGGGACGTGTCCGCTGGCGGTATAAAAGACCCTTCCCAATTCTTCGTTCCTCACCCAGGTCCAGGCATATCTACCGGCCCCTTGGATCCGCTCCTGGAGGATCGTGATGTCGGGGTTAAGATCTTTGAGAACGTAGGTTTCGTCGAAGGAATCCAGGGGCGGAAGGTTCTTTGTTAACAGGTGGGCCGGCCTGATCGTATCCGGGATAAACTGTCCGACGGAATGCCCCTGGAATCTTCCGCCGAGGAGTTCACTAAAACGGGAGTCATTACGAAAAGAAGCGCTGGCGACATGCAGGCCAACCAGTGCCCCTCCGCCCCTCACATAATCCCGGATGATGGGGACCAAGGGCTGGTTGGAAGAAGTGACACCCGAGCTAAGGAGATTCCCATACATCATCAATGCGTCAAAGTTGGAGAGATTGGCTGCAGAAAGGTCTCCCAAATTGTTGGAGAAAGTCAGCGAAAGGTTTTCGGCGAGGAAAGCCGGAGAAAGCTGATTAAAAACCGCGGTCGGGCCATGGTGGTTATTTTCCTGATACCCCAGAAACAGGACCTTGGTTGCATTGGCTGTTCCCGGGGGATTGACCACGGCAATCACCTCGTGATTCACAGGCGTTGCCCAAGTCTGTCCGCCCATCAAAAGGGTCAGTAGCCAGATTCTGATCGGGACTTTCGAAGTTCTCGGCATCGGGAAGAGTAGGCGTAGCTCTCCTTCCGGGCAATCCCGAACGTTCAAGCTCCGGCCAAGAAAAGGTGCTTCCGTCAAAAAACAGGGATTGACTAAAGCCCTTCCATCAGTTTACTCACCCGCCCCACGCGGCACCCTCCGCGGAAAAATCAACCGACTACTACCATGGCGAAGACCCAAACTCTCGAGGCTGAAACACGTAAGCGCACCGGATCCGGTGTTTTGAAGCAAATGCGCCGTGAAGGCTCCCTTCCCTCCGTTGTCTACGGAAAGGGCTCCGAAAACATTAACATCAAGGTCAGCACCAAGGCCCTCACCGACATGCTCGCACACAGCGCTTCGGAGAGTATTCTCGTCGATCTGGAGATTGACGGAGGCACGCCGCAGACCGCCTTCCTCCAATCCACGCAGCACAATCCGCTGAGTGGAGCGCTTGTTCATGCCGACTTCCTTGCGGTGACCGAGGGCATGAAGATCAGTGCTTCCATTCCTGTCGAACTCCACGGAGAGCCGGTGGGCGTGAAATCCGGTGGCATCATCGAGCAGCTTATTCGTGATCTTGAGATCAGTTGTTCTCCAAAAGACCTTCCCGAGAAGATCGATGCCAACATCGAGCACCTTGCCGTGGGCGATTCCATCACGGTTGGAGATCTCGATCTTCCCGATGGTGTGGAGCCTGTTCTCGCAGCGGACGTTCTCGTAGCGATCGTCAACGAGTCCCGCGTCACCAAATCTGAAGGTGGTGAAGAAGAAGAAGGTGAAGGTGAAGCTGCTTCGGAAGGAGCTGCTTCCGAGTAACCCGAACCCAACTTATTTTCAAAACGCCCGTAGCCCAGTGCTCCGGGCGTTTTTCTTTTCCACGCTCTCTTCCTTCCCTAGTCTGCCACTGTGAGTTTGAAATGCATCGTTGGTCTCGGCAATCCGGGAAACAAATACGTGGGGACCCGTCACAACATTGGCTTTCGCGTGCTCGACGTCCTCGCTGATCGGGTCGGGCAGAAATTCCAGCTCGAATCGAAGTGGGAATCGCGGACCTGTAAGATGGATGATGTTCTTTTGGTTCAGCCCTGCACCTACATGAACGAAAGTGGTCGGGCCATTGGGTCGTTGGCGAGATTCTTCCGATGGGAACCGGAACAGATTCTAGTGGTTTTTGATGATATTTCCCTTCCTTTGGGCCATCTCCGCTTCCGGATGAATGGTGGCCATGGCGGGCATAACGGCGTCCGTTCCCTCCTTTCCCACCTTCCGACCGACCGTTTTGCTCGTCTCAAACTGGGGATCAGCGGGACGAGCGATGAAAATCTTGTGGGGCATGTTCTGGGCACCTTTGCGGTGGATGAACGAGAACTCATGGAAAACACGCTTGCAAGAGCCGCCGATGCTGTTCAGCTTGCCGTTTCAAGCGGTCTTGAAAAAGCCGCAAACGAGTTCAATACCCGAACTCTGAAAAAACCGAAAACACAAACGGAACAAGATGAATCGCAAGTACGAGGGCATGATCGTCCTGAACACCCAGGGAACGGAGAGCAGCATTGATGATTTGGTCAGCAATGTCTCCAAAGAGCTCGAAGAAGAAGGCGCAAAGCTTGATGAAATCAAGCAGCTTGGCCGAAAGAAGTTCGCCTACAACGCGCGCAAGCTCGATGGCGGGCACTATGTAAACTACGTTTTCGATGCCGAGGCCGACGTGATCGAAAAGATCCAGGCCCGTCTCAAGCTCAACGATTCAGTGCACCTTCAGCACTTTCAGCGCATTTCCTAACTCTTTAATCCCAACCCTTTACTTGCGATGGCCAACGTTAACAAAGTCATGCTCCTCGGGAATATTACCCGGGATCTTGAAGTCCGCTACACTCCCAAGGGAACGGCAGTTTGTGACCTGGGTATGGCAGTGAACCGGATTCGCACCGGTGACAACGGAGAGAGGATTGAAGAAGTCACCTATGTCGACGTGACCCTGTGGGGTCGTCAGGCCGAACTTGCCGGCCAGTATCTGGCGAAGGGCCGCTCGGTCTTTATCGAGGGACGCCTGCAACTGGATCAGTGGGATGACAAGACAACCGGCCAGAAGCGCCAGCGTCTGCGGGTTGTGGGAGAGAACATGCAGTTTATTGGCGGACAAGGTGGCGGAGGCAACCAAGGCGGTGGCGGAGGAGGTGCGAAGGCCCCTCAGCAGGAGCAGTCGGCTCCTCTCCAGCAAGAGCAGTCACCACCTCCCCCAAGTCAGGGCGGAGCCGCGGCTGCGGATAGCTTTGACAACGACTCCGACGATATTCCGTTTTAGAAGCGGATTACGCCCGAATCAAATTTCCAAGAGCCACCCGATACCGGATGGCTCTTTTTTTATTCCGGTTTCTGCCATGGGATGGCGCCGCCCCGTTGAATATGGGCGCGCATGCCGGCGGCCAGTACGCGGAACTTTTGGCCCCGGGTCTTCGAGAGATCGCTTGCCTCCAATGGGTCTTCCTCCAGGTTGAAAAGCTCCCATGGCTCCATGGGTGAGTTCTTCACCAACTTCCAGGGACCTCGCTTCATCGCCCAGGAGACCTCGCCCATGTAACGGAGATTTCCTTCGCGGCGGGTGAAAAAGAGATCCCGCTTTTCGGTGACTTGGATTCCATTTTTCAACAAAGACAAGAATGACCGGCCGTCCAGTCCTGAACCAGGCTGGCTCCCGGAGGCCTCGATCGCGGTTGGAAAGATGTCCATCGTCAAAGCGGTGAAGTCAGTTGTCCCGGGCTTGATCACGCCGGGCCAAACCGCGCAGGCGGGAACCTTCAGACCTCCCTCATACATGTCCTGCTTGCCGCCCCGGAGGTTTCCGCAGTTTCCTCCGACGTTGAGCTGTCCTCCATTGTCGGAGACGAAGAAGAGGAGCGTCTTTTCCCATTGCTTGTTCTTTTTGAGGGCTGCGATGACTTTGCCAATCCCGTCGTCCATGTGCTCGATCAAGGCGACCAATTTCGCGCGCTTCAGGGTGATCCCTTCTTCCCGGGCCATGACCTTCTCCAGCCAGTCTTGAGGCGGCTGAATGGGCGTGTGGGGAGCATTGTAGGCAAGGTAGAGGAAGAAGGGGGTCTCATTGTCTTTTTGGGCGAGAGCGTCGAGGTGGTCGACGGTCCAGGTGGTGAAGATGTCGGTTGCGTGACCCTTGGGGTTCACCTTCTCTTTGTTCAGGCGCATGTAGTGCTGATCGTGGCGCCGGTGGTGGTAATAGTCGTCCATCATGTCGCCCAGAAACCCGTGGAAATGATCAAAGCCCCGGGTGTTGGGATGGGCTTCGTCATCGAGTCCGAGGTGCCATTTTCCGACCGCGGCGGTTGAGTAGCCCTGCTTTTTTAAAACCTGGGGCAACATGGTGGCTCCGGGCGAGAGGTATCCCCAGTTGTCCTCCGGTTTTGTCCGGATGACGCCCGGAACGCCCACTAATTCCTGATAGCGTCCCGAGAGCAGGGCCGCGCGGGTTGGTGAGCACACCGGGCAATTGGCATAGAATTCCGTAAAGCGAAGCCCGCTCGCCATGAGGGCATCGAGGTGGGGACTCTTGAGGTCAGTGGCCCCGTAGCAAGAGAGGTCGCCGTAACCCAGATCATCGGCGACGATGACGACAATGTTGGGCTTATCAGCAGCCCAGGAAGACACGGTCAGGAAGAGGAGAAAACATGTGAGTAAGCGCATCTTCCTAATAAGTAGATTCACAGATTCGAGAACCCAAGCTATTTTGCTCCCAAAGCTTCTTCCAACATGATTCGGAACTCTCAAAGGGGAGATGTTCCGGCGAATAATGCGATCTTTTACCGGGTGATTCGCGAGATTGCTTCAGAAGTCTACTCGCCCGGACAATGTCTGGCTTGGTCGGGCGGAGCCATGGATGTGCAACGTCGAAGAGTTTCATTGCCCTCATCGAGGAAGACAAGCACGGGTGCTTCTGGGGCTGACAGCGAGGGGAATTGGCGTTTCAACTCCGCATTCTATTTTATTGTGCGAAGTTACCGATCAGCGTCCAAAGAGATGCCCCTGTCATGGGCAGCGAACTGCTGAACACAGTTTAGGATGGAATGTCCCCCACGACTTTCAACTGCGCAGCGGCGGCGGGTTGGTATCCTCGACTTGTGTGTGCGTAGCATGCCGTGAAACCAAAAGGGGATCCGCGCACCCATCCACCACAATGAAGCCGAAGGGTGGAGTGAGACATGGATATGGGATGCGGGCAGAGAAATCGGATTCTTCTTTTATTTGTCTGTCCC
>ERZ887942.889-NODE-889-length-22574-cov-6.855145_pt1 | contig 22574 bp, 19 predicted proteins | sample MGYA00521099_ERZ887942 | MGnify/ENA primary metagenome ERZ887942 (study PRJEB32303, sample SAMEA104408605) | aquatic metagenome | biome: Brackish water; feature: Pelagic; material: water | place: Baltic Sea | collected 2014-06-07T06:48:00 | depth 16,251 m ...
GATCGTAAAATGCCAACTTCGCGGGCGCTGAAAAAGCCGACCCTGCACGGGCTTTTGGGATGGCCGCAAAAAAGCGCAAACGTCGCAAAAAACACTTTCTTCTGCCCCATTCATTCGAAAATCCGAAACTTTTGCGTTTTCTGCGCCTTTTGCGGCAATTCACCCTTGCGGAGAATTCAGGCACGGCGTTTCTTTGCCGCCCTTTAAAAAACCAACAAAATCATGAGTGACAAGGAAATCTCCGAAAAGAATGCAGAGTTGATGAAAACCATCGTCAGCCACTGCAAAGAATGCGGTTTCATCTTTCAATCGGCAGAGATCTACGGCGGGCTGAATGGTTGCTGGGACTACGGTCCGCTCGGCGCTGAGCTGAAGCGGAATCTGAAAGATTACTGGTGGCGGGTGAATGTCCAGGAGCGCGACGACATTTTGGGAATGGATGGTTCTATTTTGACCCACCGTTCGGTTCTTGAAGCTTCCGGTCACCTCGGCGGATTTTCCGATCCGATGTGTGATTGCCTGCTTTCCAATGCTCGTCTCCGCGCGGATCAGATCGAGCCACAATCAGGAACCATTTATTGGTATACCGGCGCGACCCATGCCGAATCTGATTGGTCTACTGAGCGCGAATACGGCGTGTTGATTCAGGAAAGTCAGGATGAGAAAAAGGCCCGCAAAACGGCGCGGCTTTTCTTCTCCAAATTCCTCAGCGACAAGCAGATTTCACCGAAAAAACTCGAGCTTCAGGGCGAGCGCACCGAGGAGGTGACTGACACCATCCGTTTCAACCCGGAGAACGGATCGCTGTTGACCGAAGCCCGTGATTTCAATCTGATGTTCAAAACCCAAATGGGTGCGTCTTCCGACGAAAATGACATCAATGCCGAGGCCTATCTCCGCCCCGAAACCGCGCAGTCCATTTTTGTGCAGTTCAAAAACGTTGTTGATACCAACCGCGTGAAATTGCCTTTCGGAATTGCTCAGATCGGAAAATCGTTCCGCAACGAAATCAACCCGCGTAACTTCACCTTCCGCTCGCGTGAGTTTGAGCAGATGGAAGTCGAATATTTTTGTCGCGCCGAAGACGGATCGCGCCTGACAGATGAATGGCTTGAGCTGCGTCTGAAATTCTACGAAGCGATCGGTGTTCCTCGCGAAAAACTTCACGTGATCGACATTCCAGACGGCGAACGTGCTCACTACTCATCAAAGACCTACGACATCGAATACGAATTCCCATTTGGAATTCAGGAACTCGAAGGTGTGGCTTATCGAACTGATCACGATCTGAAGGCTCACAAAGAGCACTCGAAAAAGCCGATTGATTACATCGATCAGGAAAATGGCGGTCAGAAATTGATTCCGCACGTGGTTGAGCCAAGTGCCGGTTGCGATCGCACGATCCTTGCGATGATTTGCGAAGCTTACGACGAAGAAACTATCACCGACGAGAAGGGCAAAGAAGCCGTTCGCAAAGTGATGCGCTTCGATCCGAAGATGGCGCCAATCAAAGTGGGTGTATTCCCGCTTCTGAAGAACAAACCAGAGCTCGTTGAAAAAGCGCGCGAGGTTCAGAAGCTGCTTGTGAAGCACATGAACGTTTTCTACGACGAGACCGCAGCAATCGGTCGTCGTTATCGTCGTCAGGATGAAATCGGAACGCCGTTTGGTGTGACGATCGATTTCGATACACTCGGCGACAGCGGTGATGAACTGAAAGACACCGTGACCCTTCGTGAACGTGATTCGATGGAGCAAACCCGGATGCCGATTTCAGAATTGCTTCCGTTTTTGCTCGATAAGATTCACTAAAACTTGCTGATCATTCATGAATTTTAAAATCGCAGCTTGGCTTCTCGGTCTTGCTGCGATTTTTCTTTTCGGCTGCGGAGAAAAGTCGGCGACAGCTTCACTAAAACGGGATGCGAAAGCCACGGTTGAATCGTGGCCCAGAACGCGCGGCGTGTTTTCACCGGAGGAATTGACTGCGATGGAAGGATTCGCCACTCCCTCAATGATCGACGCATGGCGACGGGCCGCTGATGTGCAAAAGCGTTACGGAATTGCCTTTGGCAAGAAATTGAACGCCGAACTCCAGAAACCGCCCTATCTCGGCGCATGGGATTATTTTTCGGGAACTTACCAAGGATTTACCTCTTACGAAATCGCCAGTGTTTCGGAAAAAAACGGACACGGGGATGTAGATGTCGATTTCAGCTGCATAAGGGGAAGCATCCTACGCCAACCTTACGAGCACTTTAAATTTTCGGGGAATCTTGATTTGAAATTAGAAGGTGAAGTCTGGAAACTAGATAACATCACGTGGCATGACGGCAGAAATATGCGGGATTTTTTGTAGGAACACGTCAGAGTTTTAGAGATTGGATTGAAGAATGTAGATCCCAGTTCTGCGCCATTGCCAAAATGCTATAACTTCGCAACCATCAGGGAAGTCATGAAAACGAAAAACCGCCGTCATTTTCTTAAAACCGCTACCTCTGCGGCGATTGCTCCTCTCTTTCTGCCAAATCGAGCACGAGGCGCGAATGACAAAATTAATCTCGGCGTGGTCGGGTGTGGAGCGCAGGGCACGTCGAACTTGCTGAACTTTCTAAAACTTGATGACACCCGCGTTGTTGCCGTCTGCGATGTGGATAAATTTCATTACCGCGAGCACACCACGCGACACGGCAAAGCCTACGGTCTCGATCCTGCAAAATTAACCGTCGAGCAGCACTACGGAGGAAATTCCAAATGCGATACAACGTCTGATTTCCGTGAGATCTGTTCGCGCGACGATATCGACGCTGTTCTCGTGGCAACGCCTGATCACTGGCATGCCTTGGCCACGCTCGAAGCCGTGAGAAACGGCAAAGACGTTTACTGCGAAAAACCGGTGACGCACACCTTTGCTGAAGGTCAGGCCGTGGTTGCGGAAATCGCCAAACAGAAGGCAATTTTCCAAGTTGGATCTCAGCAGCGTTCGGAAGCGAATTTTAGAAACGCGATCAACATCGTTCGAAACGGATTGATCGGCGCTGTGAAAAAAGTCGAAGTCGGTCTGCCCGGCGGCTATGGCGAAACCGTTTCCAGCACGGAGGCGGAGGAGCCGCCTAAACAGCTCGATTATGATTTTTGGTGCGGGCCAGCTCCCGTCATGCCTTACATGCGGGCGCGGCATCATCGCTGGTGGCGTGGTCATACCAATTATGGCGGAGGCACGTTGATGGACTGGATTGGCCATCACAACGACATCGCGCATTGGGGGCTTGGAATGGATGAGAGCGGGCCCATTTCGGTCGTCGCAGAAGGTTGGACTGAGTCGGCGCTCGATTGCTACGACACGCCATTGGATTACTCAATTCGCAGCGAGTACGCCGGTGGGATCGAAGTGGTGATCAGTCCGAAAAACACCATGGGAACCAAGTGGATTGGCGAAAACGGCTGGGTTTACGTGACTCGCGGCAAACTCGAGGCCTCCAATCCCGCATGGCTGGCGAAAGGTTTTTCAGCCGGCGATTTCGAAGCCTACCAAAGCCCCGGACATCACAAAAATTTTGCCGAAAGTATTCGAAGCCGGAAGCCCTGCATTTGCGCAGCCGAAACCGGGCATCGCTCAATCACTCCTGGACATCTCGGATACGTTTCGAACCAACTTGGACGAGCGCTGAAATGGGATGCCGCGAAGGAAACTGTGATCGGAGATGACGAAGCGCAAAAGCTTCTGACGACGGTCAATTATCGGGGCGATTGGAAGTTGGGGTGATTTCGAAAACTTGCGTTTTACGACGTAATTTCCTTTGGCCGAGAAGTCAGTTGAAACGTAGACTTCGTTGGCAATGTCCCCCTCCCCTCAGCTCTTTCGAACCCTAGTTCTTCTCATCGCGCTGAGCGCTGTGGGAATCAGCCATGCTCAGTTCGAAAAGTCGCCGGTCCTCGATGCGCAGACGATTCTTCGTCCGGAAATTCTATCTGGAAAATCGTATCGAATTGCCGATGCGGTTGAGACCGTTGGGTTTCTCAATCGTTACTCAATTGAATTTGATTTTGGCAACCTCAGCGCCCTTGGAAACGAACAATTAATCCAACGCATCGGTGAGTTCGAAGCGATCGGGATGCTGCGGGAATACAAGCAGTCAGAAGAGTTTGGAAAAACGCTGGAGCAAACGCTGGAGCAAACGGTTCAACGGGCTCTGAACCTTGTTTTGAAACCCGGGAAGTCACTGGCGAACATTGGTTCAGGTGCGAGCAAAACAGTGATTCGCGCTCGCGAAACGATGCGACGTGGGTTGGAAAAAAGCGGGGCGGAAAAAAGCTGTTGATTGCGCGCGCCAGCGATGCCAAAAATGAAACCGACGTCAATTTCTTCGCGCGCACGTTTTCACTTTTGGCTCGCTACGAAGTTCAAGAGAAAACGAAATTTTCCAAACTGATACTCGTAAAGGGATTTCCCGCTGGAGTGACTGCAGGCAATAAACCGGTCATTCCCCTCGATATCGATTTGCTGGCATGGACGCCTCAGATCGCGGCTCAAATAACGAACTTTAGGGCGCCGCGCGGAACCGTTCTTTATCTCAGTGGACGCGCTACAAAGCTATCGAAGCAGCAAATTGCAGCAGCTGGACTTGTTCTACGCGAAGATTCAATTCCCGGCTTTTATCAGAAAAGTTGGAGGCCCTGATTCAGATTTATCCACACGCTCGAAAGATCCCGGCCGCTTTATGCAGCGTTTCTTCCCACTCTTTTTGTGGCTCTGAATCAGCAACAATTCCTGCGCCAACGTGAAAATGGAGATCTCCGTTTTCGACGATCGCAGTGCGAATCGCAATGTTGAATCGGCTTTCGCCGTTAAATCCAAAAATCCCGATCGATCCGGTGTAAAGGCCACGCGGCTCGGGTTCGAGTTCGGCAATGATTTCGCGAGCCCGTTTTTTGGGAGCCCCAGTGATCGAACCACCCGGATAACATTCGGCCAATGCATCAATGTGATCAATTTCAGGACGCAACTCGCCCGTCACGGTCGAGACGAGGTGAAAAACTTGCTCAAATCGCTCTAACTTCAACAAATCGGTCGCCTCGACGCTTCCAAATTCACAAATTTGGCCCAAATCATTGCGCTCGAGATCGGTGATCATTATTAACTCGGCAATTTCCTTCGGCGATGTGATCAGATCGTAAGCAGACTTTTCATCCATCTCCAAATCGCGAAATCGAGGACGAGTCCCTTTGATCGGACGAGTCTGAATTGCCGATCCGGACATCCGCAAAAACTGCTCGGGCGAAGTCGATAAAATATGCCGACCGCTCATTTCCAGAAATGCTGAAAACGGTGCCGGCGAAGCCTCGCGCAGCCGTTCATATAGTCCGAACCGATCCATCGAATCAGGAATATCAGTCCGAAACCGGTGCGATAAATTGACCTGATAAATGTCTCCTGCCGCAATGTATTCTTGAACCTTTTCGACAGCCGCACAAAAAGAATCCCGATCCATCGTTCCAGAAAAATCGAATCTGTTTTCCGAAAACTCCTCCATCTCGGCGAGACAATTAATCTCTTCGCTCAACGTTCCCAGCTCATGCCACGTCTCCCGTGAGTGATTAAAAACCAGCATTTCAGGGTAAACACCGAACTCAAATTTTCCGTCGTATTCCACCGCACCAATAAGACCACCGCAGGGAAACCCGAAATCGGGAAACGAATCAGGAACGGCATGTTGCGCCAACACCCGTCGCAATTCAACGCGGTCAGCCTCGACAAAAATATCACCGGCAATTTTCTCTATCGGACACGCCGCCACAATCGAGATGGGCGAATCATTTCCCGAGGCCGTGGATGAGGAATCAAAAAACACCAATCCGGGCAAATGCCTAAGACCTCGCGCAACCATAGCCGGCGTTGCATCAAGATCGATCAGTTGCGGCGTCGAAGACGCGATTTTTGGTTCGGGAACCATTCGCCATTACTGTGTGTCCGAATTGCACTTCGTTCAAATTTTGAGTTGAAAAACTACCATTTCGAATTCTGTTATTTTGAACAGTGAACCCTTCACCTGAAACTGCCACACGTAAAATCATCCATGTCGATATGGACTGTTTTTACGCGGCGATTGAGCTTCGCGAACGTCCGGAACTTGTCGGCCAGCCGGTCGCAGTCGGCGGCAGCACCGGTCGAGGCGTGTTGACGACCTGCAATTACGAAGCGCGAAAGTTTGGCTGTCATTCGGCGATGCCGGTTTTCAAGGCGCTTCGCAAATGCCCGAACCTCGTGCTCTTACCCGTCCGGTCCGATTTATATCGGGAAGAAAGCCACCGCATTCGGGGAATTTTTCATAGCTTCACGGACCTCGTCGAGCCGCTTTCGCTAGATGAAGCCTACCTCGATGTTTCGCATCTCGATTCCGAAACTGCGACGATTGCGGCGGAGGTTCGCGATCGAATTCGTGAAGAAACCAAACTGACAGCATCTGCAGGAATCGCCCCGAACAAATTTCTCGCAAAGATCGCCAGCGACTGGGAAAAGCCGGACGGCCAATTTGAAGTTCTCGAATCGGAGATCGATGACTTTGTTTATTCCCTTCCAGTCGAAAAAATCTGGGGTGTTGGGAAACGTACCGCAGAAAAAATTCACGCGATTGGCGCCAAAACCTGCGGGGATTTACAGAAGCTGACCCTCGTCGAGTTGGATCGTCGATTTGGAAAATTTGGCCACGAGCTGTATCGCCTTAGCCGCGGCATCGACGAGCGGCACGTGAATCCCAATCGGGAGCGAAAGTCGGTCAGCAACGAGCGAACCTATCGCGAAAACATCGAGTCAATCGAAGAAGGCAGCGAAAAGTTGCGTCCCCTGATTAATGAACTCCTCGACGATGTGGGCGGAAAACACAGCAATCGGCAGATTCGCGAAGGCGTCGTGAAACTAAAATTCGAAGACTTTTCGATCACGTCAGCGCAACGACCGATGGATAAAATCGAGCCTCACGTTTTCGAAGAACTCATTCAGGAAGCCTGGGTTCGCGGCGAAGGAAAATCGGTTCGCCTCATCGGCGCAGGAGTTCGTTTCGTTTCCGAGCAGAAAAAAGAGGCGACCGGTCCTCAACTCGAAATGTTTGACGTGTAACGATCAAATAGGGTTGGTTCATCAATCATACCCTGCCAGATGGTTCCAGAGTCGAGGGAGCAAAAATCTTTGCTCCCACCCACATCATCCAGAACGGGATGTTGACGAAGAAAATCAGGACGACCAATTCATGATTTAAGAAATCGAGATTCATCACCGCGGCAATCGAGCGGTGCATTGCGATCAACGATATCCCAATGAGAAGAGCCCACTTCCGGCTGTGAAGCGCAGCGAGTGCTGCGAATTCCAGGAAAAAGCCCGTGCCAAACAGCGCCCGCGTCAACCATGTGTGATCAACCATCCACGCAGCAATTGGGTCAATGCCCGAAAAGGCGGGATCGAGAGAACGATAAAATTCCTGGGCCCTCGATTTTTGTTGATCAACGGCCATGTAACCCGTTTTCCACAACCACAGCCCTTTCGAATTGATCAGCTTACTGACGACTGAGGTCACATACGTCGCGGCGATCATGCCTTTCGAATAATACACGACCCACCCCCGCAACATATCCGCAGAAAGGGGATTTTCTCTTTTCTGCCGGAACCACTTCGCGTAATTCACAACAACTGCCTGAGCCAAAATCGTCAGCGTGATCAGTTGAAATTTGTGCAAAATATAGCCCTGCGAATTTTGCAACGAATGTGGAAGCGTAAACACGAGAACCAATAACGGCAGAACGATCCACAACCCGCGTCCCACCACATAAAAAATCAGCAGCACTACCGTGACGGCCGCAAAAATGTCCCACAAGCCCGGATTGTTAAAAGGACTCTCCCACGGAAGATCATCACTAAGCCAGGTCAGGTCAACCAGGTTCGCCAGTCCGTTCGCATGCTTTTGCGTTTCCAGCGCAAATGGCCGGGCGTCCTCCAGCATGTATCCAATCACGCAGGCAAAACTTAGCCGCATAAAAAACCATTCCGACCGACCGACCGCTTCGGGACGGAAACCAGACCGGATCCAGTTTCGAAAAACTGATTTCAATTTAAGGACCACACTCAAGGCGTTACCTCCGGAAGTTGTGCCATCAATTTCCTGTCTTCAACCAACTGGCCATCACGAACCAAAATCGTCATTTCGATAAGCTGGATCGGACCGGTCAACTCCCGTTTACGCCGCTTCATCGAAAGTGCGCGAACCGCCTCCAAAACATACTCACCAGCCTCCCGGTTAATCTCATCAATAACATCAGAAGCATCCAAATCTCTCCCCGCTTTCTTCGCCGTATTTTCAAGCGGTGTCCGTTCGCGATTGAGAGTTTTCGATACTTTTGAAGTGCTCAAACCCGTATGATACAATATTGGAAGCGGCTCTCCTTTCTCGTCAGTAATGTAAGCCAAGCGAACCGATTTCTTCGGATTCGAATACATCGAAAAATGTGAAAACGGATAATTTTCTTTAATGATCGAAGCGAGCACTATGAAAGCGAGCACCGGAAAAATCGGGTGCTTTCGAAGAATCTTAAAATGTTCTTTAAAACGTCCCATCACCGCATTGGCAAAACTTCATTCTCCCACGCCATCATTTTTTGACGAAGCGCCCTTGCGTCATCCGGGCGTTTTTTTAGAATATCAACCGACTCTCCCGGATCGACTTTGAGATCAAACATCCATTCTTCAACGTGGCCACCTTCCATCTTACGAACCAGTTTCAGATTCGCATCACGAACAGCCCACCAGGTTCGATCTCCCCGCTTCGCCCGCCAATATAGGCTGCGTTGAAAGTCAGCAGCTCCTGATTCGACATGCTTGAGCAAATCAATTCCATCCAGTGGTTTGCCATCAGGGACTTCGGCACCGGCAATTCGCAGAAAGCTCGACGTCAAATCCATCAGCGATCCCACCTGCTCGCTAACGGTTCCCGGTTTTAAAACACCCGGCCAGCGAACCATCAGCGGGACCCGAATCCCTCCGTCGAAAAGGGTGCCTTTGTAATCGCGAAACGGCGTATTCAGGCCCGGCTTCATCGCTCCGTGATCACTGGCGAAAACGACTATCGTGTTTTCCGCCTGTCCGTTTTCTCGCAACGTCGCCAACACTTTTCCCACATCCCGATCCAAATCTTCCAGCATGGAGACATACGTCATTCGCGTTCCCTGAGTCCATTCTTCCGCACTTGGCAATGCAGGATCATCCTTCGGTCCTTGAAAAGGAAAATGCGGCGAAGCGTGAGGAAGATACAGAAAGAACGGTTCATCCGGCCGCTTTTTTGCCTGCTTGTTTAGAAATTTCACGGCATCTTCCGTGATCAGATGCGTGGTATATCCTTCGCGATGGATCGGCTTACGCCCCTCTAAATAGACGTCCAAATCGGAGAGCTCAACGTGATCAAAATAATCCACATTGCCGCCGAGAAATCCGGTGAACTCATCAAACCCTTGATCCAGCGGAGAGAATTTATCCTCATAACCAAGATGCCATTTCCCAAAAACCGCGTTCCGATAACCTACCGATTTTAAAGCCGGAGCCATTACCGCCAACCGTGATGGCAGACCCAACTCCGATTTTTCTGCCAGCGCGATCGCTTCGTCGTATCGCCCAACGTTTCCGGTTCCAATCGCGCATTCCATCCCGCCGGCCCGCTGCGGATACCGTCCCGTTAACAATGACGTTCGAGACGGGGTGCATTCCTGTCCCATCGCGTAGGCATTGGTGAATTTCACGCCGGATGCCGCCAAAGCATCAATGTTTGGAGTCTTTGCATCGGGAGCCCCGTAGCAACCCAAATCGGCATATCCCATGTCGTCCGCCAGAAAAAAGACGAGGTTCGGTTTCTCCGCCGCGAACGATCCGGCAGCGGCGACAATCAAGAACAAAATAGGTTTCAGGAAACTCATCGGACCTGAATCATAGCGCAGCATTTCAATTGCGAAAGGTTCGGGAAAGGAATCACTCCAAAGTGATGGTCTCATCCAAATTCAAAACCAGATGAGCGACCGACGCCCACGCAGCATGTTCGGTGACATCCAATGTTTCGTTTTTCTTCGATTCACCTGCAGAGAGAAATTTTGTCGCCCCTTCCTGATTCTTAGAAAAGTGCTCCCGAAAGAAACTCAGATTGTCGCTCAAAATTTTCACCTGCTCAGGACGAACCTCTCTCGACGTTACCAGCTTGTAGGTGTGTCCGATTTTTTCAGCATCGGTTTTCAAATCAGCATTCGTCAAAACCCGCTCAGCCACATGCCGAGCTGATTCGACAAAGGTTACATCGTTCATCAAAGCCAATGCCTGCAACGGGGTATTGGTCCGACGTGTATTCACTAGGCAGACTTCTCGACCTCCCGCATCAAAAATGATTTGGCGCGGAGGATTCACCGCGCGCTTCCAGTAGGTGTACATGCTCTTCCGATACAAATCTGCCCCCTTAGAAGGCTGATAACGAGTTCCCGCACCCGCACTGACCGCATTCCACAAACCTTCCGGCTGATACGGTTTTGCAGGGGCACCGCCGACTGTTTCGTTCAGCAATCCCGATGCTCGAAGCGCAACATCACGAATCGCAAATCCATCAAGGCGATACCGCGAACCCCGAGAAAGAAGTCGGTTTTCAGGATCACGATCGAATAGGGTTGGTTCGATGAACGAACCCTGTTGGAACGTGGCGCTTGTCAAAATCAGACGAAACATTTCTTTCACATCCCAGCCGCTGTCGATGAACTCCACGGCCAGCCAATCGAGCAATTCCTGATACTCGGGAATTTCTCCCTGAACTCCGAAATCACCAACCGATTTCACTAACCCAACACCGAAAATATCCTGCCACATCCGGTTCACCGTCACTCGCGCAGTCAGCGGGTTATCGCGACTCACTATCCAATTCGCCAATTCCAATCGGTCCTTCGGCATCGCTTTGGGATCTCCCGAATAAATCGCCAGCGGCAACGAGCGCGGCAAATTTTCAGACTTATCCGGTTCGGTATAAACACCCCGATTCAGCAAATAGGTTTCCACCGGCTTGCCTTCACGTTCCTTCATCACCATCACCGGAACTTCCGTAAACCCGCGAGTCACTTTTTCTTTCTCAACCGCTGCCAGCGCGGCATTTGCTTTGGCCAGCTCCGGATCAATCGACGCGTGATAATCGGTGATGGTTTTCTTCTGCTTGGCATTGCGTTTTTCAGCGGGAGCTCGCAAAGCCGCCGCAACCTGCCGCCCCACTCCGGTTTCGGCTGGAGTATGAAGTTCAGGGTTTTTCTCTTCGGTAAGCCCCAACGCTAACCGACCAATGTTGTGGCTCCCAAATCCAGATTCATGACGAAAGACAAACTGAATCAAATCTTTTTCCCCAGCTGCAATAGGTTCAGCCAAAGTAAAGTAGGCACTTACAGTTTCCGCTTTTGTTTCGCCACCAAAGACCGCCCAACCTGTTTTTGTGTTCCCATCGAGTAGGTTTTTCACTGGATAATTTTCCTGAGAGTAGGTCGCTGTTACCGATTTAATTTTCACCGGTTTGCCACCGTGCTTCACAATCAATTCGCTTAACACAAAATTGCCATTCGTGCTTCGGGCCAGCTGTCGCGGTTTTGTGAGCGAATCGTGCGGCAAAGCCTCAATTGAAAAACCCGTGATCACCTGCCCTTTTTTGGGCTCGACGTCCACCGTGTAAGTGGCCTTCGCTAACTTCTTACCTGTCAGCAAATAGGAGCCGTCCAGTTGCTTTACCAATTTTGCGCCGCCGCTTGACGTTGCTTTGGTAATTTTTGCGTCAAACCAGGCTTTTGCTTCTCCGGATTCATCTTCAAAACTTGCCACCGTTTCAGCCGCCCAGGCCGTCATCCGATCGGGCGCTGATTTTTTTGCCGCGCTGACGGCTGCTATTGCGGTCTCTATTTTTGCGCTCAATTCCGGCGGCATTTCCATCAGAGGTGATCCCATTTTCTGGACGGGATTTGCCGAAATGCCTTTCCCGATTCCTTTTTCGCCGATGTTATTGAAATAGGCGAACATCTGATAAAATTCGCGCTGGCTCAGCGGGTCGTATTTGTGATCGTGACAGCGAGCGCAACCCAAGGTCAACCCAAGCCAAACGGTGCTGGTGGTCTCAACGCGATCAATAACGTTCTCGACAAGAAATTCAGGGGCAAGCGCTCCACCTTCAGAATTCTGACGATGATTCCGATTAAAAGCTGATGCGAGAATTTGGTCACCCGTCGGATTTTCCAGCATGTCACCCGCGAGCTGTTCAATCGTAAATTCATTGAACGGCTTGTTTTCGTGAAACGCCTTGATGACCCAGTCACGCCACGGCCAATTGCTTCGCTCTGCATCGTTTTGAAAGCCATCTGTGTCCGCATAGCGCGACGCGTCCAGCCACCGCAACCCCTGCCTTTCGGCATAAGCCATCGTTCCAAGCAAACGATCGACTTCCGAATCAAAACCCTTAAAATTCGCAATTTCTTCAGGAGTCGGTTGCAGCCCGGTCAAGGCAAGCGACGCCCGCCGACGAAGCGTTTCATCCGTGGCCGGCTTGGAGGGCTCGAGCCCTTTCTCATATAATTTTTCGGCCACAAAATGATCGATCGGATTCTTCGCCCACGATTTTTGCCACGCATGCATCAACTCCGGCAATTCTAATTTCCGCGGGATTTCAAACGCCCAGTGCTTGGCATACGGAGCGCCCTGCTTGATCCATTCATCAAGAATTTTCTTTTGTTTGTCGCTCAACGATCGATTCGAATCCCGTGGCGGCATTTCATCATCGGGATCATCGGAGTTGATTCGCCAATGCATTTCAGACGCTTTTAGATCACCAGGCACCACCGCTTTGACGCCCTCATAGTCGGCGAAAAGGCGCTCTTCACTATCGAACCGCAGGTTAGATTTTTGATTTTTGGAATCCGGCCCGTGACAATGAAAACACTTGTCGGACAAAATCGGCCGCACATCACGATTGAAATCGATCTTATCGTCGGAAAAACCAACGACCGGGAAAAGGCTGAATACTAGAAAAAGACTGAGGTTACGAGGACTCATAAGAATTCTTGACCTCCAAGGTAGAGTCCAACGGAGATTTCGTCCATTCCCGCAAAAATGAAAATTTTAAGGGTAAGATAAGTGCGAGCTCGCCATTTCAGATTTTTGATTTGAAAGTCGTTTATTTGCGGGAAACTTAAGCTTCCTTAGCTATGTCAGAAAAACCCATCATCGACGGTCGCGCCCCTCTCATCGTCAGGCGGGAAAAGTCCGGTGGTGTAGCTTTTTATGGATTGCGACAGCAGCGGCATTTCTGGCCGGCCTAGGAACGATGGGTTACGGATTTTTCAACCGCGAGATCTTCATGGTCAAGATCGGTTTGATAACATTGGCTTCGACCCTGATCCTTTTCGGAATCTCGCTTTTAAGCTCGGCTGGATTAAATTGCGCCATCTGCGCAAACCCCGTTTTTTCATCATGCCCCTGCAAAAAACACGCGCGAGCCACCCGTTTTCTCGGTATCAGCTATCGACTGGGCATCGCAATTCCAGCGCTGTTCACCAGTCGATTTCGCTGCATGTATTGCGGCGAAAAAATGACGTTATCAGCCGCGAAACAAGCACAGGAAGGGGTTTCAGTAATCAAACCACGTTCTGACCGCCCTATTTGTAGCCCCGGCACTCTGCCTTCCGTTCGTTCGACAGAGCAATTGCGGGGCCTGTCGGTCACGACTAAAAAGTGAAGTCATTTCCATTGCCCCTTCTTACCTCCAATCGCGAAATCGGTGTACTTCGGCAAGTTGCCGTCATCATATTTGTAGAGAGAAATCTCTTGGCCTGTTGGCGAAACCGTGATTTCACAGCGCTCGGTCTCGCCGCTCGTTTCAATTTGAAATTCCAGCGCCCATTCCAACGACACCAGTTGTCCTGAAAATGAAGGCGGACTGGCCTCTGGGATTTTCATGCGAAATTCGCTTTCACCAGACTCTCCGATCCCTTCCATCCGGTGGGTTGCGACGATCTCGACATCCCGACTTCCTTTTCCTGACGTGTAAAAAAATAGCCTCACTTCAGCTGATACCTGCTTATTCGGATCCACTGAAGAATCACCTCCGCTCCATTCCACGCGACCCGAGATCTCCTCTCCGGGAACAAACACCCGATTGTCGAGTTCGGTGAAAATTTTCCGTTCGATAGCCATTTTTCTAAAAGGGAGAGTTTACGAAAATCCCACCGGTAACACTTCGATTTTGTAAGAGTCTTGAACGTCCGGAAAAAATGGAATATCCCCATTCACCTTGATTTGCCAGATGATGTCATTACTGCCCAAATTCATCGACGGAACCAAATCCTCCGGCAATTGAAATTGGGCACGACCACTGGCGATATCCCCACCATCAACAGAGTCCGCGAGCGTCCGTTGAAAGAACACTTTTTTATCCGTCACCGTCTTAGTGCCCCGTCGATACGTCGCTGATTCAATCCCCCACACTTCAATCTTGAACCGTGAAATCCGCCGCGCGTTTCCAATAATTTTCCACGACAGCCAGGTCTCTTCGCCCAGTCTCGGCTGCCCCTGATCCAAGGTGATCTCGGGTCTGGCATTCGCGAGCGAAAGCAATTTATACAGGAAAAACAGAATGAAAATCAAGCCGACGATCACAAATGGAATCATGAAAATCGTCAGAAACCACTCAGGCCGATCCCGCTTAAAACCATCGAAAACCTGAACCAGAAACACGCTGACAATGCCGTTCCAAAAAAGAGCCATAAATAACACTACCAAGACACCGGCGATGCGTCCGCCGCCGGGCTTCAATGTTTTCGGCCCTCGCATCTCATTGATGGAATCGGGTTCCGAAATCCCGCGAACGGCCTTCTTTTTTCCAGAGCGGCGCCATCCAATCAGCATTGCAATTCCGGCCCCGAAAAATACCAGCGGAATCAGCCCGAGTAAAACCCAAGGCGTGAAACCGCGCACCAACGTCGCCTGCTCAGAAATTTTTGGATTCACAAAACAAACCTTCTTCGAACCTTTCCGGTATTGCCTCACCACATCTTGCTTCCCCTTTCGACCGCTCGACGAGCCCGTCATGAAACCGTAGCGGTTGCTGCGATGTTCCGCGCCATCGAAATCGTATTTGTAAAAAATGTCGATGCTGTAAGTCGTTGAATCATCCCCGCGATGAGAAATTACCCGACTCCAAATCACCTCGCACGGCGTCTCAACCCATTGCTTCGATTCCATCATCCGCGTTAACGGAACTAGCCCCAAAAACACCGAAAGGCCGCCGCCAACCAGGGTGAAAATGACACCCATGATTAGCAAGACAACACGGCCGCCCCGATCTTTCGCTGCATTCGAAATGGAACCCAACCGCTCATTCTTTTTCGCAGCTTTTGTTTTTCGAAGGGAGGCAAATCCCCCAATTGCCAGAGCAAGGCCAACCACAACAAACACCAACGGGAATAAGGCAATCAACCCTTTCGAAAGCGCTTCCCGCTTTACGACTGCCTCTGCGGGATTTTTCGGATTCACAAAACAAACCGTCCCGTCAGCCGCGTTTAGCAATGCTTTCCGTTTCAGTGCAAGCGGCTCAAAGTCGCCTGACCAATGCTCCTTCAACGTATACTGCGTCGATGTATAATTCTTTCCATCGACGATATATCCATATTCGATATTCAATCGAAACGGCGATTTCTCCTTTTTTTGATTCGCCTCGATATTGACCGATCGGATTTCACACAGCGTCTCCGTCCATTGATAAGTCGCGGCTTCATCCGCAAATTCAGACAGCACAAAATACATAAAAACGCCGCCCATTCCGGCAAAGATAAGGCCGAACGGAATCAGGCAAGCCCCGCCGTTTACCGCTTTACCCCGCGAAGATGAAATGGAATTTTTTGAACCCACGATCTGATGATTGTGGGGCGAATCCGAATCGTTTCAATTCCAATCTTGAGTGAAAAAACAAAACGCAACGATCCGATAGGGTCTGTTCGATGAACGCATACTATTGGATCGTGGAATTCAATCTCTCAATTTTCCCCAAGAAAATCAGTGAACGAAAGCGAGAGAGTGAACGTCGCCCAGCTGATGACTGGGTCTTTTTCAACGTCAATCACTGAATCGGGAAATGAATACGGTTTTGTTCGGACTTCCTTCATGCACTTGTCTCTTACATCGGCTCGATCGACAAAAAGCGCGACCAACTTTCGCTGATCGCGCGGCTTCAGCGATTATAGTGCCGCGAAGACACGCTCGAAACCGGTTTCGAGCCCAGTGTGTTCGACGAATTCTTTATCCCCGAGCAACTCCTTGAAATCGACCGCTTTGATCAAGTTCAGCTAGCCGAAGCTCAGTGTGCCGGAAATCGAAGTCGCTCTCCGAAGCCGGTCGGGCGCTTTTCGCCCCCTCCCGCGCCCGCCGCAAAGCCACCAACGACAGCGATCAGGTCTGCAAATACCTCGCGAAATTCGATTTGGATTGGGATTTCCTACGATAAAGTATCCCAAGATCGACCTTGTCGAATTCGACCCTATTTCATATTTTCATTTTCCATGAAGGCCCTCTCCTCCCTCATACTTGTTTCTGTTTTTACCTTGATCCAGACCAGCTTCGCCCAAGAAGAAGAGTGGAAAGAGATCACCAGTATGGACAGGAAAATTACGGCGGTGGCTCCGGGCGAAGCTGAGAACCTCGTCATGACAAAGCGGACGTTGGCGGGGAAAATGACGACTAACATCAAACGATTTGCGACGGACTCTATCATTATTGATCTGAGCTACACCGCCGTCTCGCCCAAAGTGATTAAATTTGCCGGCAAAGAAGGAATTTACAAAAACTCAAAAGGAAAAGTGCTTCAGGAATCCATGGGCAAAGAAAAGTCGTTCGCAGACTACGAGGTGAACGGAGTCACCTGCAAACTACTGCGATATCACATGATTCATCCAGATGATAAAAATCACGAAGACTACGAAGGATTGGCCCTGATGCTGGCGATGGACGACGGACTTTATGTGGCCAACGGTGTCGTTTTAAAAGAGGACGGAATGGAAGCCGTCGTAAAATTCCGCGATTCGATTGTTATTCGGCCATAGAAAAATTCCAAAATCTTGGTCACTTTGTAATCGCTCCAATACGCTCCCGCTGCCACTTTAAAGAATGGAGTTTGTTTGTCTAATTTTCGGAGCCGCCATTGTAGTCGGAGCATTTGTTTTCTGGAATGTGAAACGCGTCGATAATTCGTGGTCCGACGCGGCCGCGAGAATGCGAATACGCTACGAAAAAGAGGGGTTTGGTGACCGCTCGATTTTTGGTGAACACGCCGGCTTTCAAGTCCGCGTTTCGACGTATCGAACCGTCGTCGACAACTCTACCAAGACGTTTACTGGCTATCGTATCGCATTGCGAGAGTCGTTGGGGCTTGACCTGAACATGGAACGCCAAAAGGCGGGAGCACGTTCATCAGCTGCCAGAAGACGTCAGGACGTCATCGTTGGTGACCCCGTTTTTGATCCCAAAGCGATCATCACGGGTTCGGACGAGAATGTGATTCGCGACTTTCTGAATGCAGATCGTCGAAAAATCCTGCTGCGACTTTTTAGACAATTCGACGAATTCGAACTCGATGCGAAAGGCATTCACGTCGCCAAAAGCGGAACGCAAACGAACGCATCGTTCATTGAAAGCAATGTCAATTTGTTGATTCAAACGGTCAACCAGCTGGGGAGGCATCAACCGGTAGTAGTCGAGGAACCAAACGAAGTCGTTCCACCACCATTGCCGGAACGTCCCCGCGAGCCGGTCGACATGGACGCCGAAATCGAACTTCAGCCAACCGCGATTGCCGAAGCTGAAATCGAAGCCGCTCACATTGCGGAAATCGCTGCATTAGAGTCAGCGCAAATTGAAGAAGTAAAAATCGCCGAAATTGAAGCAACCCGGAAAGCAGAAGCAGCGGAAGCCAAAATCGCCGAAGAATGCGCGATTTTGGCGAGACGGGTTGAAGAAGCGAAATTTGCCGCAAGCCAGATTTCAGAACCTGTTAAGATTGCGGACTCCATTCGGATCGATAATTCTGAAGCCCGTGAAAAAACCGCACCAGTATCGGTTTCCGCGTCAGCAGAAGAACCCCACGTCGAGGTGACGCCGGATCCAGTCAGCGACTCGGATGCCGATGAGTTCGCGATGCTCTGCAGTGAAGTGTTCGACTCTGGATACAGCCGGTTCGAAATCGGAAAGCAGTTTGATACTCACTTGAAAGGACAAACGAAATCCGGATCGGGAACGCTGAAGAAAGTGGACAAATTTCATTCCGACATCGTTTTTGGACGCAGTCCTGGAATCATCGCGCAAATCGATGTGATCCCTCTCGAAGGAGGCAAAACGGTGGCCGCCCATGTCGAATTTTCCGTCGATGACACCGATATCACGGCTCTCAAATCCAAGATTGGCGAGCGCATTGGCTTCGCCGGAGAACTCTTGAAATGCGATGTGTTCAATTTCCGGATTTATGTTGGAAAAGCAGACTGATCCCGTATTTTTCCGTCATGTCGAAAACGGGAGGCGAATCGCGCGCGCACAAATCGCTCAAAGAAGCGGCGTTGCTGTGGGCTCAGCAACACGGCTATCGCGCAGCGGGATTTGAAATCCGTGTCCCGAAATCCCGTTACCGCGCCGACGTTGCTGCCGCGCGAATGGAACGACCCCGTTCGCAAGAAGTCGCCATTACCCAGACCGCCGTTTTCGAATGCAAACAGGCGCGCCCTGATTTTTTAAACGACTCCAAGCCGGAAGCGGAATCAAAGTCGCGCCTTCTCGATTTGAACCGTCGCCGACAAAAACTCGAAGAACTCATAGGCTCGCATTACCCGAATCTTCGGGTGGGAGATTCGCTGTTTCCGGAATTTCAGTCCGCGGATCTCAGCACAATCAATCACGAGGGATACAGCAAGGTAATTGCCGAAATTGCCCTTCTAGAGCGCGCCGTTTTTGGCAGAACCAAATTCGACAAACTGATCCGCTACCGTTCTGCAGACGCCTGTTATCTCGTGATTCGACGGGGAATTCTCAAGCCCGAAGAAGCCCCTTCCGCGTGGGGAATTCTCGAAGCCGACACCGACGAACTCGACGATTGCGAATCGGACCCAGATTTAAAACTGATTCGCCAACCCGCGCGGATCGATGTTTCCGAGGCGCTCCGAACCGAGTTGCTCCATCAAATCGCCGTATCAGCCACGTGGAAACTCAATCGAGAATCCGGAATTGACAAGCAACTCGCATTCACCAAAAAAGGCGGAACGATTCAACAGGGGTAGCGGCTCGAAGGTTCGCAAAATTTTATGCAAGTTCGTCTACATTTGAGATTCTTTGAACCAGCAGGGGCTCAGCTGAAAAAGAAGAAAAAGGCGGCAAAACGACAGACCTGAGAGGTCGAATTGTATGCCATACCCGCGCAAAAAATTCGCGTGTAATCCGGCGATCGGAGCGTTTGGTTCGCCAAGTGAATTCTGAATCGTCCAACTCCGACTCGCTGTCGGTTCCTCACCTCATCGGTTTGATCGGGGGTGCACTCTGCATCTCCTTCGCACCGATTTTCGCAGTGTTGAGCACGGACCTCTCGCACGTTGGAATGTGGGACTCCGCATTTTGGCGGGTCTGTATCGGGGCCATCGCGATGGGGATTTTCATGGCGGTGACTGGGGGATTTCGGATCAGAAAACGAGAGTCCGCTTCCGGGAAATCGGGCGGGCTTTGGCTTGGCTGGCTCTGGTTTCCGGGGGTCATTTTCGCCGCTGACTTCTGGGCATGGCACTGGTCTTTCGAGAATACATCCGTCGCAAATTCAACCTTACTGGCGAACACCGCGATCTTGTGGGTGACACTTTTTGCGTGGTTGGTTTGGAAAGAGAAAATTACAAAACGCTTTGTCTTCGGGGCCTCAATTGCTTTTGGAGGTATGATTCTACTAATGCTTAGCTCAACGAATCGCGAACCTCCCCGAGCGGGAAATCCGGTTTTCGGTGATTTCCTGGCGCTACTCACGGCCGTTTTTTACGCAACCTATCAGCTTTCGATGAAGCGCTATCGGCGAGAGAGATCGGCGCCGCTACTGATGTTTTGCGCGAGTGCCGTCGCTGCAATCGTTTTGTTTCCGCTCGCTTTTTTTCACAAGGCGCCGCTTCTCCCTGACAGCCTCATTGGTTGGCTTCCATTGATTGGATTGGGAGTCATCTCACATGCTTGCGGACAAGGCTTGATCGCATGGGCGCTTGGCAGCCTTCCTTCAAGCTCCGCATCAGTCATCCTTCTTGTTCAACCGGTCGCGACAGCTTTTCTGGGGAAATGGATTCTAAATCAGCCACTTGTGCCATGGCAAATCGCTGGAGCTACCTTGGTCTTAGTCGGCTTATTCTTCGCCATTCAGGGCCAAGTTCGACGCCCCCGCCGAGCGACTTGATTCCCAAATTCGGGTTTATTGGCTTCTTTGGACGCGGAATTCTTATTTTATGAAGAAAAATTAGGACGGCGTATTCCATTCTTGATCAATGCTTTGTGTTGACTCTCCCGAAACAACTTAAGAAAAACCACTTTACAGACCGACTTGTCTGTATACAGTGATCTCACAATGAGGAAAGCAAACGCTAAAGATCGAATCCTCACAACCGCAGGCCAGCTCTTCAACGAGCGAGGTTACTCTGAGGTTGGGATTAATGAGATCATCAAAACCGCCGAAACGGCGAAGGCGAGTTTTTATCAGCATTTTGCATCAAAAGAAGCGCTCTGCGAGGCTTGGCTCGACGCGATTCACGACCGATCCGAAAAAGGACGCGAAAATATCTTAGCTTCCTCTGGAGATCCTTGTGAGAAAATCGCGAACTACTTTAAGACCCTCGAAGATTATCTAGTCGAAAGTAACTTTCGTGGCTGCCCTTTTTCAAACACCGCAACGGTGACAGGAGAAAGCTGCTGCGGAATTCGTAAACGAGTTGAAGACCACAAAGTTTCAATTCGTGAATTTTTTCAGACATTAGTGGCTCAGTTTGTCGCTTCTAAAGAAAGAGCCCATGAAATCGGAGACCGCTTATTTATCATCTACTCAGGAGCTGGCAGCGAAACTCAAAACGTAAGGGAGATGTGGCCGATTCAGACAGCTCGCCGAGCAGCGGTAGAGATCTGCCAAGCTGAAAGAAAGACGAAGGAGTAACCCTCCCTTTTTTTGCTCCACAAAACAGACAGACCGTTCTGTAAGTATCAAGAAAATAAAAAAATCAATCAACCCAATAACGAAAAGGAACAAGTGATGAAGAACAACACAGTATCCAATAAGCCGAAGCACACGCTAGATCCCGAAAACTGGATCTCGCAGTATCACGAGTATCTCGTCCGTTTTGCTTTGCAGCGTATTTCCGATTACGGCACAGCCGAAGATCTTGTCCAGGACGCTTTCCTCGCAGGCTGGAATGGCCGTAAAAACTTCAGAGGCGATTGCACTGAACGCACGTGGTTGACCGGAATTCTTCGCAACAAAGTGATCGATCATTATCGTAAGACTGGTCGTCGCCCTTCGGTTTTGACCACCGATCTCGACGGCGCATTCGACAATGAAAACGGTGCGAAATCAACGTGGCTCGATCGGCGGGCCGATGAAAGAACCGACCTTCAGCCTGTGGCTTCAGCTGAACGCCACGAGTTTATGACGGATCTTTCTGATGCAGTTGATCAACTTCCCGAAGCGATGGGCCGAGCTTTCCGGATGCGCGAAATGGAAGGTTACTCCACCGACGAAATCATAAATTTGCTGAATATTTCAAAAGGCAACTTGTGGGTTTTGATCCATCGAGCCAAGCAAGCACTCAGTGAAGAACTCGCCGGCAACTGGCTCGGAAACTCCTCATTCGGCGATCCGATGCAAGTGGCTGCGTAATTTAACACCGACATTTCACCCAAACGATCAGACCGGGTTGGTTCGATGAATCAATCCTGTCTTTTCGTATTCACGGATCGAATTCACAAAGGTTTCACATTCGGTTCAACTCCACTTCACATTCACCACGCAGGATGGTGAGTATTAAGAAACAGCTGATCACATTCCTGACACTAATTGTTGCCGTCACCACCCACGCCAATTCTAGAGGCGGAAACGGCACTGGCGAAACCGGCGCCTTCGATCGCGAAAGCAAAACGCAGTCGCCCTATTTCGTCATTATCGAGGGCGGCGAAAATCAAACCGAAGGCAAATCCGAAAAGCTGCCCCTCAAATCAACCGACGTGGAAGTGAACATTTCAGGTGTGATCGCAGATGTCGAAATCAGGCAGCTCTACCAAAACACCGGGAAGAAGAAACTTGAATGTATCTACGTTTTTCCCAGCTCAACTCGAGCGGCTGTCCACGGCATGGAATTCACGATCGGTGGTCGCAAGGTGATTGCGAAGATTGAAAAGAAGTAAGTCGCCAAGGCGAACTACGAAAAGGCAAAAACGGAGAACAAAACCGCGGCGCTCCTCGAGCAAAAGCGACCCAACGTTTTTCAAATGAGCG
>ERZ887942.890-NODE-890-length-22555-cov-8.318578_pt1 | contig 22555 bp, 20 predicted proteins | sample MGYA00521099_ERZ887942 | MGnify/ENA primary metagenome ERZ887942 (study PRJEB32303, sample SAMEA104408605) | aquatic metagenome | biome: Brackish water; feature: Pelagic; material: water | place: Baltic Sea | collected 2014-06-07T06:48:00 | depth 16,251 m ...
AAGAGAGTAAACTGTTGCGTCGACCGGTTGAAATCGCAGCAATTAACGGCCATTTGAAGCGCGCAAATTAGCCCAATCGTGTGAAGGCGCCACATCGAGTTATATCTTAAAACCAGCCGAGGTGTAATTTGATTTGTGCTTATATGTGTATATTCCCCAGGATGGATTTAGAAAATTTGGAACACTAAATAAAACGAAAACCGGATTGTTAATCATGCACTGGACGGCTACTGACCCGGTGCACTATGAAGAACCGCTTGGTTCAAGTTTTTCTTTTGCCAGATCAGAAATACCTATTTCGAAATACGAATGCAAGGTGGCGACTAAGTTGGGGTAACAACGCCGCAACTTGAGGCGGTTTCATGAATGTTGCCACTCAAATAATTAAAACTATAAGCTTTGACAAAATTCTTCTCTAGTTTTTAAGTTACCGTAGCCACAATAAATCTACATTTAAAGCCTAGAGTTTTTTAAATGAACTTTGTATTCAACTCGAAAGCTAGACAATTTTCCGCTACGTGCGATCAATGACCATTTATCAATTGACTAACCCTAGCAATGTAAAGAATTACTAATGCATTTGTAGTGAAGCGTTGTCGGGTGTGTGTTTTCAATGCTTCCAGCCTTTGAATAACACGTCTCGATTATTGGATTATATGCTTTATACTACTTACACTTGCGTATCTTCTGTTGACGGGTAATAAAATGTTAGTTCGATCTATTGTATTGATAACCGTTTTTCTAAGTTATTTTACCGGTACCGTTGCCGCCCAAACGGTACCGCGTACTGCTAGTGGAAAACCTGACTTGCAGGGAATTTGGCAGGTGCAGAATCGCGCGTCCTATGATCTGCAGAGCCACACAGCTCGCTACGATGTGCTGCCAGGAATGGGAGTCGTTTTGGATGACGAGATTCCATACCAACCGTGGGCGCGTGAGCAGAAAAACGCCAATTTCGTAAATCGTAAAACTACGGACCCGTTATCCAAGTGCTTTTTACCCGGTGTGCCGCGTATTATGTACATGGAGCACCCATTTCAAATTTTTCAAGCCGAAGAACACGTGGCGATCACCTTTGAATGGACTCAGGTTTTTCGGCTCATCTATACCAATGGTCAGCAAACAATGTATCCAGGATTCAATTCATGGATGGGGAATTCACGGGGTCATTGGGAGGGGGATGTGCTCGTCGTAGAGGTTACCGAGCATAATGATCAAACCTGGTTCGACGAGGCTGGAAATTTCCATAGTGACGCACTGCATTTAACAGAGCGCTACCGAATGCTAGATGGGGACACCATTGATTATGAAGTGACGATTGAGGATGAAAACGTATTTACTCGCCCATGGACCATTCGCATGGCCTTGCACCGTCAAACACACATGGACCGAATTCTTGAATATCAGTGCCAGGCCGAGCTTGAGGAGATGAACGGTGACTTCGAGCGCGATGACCGTACGTGGTATCCAGCGGCGATACCTGATGATAATGAACCGTTTGATGCAGATGCGAGTATTGATTTGCCGGAGTTGGCTGTGGCAGATGATATCCCACGTTTACCGGATGGCACGCCTGATATAAGTGGGTACTACATGGCAGATGCTGGTGGTGCGAATTATGGCCTGGAAACCTATTCAGGCCGCTTTTTGCTGCCAGATTCACGGGGGGTCGTCGTTGATCCTCCCGATGGCCTATTACCATATCAGAAGTGGGCGAGAGCTGAACGTATTGATCGCGAAGGCCCACACCGTGGTTACGATGATCCGACAGCGCATTGTTTTGTGGGTGGTGTTCCACGCTCTCATTACGTACCAGCACCCTTCTTTTTTCTGCAGCCACCGGGGCATGTGGTGGTCTTACATGAGCGCATGTCTTATCGGCAAATATTTTTGGATGGACGCGCGCATCTTCCCGACCACATTCGTTTATGGCAGGGCGATTCGATCGGCCGCTGGGAAGGAGATACCTTAGTAGTTGAAAGTACGAACTTTAATGGGAAGTCTTGGCTCAATGAGGTTGGCGATGTGGTAAGTCACGCGCAAACTATTGTCGAGACGTTTACGCCGGTTACTGCAAGCCAGATTATCTACCGTGCAACGGTCAGTGATCCTATTACTTCTACTAGGCCGTGGACTATTGAAATTCCCTTTAATCGGGAAGACCAGGAAATGCTTGAAACAGCGTGTTTAGAAGACAATAACGACCTTGGGCATTTGCGCGATGTTCGCGATGAATACCGTGCCGCACAAAAAACCACACCATAGGATAATTGATATGCTTAGACTGATTACTACTTTGCTTGTACTGCTGTGCAGCGCAACCGGCGGAAATGTTCTGGCACACCATTCATTTGCCGCAGAGTTCGATAACACTAAACCCGTAGAGTTGACTGGTACAGTGACATCGATGAAATGGTCCAATCCACACGCATGGATTTATATCGATGTTGAGGACGAGTCCGGAAATGTCGTGAACTGGGCGTTGGAATCTTTATCTGCCAATGTTCTGGTGCGTCGTGGTTGGCGCAAAACTGACCTGCCTGCAGGCATCGTTGTGAGTGTGGTCGGTTGGCAGGCGCGCAATGCTACCCCAACTGCAAGCATTCGATTTGTGACGTTAAACGATGGGCGAACATTGTTTGCCGGTACAGGTACCGCGAGTCCGGCTACTGAGTAACCTTCGTAGCTAAATTTGTATTTACTTGGTTTGTGCCCGATCCTGTTGGTTCATACTGTGAGTAAGCAGTGATATTAGAGGGAGCGATTTGTAACGCTAGCCCTGTTAGAATCCGCGCTCAGAATTGCAGGTGCAGTAACTCTAAATGTCCAAAATGACTGAACCAGTCGACGAAAAATATAATTACATTCTGACTGCTACCTGTCGAGCCGGTACTGGCGTGGTAGCTGCAGTTACCGGGTATCTTGCCAATCGAGACTGTTATATTTGCGCACTTGAGCAGTTTGATGATGAATCAACCTGCAAGTTTTTTATGCGCGCTGTGTTTCGTCCACAAGGCGCGTCACCTTCCCTAGATAAGATTCGAGAGGGCTTTGCCGAAGTGGCTAGTCGTCTGGATATGAATTGGCAGCTCCATGACCCCCAAGAGCGGACTCCGGTATTGATCATGGTATCGAAATTTGATCACTGTCTGGATGATCTTCTGTATCGTTGTCGCACCGGTGATTTGCACATGCGGGTCACAGCAGTTGTTTCCAATCATGAAGATTTGAGACCGCTTGTTGAACGGGAAAATATTCCTTTTGTCTTTCTGCCAATTGATGCGAACAACAAAACGACGCAGGAAGCAGAGGTATTGAAGTTAGTGGAAGAGACTGGGGCTGAACTCGTTATTTTGGCTCGTTATATGCAGATTCTCTCACGCGAAATGAGCGAGAGGCTGACCGGAAGATGCATTAATATCCATCACTCATTTCTGCCAGGCTTTAAGGGGGCAAGGCCTTATCATCAGGCATACGATCGCGGCGTGAAAGTTATCGGTGCGACCGCACATTACGTGACATCAGATTTGGATGAAGGGCCGATAATTGAGCAAATGGTGACTCGAGTAGACCACAACCACGCCCCTGAAAAGCTTGTGCGAGTCGGTCGTGATAATGAGTCCATGGCCTTGGCAAAAGCGGTGAAGTACCACATTGAACGAAGGGTGTTTCTCGATGGTGGTAAAACGGTAGTCTTTTTAGGCAGCTAGCTAGATAGCCAACTAAAGAGCGAACGCTTTGGCAGGGAGGTTTTTTGATATCGTGAAACGTCTTGTTCTAAAATCATCAGTAAATCCGTGATTAAAATTGTCGCGCTAGAACGAATGGAATAAACAAGGGTTAGTGGGCCCTATTGTTAGGCGGCAATTATTATTTCGATTCGTTTAAGAGCTTTTGCAGGATGCCTCGATTATTGGAGCATATGCTTTATACTATCTGCACTTCATTCTATTGGCGTGTAAAGGACAAAAAAATGACTATCCGATTTCGAACCTTATTTCTCACTGCTGGTCTATTAGCTACAACGACATTTAGCGGCATCGCGACTGCCCAGGACTCGTTTGACGGGCTTGTCGAGCGTGGCCGGGAATTATTTAATGCTGATATTGGCTGCAGGGTTTGTCACGCAGAAACTGGCGAAGGTCTAGTCGGCCCGTCATTGCTGTTCGGTCCGACACCTGTCGACATCTTTGACCAGATGGAAAGCAATCCCGTTATGGCGGTAGTTGTATCTGAGATGAACCCTTCGGATGAAGACCTTGTGGCGATTTCACTATATATTCGAACACTAGGTGGGTTGGCGCTGGAAAGTGAATTGCCTGACCAATGGCTAGCCGATCTGGAAACTGTAAAAGCCAATCAGGCTGATGAATTCGAGTTTGCGCTAACCGCGAGAGATAAACAGGTACAAGAGATAGAAACATTCGACTCGGTACTGGACACCTGGACTCGACGTGCGAATGAAGGCAGTCTGATCAGTCACTACCAAACTGAAATTGTCGCAGAATTCGACCCGGGTGAGCCAAAGTTCACCCCTGAACCCGGCAAGACATATTTCTACGAGAATGTCGGTACGACTAGCTCACCGTCAATTCTTTACGAGGGTTATAGGCCGCCTACAAGCACTCAAGTTGTCGTTGGAGATGCCGAGACTAAAGAGGTCATTGCCAGCTACATGCTGCCACAGAGTCTACGTGCAGTTGTCCACACATCGTTGATGTCTCCGGATGGACGTTACGCTTACATTATCGGAGCGCGTCCAGACGAAAACGTAGACGAGACTGCTGCTACCGGACATCAATCTAGAGTTACAGATGACCATCAGTTTGTTACCGATTTAAGTACTTCTGCAACGTTGCTCAAAGTAGATGCGTTAACCTTACAACCGATCAAACAGATTACGATTGGTGGTCGTTTACATCACGGCCAGATTTTTGGCGACTACATCATGTTGGATATGTTTGCGCGAGACCCGGATGGACTCGCCATCAGTTTGATGGATCCTGAGACAGACGAGATTGTCGGTGGCGTCCGTGATCAAGACCTTGGGGGTTATGTTTACACAGCGTGGGCTGACAGCGATTACGAGTATATCTATGCGCTAATGGAACCCGCGGGTTACGCCCCAGGGCGTGGAACGGGTATGTTCGCAGCCATAAGCATGTACCAAGGTCGGCTCATGACCATGCGCCCATTCTGGATCGCGAAGATCGACCCCAAAACGTGGACGGTACTTAAGGAGTATCCGATTCCTGGCTACCGACCAAACTGGCTGCTAGTAGACTCTGCAAAAGAGAGCATGTATGTGGTGAACACGCTATCCAATGCTTCGAAAATCAATATTGAAACGGGTGCAATCGAATGGACGAATGGAACCGGTATTGGTCCATATGGCGCATCTCTCAATGCGGACGAAACCGAACTTTGGGTTGCGGATAAAGGTGAAGCGGCAGGTCACCTCGGTCGAACCATTACAATCATGGATACAGACTCAGGACACGCGGTCGAGACGCTTTATGGCGGTTATAAAGTCGACCACGTATTAATGGCACCGAACGGAAAGGAGATGTGGGCCACCAGCAACGGCGAAGGCCGACTATACGTCTACGATGCGGAATCGCGCGATCTCACTAAGGTTATTGATATGCCAGGCAACGGCGATTCGCACGGTTTGATTTGGGTGCATTACGACGAAAACGGCGTGCCGCGAACGGTACGCGACCAGGGCAACTTTCACGGCGGCATTAATCCAATGAAAGGCGTTTCGCTCGACTATTAGATTGCTACCGGGTAAAGCTACGAACATCAATTTTTAATTGAATTGGGTGTATGCGCATATCAATCTCAACTAAATTTATTTCATTATGACCAAACCAATTTCTCTGCTCACAATGTTCGCGCTGCTGTCAGCAATTTACTTTCCTGTCCAGGCACAGACAGCCGAGCAGCCGGATGTGTTGTTTATAGCTATCGATGACCTTAATGATTGGGTGGGCCCGCTAGGAGGGCATCCGCAGTCGAAGACCCCGAATATTGATCGGTTGGCGGCTATGGGAACAGTCTTTTCAAATGCGTACGCACCTGCGGCGCTTTGCAGCCCATCGCGTGCGGCAATTATGACTGGAGTTTCTTCTGCAACATCGGGGGTTTACGCAAACGGTACGGATTGGCGCAAAGCAAAACCGCTGGAGGGGGTTCCCACGATTCCGCGTTTTTTCAGGGATAACGGTTATCGGAGCGTCGGGGCTGGCAAACTATTTCACGCTTCAACTTATAATACTTGGGCCTACTTTGGTTACAATGATACAACCGCCTGGGAGGCCTACTTCCCGTCTTTAGAGCGGCAGCTTCCAGATGAGTCTACACCTCATGATCGCCCGGCGAATGGCAGTCCGCTTTCCCAGAACTTCGATTGGTCGGCGGTCTCGACTACCGACATGGCGATGGGTGATGGTCAGGTAGTTACCTGGTCTGTGGAACAGATTTTGGTCGATAGTGATACACCAAAGTTCAACGCTGTTGGTATCTATCGACCACACCTTCCTTGGTATTTACCACAGAAATATTTCGACATGCATCCCCTCGAAAATATTATCCTTCCAGAAGTGCTTGAAAACGACCTTGATGATATTCCCGAGGCTATGATCGAGAGTGGTAATAGAGGAGGGATGTCTGGCATGGGGATTCATGATTGGATCGCCGAAGATGAGAGTAAGGATCGGTGGCGCGAAGGCGTTAGAGCATATCTAGCAAGTATCAGTTACGCTGACGCTATGGTGGGTCACCTTCTCGATGCTCTGGAGCAAAGTGGTCGGGCGGATAACACCATAATAGTCTTATGGTCTGATCACGGTTGGCATTTGGGCGAGAAAGGGCGCTGGCGCAAACAGACGTTATGGAGAGAATCTACACGCGTTCCATTCATTGTGGTTGCGCCCGGAGTCACCAAAGCGGGCAGTAAAATTGCCGCAACTGTTTCGTTACTAGACCTTTACCCAACACTGGTCGAGTTAGCGGGCCTCGATATTCCTACACATCCGGAAGGCATCAGCTTGCTACCTTTAATTGAGGATCCAGACATCGAATGGGATCACGCGGCGATCTCAACGAACGACTTTGGAAATCATGCGGTATCAACCGATCAATATCGCTACATTCAATACGTTGATGATACTGAAGAGTTGTATGACATAAAATCGGATCCGAATGAATGGCACAATCTAGCCGGCGACCCCGAACTTGGGCCAGTAAAAGAAAGGCTCATTGCACTTTTACCCAAGCATGATGAATCGGCAGATCGGGCGGCTTCGCGCAACGCTGATTAGAAGGTGGCACCCAGCGAATGGTGAAGGATTCTGCTTGTTAATTATTCGGGTAGCTGTTCTTTCGAGTCTCTAGGTTTCAATATCTAGAAACGGTTTTATCGAATACATTCTTTGTGATTGTTCGGTGAACCATAACCCCATGGTATAGCGCACGCCGTTCTTGCATGGGCGTACGCCATGCCAGTTTGATGGTCCGGAATCAAAAGAAACCATCATCCCAGTCTCTGGTTTTATTTCGTGTGTTTTCTCACCTCTTTCAAAATATAGCTCCCCGCCGTCGAAGTCTTCATTCAGGTAGATGATAGCGCTGAAATCACGCCAGGGGGTTGCCGTGTCTTCATGCCCAGTACTAATCGCATTATCATAATGTAAACCCATGCCTTTTCCTTCAGGCCAGCTGACTAGTGTTAGTGCTTCTAAATAAAGTTGAGGCGTGTGATAAATCTGGACTTTATTAAGTGCCTGTTGCGAAACGTTGTGCATACACTTAAGAATCGATTGGTCACTTATATCATTTGCATACAACAGCATATCGGAGAAAAAATCATAATCCGTTTTAGCGAAGTTGTTTTCTGTGAAAGCCCGAAGTAAGCACAGGCAATCCTGTTGCGACGCAAAGTGTTTATCGATAAACATTGGGGTGTAAAAGTATTTTGAGTTTCGGCCTATTTTAGTAGTAAGTTATTTGAGCTTAGGTGAACATTTAACAGCGAATATAGAAAGTGTCAAAAGGCGCTAATCTTTTGTGGTTGTATACGGTCCCTTATCGTTGTAGGAGCACAATCAACTTTTTAATTCATGGGAATTGAGGGTTAGTGGTAGGCATTCTAAATTATTTACTCTAAAAGAACTTTCGTGCCTATAATTACCGACGTATTATCAACAGTATTCAGTTAACCACTTTTTAAACTATAGGAGCTTGCATGAAAATTAAAAGAAGAGAATTTCTAGCCGGTTTAGCGGCCAGTGCCTTAATTCCAAGTAGCGCATTTTCTCAGTCGAGGAAGGAAGTATTTATAAATGGCAAACGAATTAAGACCGTTGATATCCATGCGCATGCCTCTATCAAAGATGTGGAAAAGGTGATTGCAGGCACGCCAGTTGATCGCACCATCGGTGGGCCAAGGCTGCTAGAACCTAGTCGATTGGAGATGATGGACGCATGGGGGATCGATGTTTCCGTTATTAGCGCTAACCAATATTGGTGGTACGCTGCGCAAGATCCAGAGTTAGCTAGGGAGATTATTAGAGTTCAAGATGAGGGGTTTGCGGAATGGGTGAGCCGATATCCTGATCGTTTTGTCGCGCTTACTTCTGTAGCGTTACAATTTCCAGAATTAGCCGCGGAGCAGTTAGAGTATGCCGTGAATGAATTGGGGTTTCGTGGTGCATCAATGGGAGGGCACGTAAATGGTGAAGTGCCTTCAGGGCCTGCCTATGATGTATTTTGGGCTAAGGCACAAGAATTGGATGTGCCCATTTTTATTCATCCGAATGGATCGTCAAACATTATCAAAGAAGGTGGTCTGGCATTTGCAGGTGATCAGGGCAATATTATTGGAAACCCACTAGAAACGACGCTATTTTTAACTCGGCTTATGTTTGATGGAACCTTTGACCGTTTTCCTGGGCTAAAAATTTGTGGTGCTCATGGCGGTGGTTATTTACCATCGTACTTTGGTCGAGCAGAGGTTGCCTGCAGTGCCTTTGGAGGGCCGGCAATAAATGCTGATGGTGAGTTTGTTGGCGTGGATCCTATTCAGGCAGATGATTGTAAATACCAGAAGCCGCCAAGAGAGTATTTAAAAACTCAAATATTTGCTGATAGCATGGTGTTTTCTGATGAAGGATTGCGGCATTTAGTAGCTGAAATGGGAGCTAGCCAAGTGGTGTACGGTACGGATATGCCTTTAGGTTGGCCCGATACCATGGATATCATTTTGAATTCTGTTCATCTTAGCAATGCTGATAAAGAGGCTATTTTGGGGGGTAATTTGATTAGATTGCTAAAACTCAACCGCGCTATAGATGGAAACGCAGTATAGTATTTACTGCTAACTTTATATCCCGTCATTGATGGCATTGGAGTAGTCACTCGTGATTTGGCGTAGCCATATAAGCGCCGTTACCGGCAGTGTTTGTCTGTTGGTTATCGCTTTTTCTACGACAGTGGCGCTTGCCCAAACCTCGCCTTCGGAACCCGAAGGCGAGGTTTTAATCGAGCGCTTGAGGCAAGGAGGATTAGTCATTTTCTTCCGACATGCTGATACCACGGGTATGTCGTGTGATCGACTTTATCGGATAGGACAACGGCTAGGGCAGCGAAACATATCGGAGAATGGCAAGATTCAATCTCGCCAGATTGGGGCGGCGCTTACTGAGCTCGAAATTCCTATTCAGTACCCCGTATTAGCTGGCCCCGTGTTCCGTGCCAGAGATACAGCTGAACTTGCTTTCGGTGAGAGATCTGTTGAAGTTATTGACGGTTTGTTGGCAGACGATTATGCGGGAGGGCACGGCGTAAGCTGGGTGATTCGTGAACATCGCCGATTGTTTGTGATTCCGCCTAAGCCAGATATGAATCGAATTTTAGTAGGACATCGTACTCCAGCAATTATTGCGCTATCGGGTCAGGTGAATCAGTCAGAGTTTCCGGAAGGTGCAGCGATTATTATGCTTCCTCAAGATAGTGCCGTAGAAGTTTTGGGAGTAATCTCTTTTGTTCCACCGCCCAATTCGACAGTTGATCGTTGCTAAACTCGCGAATTGACTGGGTGCTTCCTGTATGCAAATCCAGTTGCTTGTCGTTAAGCCTTTATCGTGGGCAAAAGTTGATATTTATATTATGACCAGAATAAATTTCGTGTTCTTCGGCCTGATGTTGCTCGCCAGCAATGTTTATGCACAAAACACTGGAGGTGTCTTTCCACCAATGGCTAATCCTGGGTTTAAGTCTTTGCAATACCGAATTACAGTTGATCCGGATAACGCAAAAGGGGAAACAGCGGTTGCCCAGCGGATTCATTATATACAAGCCCTGAACGATGATTTTAAATTTACCGTTTTTGGGGGCGTGCGCCGAACGGATAGCTCAGATTTTGATTTCGATTACTTGCATACCGGTCTGTTTTGGGATTTAGGCGAAGATGGACAGAATTACCGAACAGGCGTGCGTTTTGATTTGCGCTTGGGTGGTGGAAACAGGCCAGATCATGTTGGTTTTCTTTGGATAAATCACTTGAATCTAAGTAACGACTGGACAGCTCGTGCGACTCTTTTTAATTCGGTACAGTTTGGCGATAACGCTTCAGATGGGGTTTTCTTGCACACTCGTTGGCAATTGGCCAAGCGGCTAAAGTCCGGCCACAGTATCGGTTTCGAAATGTATAACTTTTACGGAAGTACCGACGACCTTGGGTCGTTTGATTCACAAAACCATACGTTGGGCCCTACCTACACGTTTCAGATGGCCGCAGGTTGGTCGATTTATTCAGGGGTGCTGTTTGGGGTTTCAGATGCTGCTCCCGATAGCCAATTTAGATTTTGGATTAGCCGATCTATGTAATAGGTGAGCGGGACGTTATCATTTGCGCATAGGGTGATTTCGGTTGATACTTGTCTAAAGAGCCACTTTGTTAAGTAGGTTCAATCCGTTAACGCTTAGTACTTGAACAAGAGGGAATTACTAGTATGAAGAAGCTACTTCTATACAGCTCCCTGCTATTAATTGGTGTTGGCTGCGCGACAAATGCCAAATACAACAAAATTCTTAATAGTTGGTCTGGGGGGCATGTGGATAAACTCTATACCTCTTGGGGGCAGCCTGATCGTAGTTCGATTTCATCTGATGGTCGTCAGATTATTGTATATACGCAGCAAGATAATGTTCAATCTGGGGGTTACGACAATGATTATACGGTTATTTCTTCGGGAGCAACTACTCATAGCGGTATGAAATCTACTCAGGTTCAACAAAAAACATCAGTCCGCGATGTAAATTTTTGGTGTGAAACGACATTCATCGCCACGCCCGGCGGCATCATTACCAGTGCGACATCAAACGGAAATAACTGCAGAGGAAGGCCTGCGCGCTAACTAAGTGGAAAGTTAGTTTTTGTGTACGCTAGTGGGCATTCAAGATCCTTCTCACTGTAACTCACCTATGAGTTTACGATTCAGTTACGCGGCTCGCAGCAAGTCCGTTGGCATCAACTAACTTTCATCCAATATTCCGCTAATCGTCATAAAATTGTAATAACCAAGTAGCAGAATTGCACTCCATCCAAGGTGACACCTCCTGTTGGCCTGAAGAGGGAAAATCAATTTTTAATATTTGGAGATACGGTTAATGAATTTTTGCAAAACGCAACAAAGAGTAAGGACGATGCTGTTCGCTAGCTTGTTGTCAGCGATGCTAAGTAGCGTTCAAGCAGCGGACAAGGCATTGCTTGACGTTCTAATGGAGAACGGCGTTATTACGCAGGAACAGTACGATGGTCTTATGAAAAAAGAGACCTTAGGTGTGGAGGATGTTTTTCCCGCACCACAAGTTACAGAAACTCAAACAGAGGAATATATCGATACCGCTGTTGCAGATGCGGTGTCAGCTAAAATCGACGAGGAATTTCCAGTAAAGGCGAGTCATGGTAGCAGTGGCTTTCGGTTTGAGACTGCGGATGGTAATTTTCAAACCAATTTGCAATGGCGTGCCCAAATGCGAGCTACCACTCCTTATAGAAGTGATCCGCGACAATTGGGTAACCTTGCTGGTGGTGACCAGAACAATTTTGAAGCGCGTCGTCTACGCATGAAGATCGGCGGGCATGGTTTTCAGCCATGGTTGAAATACTATTTTGAAGTTGATATGCAACCTAGTCGTGATACCGATGATGGTTCTTCATCGTCTGCTGCTCGTGTTATTGACTACCGTATTGATGTAGCGAAATGGGATTGGGGTGGTTTTCGTGTGGGTCAGTGGAAGATTGACCATAACCGCGAACGAGTTGACTCTTCTGGCAGACAGCAATTCGTGGAGCGATCAATTGTTAATCGACAGTTTACAATTGATCGACAGCTTGGCGTTCAGATTCGCGGCCGTGCTTTCAAAGAAACAGCCGCGGACTTACGTTACTACGCTGGCGTGTTTAATGGCGAAGGTCGTAGTGTAAACAACGCAGATTCAAATCTGATGTATACCGGTCGCTTACAATGGAATTTCATGGGCCGCGATTTGGCTTGGCGTCAGACCGATGTCGATTTCACCGAACTACCTACTGGCAGTCTGGCGTTCGCAGGAATGACGACTGAAGGGCCTTGTACACGTTGGTCGTCATCAGGTTGCGGTAATCTGGATGGATTCGCCAGCCCGGCTTCAGCAGCAAGTGATCAGTTTAAGATCGAACAATGGGTTCAGGAACTTGCATTCAAATATCGTGGTTTTTCTTTTCAACAAGAGTATCACCAAAAGAATATTGTTGATCGTGTTGAAGGTACCGATAACGACATGAAAGGCTTGTATGTGCAGTCTGGTTATTTCCTAAGTAATATTATTGAAGGGTTTCCTGCACCATTGGAGTTGGCTGCGCGTTATGCATATCTAGAAGAACCAAACAGAACCGATCGTTCCGTGAATAACAAGCGGAAAGAGTATACCGTTGGTCTAAATTGGTTCTTTTCCGGGCATAACAATAAAATCACCCTGGACTACTCTCATCTCACGATTGATGATGGGCTTGCGGGTTTAAGTGATAGCGATGATCGTATCCGCCTGCAGTGGGATGTATCATTCTAATCGAGCAACTCTATGTGATATAAATTCAGCCGCTACTTTAGCGGCTGAATTTTTATGTTTCTAAATTTCAGTACACCGCCTGAATCATCGTTATATTGTAGTGCGATAAAACCTTCGCGACGATGCGCACAAGGCTGTTCGCAGACGTAATCACTATTTTCAATTTCGGCCGTGACAATGCCATTCAGTGTGACGGTAATATGCTCGGCTTCTGCCCTGATCTCATAAGTATTCCAGCGCGCCAGAGAGGTGACGTGCTCAGCAGGGGAACGATGTCGGACAATTCCACCTGTTCGATAAATCTGATTTGGTCGGTAATCGTGAATCTGAATTTCATAGCAGATTCGCCCGCCGTGCTCTTCGGGCGAGGGACAACGAATGTAAACACCGCTGTTCACGCTGCTGGCAACCCAAAAATCCAGAGTTAAAATAAAATCTGAATAGGGTTCTTTGACAACGAGATACCCGTTTCCTTCCGTAGCTTCGACAATGTCGCCTGCGATATGCCAGTTCGCTTCACCGGTTACGAGAAAATTATCCAAGTTATTACCGTCGAATATAGTTTCCCAATCGTCATAACTTTGGGCCCACACCGCAGCGCTAATCGAAGTTCCCAATGCCAGTAAGGCAGCTATTGTCATACAAACTTGTCTATTCATTTCTACTCTCCCACGCTCAGTAAATGCCGATATTCTCGCTTACAACAGATGATGACTTTTATCCAACTTGGTTTTTAATGCCTGGAACAACAACGACTGCGCTAACGATATCTGAGCAGTATAAAGCAAATTTTTAACTGTTCGAAAGGTGGTTTCCAAGGTGCTTAAGCCCCGTGGTTTAGAAGCTCTGGGCGATATTTAAAATAAATGGGGCTATGTTGGTGCAATTCCAAATTATAGCGCGTGATATTGGTGCGTTCTTAGCGGTATAAGCCTGTTTATATCGGTAAAAATCACTATTACGGACAAAATGGTATATAAAACAATGGCTTAAAAAGTTGGCCTGATACTTGCTTTCCTAGAGTCAGGAATCACTAAATTTCCTGTAAAACAAAATTCTATTACCTTTTAATTTCTAGGAGTAACAAAATGAATAAGTCACTGATTAATACTCTGAAACGGCCCCTAGCTTTTTCAGCCCTAACTCTGGCTACCTTCGCAGTATCTTTACCAAGTCACGCAGAGTGGTCAGCAAACGCAAATTTAACCAACAATTATATCTGGCGTGGTTTGACTCAATCAATAAACGAAAGTGCCGTTCAAGGTGGACTTGATTACGCACACGAAAGTGGTTTTTATGCCGGTACCTGGGCATCAAATGTTTCATATGAGTCTGATGATGCGTATTCATATGAGCATGATATGTATTTGGGTTTCTCCGGTGGCGAAGATTTGTCTTGGGACGTCGGCTACCTTTACTACAATTATGATTCAAATGCGCAGTATGACTTTGGCGAAATTTATGGTTCCCTTGGTTACGGCGGGTTCAGTGCGACTGCCTATGTTTTAGCGAATACTGAAACAGAAGAGGGTCCAGGTGAGGATTTTGGTTTTGGTAGTACTTACTATCTTTCTGGCGACTACGCTTTTGAAGTTGGAAACGGTGTAGAAATTGGATTGCATGTTGGTTATCACGATGGAGATTTTCAGAAATCGTTTAACGGTACTTCAGATTCTTACTTTGATTACGCTTTAAGCGCTTCCAAGAGTGGTTTTACTTTCGCAGTAACCGGAACTGATTTGGATGAAGATGGTTCCTTTGCGGTAACACCTGCTCGTGATAATGACAATCTTAAATTCGTTATCTCTTATGGGATTGATTTCGAACTATAATAGTAAAAGAAGCTCTTTCAAAAAAGCCGGCGCAATGCGCCGGCTTTTTTTATCTTCAGTTTGATCAATTGCTTCCATTGAGACGTTCTAAATATGTGAGCGGCAAAGGGCAAGTAATGACGGAGAGGCTTGATTGGCTAACAAAATGCTAAATAGGTGTGTCTGAAGAGCTAGAACACTTTTATCCCTGTCAGCTTAGTGACTAGAATTTCGGAAATGAATAACTAAATTGATTCAGCAGTTGCTCATTGAGAATCGCAACATTCGATGTAAACAAGAAGGTCCCTTCGCAAATTCTATAAATATTTATGTAGCGTAATGATTGACTGTTAATATAAATAAGAATGATTTGCATTTAGATTATTCTTGAGATAGCATCTCCGCACGTTATCTAATCATGAACATTAGCTTTAAGTAAGCTAATAGAAAGTTCGCAAAATGAAAAATATTCTCTTGTCGTCGTCGATTGTTCTTATTCTGTTAATCGGACAAGCATGGGCACAAACTGTTCCAAAAGCGGTGGAGACGGTTACCATTTATGCGAATCAAATTGACGTTGAAGGCGTCACAGGCGCAGCACAATATATTAGTGAAACAGAGCTAGAAAAGTTCGCATACACTGATATTCAGCGAATTATCAGACAGGTCCCGGGCGTATCTTTACAGATCGAAGACGGTTATGGGCTGCGACCTAACATTAGTATCCGTGGCGTGGCCACGGAACGTAGTGGACGTATAACCTTGTTGGAGGACAATGTCCTTATTGCGCCAGCACCATACTCGGCACCATCTGCTTACTATTTTCCTACCGCAGCTAGAATGAGCGCATTTGAAGTGGTCAAGGGGCCTGCGGCGATTACCCAAGGGCCTTATACCATTGGTGGGGCTTTGAATATGATTTCTACGCCCGTACCTGAAGAACAGGGTGGGCAAGTTACTGTTGAAGCGGGGGAGAATGCGACCTATCGGCTTCACGGAACTTATGGCGCTACTTTGGATAATGGGTTTGGTTATTTATTGGAAGCTCATCAATGGCAATCTGAAGGTTTTCAGAATATTGCTAGAAGCGATAACGATACTGGACTAAATGTAACCGATTACACATTGAAGTTGGCTTACGCACCGGATGATTCGGAACACAGTGTAGAGTTGAAATTACAATCGACCGAACAGGAATCAAATCAGAGTTATTTGGGCCTGACAGATACTGATTTTAGACAAGATTCCATACTACGATATGGTTTATCCGAATTAGATAATATTGCCACGGATCACAGCCAGGTTATATTGCGTTACGGTTTTTCTGTGAACGACAATTTATCATTCACTGCTGTGGCGTACAACAATAAACACAAAAGAAACTGGTATAAAACCGAAGGCATAGATTTTGATGGGAGCGCAAATGCACAGAATTTCTCACGCGTTAGTTGGTCTAATGTGGTTAGTGCGATCAACAATGATCAAGCCATTGGTAACACCAGTGTTCAGCAGTTACAAGGAATACTCGATGGGAGTGTAAATACCGCCGAAGGTAGTATTCAATTACGCTCTAATGACCGTGAGTACTTCTCTCGTGGAATTCAGTTTGGTATGCAGTGGGAGACCCAAGTAGGTGAAGCCGCGCATAATATTGAAGTGGGCGTGCGCTTCCACGAAGATGAAGAGGATCGTCTGCAGCGAAATAGTACTTATCAACAAGTTAATGGAAAGCTAGTACTTAACGACGTGGGCATTTTAGGTAATGCAGGTAATCGTGTGCAGGAGGCGCAAGCATTTGCAGCGCACATTTATGATCGTATTGAGTTGGGAAAATGGACTTTTACGCCTGGTGTTCGCCTTGAAGATATTGACCAAAAACGCACTCGTTACACCGGTGGTGCACAGCGAATTTTTAGGGATGAAAGAGCTAATAGCACAAATGTAGTATTGCCAGGTATTGGAGCACTGTATAGTTTAAGTGATAACACCACGCTGGTAGCAGGCGTGCACAAGGGGTTTACTGCGCCGAGCAATTCTCCGAGCGCCAAAGAAGAACAAGCTTTAAATTACGAGCTTGGTTTCCGATTCGCAAATGATGCCTTGAATGCCGAAGCTATATTGTTTTTGAGCGATTACGATAATATTGTGGGTCAATGCACATCATCTTCTGGTAGTGATTGTGAAATCGGTGATGCGTTTAATGGGGATGCTGCCACGGTTCAAGGTGTCGAATTTATGTTGCAAGCCAAACTCCCTGAGATTAACGGTATTCGAGTTCCGCTTAATTTCACATTTACACATATCAATAGCGAGTTTTCTACTGACATTACCGATACTGAGTTTTTTGGTGACGTATCAGCCGGAGATCCAATTCCTTATATTCCCAAGAATCAAGGTCAAGTTACTTTAGGGTTAGAGGGTGACAAGTGGGCGGCTTATTTGAACGGAATATTTATTGACGGCGTATGCACACGTGCTTCATGTGGCACGTTTGAACAGACGGATAGCAGTTTTACCTTAGATTTAACAGGATCTTACGATATAAACGAAGATCTACGATTGTTCGCCCGAGCAGAAAATTTAACCGATGAGCAAGATATAATGGGTCGGCAGCCTTATGGGGCACGTCCGAATAAATCTAAAACCCTTTCGGTAGGAGCACAGTTTCGTTTTTAAGTAGGTATCATGCTGTAATTTAAAAAGCCCTGTTTTTTAAACGGGGCTTTTTTTATATATACCGTGACAGTTTGGCTCGACTTGCGCCAAATATAATGTGATCTATACTGGTTGTTTATAGTAAGTTAGGTAGATGACTGGGTTCGGGTGGTTTTTGCGTGGGGTTCCAGTAACTAGAGTCAAATAACTACCAGCCAATATTCAAATGCTCAGCTAAGGTTTAGCATATTGTGAGTGAACGATTTTATGAGGCGTATATGAATAAGCATTTTGTTTTAACCGCTGCATTGTTTCTGCAAGTACTCGGAATCTCTTCGGCTTTTGCCCAGCATGGCATGCTTGGAGGTACACCGATGACCTTTTTTGTAACCAGCGAGCCAATTGCCGATGGTGGAAATCTAGGCGGACTAGAGGGTGCTGATGCACATTGTCAGGCGTTAGCTGAAGATGTTGGGGCGGGCGATCATACTTGGAGAGCCTACTTGAGTACCCAGGAACGTCCGGGGCAACCGGCAATAAATGCGCGTGATCGCATTGGTACTGGGCCTTGGTACAACTTTGACGGCGTGATGATCGCTCGTGATGTGGCCCATCTGCATGGAGATACGCTCGAGCTGGCGCGCCTCGGTAATAACCTTACCAGGGTGTCAGGCCTTACTGAGAAAGGGTTAATTGTTCCTGGGTTATACGAATTCCCGCATCCACGCGATGGGGATTGGGACTATGTGAAGACCACACCAAACTCTAATCGTCACGAGGTTTTAACGGGATCACAGCCGGATGGCACCGCTTATCCTCCTGAGATGGACTACACCTGTGACAATTGGACCAGTAACGCCGACCCTGAACCGAGTGATCAGCGGATTCCGCTTACTGGGATGCCCGGTAAGCCGAACGCTCAAATAGGCTTCCCGGATCGTAATGGTGGTGGGAATGGTTCCTGGAATTCGTCTCATGGTACCCGTGGATGCAGTCAGCATGCATTGGTTAGAACACACGGTATAGGCATGTATTATTGCTTTGCCACGGATTAACAGCGGATACTGAGAAAAATCATGAAAAAAATAGTTTTATTACTAGTTGTTACTCCGTTAGCGTTAGCCACAGTCTTATCTACTTTATGGGCGCAAACTCCACCACTGTTGCCTGATTCAGAAGATATTCCATCAAGTTTGATGACCTTCTTTGTGACCAGTGAGCCAATAGGTGATGGCGGGAATCTTGGTGGGTTAGAAGGCGCAGATGCCCATTGTCAAGCACTCGCAGCAGCAGTTGGCCAAGGCGAAAAGGATTGGCGAGCTTACCTCAGTACTCAAGCCAGACCAGGACAGCCAGCGGTGAACGCGCGTGATCGTATCGGTGCAGGCCCGTGGCGACATGCTAAAGCAATGATTGCTGATTATTTAGGCCGTCGACTTGCTCGACCACTGATTAAATCGCAAATACATGGAGACACGCTAGTTGAGGCTCAGCGTGGCAGCAATATGATCAAGGCCTTTGCAATGACAGAGCATGGCGAAAAAATAAATGGCATTGGCGACCCTTTGCCGATCCGTCACGACATATTGACTGGCTCGCATACCGATGGGCGCGCATTTAGTGATGATGTTGATCGTACGTGCAATAACTGGACTAGTAATGATGAAGGCTCTGCACAGGTTGGCCATTCTGACCGTATTGGGAACGGTAATACCTCCTGGAATTCCTCACATGCGACAGTGGGTTGTAGTCAGGAAGATTTTGCTAATTCAGGCGGTGTTGGCTTATTCTATTGTTTTGCGGTAGAAAAATAATTTGATTTCTTTGAATGGCTAGTTGTTTCAGCGAATCCAGTTTATATACAATGCAGGCACATTACATTGCTGCTTGCGGTTGATTGTCTATGCACCGCTGTAGGCGCTGCGAGTTAGTCTTGTGGTCTCGCGGGTTGGAACTAACGGTGCACTTCAACTTGACGCTGCTCTTTAAGTTAAGCATGGTTATTAAAAAGGGAATAGTTGGCCCTTTTGGTTGGTGTGCTGTGCATGCCTAACGTATACTTTTCTAAAATCTCTTTGATTCGAGGATAATAATGTTTTCTAAAAAAATCGTACTTGCATTCACTCTAATTTTATTCGCTGGTGGCGCCAGCGCTCAGGGTGATTTTGAGGGCATTTGGACAGCGGATCACCCCCCGCGAATGGGGCAACCAGATCCCACGACAGTAAAAATGACGCCTGCAGGCCTTGCGGAATTTGAAGCTTTTACACCGGAGAAAGACACACAATTGCGCTGTCTAATGCCGGGTATTCCGTTAGGTTTAATCGATCCTTATCCAATTGAGATTGTGTACCAGGAGCATCAAATTTTGATTCTGTATGAGCATTTCCATCAGGTCCGTAGAATTTTTATGGACGGCCGCACAGCCCCTGATCATTGGCAACCGTCGTTAGGAGGGTATTCGACCGGCAAGTGGGATGGAGATACCTTAGTTATAACCACGACACATTTGTCACCCGATAATAATACTTGGACAGCGGGTTATCCGTTCTCGGGTGATGAAAGTGCCTATGTGGTGGAGCGTTGGTCGCGAGACGGAGATGAACTGAATCTTGTTGGCGAAGTTCATGATTCAGCAAATTATGAAGAGCCATACGTCGTTAATGGGCATTGGACTTTTGCACCAGACGGTGAGATTTGGGAATATGAATGCATACCTGAGTATGCTGATGTGAAATGAGGAAGTTTAATATGAAGTCATTATGTAACGGGTACCGAATAGCAATTTCGATAGTTACGCTCGGAATTTTGGCTGGGTTTCCGGCAATGGCACACCATAGTGGTGTTGCGTACTTTGACCTAGAGGTAGAAATAATTCAGCACGATGCGACAGTGGTTGAATACGTACTTGTAAATCCCCACGGTCGTTTAACGTATACCTTTACGGACGAGGCGGGTGTTCAACAAGAATGGACCGGAGAGTTGGCAAGTTCAAACAATCTTCGTCGGCTTGGTCTCGGTGGTGAGATATTGAAACCTGGTGATAAATTGAAAACTGTAACCGGATCCCCAGCGCGTAGTGGTACAAATTTTATGCGTTTATCACGGGTCGACTTCGAAAATGGCGACGTTGCGCAACTTGTTGGGCCTAATGCAGGAATCACTCGTTCAGGCGAATGATCGGTAGATTATATATATTGGTTTTTGCGTTATTTGGAAGCCTTTCCACGTTGGCGCATCATAATCCGGGTTACTATTTTGATATGCGCGAGCGCGTAGTCCATACTGACGCAACGGCTGTTTCGTATACACCTGTAAACCCGCATGGTCGATTGGTCTATACGATGGCCGATGAGAGCGGTGATGTAAAAGAATGGGTCGCTGAGCTGCCGGCAAATAATATGATGCGGAGGTATGGCGCAGTAGGCGGAGAAATCAACCCCGGGGATAAGTTGACCTTAATGGGTAATCCTGGCCGCGACGGCGTAACGATGTTGCGGGTTACGCATGTTTTGCTTCCGGATGGAAAAGTTGTGACATTCTACGCGCCACAGGGAAGCGCGACAGCCGAAGATCTCAAAGCTTCTTCAGCCTCACAACATTAGGCGGTCACAATTAAACAAGCACTATAAGACAAGCAACGCAGCGGACAGAATTATAAAGTTCAGCCCTGATGCCTACCTCATTCTACCCCGTAGTTAACTGATGGGTAGAATGACTTAATTTTGAACGGCTCAAGAGCTAGTAGGGTGGTCCTACCGCGACACGTTTACCCACAGATTGTCCACTTTCAGCTTCATCCACTAGCGCTACGACAAAATCTTCGGTGGATATAAAGCTCTCGCCGTCGGCATTAAAGAGAACTTCTTCTTCACCTAGCCGGTACTCACCCGTGCGGGCTCGTGGTTGCATTGCAGAGGGTGGGGGTGTCATTACGGTCCATTTCACACCTGATGATGCTTTGTACGTTTCCAGAGCCATCCAGTGACCATAGTACTGACCATGTCGAGGAGTGCCTTCTTCAAGTTCCAATTCCTCAAGCGCCCAGACACCATTAACCCAAAGAGTGGTTCCGCCGCCTACCTGTACCGCATGTGGGGCTGAATCACCTAGTTGTTTGGCGGCTTGTACAAATGTTGCTGCAGCCCGGGCAGTAGTAGCTTCTTCTGGTGTATTTCCTGGACCACCACCACTCAACGAGAGAATCACCGCGTCAGCACCAGATATGACCGCGATCATTGATTCTAGGTTAGTAACATCACCAGCTATTGCAGAAAAGTTTGGGTGAGCGTTGGTTAGGTTTTCCGGATTTCGGGATACGCCAGTAACGTGGTGTCCGCGGTCAAGCGCCTCGGTAACGATGATATCGCCAATCTTGCCACTAGCACCATAAACCACAAAATTGTCAGCCATTGCTGGTAGCGCTGTCACAAACACGAAACTAATAACTGCAGCAATGTTAAGAAACAAATTGCTAATTGGTCGTCTAATCATTTCATTAACCTCGTTTATCTAAACTTTCAGACCTTATTAACCATTGCCACCAGGTCTTCCGCCACCGGGCCCACCAGCACCACGACCCGCTGCTTCAACACATATGCCATCTTTAGGCTGGGCGTGAACGAAGCCCTGTATGAATTCGGTATCAAAAATATAATAGATATTTAACGCTACAGAAGAATCTTCCGGCAGCTCGTAGCAGTCTCCATGAGCATTTTGCCGGCTAACTTTTGGTTGATTATTTTCAAAATCAGTACCGTCATGTCCGTATGAGCGTGCTATTGAATCAATGATCTTTAATCTATTTTTTTCTGTATCTTCCATGCACGATGTGTCTTCAAACCACACAGTGGTAATTGGAAGCATTTCATCACGGTTAAAAAGGTCTCCCGACTTTGGTTCATATTGTAAATAGGAACATACTTTATCGTACTCATCTGCGATATCAGTTTTAGTTTCTTGTGCTGTAGCGA
>ERZ887942.891-NODE-891-length-22547-cov-7.823493_pt1 | contig 22547 bp, 19 predicted proteins | sample MGYA00521099_ERZ887942 | MGnify/ENA primary metagenome ERZ887942 (study PRJEB32303, sample SAMEA104408605) | aquatic metagenome | biome: Brackish water; feature: Pelagic; material: water | place: Baltic Sea | collected 2014-06-07T06:48:00 | depth 16,251 m ...
CGATTTAACCAATGTGTTGCGTCGACCGGTTGAAATCGCAACTCAAAGCGGACATACAGCGTTTAGAATATGAGACGTGAACTTTGATGTTGACGTGTTTTTATAGTCGCGTTGACTTATCGCATTGGACGCCGGTCGGGGAGGCGAACTCCAATTACATCGGGTAAACTACGGTTATTCACTTCTCGTCCAATTAAACGAACGAAACTCGGCGACAATGACCGAGATAAAACAGGAGGAACTTATGCGCACGACTATCCTAATTTTACCCCTACTGGCTTGGTCCCTTGGCACACAAGCCCAACCGCAATTTGAAGTGGATACTACATGGCCGCAGGAACTTCCAGACCGGTGGATTTTCGCACAGATTGGTGGCGTGTGTGTTGATTCTCATGATCACATAGCAATCGTGGATCGCAACAATATTACTGACGAAGAAAAGCAAACAAATATCCCTATACCGACTTTTGTAATGTTCGATATGGCAGGGGAGATCGTCAATTCCTGGGGCGACCCCTCGGTCGTTCCCACTGACGTGCACGGCTGCACTTTCGACGCTGACGATAACCTGTGGGTTGGTGGCAATGGTGATGCGATCGTTCAAGGGTACAGCCATGATGGTGAACTGATTCTGCAGATTGGTACTAAACATCTATTTGACACAGTTGATGGGACGGAGGAGGGAGAATTTACTAACTCTAGTCGCGATCGGCTTAATCGACCATCAGGAGCAGTAGTAGATGACGGTGAGATCTTCATTTCTGATGGCTACGGAAACAAGCGCGTAGTTGTCTTTGATACCGATGGTAACTACCTGCGCCAGTGGGGCACTCTAGCTACTGAAGCAGAGCGGCTGGCAGGAACACCTGGCACGTTCGCTAACGTTGTACATTGCATCGAGATTAGCAACAAGGGCCTTGTTTACGTTTGTGACCGCCAGGGTAGTCGGGTCCAGGTGTTCGATAAGATGGGTAATCATGTCCGTGATATTCATGTAGCGAGAACTGATGACCACGTTGAGAACCCTGTCCGTCGAGGAACGGCTTGGTGGCTCGCATTTTCCCCCGACGAGGATCAGGAGTATCTATACGTGATGAACGGTGGCGAAGAAAAACTGCATACTCTCGATCACGAGACGGGTGAGACACTATCGACATTTGGAAGACCCGGGCATCAACCCGGGAACTTCACGCACGGTCATACGATCGCTACGGATTCCGCGGGAAATATCTACGTCGCCGAGACGAACTATGGCCGTAGAGTTCAACGATTTAATGTGACCTCGGACGAGTAACGAGAAACACGCAAAATACTAGAGCATGTTTCATAACTGATACTCTCTTAGATAAATGACCGCTTTGGCCAATTAGTGGACATTTCGAACGAGTGTATTTAGAGCTACTAAAACCAGACACATACAAATATTTTCGAAATTGTTGTGGTAAACCTGAAAGGCTCTATAATTTTATTATCAAAAATAGGTCAATTGGAGGGAGCATGTCTACATCGAGAAGAGATTTTATCAAACTTGCCGGTACTGCTGCGGTTGCATCAACGTTAGCTGAATCAGGACAGGCACAAGCGCAGACAGGTGATTTTCGCAGAATCGCTACAGAAGAGACTTTTGCTATTCCAGAATATATGGAAGCTGCCACCGAATTGATTACTAAAAACCCTGATCATGAGCCTGGTTGGTTGAATTATATAAGTGGTGAATTCGCCTTTTACGATAAGGTGATTCGACAAATGCTCGATTTAGATGCTGAACGCTTAAGCTTAATGGATGCGGCTGGTGTTGACGTGGCTGTGTTGTCTCTTTGGAACCCCGGAGTACAAATGTTTGAAGCATCTCAGGGCATTGAGTTAGCGAAAATTTCAAACGATCGACTAGCTGCGGCGATTAAGCGTCATCCGACTCGTTATGCTGGGCTTGCGGCTGTTGCGCCACAAGATCCACAAGCAGCTGCTCTGGAGGTTGAACGAGCTATGCAATCGCTGTCACTTAATGGTGTGTTGATAAATTCACATACTAATGACGAGTTTTTGGATGATCAAAAGTTTTGGCCGATCTTTGAAGCGGCGGTGGCGAACGATGCACCAATTTATATTCATCCACGCCAGCCCCCAGCGCAAATGGCAGATGCATTTAGCGACTATTCGATGGATAAGGCGTTATGGGGATATGCGATTGAAACTTCTACACACATGCTTCGATTAATAATGGCCGGTGTGTTTGATCAGTTCCCTGACCTTAAAATTGTACTGGGGCATATGGGAGAAGGCTTGCCATTTTGGATGCATAGATTGGACACCATCGGTGGACTGCCGACCACCGCGGCAACAATCAAGCGCAAGCCTAGTGAATATATTCGTGACAACTTTATTATGACAACCAGCGGTATGTCGTGGGATCCAGCGCTCAAGTTTACAATTGAGGTATTAGGCGCTGATAAGGTCATGTTTGCAGTAGATTACCCATTCGGTTCATACGAACGAGACACTAAATGGCTGAACGCTGCGGATATTTCTCACGCGGACAAAGCCTTGGTATATGGCGGCAATGCGGAACGTGTTTTCAAAATTAAAAGTTAGTGACCTACTATTAGCGTACACAAATAGAGTGTTTAACGCTCTTTCCAAAGCAAATACTCAACACTCGGTTTTGTTTAGGTCGTTAAAAAGTCGCTTGTAGACTGAGTAGGAAGTCAGGGCTGTAGTTATCTCGCTGAACGTCGATGCGTCTAATCACGTTATTGGCGATATGACCTTGGTAAAATGTTTTATCGAAGGTACGTTGGTCGCCATGTACATGGTTTGCTTCAGCCCTCGCTTTAATGGCCGGGGTGAAATTATATTCACCGAATATAGACAGATGATTGGTATATACGGTTGTCTCACGTAATGCTACATCTTGGCGCAGGCGCAGACCGCTGTTACGATGCGCGCTCCAACCCCAGGCGATTTTAGTGTTTTCTAAATCGTGACGATAATCAATTTGGAAACGATGTGGGTTGTTATTCTTTATTTGGCGAGTCTCGCCGGTAAACGGATCTGTGGTTTCAGTATTTTTATACTGATATGTGAAGGTTAATACAGCAGTGGGTATCCCCAAAAAGCCAAACCGAATATTAAGGACTGAGTCGAAACCTAAACGGTCGGCATCACCTATGTTTCCCGTTCCGGATGAAGCATCGTTAAAATCACCAATAAGGATTTTATCGATATGGTTTGATATCTTATTGTAGTAAGCAGTTAATTTCCATGCCCCACCATCATTGGCGAATCGCCGTTCGTACCCTACGGATGCTGTCCAAGTAGATTCAGGCTGCAGATTTGGATTACCAAAGTTGGTCATATCGTCATCAACAAGTCTGCTTGCGACGAAATCTTCCAGATCAAGTTGGCTAACGGTACGCTCAACTAGTACTCGAAACTGATCAGATGGTGTGAGGTCATAGCGTAATTCAACACGAGGCTTTAAAAATTCAAAACTTCTCGAATTAGTTTCTCCTTCTCTATCCTGAAAGATTGTTGAAAATTCGCCGGTAAGAGTAGACTGTAAGCTTAGTTTTTCGTTTAAATCCGTACTATATGTTACAAACACTTCGTAACGATCTTCTTCCACAATAGCATTTTGAAAAGGGTCGTTATCAAATGAAAATGTTGCATCCAAAGTATTAAAGGCTGCCTCGGCACCATATTCGAGAGTATGTTTGCCAAAGCTACTATTCATTGTTGAACGGACGATAGTTTCTCCATTTTCAAACTGCGAATAGCTTGAAAAAAACGGTGTGGTAATTCCGTTGGAAATTGTGTCCTGATTAATAGTCTCGTCACTGTCGGCTCGGTTGTACACAAAAAGGGTCTTTAACCTTCCAATATTACCCACGTCAAATTCTAGGTCGGCACCAAGTTCTAACAAGCTTGCAGTCTCATCGATAAAGCCGTTTTCAACAGCGAATAAATCTAGGGGGCCACCGGAGGGATTGACCATAAATTGGTCTTCTGCTCTATCTTCTTGCTCGTCTTCTTCAGAGTAAAGGCCATTAAGTGAAATGGTTGTGCCGTTGGCAAACTCATAAGCTAGAGTGCCGGTAACAATATGAGCGGCTTGGCGTTCATCTCTAGTTAGCAAACGAAACTGCCTTGGCGTTCGATCGCCTGATAAAATGTCTTCAGCAACCGTTTTAAAGCGAGGCCGTGTGTCATATTCGTAGCTTAGGACATACTCAAGCTGATCTCGCTGTCGGGAATGAGACATAAGAAATTCCGGCATGGCTGAGGTTCCCGATACTTGTTGGACTCCCGCTTGCACAAAACTGGAGCTAGAGCTCTCTGTCGTTTGGCGCAAAACAACATTGAAAATGATACCTTCATTACGTATATCCAAGCCTTGAGCATTACCGCGTATAAGCTCTATTCGTTCCACCTGTGATGCAAGAATTCTTGCCAGCATGGTCGACATATCATTAGATTTACCTGCCATACGGCGGCCATCGATTAAGATGGGTGTATCGTTTGCTCCTAACCCTCGAGTATTATTGTTACCACCGCCATTGCCGCCTAGTACCGAAAGACCACCCGGAATATTACGGATCATGTCCGCCAGAGAAACCGCGTTAAACTGAGTAAAATATTCAGTGTCGTAAATCACCGTTGAACTCTCTTGCTCTTGGGAAAATGCGGGACTCCCTAATAGTGTTGCCGCCAATACGAGCAGTAATGTTTTACGTCGATAGTTCGACGAAGTTACACACTGTAGACTAAGGTGTTTTTTGTAGAAAGAGTGAGTTAGCGGGATTAGGTTTATAAGTAACATTGAGTCTTAGGTAGATTTAGGAATGCGGTAGCTTCGCGGGCTATATTTTCGAGGTTGGGGTGGAAGAAATCAAGGCATAAAAAGATTAATTATTGCCGGGATAAACTCTATTTTGGCGTTCTTGATTCAGCGTTATTCAACGGGGGCGCCAGGCATCCCGCCTGGCCATTCGTAGACCTCGCAGTCGTAGCGAACCCACTTAAATTCGTCATTGCGTTTCCGGTAACTAACGCTCCTGACTAATGGTTCAGTTAAATACACAGGGTCTTCAATAATGCTTATTAGGGTGATGTAATCACTGTGCCTTACAAAATGTTCGGTCATTACCGCTTGTTCGCTATTTGGGACTCCATTACGGCGCACATACTTTTCTGTCATATTGGTGGTTGTTACTGTCAGCATGTCCCCCTCCCAAACTCCGACAGAATGCCCCATATCCGTCGGAGGTCCTTCTGGGGCAGTACGTCCGTCCAAATAAATTTTCCGTTCGCGCCCCATTTCTAATTCAATTTTAATGCTTATGGTTGCGTCATCTTCATTCTCAATAAAAATACGAATGGGACTGCGCATAATGTAGGCCGCACCATGCATTTTGCATTGGTTTTCAGGTTTATAACCATCGTTTGGGTCCCACTTTTCTGCAATTGCTTTTGCAGCATCGTTTATTGGTAATCCGATGTACTCTCCGATTGGCGGTCCAGCGGTTCGAAATAGGGTATCTTCGTGCATTATGCTTTCCCAATACCCGGTGAAATCCGCCTGGGCCCAAAGGTTGCTAGACAGTAGTAGGCTAATAAAAGAAACTACTATTGATGGGGTTTGGCTATATTTAACTGAAGATTTTATCTGAATGGCTTTCATAGGTTTAATCTAGGAGCGGACTAACGCTCTATCTCCTCAGTGTTGCCGAATTCAAAGTCATCGGCGGGTCTCCAAAGTCCGTGATAGTGCAAAGCAGTACGACCTTCGAGTCCTGGGTTTCCACTAACCAGCAGGCGATCTCCTTTTTCGAACGATTCGGGAGTAAGTCCTCTAAGTGCCATTGCTGTTGCGTTCGCAAATTCGACATGCCAGGTAACGTCTTTCCCGGATTCGTCCTTAACATTCAAAAAGATGAATGGGTGCGGGTTACGCCATAGCCAACCTTCGACAATTCCATCAAGCACCACGGTCTGTTCCATTTCGTAGCTGGCTGGAAAAGAGTGGTGTGCGCTGGTGGGAATGCAGAGGCTTGCTAGTAGAAATGAGGTGATCAAAAACGGTCGCAGCATGGTCGATTCCTCGCTAATTTATTGATGGCCATTACTATGCCACCGCTATACAAGCACTGCAATCTCGTGTGTGAATTACAACAATTTGATACATTTACGGTTCATTGATCATACGTAAGACCTAAAAATCGAGGTCTAAAGAAAGCGCGCAAACTTGGTGCCAAGCTTACGATTTATACTGAAGATAAATCTTGATGTAGATCATCTAATTTGATGTGGATTATCTTTAAAGCCGCCCAATTTATCTAAGTGGTTTTGGCTAGGTTCCAAACTTAAGCTCTTGTTTGATACTTGTTATACCAGATCGTGTCACCGCACTTAACACCGCGTTTACGCTTGCATTCAAAATATCGCGGCTTTGCCCCACACCGCATAGGCGTTGATTCTCAATACTGATTTGCACGTAGGCCATGGCTTCGGAACCTTCATTTTTGCCTAAGGTGTGTTCGCTATAATCGATGATCACAAATCTTATTCCCAAATGTAGGCTGAGCCCGTCCATAAAGGCTTCTAGCGCGCCGCGGCCCGAGCCAATAATTTGATGCTCATGGTTACCCTGCGTAATTAGCGCATTTACAGTATCAAGACCATCTGCTCGGCTCACTTGGTAGCTTTCTATACACATACTATTTGTTGCGCGGGAAGTAGGCTCTTTGCTGAGCAAGTAGGTGTCACTAAACAATCCATATAACTGCTTGCCATTAACTTCTGTCTCTGTCCTTTCTGCTTCGCGTTGCACTACCCGGCTAAAATCAACTTGTAACCAGCGTGGCATCTTAATGCCATGCTCTTGATCCAATATATAGGCAACTCCGCCTTTGCCGGATTGCGAATTAATGCGGATAACTTCTTGATAGTTTCGGCCTAGGTCACGCGGGTCGATTGGCAGATAAGCGACTTCCCATGGCTCCCCATCCTTATGCATCGCAAGGCATTTGTTAATTGCATCTTGGTGGCTCCCTGAAAATGCGGCAAACACTAATTCCCCAGCATATGGGTGGCGGGGATGAACTTTGAGCTGGGTGCAGGATTCGACTACATGAATGATTTGATCCATGTGTGAGAAATCTAGCCTCGGCTCAACACCCTGGCTGTACAAATTCATGCCCATAGTGACAATATCCATATTGCCAGTGCGCTCTCCATTGCCTAGCAAGGTACCTTCGACACGGTCGGCACCAGCTAATACACCCAATTCAGAAGCTGCAACCCCGCAGCCGCGATCATTATGAGTATGTAAACTAATAATTATTGAGTCTCGTTTTTCGATGTTATCGCAAAACCACTCAATTTGATCTGCGTACACATTGGGTGTCGCTACCTCAACAGTAGCAGGTAAGTTGAATATTATTTTATGCTCTGGTGTAGGCTGCCAAACCTCACCAACCGCATTACAAACTTCGACGGCATAATCCAATTCAGTACCGGTAAAGCTTTCCGGTGAGTATTGAAATTGCCATTGTGTATCTGGAAACTTGCCGGCCGCGGTTTTTACCCAGGTCGCACCGTTAACTGCGATCTGTTTTATTTCCTCACGCGATAGTTTGAAAACTTGCTCGCGTTGCACCGTAGAGGTTGAGTTATACAGATGCATGATGGCCTGCTTTGCGCCACGCAGTGCTTCAAAACTGCGGTTTATCAAGGGTTCGCGTGCCTGAGTTAAAACTTGAATAGTCACATCGTCCGGAACAAGGTCTTCTTCAATCAGTTTGCGAACAAAATCGAAGTCGGGCTGCGACGCCGCTGGGAAACCGACTTCAATCTGTTTGAATCCAACTGAAACAAGCATTTCGAACATTCTAAGCTTCTGCATGGGGGTCATCGGTTCGATCAGTGCTTGGTTACCATCGCGCAGATCAACACTACACCACTGAGGTGCTTGCAGGATTGTCCTATCCGGCCAGCGGCGATCAGCCTTATCAACGGTTTTAAAAACCCTGTACTTGGTATGGTCGTAGCGTTGCATTGGTTTATTTCTATAAGTCACATTTGTCAGTGTTCTGAGTATATCGAGTAGCCGTTAGCGATACTGGTCAAAATAGTATTGAATTGTCCATTTTTTAGTGTATATATCTAATTTATTATAAATTGATAGTGATATATATGAATATTGACAAAATTGATAAGCAAATACTTCATCTTTTGCAACAGAATGCTCGTATAAATAATCTGGAGTTAGCACAGCAGGTGAATTTGTCACCTACACCTTGTGCTCGCCGGGTAAAACGATTGGAGCAGGCTGGAGTTATTAAGAAATATGTTACCGAATTAGACCCGGAGGTTTTGGGACTAACGCTTACCGTGCTCACCAGTGTAACGATGGAAAGACACACGGCGGATCGTTTTGAAAAATTTGAAAAGGAAATCGCACAATTACCTGAGGTAATGGAGTGTTATATCGTTACGGGTCAGGCATCGGACTTTTTAATTAAGGTGTTAGTACGTGATATGCGTCACTACGAAGAGTTTTTATTGTCTCGGTTAACTAAAATCGATGGGGTTAGCGGCGTGCATTCTAGTTTTGTTTTACGTCAACCTATAAATAAATCCCAGCTACCAATTTAGCGAATCAACTTAGCGACAAAAATTCTGAAGCCTATATAGGTTTGTTGAATATTTGAACTTTTCGGTTTCGATGCTATATTTGCCCGCGCTATTTTGTTTTTAGCTATCGGCTTTTATTTTGCAGCCACGGGCTGTCTTTTATTTGTCGTAAAATGCACACGTGTGCATCGTGTGTGTTGGTAACACTATTTAGTACAACAATCTAATAGGGGAGTAACTGGTGAATATTGGTAACTTTGGTTTAGTAATAAAGAATAAATTTTTCAATCAGGCAATTAGCAGTCTGTGTGCCGTTGTTTTATTGGTAGTAGCGGTTCCTTTAACTTCTCAGGCTCAATCTGATAATGCATCTCAGCCGGAATATGGGGTTATTTTTGAAAAAGATGTCCCTATCCGAACTCGAGATGGCGCAATACTTCGAGCTGATGTGTACCGCCCTGACGTTGCGGGTGACCAAAAGTTTCCGGTTATGATGAGTCTGAGTCCGTACCAAAAAGCGATGGATCGAATATTGCCGCATCACTCGCCATTTACTCATGTCGAAAGACCTGAGCCTGACTATTGGACTGCGCGTGGTTATGTATTGGTGTTTGTAGATACTCGTGGTACTGGTTCTTCACCGGGTCAGGTAGACATCTGGTCAACACAAGAAGCCCGAGATTACTATGACGCGATCGAATGGTCTGCTGTGCAAGACTGGAGTACAGGTAAAGTCGGCTTAGTTGGCGTATCTTATTACGCCACTACCCAATGGTTCGTTGCGGGTCTACAGCCGCCATCTCTAACGACTATTGTGCCTTGGGAAGGTTGGGCAGATACCTATCGGGATTCAGTTTTTCATGGTGGTGTGTTCAACCAAGGATTTTATGGACGTTGGTGGCTAGATGTCCGCGGTAAACAGCTGTTGGAGAATACTCGGGCAGATAACACTGCGGCCATGAGCGAAGACCTAATTTATAATTACATGGTTCATCATATGGATAGCGAATGGTGGGAACAAACTAAAGGAAGAGGTCAGTTCGATAAAATAGAGGTTCCTTTCTACAGTTCGGGGAACTGGGGTGGCTGGAATCACCATCTACGAGGTAACGTGGAGGCTTTTATGCTTTCGACGGCTGCTAATAAAAAGATGCAAATACACATCGGCGGCCATACTGATGCATTCTATTCCGATGAAGGTAAGACCGAATTGTTGCGTTGGTACGATTTCTGGCTGAAGGGTATCGATACCGGAATCATGGATGAGCCTCCAGTAAAACTTTGCATTCGCAGTAGTGTGAACGAGTGTGAGTGGCGATTTGAAGATGAATGGCCGCTGGAAAGAACTGAATATACGACTTATTACCTGAGCGGTGATTCAGCTGGTGTGGTTGGTGACTCTATTCATGATGTCAAACTAACTACTAGTAAACCTGAAAGCGAGCAGGAGCTGACCTATTCTGCCGGCCCTGAAGCTTATAATCGCGCGAATCAGGGGCTTCCAACTGTGAGTTTTGTCACTGAGCCGCTTGAGGAAGATGTCGAAGTGACTGGGCACATAAAGCTAGTCATGTGGGTCTCATCTGAGACTGATGATCTGGATGTATTCGCTTACATTCGAGATATGGCACCAGACGGAACCGTTGAAACCGCAACCCGTGGAATTCTACAGGCATCTCACCGTAAGCTAGACCCGGAAAAATCCACGCCTTACCGCCCGTATCACACACACGACGAAGAGCAAAAGCTAACACCAGGCGAAGTGGTTCCAATCGAAGTAGAGATTTGGGCAACAAGTATGATTTTTGAGGCAGGGCATCGTATCCGGCTGGATGTAAATGCTCATGATGGTCAGCATTACTTCGCAGCCTATAATCTTGAGAACAATACTATATATACTGGTGGTGACCGCGCCTCTTACGTGGTGCTTCCGATCATTCCTTCGGAGTAGTTTTGAATAAGTTATTTCACGAGGAATATATATGAAGGCAACAAATCGTTTACTTTCGATAGCAGCACTAACTGTGCTGCTATCGACTGAAGTTTATGCGCAGACCGAGAGCGAGGAACCGATGACGTTTTTCGTGACTAGTGAGACACATAGCGGAGATCTTGGTGGATTAGAAGGCGCGGATGCAATTTGTCAGCGCTTGGCTACCGAGGTTGATGCTGGTGATTATACTTGGCGAGCTTATCTTAGTACCCACGGGATGCCAGTCGTTCACGGTGCGGTTGTTCCAGCAGTGAATGCGAGGGATCGTATTGGCAATGGGCCTTGGTATAACGCTAAAGGAGTATTAATTGCAGCAAGTCTTGCCGATCTTCATGGAGATATTCAGCGCGATTCCAATCTAATTTATCGTGAGACGGCTTTGACTGAAAAGGGAGAGCTAGTGAATGGGCGAGTTCGCCCAGAGGGGACCAATAATGAACACGATATACTTACTGGTTCTGATAGTCATGGTCGCGCTTATTCCGCGGGAGCTTCACGGAACAATAATTACACTTGTGATAACTGGACTAACGGAAGTGCTGAAGGAAGTGCCATGATCGGGCATCACGACCGAGTAAGTTCATGGAATACATCATGGAATTCTTCGCACGCTACCAACGGTTGTTCATTGGAGAAACTCAATGAATCTGGTGGAGCGGGGCGGTTTTATTGCTTTGCGGAGGACTGATTTCTTCCGGTTGTAGCGCGCGCTTTCAGTCTTGGTTCTAGAATTCAGTTGCAGGCTAAACCACTAACTACCAGCAACTGAAATTTACTGTAACTAAGTGCCGCCACTCCTTTTGGGGTGACGGCACTACTTCCCTGGGTGCTTCTATAAATTTTATTAGCAAGGCTTGCTTTTGTGGCGTGCGCTTGGCCGTTTATCTCAATTTTATCGATTACCTTATTGCCAGCCCACGATATCGTAGCCTTTGTCACGCAAGCATTTTTGTGTGAAGTTTCTAAACACAGGATTTGTTCGGTTTGAGGCTAATACTCCTCGAACTGCACCGCCTGCTGCTCCCGCAGCCGCGCCAGCGAGCAGATGTTCTCCAAAATCGCCTCGTACAATTCCCCAGGCACCCGCTGAAGCTGCACCAACAGCCGCTGAAGAGGCTGATTTCTCTAATATTCTTCCATCTGCAGTTGTTTTGACCCCCGCACTACTCGCCATTTGCATGCACTGATCTATATCTGCATGCGCTTCCGCTTCGCCAACGGTTTGATATTTAGCATTCGGGTATAAGATTGGCTGACTGGCTGGCGTGCTGCAGCCTGCAATCAAGACAGCGGTTAACGCCATTAGTGTTAGATATGAACCTCGGGACAATCTCGAACAGGGTGAAGTACTCATAATTATTATCCGCTCAACAATAAAAACCATATTCTATGCTGTAAGCCTGAACAACAACTGAACGACTAATTTGTCTGTCGTAGTTAGTTACATGAAGGAGAGGAGTGGGGGGTGTGTAAAGCTGTGCGGTGTTAAAAAGCGAACAGCCTCTGCTCAATTGAGTTCGAGGCTGGTCGCTGAACTAATAGCGTATTGAGAAAAAATTGAACGCGTTACTCCAAGTTTAGTCGTGTCGACTTAATTTGAATTAGCGAGCACCGGTAACTGGCATTCGGTTTCTGCAAACTGATAGTCATTGGTTAAAAGTTTTCGCCAACCTCTAGTCCAAGGTGCGGATAAGTGCCCTGGATCGGTGAACGTTATTTGTAGTTCTAAAGCGGCATGTTCGGAATCATCTGCTCGGCTATATCTTTCCTCAATAGTCGTCTGATCACTGAGAGCATTTCCTTGCGGACTAGTGAGGCCAGCAAGCAATTGAGTTGTTTTGACTACCAATGTGTCGCCGTCATAGTGTGCAGTAGAGTGCCCGGAAAGTGAGTGTTCATCGTTAGCGGCCGCACGCCCATCTAAATAGATCAACTTTTGGCTACCGTCACCTTCTTGTTCAATCAGTACATAATCATCTTTTTGTGTGACTCGCACCGATTGATTGTTTCCGACAACTCTCGGGTAGCCACGGGTGGCGCACTCTGTAAAGGCCGTATCGTCTGTGGCTGGATCAAATGAGTCTTGTAGTGCCTGGCCAACTTCATTGAATTGAGGATTTACTCTTGGTCCACCCGCACCTGGTGCTACCGCAAGCCAAGTGCCAGTAAGATTTGGACGGCCATCTTCTAGGGTTAACGCTGGAATGGATAGGTCTGGGGTCTGATCCGGTTTCGGGCCTTCAAGTATTCGCACAAGGGAGCCGTCCGTAGGATTTAATTCTAGTAACTTTCCACCTTCAATATCGCCGCGTTCAATCAATATCATTGGACGGCCAAGACGCGATGCTCTACCGACGAGCCGGACGAATTGACCTTCTTTTAACATTTCCTCCGTCCAACCCCAACGGCGAAAACCGGCGACGGCTGGGGCGGTGGCTACCCATTCCTTCTCTGCACCGTCTTCACCGGTAACGGCTAGCCGGATTGTAATATGAGGATTCCGAAAGCTGAATTCCTTAACATAACCTTCAATTTCAGTCGTTTGGGAAGTATCGAACGTAGCAGCAGCAGCGTGATGAGCCTGCGCAGGGGATATTGTTGTTAGCAACATTAGAACGGGTAGGATTAAGTGATATTTCATTATTTTTTCTCAGGAGTTAATCGTTACGACGATAGTGATATCCGTTGTGAAATAGTAGTGTTTATTCAAGCTATAGAATTAGTTTGAGGTACGCTTAATACCTAATTAGTTAATGGTTTCTCGCATTCAACTTTAATAAATTCATAGTCGTTCTCAGCGTACTTGCTCCAACTAATAGTCCACGGAGTGAGTAAGTACCCTAGATCAGTAGCCACCAAATCCAGCCTAAGTACTGCACGGCCATTCGGTTTATCTTGTCGGTAGTAGGTCTCTACGGTGGTCGTTTGATCAGTTAAGGGGTTGCCGGTGGTAGCAGACAAATTTGGTAATAGGTGCGAGGTTTCAATAATTAGATTTTGTCCTTCGTAGCGAGCAATCGACTGACCGAGATGGGTGTGCTCTCCTCCAACTAAATCTCGATCATCAAAGTAAACGGTACGTAGACCAGCGTACTCTTCATATCTAAGAACAACATGGTCATCATATTGTTCAATTCGAACAGGGTGCGGACTAAAGCCAGCTTGGCGAACTAACCCAGGCGGTTCACATTGAACTTGAGGATCATTGATAGGATCAAATTCAGCTTGAAGTGCCGCGCCGATTTCATTGTAGTCCATCGGAGGAACATGCAAAATTGGCCGTCCAACTCTGCCGGTGGCCTCGCCTGTCCAAGCGCTGGAGAAGTTAGGTAAGCCATTTGGGAGTTGCAAAGCCATATTAAATACGCCCTCTTTTTCGACGCTAGCTGCGCCAGGTGCGCCTACAACTTCGCCAGTGGCTGGATCGACAAATGTTACGCTATCGTCTTCCTGCATGGAGACCATCGGTGAACCATTTCTCGTTGATGGGCCGGTTATTCGAATGTAATCACCTTCGCTTAAGGTGTCTCGATCCCAGCCTTGGTTGCGCATAGATGTTGCCGAACCACCTTCTGCCAACCATTGAGTTTCTTTACCTTCCTCATCGATCACATTGAAATAAACGATTACGTGCGGATTACTATATTTAAATCGTTCCACAGTACCTTCGACCGTAATTATCTCTTCACTAAAGGTTGCTGCAAATGAATGGTGTGCATAGGTTGGCACAGCGCTGAATAGGCTGACTAGCAATACACTGAACTTAATATTATTTAGCATTGGAGATTCTATGGTTAAGCATGAATAGATTATAATCGGTGATTATAGCCTTGTTAGTATTAAATCGAAAATTTCGATTGATCAAACTTTATAATACTTGTCGTATGTCAGGTGTAATAATATATGACTTATAGGCACACTTTTTCGCAAACGAAATATTCTGATGATGAATATTAATCAAAACCAAACAGGGAGATCAGTCCATTGAATTCAGAGGCAACTATTAGACTAGATAGAAATCGCTACCCCGTGCTCATTGGGGCATTACTAAGTGCCTCGCTACTCGTCTTTTTAACGAACACCTATGGTTGGCGACAAAGTGCTCTATTTATAGTTGGGCTGTTCGCTGGAATTGCTTTGTATCATGCGGCATTTGGATTTACCGGAGCCTGGCGGGCTGTGGTCAATACCGGTCGTGGTGCAGGCTTAAGAGCGCAAATGATTATGCTTGGCGTTACAGTGCTTGTATTTACCCCGCTTATTGCGCAGGGCGAATTGTGGGGCATTAGTTTACGCGGAAATGTTTATCCTCTGAATCTTGCAGTTCTAGCGGGTGCCTTTATATTTGGAATTGGGATGCAACTCGGTGGTGGCTGCGCATCTGGTACTCTGTTTACCGCAGGTGGAGGAAACGCTCGCATGGTAGTCACGCTATTGGCGTTCATAGCTGGCTCGGTGATTGGCGCCTGGCACTGGTCTCAGTGGCAGGACTCTCCAGGTTTCGCAGCAGTATCCTTGCAGAAAGATTACGGGACAGTAGCCGCCATTGCCATCAGCATGGCTTTGTTTACTATTATTTGGTTTATTAGTGTAGCTATTGAAAAACGCAAGCATGGCCAGTTAGCAAATAGTTCTTCAGATGGTAGTAATTACTCATGGTTGCGTGGTCCCTGGCCTTTGGTTGCAGGCGCGCTAGGGCTTGCTGCAGTTAACATCTCGACCCTGGCGTTAGCTGGCCGTCCTTGGGGAATTACCTCAGGTTTTGCCCTGTGGGGGTCCAAACTTATGATGTCTACGGGCTTTGACGTGACCTCGTGGGGGTATTGGCAAAGACCATCCTATGCCGCCGCACTTGATGAAAGTGTGCTAAGCAATACTACCTCGGTGATGAACATTGGAATATTGTTGGGCGCATTAATCGCTGCGGGTCTTGCACAAAAGTACTCGCCTACATTTAGATTGCCATTGCGTTCATTGTCCGCAGCAATAATCGGTGGTCTATTAATGGGCTACGGCGCACGCATTGCATTTGGATGTAATATAGGTGCATTTTTTAGCGGTGTTGGATCGGCTAGTTTGAGTGGCTGGTTATGGTTTGTAGCTGCATTTATTGGCAGCATGATCGGTACGCGGTTGCGGCCTCGTTTCGGGCTCGATTGATTCTTTGTTGGTAGGTTGATTATTCGTTTAAGCCACTAATTATTTGTTCAAATTCTGAGCTGATTCAACGGCTTGAAAGTGAGGAATATCCTCGCCAAGTAGCTGATTGGTAAGTAGCCCTGCGGTTATTGAACCGTTTACATTCAGTGCGGTGCGTGCCATATCAATCAATGGTTCGATGGATATCAGTAAAGCCACTAATGCGATAGGAAACCCCATTGCTGGCAGCACCACTAACGCTGCAAATGTCGCGCCTCCGCCCACTCCAGCTACTCCAAATGAGCTTATCGCGACGATGGTAATAAGTTGCAACATAAATAGTGGGTCCAGAGGATCAATGCCCATACTTGGAGCAATCATCGTCGCTAACATCGCGGGATAGATACCTGCACAACCATTCTGACCAATAGTTGCTCCGAAAGTGGCGGATAGGTTTGCTATTGAGGGGGATACGTTCAGCTTATGAATTTGCGTCTCGATATTTAGCGGAATAGTTGCGGCAGAACTTCGTGATGAAAATGCAAACACAAGAACGGGCCAGACCTTTCTGAAGTACGCACGCAGATTTACGCCGTTTAAACCCAGGAGTACTGCGTGTATTGCAAACATAATTGCAATAGCAACGTAAGAGGCGACAATAAATGTGAGTAAGGCAACTATATCTTGCCCGTTTGATTCAGCGACTACCTTGGTCATGAGCGCCAGAATTCCGTATGGCGTTAACAACATAATCATTCGTACTAACTTCATGATTATCGCTTGGGCTGTCTCGACAAACGATACAATTGCGGCACCTTTTTGTTCGTCTTCATTAGCGACAAGTAAAGCTGCGATGCCAAACAGAATTCCAAATATTACGACTGCAATAACGGATGTTGGGCGAGCCCCGCTAAGATCTGAAAAAATATTTGATGGAACAAATCGAATCAGTGTATCGGCCAGGTCAAGTTCTGCGATTGACTCATGTTGTGATTGCAGTACGTTTGCGCGCGCCAGCTCGCGTGCGCCCTCTGTCATCCCGTCCATGGATAAACCGAATAGATTTGCTATCAATATGCCTATTAAGGCCGCCACCATAGTAGTGGCTATCAAGATTCCAATGACTGAACCTCCGACCTTGCCTAGGGCTGCAACTTCCCGCATGCGAACGACTGCAGATATCATCATAATCAACACTAGCGGCATGATGACCATACGCAGCAAGTTAATGTAGCTGCTCCCGATAACTCCAGTCCATTTTAACGTTGTATTGATAACGTCCGGAGTCTCAGAGTAGCCAATTTGTAGAAGTAGACCAAACATAATACCGGCACCAAGGCCGATCAAAATTTGCTTGGATAGAGAGTGCTGTGGGCCACTTAAACGCGTAAGCGCAAACGACAGCCCGAGAAATATCAGCAGATTTAGAATAATTAGATAATTCATTTTTTTACCAAATGACTATAGGAGTTGCATGTCCCGCCGATGCTGTTACAACTAGAATCGAACGCGTTGTTTTTCTATGCGGATGCAATTATCCACAGATTAGATCACGCTACCTGGCAGATATGAAGATGTTTGTGGTGCAACAATATGTCGCGGCGGAAGATGTTGATGGTAAGATTCAGTCACAGATTTCTAGGAGGAACGGATATGTTTCAACGGTTGGTACTGGCACTGGCAATTTTGTTAGCTGTAGGGTCCATTTCTGCTATCGAATCTGGCGATATAGCCCCGGCTTGGACAGGTTCAGATTACTCCGGGAACTTGGTTGAGTTTCCTGCTGGTACTAACGGCAAACCGACCGTGATGGTTTACTGGGCTACCTGGTGTCCATATTGCAAAGCGTTTATGCCTTATCTTTCGCAAATACAAAAAGATTATGGTGCAGATAAGATTAATGTTCTTCTGATCAATCATAAGGAAAGAGGCATTGGGGACCCGACTGCCTATGTTGAAGCGTTGGATTGCAAAGCAATCGCGATAAGAGATGGCGACTCGATTGGAGATACATATTTAGTCAACTTCATTCCAGGGCTGATGATTATTGATAGCGAAGGAGTGGTTGCTTGGAAACGAGCATCAACTGATCTACCAGCAGGAATAGCAGTAGGTAAGCTTTGGGATCAGCAGGTTCGTGAGCAACTCGACCAAATGTTATAGATTAGCTTTAACATTAGATTTTGAATTGATTGGCGAAGGTCGTAATTCGAAACCTTGCTTTTTGTAGATTAGATAGGCCGTGTAGAAGCCCAAACTATGGTTAAAAAAACGTTGTTCTTGCTGGCTACCTGTCAAGGATTAATGCTGTCTTGTACGTCGCTATCGGTGGCGAGCTCCGCATTGGTTGGTGTTGCTTTGTCTCCTAATCCACGACTAGCAACACTCCCACTTGGATTGTTGGCTGTTTGTATGATGTTAACCATGATTCCAGCATCATTGCTTATGAAACACTATGGTCGGCGGCGTGGATTTATGCTGGGTGGCTGTGCGGGTACTATAGGTGGTCTAATCTGTTCACTTGGCATTATTCAAAGCAGCTTTGTCATATTTTGTGCTGGTGCTGCCATATTTGGCGTGGCTATGGGGTTTGGCCAATACTACCGATTTGCGGCAGCAGAAATCGTTGATTCTAGCTATAAAAGCAGAGCAATTTCATGGGTCTTGGCGGGTGGATTAGCTGCTGCGTTTATTGGCCCGAATACAGCAAGCTTAACCAGAGATCTAATTCCAAATGCTGCCTTTGCGGCGTCTTATATTGCGCTCGCAATCTTCAGTTGTTGCATTATTATCATTCAGTTTTTTATCCGCATACCCATGCCTACAAATGATGAAATAGAAGGTCATCAACGACCAATGCGTAAGGTGTTAACGCAACCAACATTTATAGTAGCTGCGCTGTGCGCAATGATAGCTTATGCGACAATGAACTTGTTGATGTCGGCTACGCCACTGGCAATGCATGCACGGAATATGCCTTTCAGCGATACAGCCTTGGTGATTCAATGGCATCTCGTGGGTATGTTCGCCCCTTCGTTTATTACTGGCAATCTGATCGATCGGTTTGGTGTACTCAAGATTATGTTTTCCGGTGCTCTTATTTTAATCAGTTGCGCTTTGATCGCGCTTTCTGGCCAGCTATATTCTCACTTTATTATTGGGCTTGTGATGCTCGGCATAGGGTGGAACTTTCTATACATTGGTGGGACCACCTTATTAACAGAAGTTTATTCACCTGCTGAAAAGGGCTCAGTGCAGGGCATAAACGAATTTATGGTTTTTTCAGCAACGTCAATTACAGCTTTGTCTTCAGGTTATTTGCACTATACTTTTGGCTGGGAGAAGTTAAATCTCTACGCTATTCCATTGATCTGCTTTGCCGCAACAATGATCGCATTACTTGGCTGGAAGAGCAGGCTTTCGCAACCACAAGTAGCATAGCGGCAACCACCGCTTTGCTAATGATATGCATGTAGATAGGAGTAACCATTAGGTGTTCAAGCGATTAGACACTATTCGCAATGTCGATGATTTTCGATTAATGGCGAAGCAAAGGCTGCCGGGTCCAATTTTTCATTATATTGATGGCGCAGCGGATGATGAGATTACCTACCGTAGAAACACGGCCGCGTTCGATGATGTGGATTTAGTGCCTAGCGTTTTAGCAGGCGTAGAAGATATAGATATGTCTACTACAGTAATGGGGCAAAAAATTGATATGCCACTATTTCTATCGCCGACAGCTCTGCAGCGGCTGTTTCATCATGACGGCGAGATGGCGGTTGGACGTGCCGCAGAAAAGTTTAATACTATTTTTGGCGTGTCCTCTCTTGGCTCGGTTAGCATAGAGAAAATTGGTCAGGAAATAAGTTCACCAAAGTTATTTCAGCTTTATTACCACAAGGATAAAGGGTTAACCCGCAGTATGATCGATCGCTGCAAAGATAGCGGTTTTGATGCGCTGGCTTTAACTGTTGATACGATCGTAGGGGGGAACCGGGAAAGAGATTTGTATACGGGGTTTACGACACCTCCTAGGTTGACTTTGAAGAGCTTACTTAGTTTTGCCGCACATCCGGCCTGGGCATTTAATTATTTTACCCACGACGAGTTTGAACTGTCACAGCTAAAAGATTACATCACTGAAGGTACTTCGGTGTCGATTTCGGTCGCTGATTATTTCAGTAAAATGTTGGACCAATCGATGGATTGGAAGGCTGCTGAAGAGGTAAATAAATATTGGGGCAAGGAATTTGTGCTAAAAGGAATTATGTCGGTAGAAGATGCACGGCGAGCTATTGATATAGGAGCAACCGCGATTATGGTTTCCAATCATGGTGGTAGACAATTGGACGGTTCACGCTCGCCTTTTGATCAGCTAGCTGAGATTGTCGATGCCGTGGGCGACAAGATTGATGTGATCTGTGACGGGGGGATCCGTCGCGGAACTCATATCCTTAAAGCGTTATCGGTAGGAGCGAAGGCTTGCTCAGGTGGGCGTTTATACTTATACGCTTTGGCAGCCGCGGGGCAACCAGGGGTTGAAAAAGCGTTATCTCTATTAAAACAGGAGTTGGTTAGAGATATGAAATTGATGGGTTGCAAGTCTGTGAAGGACCTAACAAGAGAGAACCTGAGATTCAGATAATATTGCTTATCTGCTTCGCAGCTCAGGCTCTCTTTATCTTAGAAATGCTATAGTTTACTCGGGAATTCCCGCTTCAACTGTAATAAGTAGATTTACCTCTGGAAAGAATCCATTTTGCAGATCGTAGTCGATCCCAAAATCCGCACGATTGATTGTGACTGTCGCATCGGCACCACATACCTCTCGCCCGTGACGAAAATGTGGTTGGCATTTAAATTGATTGATGGTCAAGTTCACCGGTTTTGTGACCCCATGCAGAGTTAGTTCACCTTCTACAGCCGTAGGATTCCCATTCTCATAATTCACCAATGTGCCTGTGTATGTTGAGGTTGGATATTGCTCGGTGTGTAAAATATCGTTTCTTGTGCGTTCGTTCATTGGCTCAAACCCGAAATCGATTGATTCCATATTCATAGTGACATCTATGCTTCCGGTTTGTGCTTCTTTATCTAGTATTAAGGTGCCTGATGTCTCATTAATCTTGCCCCGCCATACAGATAGCCCTGCCCAGTGATCCGCCTCAAAAGCCGGAAAAGTATGGGATGGGTCAACCGGATAAGTAACCGGTTCAGCAAACCCAGTGCTTACAATACAGCTCGACGCGATGAACAAAAGCGCTCGTTTTAGATTTGTGGTGCTCATTTATATATTCTCCGATTTTTATTAAATATCTGCCTTCCGATGCCATGCAGACATTTTCGGCTAAGGGGTAACCCGGTATCAGCGTGTTAAGCGATATCGCGAAGGTGTATTACTAACTGAAACGACGCTGTATCGCAACTGCAGAACTAAACTATTTAAGAACTATTTCAGATCTACCCTATTTTAATACCAGACTAGTGATCTAGTTACTTTGGATTAACTAGGGAATTAAATAGTAATTGAATTCTTCTATTCGACGGTCAAATGTCGGCTTGCTGCTTCCGGGTCGCACGGGGTTTCTACAAATTCACGATTCTCGTCTTTAAAATAGCCACCTACTAAGGTTACCGGTTCGTTTAGGTATACAGGGTCAGTAACCGTGATGGCTATTTCAATCGACAGGCCATCTTCGGCAAGGTAATAATTCTCGACAAGTGATTTTTCAGCGCTGGAGTCTACGCCATTTGCAGTTCCCCACAGGGTAGGAAGAAATCCGGATGTTTCCACAATCAAGTGACGATCCGTTTCAAATCGACCAAATGAAGTGCCCACATAGCTCGGTTCTTGGTCCTCTAGACCCTGTGCATCCGCGTCTAGCCAGATAGTGCGCTTTTCATCCATATGTTCTTTTTGGATTCTTATACTATTTGTGTCACGCGTAAAATTAGTGCCATAGGGGTAAATCATGATTCTTGGAACACCAATTGCGTTGCATTCCAACTCCGGATTTTGCTCAAAGCTAAAGTTATCAACTGATTTTTGCGCAAGTTCAGTGTAAGACCATTCTTCGGGTGGAAGGCCACCTGCATTTTTAACATCGAACCGGCTAAAATCAAGCCTCCACGTGCCGGTGAAGTCGGTAGATGGGATGATCTCTTTTTCAATCGGGGCTGCATCTCGATTCCCAAAAGCATATAATTTTTCCCCACCATTCTTTTGCAGATAGTCTAGCAGCAGAAAGGGCCGTTCAGGATTCTTGTCCGCAGAACCAGAAAACGTTACCTGATCGCCAACATTTAATGTGTTGGCGCTCCACCCATTGCGACGCATAGCCGTAACCGAGTGAGACTCGATGAGCCACGTTCGGTGATCGCCAGATTCCTCAACCACTTCAACTTCCATGTAGACATGCGGATTACGCCAAGAATAATCTATTACAGTGCCGCTCAATTCCGTGACAACAGAATTATCAAAGTTTGCACGTGAGTGGTGAGCACATACTACGCTCGAAATCGAGAGAGCAGTTAGAATAAGTATTGATCGTAACATATTGATAAACTGAGTATTAATTCTATTAATAGGGGTAATTACGCCGTTTTCAATACAGCAATACTGGCGATATTATTTGCTCGAATTAGTTACCTAAATAGTAGGAGTTATAGTAATTATTAGCAATGGACATCATTAGGCTCAGGTTTGAACGTCTTGTATTATTTTAAATAAATACATTTTGGGGTAATCTATGTGATCTCAGTTTTTATGATGATTGAT
>ERZ887942.892-NODE-892-length-22523-cov-11.189692_pt1 | contig 22523 bp, 21 predicted proteins | sample MGYA00521099_ERZ887942 | MGnify/ENA primary metagenome ERZ887942 (study PRJEB32303, sample SAMEA104408605) | aquatic metagenome | biome: Brackish water; feature: Pelagic; material: water | place: Baltic Sea | collected 2014-06-07T06:48:00 | depth 16,251 m ...
GCGAATCGTTTAGTCAGCTCACGCCAACACCGAATCCCGATGCCGATCCCAAGACCCAATTTACGTTGGGGGGGCTCGATAAAGACAAAAGCCAGATCGTCGCGCTGCGCAGCTACCCTGAAAATACTGATATTGAGGTTGAGTACGCGTTTTTTAATGCCGCGCCCCTAGTATCCGGGTCGGATGCGGTGACGGACTCGCGCCATATTGCGATTAGAGCGATGCATAGCTTGATCGAAATGCCCAAAAATGACTATCAACCTCGTTATGCCGATGCCCGCCTGGGATCTTTCAATCAACAAATCACGGATCTGACTTCAACCGAGGTGGCCCCATATCGCGACGTCATCAATCGCTGGCACTTGGTCAAGAAAGATCCCTCAGCAGCGCTATCTGAGCCAGTGAAGCCCATTACGTATTGGATCGAAAATACGACACCACTAGCGTGGCGCCCCATGATTCGGTCCGCCGCGTTAGAGTGGAACAAGGCGTTTGAAAAAGCCGGCTTTCGCAATGCCGTCGACGTGAAAATCCAACCCGATGATGCAGATTGGGAGGCAGGTGATCTCCGTTACAACGTGCTCAGGTGGACGTCTTCACCTAATCCACCTTTTGGTGGCTATGGCCCCAGTTTTGCGAACCCGCGAACGGGCCAGTTGTTGGGTGCAGATATCATGCTTGAGTTTTCCTTTTTGAATCGATCGACGTTGGCCCGCGAACTGATTCAAGGCGAGTCGGATAGGACAACAGCCCCGCTCTGGCCCTCGGATCATCACTGCGGTGTGAGTCATGTGCTCGGTCTGGGAGGCGCCTTTGCCGAGCTGGCGGTCAAAGCAGCGGGCGGCGCCGCTGAGATAGAAGAGCAACTCAAGCGCGATCGCCTGTATTACCTCATCTTGCATGAAATTGGCCACACCTTGGGCATGAACCATAATATGAAAGCCACGCAGTTACTCAGTCGTGATCAAATCAGTGACCCGAGCGTGAAAACAACGGGGATTCTGGCGGGTTCGGTAATGGACTATCCCGCCGTGAACTTTGCCGAATCAGAAGCTGAGCAAACGCTGTTCTATACCATCGCACCGGGGCCTTATGACGATTGGTATATCGAGTATGCGTATTCCACGGCCTTAGCTGACCCCACGGCGGAAGCAGCGCGTCTTGCGAAGATTGCGGCGCGTTCCTCTGAGCCTCAGTTGGTGTTTGGTAACGACGCCGACGATATGCGCTATCCCGGCTCAGGGTTGGATCCCAGAGTCAATATTTATGATCTCAGCTCAGATTCTATTGGCTATGCCGCTGAGCACATGGCGTTAATGCAAGCCACCCTGAATAAAATGGCAGCGTGGTCACCTAATGATGGGGCGTCGTATCAAGAGGCCGTTGAGGGTGCTGCGTTAATCATCCGCTTATGGGGCACCAGCGCTGGCGTGATTTCTCGCTGGGTAGGGGGGGTATATGTAGACCGGTCGGTGGCGGGACAGGCCGACGCGACTGAGCCCTTAGTACCCGTCGAGCGCGACCAGCAAAAACGTGCGATGGACGTATTGGCTCGCCATCTCTTTGCACCCGATGCTTTCGATGTTGATGGTGCACTGTGGCGACAGACTGCCCCGCAACGGCGCGGCTTCTCCCACTTTGGCAGTACCGAAGATGCCAAAATTCATAGTGCGGTACTCACAGGGCAGCAGCGGGTATTGGATCATTTACTGCATCCGGTGGTGCTCAAGCGTATTGTCGACACCGAGTTGTATGGTAACCAATATGTATTAAGTGACGTGATGCAGGACCTCACTGCAGCAATATTTGCAGCGGATATGGACAGCACCGTTAATGGTTTCCGCCGGCATCTTCAGTCTGAGTATGTGACGCGGCTGGGTGCCATAGCCACCGGGACAGCGAAATCATCTTACGACAGTTCAGCCCAGGCGATGGCTTTTCATGAGTTGTTAGCACTGCAGGGCCAGCTTAAGCAGCGCTCAGCGCCCGATACGATGACCCGGGCACATACACAGCATTTGCTGTTTATGATTGCGCAAAGCCTGGAGCCTACGGCCGCGGGCTAAGCTTGGGGCACCGTAGCAGGGGGCCTAGAGAAGAGAGCGGCGATCTCACGCTGTCACGCCCCAAGGCGGGGCTGTCCGCTTGTCGTCATGGTCCTTGGCCGCGGCAGCAACTGGTTAGGTGCTCGGACAGGTCGCTTTGCGCTCGGGATGCCTCACCAGTGTGAGGAGTATTTCGCCGACGCCAACGCCGAACTTGCTCATCTTCGATTCGTTGATGACGACGTTCTCGCTGACGCGGTACATTCGATCATCAATGTGCACGTCGATGGGGCCGTCCTCGAGCTCAATGCGCAGCGTATAATCTAAAAACATGGCATTACCTTGCCAGCGGGCGTTTCCTTCGCCCACAACGTCTCCAGCAGTGCCAATATAGTGCTGCGCCCCGTCGGGGGTCAGCGTCCAAATGCGCACCTGTTGCTCACCGTCATCGAAAACAAATGCCTCATCAAGCGTGCCGACACCATTCTCCCAGCAGGCGGTGATATCCGCATTGAAATAGCGTGTTGCGGCGCCAGAATAATCCCGCACGACCCCGTGTGCCGTTAGTATCCCGGTAAAAAAGTCTTCAGGATCAAATGACGGTTCAGTGATCTGATGATCATCAATTGAGGCCGTACCGCAGGCGCTCAGCGCGCCAATCAGGCTGAATAAGACACCACATCCCAGCATGGTTTTCATGGCGGCGGCGAACCGACTGACTGTTGAGCGATGGTCTTTGCGGGGTAAAACAATAAACATGGCGGTTACCTTGGTGTGGTCACTAAGCGATACGGCGGTTGGGGAGCGTCGGATCTGCTGGCCTGATTGGCGCGCAAAGGGCATGTGTGGTCCACACAGGGATTGCATCGCGTCGCCACGCTACGGACACAGTGGCTAACGCTAATCAGACGCAGTACAACACGACGGAGACGCGCGCCAATGACGGCTCACTACTAACCCAAGGTAACCGATCGCCCCTGTTGGGATCGCCTGCTCGATTATGCTCGATTGGGCGCGGGTGTCCTATGCAAAGCGCGTTCGTTTAGTGTCCGCCAAAGACCAGCATTTGTACGGGCATTAACAATGCCTGCATTCTGAGAATAATGGCGTGGATAACACCGACGGTGTCCACCATGTGTAAAAACAAAGTTTCACCAAAACCCAAGTCGCCCTGTTCCAACTGCTCGTGATTACTGGTGTAGGCGTTAGCAATGCACTTGCTCCCGGGGATCACGTCGGTAAGCCCCCCGGCGTACAGGGGCTCCATGACAACAGTCAGTGTGCCCGGTCGTGCGCGCTGCTGCGCATCAATGAGCACGTCTGCCGGCTTTAATTGCCCAGCGGCGACCACCGGCTGCACCCGAGTGACGATCATTGGAATCACCGTAAAGGGATTCGATAGGCACACCACCTCAGTCAGCGTGCCCCGTTTAATGACTTGCGCTGACAGTTGGTTAAAGCCAGCCGCTATTGAGGTTTGCCCCGATTCTGGTCCGGCTGTTGGGATCAATACGCCAGCTGGTCGTAAAATCGGATTGACGTAGTCGCCGCGTTGGAGAAAAAACTGCGCCACTTTCCCATCCACACCGGCATAGATGATGGTCTTGTCGAGCTCTACCTGAGCTTGTTCAAGTTGCTTCTGGGCGCTCTTTTGTTGCGCGGGAAGTACTTCGCTGATCTGCGTTTCTACTGCGAGAACATTGGCTTTTGCGGCTTGCACGCCGCCTTTTTTCTGGCTGAGCGAAATCTCGAGGCGATCGAGTTCTATCTGACTCACGAGTTGCTGCCCTCGTGCCGCCAAGGCCTTCTTTTTAGCGAGTTCATTTTCTGTCTGTGCCAGTGCACTCTCGGCTTGCACCTGTTGCGCCTTTGCGCCGTCAAGTTGCGCTTGCGCTTGCGCAAAAGCGGAGGCGATTTGATCTAGCTGACTCTCGGCGATACTGACGGTGGCGGCCTGTGAGCTATCGAGTAAGCTGAACAATGGTTCTCCCGCCTCAACCGCCGCGCCATTTTTGACAAACACCTCCTCGACCAAGCCGCCGCCTTGTGGGAGTAAAGGTATGGTACGAAAGTAGGGACCCGCATTAGTCGTTGAGGGGTGAAAATAGAAAACCACCGTGATGAAGCTGATTGTTAAGACAAAGCAGGCGGTGATGCCCACACGAAGCTCGTACCACATTGTAAAAAATGTGATCTCGTGACCCCAGCGTTTACCGTGGCGGTGGCGGCGGTAAAGGTAGTCAGGTAAGACGGTAACTAATGAGCACAAGATTAGCTCTAGCATGACTTAGCGCGCCTCGTCGTGGTTATCGAGTTGCGGCGGTGTGGCGTCGGTCTCCGCTGTCGTCAACTTCTTTAATGAGTCTGAGATGCTGTTAATCGGGGTGAGAAAATCGGGAAGCTTCATTACCGCTAGGATTAATGCGACCACCCAGAAGATATTATTGTGCGTAAACAGCGCCAGCAATGCGAGCACCATAATCAATTGAGACTGTGTATTGCCATGTTTGTGAGCCAATCGCTCGGGAATCGCGTGCAGCGACAGATAGCCGACGCCAATACCCAGCACTGCCAACACAAGAATAATAGTGATAGCGGAAAAGAGCGGGTCGCTGCCATCGGCGGCACCAATAAAGCCCGGCAGTGTTTCAGGGGCTAACGGATGGAGTACTGCGGACATGTGCTCGACCTCTCAAAACAGACGGTGACTGCAGTCTATCAGGCGGCGATCGGGTTGTTCTGTTTTTTCCATGCGTGGCGCAAATGATCTGTTGTCAGCGTGCGCAGGATATTGCCCGCCTGATCGAGTTGGTCTGTCAACTGGCCATCGGGTGCGTAGAGCTCAAATAAGACCAGAGCACCGTCTGGGCCACCTTGTTCCATATGGATGTCACCCGGCGGTTTTTTGGCATAGTCGCCGGCGGTTCTTATTGTTGTCGCGGTCAGCTCATCAAGCTCGTAAGTACTGACATGCAGTTCTCCGGAGAGGACGATCGAAGTGGCCGAGCAAAGGTGTCGATGAAAGTGACAATAACAATGAGGGTCCCAGCGATATAGCACGCTGATATGTCCTGAGGCATCGATATCAAGAATCGAACCCCAATAACTGATGGGCTTATCACCAGCATTGTCCTCACTGTAGTGAGTCCACCGCAGTGCACTCTGATCGAGCAAATTACCGTTCACGTATCGACGTCCCTTTTTTGTCAAAGACAGGCTGCTGATGATGGCAAGATTTCCAACTCAGTCAACTGGCAAGAAGAAAGTTGTCATCAATAGCGTAGTTTTTAGCTGAAATAGCGCGATGACGACATACCGTTTACTCAGCGGTAATAAAGGGCCCATCGACGCAAATTCGGCGACCATCTGGCGATGCACAAGCGCCACAAATTCCTACGCCACACTTCGTTAAATAGTCGATCGCGCTGAAAATCCGATCTGCCGATACAAATTGTTGCTGCACCGCTTCGCTGGCATGAATCATGGGTGCGGGCCCACAGTTATAGAAAACCATTTTCTCCAGTGCGGCAGCTGACTGCTCGGCTAAAAAGGCGGCCAATGCATCGCTGACACGGCCTTCGAACCCTGCGCTGCCATCGTCTGTTGCAATGGTGACCCGAGCTGCTCGTTCACACTCTTCACGGAAGTACAGTCGGTTAGCGGTCCGCGCACCGACAAAGATGTCAGCCGGTTGCTCCGCTGAACCAAAATCTTCAGCAATTTGTAGTACGGCTGCCAGGCCTGTGCCGCCCGCGACGCATACGATATGCGCGTCATCAGGAGGAGAGACGGCGACCCCATGGGGACCTCTCAAATATAGCGTGTCGCCTGGAGAGACTTGATAACAAGCATCGGTAAACGGCCCTACATTAATCACCGCTAATCTAACCGGGTCTGCGGTTAGGCAAGAAAACGGCTTTTCACCCACGCCAGGTATCCAGACGAAGACATATTCTCCCGCGCGGATATCGAGGCTACCATCGAGGGTCACCACACTGATGTCGTCGCAGACGGGCTTGTTATCGGTGACCTGATAAGGGGTAAAGTTCATATCAAGGTCGAAGCGAACCTGCTCGGCTGCTCGATCTGTTTGGTTTTTCATATCGCGAGACAGATCGGCAAAGTAACGACCCAATGCCTGAGTATCGAGCCCAGTGAGCCCTGATCCAATGCCAAAAATAGTGGCGCCACAGTGCGCTGCTGCGCGGCAGTCCGCGGCAGAAGAGAGACCGCCACAGCCGATTACGGGTGCATCGGTCACGGCGCGCAATGCCGCTAGCGCCTTCAAGGTGACCGGTAAAACGCCTTTCCCTGACATGCCGCCCAACCCGTTACTGAGTATCGGATGCCCATGACTCTCCGTGTACCCGGGTCCTGTGGTGTTGATTGCGCAAAGCCCAGCTGCGCCGCCCGCTAAAGCCGCTTCTCCAATCACGGCGATATCGTCTACGTTGGGAGTGAGTTTGGCGATAACCGGTATCTCCACCGCTGCACAGACTGCGGCGACGATGTCGCGCACCATATCCGGATCTTGGCCCATTGCCATGCCATAGCCTTTGGCATGCGGGCAAGAGAGATTGAGCTCCAGACCATCTGCTACCGGGGCCAGCTGTCGGGCCACAGCAACAAATTCTTCAATGGATCCACCGAAAATGGAGACGAGTAAAAATCGATCTGCTGGCACTGTGAGCGTGCGAAGGCCTTTGAGGGCGTCTTCTACGCCTGGGTTGGTTAACCCAATCGCGTTGACGAAACAGCCGGGTGCGTACTGACTGTAGACGGGTTCTCGATATCCCAGCCGAGGCTCAAACCCGATACTTTTTGTTGTGATCACGCCAATTTCAGGGATCGTGTCGATGACTCTCTGAATAATGGACGGCGCGGTGGTAACAATCCCCGACGGGATCGTAAAGGGACCGGATAGCTGCTTTCCGAGAAACTCGGTGGTCAAGGTCTTATCTCCATGTTGTGGACGTGATTATACGTTGCCCAGCAGTAGGGCGTCATTCAAAGACTGGCGCTGATGCATTAGTGCGCGTGATATTACGTGCCACAGAAGGTTTGAGTGACTCGCTCTTCTTCGCTGGGAGGGCGCGCCCACTCGAGATCATTGCCGTCCCAGGCAAAAGGTGTCTGGGCGCGGGCAACCCATGCGTGTATCCAGTCGAGCTCACCCGCCTCCGCCAGCTCAATGGCGCGCTGTACCAGATGATTTCTGGGAATCACAACGGGGTTGGCGTTTCGCATTGCTGCATTCAGCGCCTCGGTATCGCCCGTATTCTCTTTGCGTCGCGCTTGCCAATTTTGTGCCCAATCTGTCAGGGCTGTGGGGGCGTGAAATAGTTCGGGTAAAGGGGAATGCGCTACGGTGTCGTTGCCATATTCAGTCAGCCATCGGAATGCCAAGGTGAAATCCAGGCGCTCAGATGCCAGGACATCATGGAAAGCCTGCACTAGCGTGCCGTCCGCCTCTTTCACGGTGTCGAGCCCCAATTTCGCTGCTAAGCGGCTTTGATGCAGGTGATGGAAGCGCTGAGCGTAACGATCAACAACAGCTTGGGCCTGCTGTTGTGCCACCGTGGGATCTGTATCGATGAGCGGTAACAGGCACTCCGCCAATACCGCGAGGTTCCAGTGCATGATGCCGGGCTGGTTGGGCCAAGCGTACCGGCCCTGGCGGTCAATGGAACTAAACGAAGCGGTCGGATCAAAATGGTCCATGAAGGCGCAAGGGCCATAGTCGATGGTTTCACCGCACAATAGGGCATTATCGGTATTGAGTACGCCGTGGACGAAGCCCAGTACCTGCCAGTGTGAGACCAAATTAGCGAAGTGGGCACAAACGCCATCGAGCAGTGTTAAAGCGGCGTTCTGATCATCTTGGCGGTCTGAAAAGTGCCGTTGGACAACATAGTCGACCAACTCCGCTAAACCCTCGCCACTGCGCGTCATGGCAAAGTACTGCACGGTGCCGACGCGGAGGTGGCTACTCGCCACTCTTGTTAGGACGGCGCCCGGTTCGAGGCGATTGCGATAGACCGGATCACCGCTGCTAATGGCTGCCAGCGCCCGTGTTGTTGGCACACCAAGAGCGCTCATCGCTTCGGATACCAAGTACTCTCTGATTACGGGCCCCACAGGGGAGCGGCCGTCACCGCCGCGAGAATAAGGCGTCGGTCCCGCACCCTTTAGCTGGATATCAAAACGATCGCCGCCAGATGTGACCCACTCGCCGAGCAAAGTGGCGCGGCCATCACCGAGTTGCGGATTATATTGTCCAAACTGATGTCCTGCGTAGGCAGTGGCGATGGGTTGTGCGCCCTGGAGTATCTCATTCCCCGCCAGCGCGCTCAGTAGCGCCGGATCGGACAGTGGGTCACTCGGCCACTCGAGCGCGGCCGCGAGCGGAGCATTCCACAGCAATAACTGGGGCGTCGAGACGGGGTCGAGTTGCTGTACTGAACTGAAAGTGCGCCCAAGGCGCGCGTAGGAATGATCGAACCCTGGTGTCATCGTCTCTCTACCGCGTAGAAAATTGGCTTAATTACCGAACAGTTTCTTCATGAAGTCACCGGCTTTTTCTTCGATGACATCCTGAAGTTGCTGTTTTGCCTCATTTTTCAGGATCTGTTCTGCTACCGACGCAATATCAATCTGGCAGGCGGTGCCGGATTCGGACGATAGATTGCCCGTGCAGTCGACCGGCCAGTCGACGCCTGCGTAGCGCTGGTCGATGATACACAGTGGGCTGACCTGCATGATGTCATTATTGACTTGGCCTTCTAGTCTAAAGCGGTAATCGAGGGTATCCAACGCAACATCACCCGAGCCTTTCATCACCACGCCGGGGGTTGAAAAGCGCAATGTCTCAATGTCGCCTGTGCCATTATCGAAGTCGAGCGCCAATTTGAGCTCACTAATCGGTGTGTTGGTGGGAAGACCGGTGATCGGCGGGATTTTATTTATCGCTGCAACGGCGGTGCAGACTAACCCTTGAACAGCAATTTTATTGAACACAAGGTCTTGACCCTCGGCGGCGACATCGCCGTCGAGCCCGGCGATAAGGTCCTCACTGCTCGCACCTTCGGTGTCGATATCCCAAGACAATTCGATGCGCCCGGTAGCCGCATCGGTGTTTCCCACACTGGCCAGCAGCAAATCCATATTGACACCTTTTAGGCCGCCCTCAATGTCGGCTTCCACGATCGGTCGGCGTGCGTTAAGTCTGATGCGAGTGTCGAGTTGCCCTTCGTGGAGTACACCCCGAACGTAGTCAATATCGGTGATTCCATCGCGAATGGTCATAGCGACTTGAGCGGTGTTAATAGACTGTCCACTGACAATTAAGTGGTTAGCAGCCACTCGCATCGCTAAGTCTAGATCGCGCAGCGGCCCCACGGGAAGTGGTGCGGGGGGCGCAGTTGGCGCAGCAACTGGTGCGGAAGCTGTCGCCGTCGTGCTCGGTGCTGTCTCGCCAGGCATTGTTTTTGTTGTGGCGGGCATTGCGGGATGAATTTGATCAAGATCGAGTCGCTCAGTCGTGACGTCGAGTTTGATCTCTGGACTCTCGAGGGGTGACCACACCAGTTGCCCCCTCACATCGCCCCCTGGAAGCGTCGTATCAATCGTCAAACTGGCCTTAGCGGGGATCATCGTGAAGTCGCCACTGAGTGTATTCATGACGGGCTCAGTGAGTGCGCCAGTCACCGTTGTCTTCAACTGATCGAGCTTGAGACTACTCAGATCAGAACTGATTCGGATGCTGCCGTCGAGTGTGATAGCCAATGGGACGGCGCTGCCGTCACCGAGGACGGTCATTGCGCCATCGAGGCGCATGGGCTCATCTCGGGTATTCACGTCGGCGAGAGAAAGTGTTTCCACCACGATATGGTTGACTAGATCTCCTTCCCAAGAGCGCATCTTCACGGTGACATCGTCTATTTGGATGGCTTTGGCGAGTATGGCGATGCCAGAGAAATTGCTGCCCGCGTCTAACTGGCGCTGTCGTTCTTGCGCTTTGGTGCGTCGAATGAGTTGGCCTCTCAGCTCCCACTCCCGGTCACTCATACTTGGCTCTGGTTCGGGCGCTGGCGGGAGGGCCTGTGGTTCGATGAACTCCGCAGTGATACCCGCAATGACGATCGTGCCGACATCGACATTGCCACTCAGCAGTGGCAATAAGGAGAGGCCCACCTCTAGTTCATCTAGCGACGCTGTTATGGTGACGTCATACTCAGTTTGCGCAGGCAGGTTCAGTTCGACGCCCTCGAGTCGCAATCCAAAGCGCGGAAAGAAGCTGATATCGGTCTCTCCGTTGATCACCAGCTCTCCGCCTGTATTGGCACGCACTTGCTCTGCTGCCATGTCCGTGAGCGCTTGTTCGTCGATAAAAACGGGAAGCAGCACTATGCCCAATACAATCAGTGCGACTAGCGCCCCGAGAAGCCAGAGGATTATCAGCATTATTGTCTCTCCTGACGGATTTTATTGGGGACCAGCATAGCAAAGGATTCAGCGGGAGGAAGCGCTCTTCGCCCGACTGATACGCCGCTCAATATGACGATCAAGAATACGCCCCCGTTCATTTTTTACACCTTCGGTCTTTTTGAGATGCCATAACGTCTCTTTGGCATGCTGATAAGACGTTTTGAGGTCCACAATGGGGTCGGGGTAGTCGATGGGATGCATCTGGCGCTCAAGCGGCGATCGAAGCCAAGGTTGATGCAGAAGCGGGGTGGGGAGGCCAGCCAGCTCTGGTAACCACTTTAAGATAAAAGCCCCCTCTGGGTCGTGATCAAGTGACTGTTTTACCGGGTTGTAAATTCGGATGGTATTGATCCCGGTGACACCCGCCTGCATTTGCATCTGTGGGTAATGAATACCTGGCTCAAAATCGAGAAAGAGTGACCCCAACCAAGTGGCGCCAGTGCGCCAGTCTTGCCAGAGATGATGTGTGAGAAAAGACACCAGCATGGCGCGTGATCTAAAGTTAATGTAGCCCGTTTGCAGCAAGCAGCGCATGGCCGCATCAATTAACGGATAGCCAGTTCGACCCTCTCGCCAGGCATCGAGTCGCTCCGGGTCACTTCGTCTTGGAAACGCCAGATAACCTCGATTCAGATCTTCAAACTCCATCCGGCATTCCATCTCAAACTTTTGAATAAAATGGCAGTGCCAGTGCAGTCGAGACTCAAATGCGGCAAGTGCGCGCCCCCATTCACCGTCACTTTGTCTGTGTTTCAGCGCATGGTATGTCTGACGCAAGCTCAGATTGCCCCACGCCAAATGGGGCGATAGCCGGGAGCAATGATGGCGACTGTCCTCAGGTTTAGAAATACTCGTTTGATAACGCTTAGCGCGCGAGTCGAGAAAGCTCGATAACACGGACGATGCCGCTTGGGTACCACCGTGCTGACAGCCTGGTTTGTGTGCGTTCCAGCGCAGCAGTCGGCGCGTTTGCGCGCCCGCCAAAGGTTCAGGTAGTGGCTGATGCAAGGTCGTGAGGCGGCTCAGGTTGGGCGTGATCAGCGGTGCCGCCATCACCTGATGCCAGGCGCGATTCCATCCTTGACGATTAGCTCGGCCACGCTGTACCCCATTACTCTGGAATTCCTGCCAGTGGATGCCAGCCGCCGTGCAAAAGCGCATGACGCGGCGGTCGCGATCAAAAGTCAGGCCTAGCCCCGTCTCCTCATGACTAAACAGCTGTTTAATGGGTAGGTGCTGGTGCAGGGCGCTCAGTAGCGTTTCTGCCTCGCCCTCCAGCACCTGAACGGCGGTGCCATAGGGGCGCAACTGTGTATTGAGGTCATTGAGTGATTGAGCGATGAAATGCCAGTGACGACCTCGGTAGTGAGCGTCCGCGATGAGCATTGGCTCGATGATATAGAGCAGCAGCAGCGGCTCACCTTGATCGATCGCCGCTGCGAGAGGCCCGTGATCGACAAGCCGAAGATCGCGCTTGAACCAAACAATATTCATTGTGTGTGCGCCTTGCTTGATAGCAGGACATTACTGATTGGCTGACCGGTCGTGACGTCTTGTAGGTTCACCCGGCCGCGATAGAGCGCGCTATAGATAAGGCGGTAAGCATCTCGATCGAAGGCGGGCGTTTGTTCGGTTAATAAAGCGTCTTGTGCCGCAGATAGCGTGTCGAAGCAGCCATACCAAGCCCACTGATCTATCAGATGAAATTGTTGCTCGGGTTGTTGTTCGATGGGTTTAATTGTGTGTTCTGCCAAGAGTAAAGGACCGTCGAATGGCCATGCCGCAATGCGTTGTCTCGCAAGTTGATCAAGCAATCGCGCATTGTGCTCCGCCGCTGACTCTTCACCGGCGCAGGCACCATCGCATCGCCCTAGCTGGTGCTGAAAACAAGGGCCACGGCCTCGGTCTAGCCCCATCATACGAAGACAAAGAGCGTGATCTCTGGCTAGGTTTTGCAATGAGCTGATGACCCGGCTTTTGTTGCCATAGAGTCCAAATGTATCGATTTTTCTTGTGGCTATGGGCAAAAAGTCGATGGCATTGGGCTGCAAAAACCCCTCAGGAGAGGGCGTCAGCGTAATCGTCCATAGGCGCCGGAGCCGCCTCTGGCGACGGTTAAATAGGGGAACCTCTCGTTTGATGGCCTCATTTTCGATTAGCAAGGCACCGACTTCGCCCGCGGTCATCTGGCAGTCTACCTGGCGGACTTGTGACATCAGCCGTTGATGGCGACCGGGTTTACGACCCTCATTGACATGCTGAGTCACCCGACTGTGGATATCGACGCTTTTACCGATGTACAAGAGCGCGCCTGCTGCATCGAAAAATCGATAGACACCACTGCACCGAGGCAGCGTTTCTGCAGGCGCGCCTGCTCGGGTAATCGTGAAGGGCTCAGTCACTAAGGCCATGGCTTTGTTGTCATTTTTATTTGGGCACACTGCGTCGGGTTTGTCCTCGGTTTGTGCGTGGGTTGACGGCCTGCCGCACCCAGTACCACCGCTCCATCAACCCTTTGCCACCCGTCTGCCTGAGGGTGCGGCCAGTTTGGTAGTGCGATGAGCAAACCGAACAAGCGGCTGGGTCGTAGGTCACTCAGGAGGGACAGTGTAATGAAAATAGCCTTAAGCGAGCTCGGTAGTGCTGAACTCACGGACGTTGTGATCGAATCAGTGGATCTGAGCCTGTATATCGCACATGCTCGGCTAAATGGGGAGGAGCGGCTGATTGCTGATCGTAACGGCAAGGTGCTCAAGACCCGCAATCTCTTAGAGATGCAGCGCACCATTCGCAAAGCGGTCACCTGCGAACTTTTTCTGCGTCAACGCAGTGCCTACGATGAAATGGTGGGCCATAACTACCAGGCCACGGATAATGTAATGGAGCTGCCGCTGGGGCGAGAGCCGTTACCGGAGTGGTTAAATTAATCTGACAGTGCTAGATCTCGGCGCCCAAGTCATCGTCGGCTAACTTGTGCCCCCAATCGCGTTTAGCTTTGAGATATTGCAAGTTGAAACTGTCGACACCGCACACGTGTTTCACTTGCTCAATCCCCTGTACGCCTAGCGCCGTTAAGTCATCCAACTTTTTCGGGTTGTTGGTCAGTAACCGAATGCGGCGACCCTGACCGAAATGCTTCAGTAACACCGCGGCGTCGGAAAAATCCCGAGAGTCGTCGGGTAATCCCAAAGATTGGTTGGCTTGATAAGTGTCCTCTCCTGCGTCTTGCAGAAGATAGGTCGCTGCTTTCGCCCACAGTCCGATTCCTCTGCCTTCGTGGCCCGCCATGTAAATTAAATAGCCTCCCTGAGGGTCCTCTGCGATCCGATCGATCGCTGACTCTAACTGCGGTCCGCATTCGCAACGTCTCGAGCCAAAAATATCGCCAGTAAGGCAATTAGAGTGCACTCTGACCAAGGGGTTATCACTTCCCTCGGGCTTGCCGATGACCAGTACGCTGTTCACTGCCATGCTGGAAGCCAAATGAGAGAACAAGTGTTGACCGCCTTGCTCGCGAAGGGTGTTGGCGAGATGTTCAACCTCACTCAGCTCTGTGCTTCTGACGCAGGCATACCATTTCACTGTCGGCTGCTGAGTGCCCCGAGCGAGAGGCATGGGGATGGGCCCCAAGAGATTAAGTTGCTTGCCGGGACTCGTCACGTCGTCAGCCTCGACGGGTTCTCCGTCGTTATTAATACGACGTAATTTTCCGTCACGAACAAGACGCTCACGAACTTCCGGATTGATATAAGTAAACATGTGAATTCCTATGTTCGCCTGTCGGCAATACAGAGCGTAAACCAACCACCAGTATAAATCGCTTCAACATCACTGGCGTGGTCGATCGTTACAAGCAGATGAGGTTGCCTATAGACCGGGCTGTTGGACCGCGTGAAGAAGGCGAGCGCGATCTTGGTGATACGCCTAGTTCACTGTGCCGAGGCAAATAAAACAGCTCGGTCGTTGCTATCAGCGCTGTTGAGGCGCCTGTCATTGGTGCTCGTATCAGTGCCGCTATCGCACTGTGACGTTGCCATCCCCCGGGCATGTCCAGCCCTCTGCCTAGGTGCCGCCAACCATAACGGTATCAGACGGCCGGGGAATCCCTCGCAACAGGCCTGCTCAGGCCAGCACTGAACTAGCGATGCAAATTAAAGCCCCGGAGGCGCTATAGCAGTGGGCGGAAATCCCAGTAGCACCCGCTCAGCGGCACTATTGAGCGCGGCTTGATCCCGGATGGTCTCATCCTTTAATTTGGATTGCGTCACACTGCGCCATACCGACGCATTTTCGTCGGGATCGATCATATCGATAATGAAAGTGCCCTGCGTGTATTCCGTCACGCGAACATCAGTCTGACTCATACAGTTGTAGCAGTTATACATCGCGTAGCGGTTGTAACGGCTATAACCCATTGAGGCGCCATAGGAGGGATTGTTGTAGCTTTTGACATCCGTCTTTTCCATGAGGTTCAAATGCCAGCTCAGCAGCAAATCGGCGTCGCGCGTATTCTCAACAAACACTAGGCCCTTCGCTTCTAGTGAAGCCTGCAGCGCGCTATCGATACGATCTCGCTGAAAGTCAGTGAGTTCTGTGGGGTTATTGCCGGTGACTGCGCCACTCAGCGCATAGAAGGCGATGGTTTTGGGCTGGCTAAAATCATAGTCAGGTGCAAAATCAACCACTGCCTCGGGGGGCTTAGTGGCGCAGGCCGCCAGTGTCGCCATGACAATCCCAGCGCAGGCTAAACGGATCAAGTGCATCGAATCTCTCCACAAATCATAAAAATAAAACGCTAATGTACCAGAGTGTGCTGACCATTCCGTTTTGACAGTGTCACTCACGTCCTTAGCAATCACACACTGGCACTGAGTCGCCGAGCGGATCTCCGGCTCGAGTCTGAATAATCTGCCGCTGAGCGACTCTGGTGCTGGAATTATCCCAGTCCGAGGGTCACGATCAAAGTGCCATCTGACACATTGTCGCAATAAAAGGTCTTTTCAGTTGATGGCTAGTTAACGTTGGTTACAGCGTATGAGTGTGGCTTGAACGGTTTGGACATGTTGCCGCGTCATCTGAGTCAGTTGCAGGAGCAGTGCGTCACGCGCCACCATCCAATCTTGGTAGGGCTGCGTTAATGCGACGGCAAGGACTGCTTCAAGGCGCTTGGCGGGCTCGTGGATCAGCTCTGCTCGCCGCCGAAGGCTGACCACCCAAGGCTGAACGTTGCCCACGAAAAACTGTTGTACCACCCGTTCGAAGGCTCTAGATCTCTCTGTAGTCTGCCCATAGGGACAAAGGGGACGCTCTGATTGTGTCTTGATAAGCAAGGTATTGGCGCTCTCGAGTGCGCTGACCAGATGAGACGTTGCAAGCAGCAGCTCGCCCCCATCACCCGCTCGTAAATCACTTAGCAACAGTTCAAACGCACGATTATCGGCAGACCAGTCCCCGTCTAGCCAGTGCGCAATCATCGCCGATAATACGGTCACGGCTTGCTCAATCGCACTATTCGTTTGTCGCGGGTAATCTGCCAAGGTCGGATTGGCATGCCAAAACGCGCGCCATTCGGCTCCGAGTAGCACTGCGTCAACAACAGCGCTTGGCAGCGATTGCTTGCGCTCGTCACTGGCGATCCTGATTTTCGCTGCTAGCGCTGTATCGCCGCGCTGTTCCAACAGATCAATACATGCTGGCGCAAGATCGAGGAATTCGAGATCCAACAGCAATCGCTGTGAAGGAGAGGCTGTTCTCCCCAGTTGGGTATTGCGCCGCCCGAGATTGACCTGCAGTGAACAGCCGGTCAAAGAGAGAAAGTCGATCAGATCGATTTTTTGATTTGTCGGTGGCCCTGTTTTATCTGGTGCAGGTGGTACCAGAGAAAACCGCGGTAGCGACTCCGACTCGAGCGCCATGTCGGTGACGCTGGATAACCGACTCAGGTACTCATTCAGATGTGCTGGACCTGACTCAGACTGGCCACAGCCGGTTAACGAGAGCAGCAGTAGGGCGATGGCATAACGCATGCTTAGCCGATCAGCGCATGACGTGCCTCATCACGCCAGCGGCTGAGGTGTTGCAAGGCCGGGTCAGGCGTCACGCGCGCAGCCCATTTAGCGAAGTCGATTGCCACCAATAAATCGATATCCGCGAAAGAAAAGTCTGGTCCTGCAACGAACGCGCGTTGCGCCAATTCGCGGTTCAGCATGTCAAACCCTTCCGTGAGCCGAATCTGCCCTCGCTCAGCCAGCGCTGGCAGCTGAATAACTGATGCGACGCCGGGTAGTGCGCGATCTTTATATTTTGGATGCGAATTTCTAAAGGCATCCGCGATTGGACTAAAAATCTCGGTGAAAAGTCGATGGTTCCAGTTAAGCGTATTCGCACGCGCCTCTGGCGAGCGTCCCAGTAAGGGTCTATCTGGGAAGCGTTCCTCGAGGTAATGCACGATGGCAATGACGGCACACAACACCGTGCCATCATCCAGCACTAATGCGGGCACGGTCGCCTCCGGAACGATTGCTCTATAGTCATCACCCAGTTGTTCGTCAGTCCCTAAATCGATTTGCGTGGTCTCTAGCTCAATCTGCTTGAAGTCCATGAATAGCTTCAATCGAGCGGGATTTGGGGCAGCATCAAAGGAGTAGAGCTTCATCATGGCGTGTTCCTGGCTTCGGGGAGGGCAGTATAACCGGGCGGTCACTGGGCGAGACTGTCAAGCCAGTTTTAGATCTTTTACGCAACCGCTATACTCCCGATCCCTGAGACGGAGAATCTATCATGCGCTGTTTATTAATCATTCTGTTGCTGGCCCCAATGGCGGCACTGGCACTGGATCTAACGGATCGACAAAGAGCCGATATTGAAGCTCGTATACAGCCCTTTTCCGAGGTCTGTGTGCAGGGCGAGGCTTGTGGCGGCGGCGTTGCCATGGCAGAAGGCGCTGCGCGTTCGGGGGAGGACGTCTACAACGCGGCTTGTATGGCGTGTCATTCGGCAGGCATTGCCGGTGCGCCCAAAGTAGGTGAGCAAGTGGCTTGGGCCAGTCGTATCGCGAAAGGCATGGATGTCCTTTATGACAGCGGTATCAATGGCGTGGCGGGGACTGGCATGATCGCGCGAGGTGGCTGTGCCGATTGCTCTGACGATGAGATTAGATTAGCCGTTGACTTTATGGTCGAAGGCAGCCGTTAAGGGCTTCAGGCAGCAGACTGGCTGTCGATTTCTCTCAAAGACAGGGCGGTCTCGAGATGAGTAATCGAGACCGCCTCACTACCCCCTAAATCAGCGAGAGTGCGGGCAACGCGCAGTCTTCTGTGCGCGCTCCGTGCCGATAATGACAGTGCCTTGATTGCCGCGACGAACCAAGAGTGAGTCTTGGGGGCGAGTCGGCAAGCACTGATCAATTGATCACCCTCTAACGCGCTGTTTAAGCATTGTTGACGCACTAATTGTTGCTGGCGAAGTCTGGTAACTCGCTCCCTTACGGTGCGAGAGTGGTCCTTAGTGGGACGGTTGCTTAACAGCGCATCGGGCGGCGGTCGGCTAATTGTAATGTGGACGTCGATGCGATCCAGCAAAGGGCCAGACACCCCGTGCCAATAACGTTGAATGGCAACGGAGGAGCAACGGCAGCTGTTATCTGGGCCGCCTGTCATACCGCAGGGGCATGGGTTCATTGCGGCGACGAGCTGAAACTGTGCGGGATAGGTATGTTGGTGAGCTGCACGAGACACGGTGATTTCCCCTGTTTCTAATGGCTGGCGCAACTGATTCAGCACGGCCCGCGGAAATTCAGCCAGTTCGTCTAAAAACAACACACCAGCGTGGGCCATCGAGATTTCACCGGGAATCGCGCGCGAGGTGCCGCCCATTAACGCGGCTATACTGCTCGAGTGATGCGGCGCTCTAAAGGGTGGCTCCTCGCAGTGGGGCAGCCCCGCCAGATCACGGAGCAAGCCAACTTCCCGCCGCTGTGCTGGGGTGATGGGTGGTAACAGCCCCGGGAGTACGGAAGCAGCCAGTGTTTTGCCGATCCCCGGTGGGCCTGAGATCAACAGGTGGTGGCCGCCTGTGGCGGCTAACTCGAGCGCACGACACAAAAGGGGTTGCCCACGTATCGCCGATAAATCAGGGTAGGTAATGGGCGCACGATTGCGGCATTGACTCGCGGTTGTCAGCGCTGGCTTGGCTTGCTGCAGCTGGCCACACAGAGACAGCAAATCGGGCGCGGCAATAATGCGGCTGTGGGTGACCAAGGCCAGTTCCGATGCGCCCTCGATCGCAACCCCGCAGGCACGCCCGGCCTGAGTGGCTGCTACGACTGCGCTCAACAAACCGCGGCAATGTCGGATGCTGCCATCCAAGCCCAATTCACCGAAGAACTCTCGATTATGGGCAATTGTTTCGGGTAGCTGCTGTGACGCGATGAGCAGGCCCAATGCCACTGGAAGGTCATAACGCGCTCCCTGCTTGAGCGATTCCGCAGGGGCTAGGTTCACCGTAATATGGTAGTCGGGCCATTTAAGGTGTGAGCTGATAATGGCACTGCGAATGCGACCCCGCATTGCGCGACATTCCGTATCGGACAAACCAACCACTTGGAATCCAGGTAGTCCATTACTCAGGTGGATTTCGGCGGTAATGCTGGGTGCGTCAAGACCCGCTTGGCCACGCGTTCTGATAAAGGCGAAGTGCATAGATCGTCCTTGATCTTATGAGGGGGGGGGTCGTCACATCTGTTGGGTTGCGAGCGCCTTCGACAACCGCTTGCTTCACCTTAGGGCGCTGCTGATTGTTCCAGCGTGTCGCTCAGTGCTTCAATTTGCTGTTCGAGTGCTTCTAGGCGCTGACGAGTTCGCTGCAGCACGGCAGTTTGCGCGTCAAACTCTTCTCGGCTGACAACGTCTAACTTACCCAGCGCAGATTGCAGTAACGATTTGGCATTGCGATCGATCTGTCCTAGCAAGGGATCATTGTTTTGAATCAATCGCTCGAAAAGTGATTGGGTGCGACCTGAATTAGCGTGCTCGTGACTCATGGTGTGTGCCTGACTCCTGCTGATGGTAAGTGTTGCTGACTCGCGCGTTCCCGCTCCCGTTGCCATGTTTTCAATGTAGCGCACTATTTTCTGCGCTGACAGACCAGAAGCCGCCAAAAATGGTGCAAGACGTGCACTAAATTAGTGCGAATAAGCCATGTTGTAAGGGTAGCGAGTGCGCGCTCCAGCCCCGCTAATTTAGCTTAAGTTACTGAAAATAAATAATAAAAATAAATTGGCTCGATTGTCGCTTTTGCTAAGCGGGGGCAACAGATTCGGCTTTATCGATTCACAGTTTGTTAACAGATCGACATGTAACGCTTCTATCCATTGAGGAGACACAAAATGAAATTAGTTAAGTATGCAGTTCCCGCACTGGCACTTGCCGGTAGTTTAAGTTTCACCGCCCCCTTGGCACAGGCCGCTGAGGTGAGTGGCAATGTGGCGTTGGTGACGGACTATAAATTCCGCGGTATTTCTCAGTCAGACAGTAAGCCGTCCGTTCAGGGCGGGTTCGATATCGCCTTTGACTCTGGCTTCTACCTCGGGACATGGGGCGCGGCGGTTGACTTTGATTGCTCGGTAGACCCGGTTAATTCTTGTGGTGGTGCAAACGGGGGTCTCGAGCTCGACTATTACGGTGGCTACTCGCATAGCTTCGATGGCGGCTTTGGCATTGATGTGGGCTACATCTATTACGACTACCCCCAGGATGAGGGTGTCCTTGGTGACTATGAGGAAGTCTACGTAAACGTGGGTTTCGGAGGGTTTTCAGCCGGCGTTGCTTTCTCAGACGAATATTGGTTTGAAACGGGCGAGATCGTCTACACAAAGCTGGGTTACGACATGAGCCTGCCCGGCGACTGGGGGCTGAGTTTCTTGGTGGGTCAGGTCGATTACGACGTGGCCAGCTACGTTGAGACCGATAAGCATGTCCATTGGCTAGTGGGTCTGAGCAAGTCCTGGCAGGGCATCGACTGGAGCTTGACTTATGAGGACACCGATCTAGAAGACAACGAGTGCTATGGCTATGACTGGTGCGATGCGGCGCTCATTTTTGGAATGGCTAAGAGCCTATAACGCAAGTGCCGCGCGCACAGCGCGGCTTTTTTGGAGATTGCCATGAAATTGGTTACTGCAGTGATTAAGCCTTTTAAGTTGGATGATGTGCGTGAGGCACTGTCCGCGATCGGTGTTCAGGGAGTGACGGTGAGTGAGGTCAAAGGCTTCGGTCGTCAGAAAGGGCATACGGAGTTGTATCGGGGCGCAGAGTACGTTGTCGATTTTTTGCCCAAGGTCAAAATTGATCTCGCCATCGCCGATGGCATGGTTGATCAGGCGATCGACACAATTTTGAAAGCCGCGCAAACCGGCAAAATTGGGGACGGCAAGATTTTTGTCTCGAGCCTCGAACAAGTCACCCGCATTCGAACCGGCGAGACCGGCGAAGAAGCCCTGTAAATCTGAGTTTTGGAGAACATTGTCATGGAAAACGAAATTTTTCAGTTGCAGTACGCGCTGGACACGTTCTACTTTCTCGTGTGCGGCGCCCTAGTCATGTGGATGGCTGCCGGCTTTGCCATGCTCGAGGCAGGACTGGTCCGAAGTAAAAATACGGTCGAAATTTTAACGAAAAACGTCAGTTTGTTTGCCGTCGCCTGTCTCATGTACATGGTGTGCGGCTACAGCATCATGTACGGCGGTGATGTGTTATTGAGTACGATTACCGGGTCAGGCGTCACCGAGGGTGAGGACTCTGCTACTTATGCCCCCTCTGCGGACTTCTTTTTCCAGGTGGTCTTTGTGGCAACCGCGATGTCCATTGTATCTGGCGCGGTCGCCGAGCGGATGAAGCTATTCGCCTTTTTGGCCTTCGCCGTTGTGATGACGGGCTTCATTTATCCGATGGAAGGCAGTTGGACCTGGGGCGGTAATCCTGTGTTTGGGTTGTACACGCTGGGCGACTTAGGTTTCCTCGACTTCGCAGGCAGTGGCATTGTCCACATGGCGGGTGCGGCAGCAGCATTGGCAGGCGTCGTACTAGTGGGTGCTCGTAAAGGTAAGTATGGTCCTAACGGTGAAGTGAACGCGATTCCCGGCGCCAACTTACCCTTGGCGACATTAGGCACGTTCATCCTGTGGTTAGGTTGGTTCGGTTTCAACGGCGGCTCGGTACTGGCTACCGCCTCGGTTGATAGTGCTAATGCAGTTGCAGTGGTCTTCATGAACACTAATCTTGCCGCAGCCGGAGGCTGCATTGCAGCGCTGTTGTTGGCGAAGATGCTGTTCGGCAAAGCTGATTTAACGATGGCACTGAACGGTTGTTTAGCAGGTTTAGTGGCGATTACCGCCGGTCCTGATACCCCTTCTGCATTGCAGGCGAGCATTTTTGGTGCCGTCGGGGGCGCGCTGGTGGTCTTTTCAATCACCACCTTGGACAAGTTGAAAATCGATGATCCGGTGGGCGCGATATCGGTCCACGGTGTCGTCGGTCTACTTGGCCTCTTGCTCGTCCCACTGACCAATGATGGCGCCAGTTTCTCGGGCCAGATTATTGGCGCCCTGACTATTTTCGGTTGGGTATTTGGCGCCTCCTTGGTCGCCTTCTTTGTTATCAAGTTAGTGATGGGGCTGCGTGTCTCTGAAGAAGAAGAGTACGAAGGTTCCGATTTGAGCGAATGTGGCATGGAGGCCTATCCAGAGTTTGCCGCTAATCGATGATTTCCCTGTCCTCTCATGACAGCTTGGGCTCTTCGGAGCCCTTTTTTTTGGGAGTTGATCGGTCGTTTTAGAAAGCCTTGAGCCCCTACCACTAGCCAATATGGGGGTGAGACTCTTATTCCGCTCCTTAGGCATTGCGAAAACTGCTCGGGGCATCATAATATCTGTTCTCCTTACTGAGGCACCGCCATGAAATTAGTGACAGCCATTATCAAGCCATTCAAGATGGA
>ERZ887942.895-NODE-895-length-22516-cov-52.667958_pt1 | contig 22516 bp, 11 predicted proteins | sample MGYA00521099_ERZ887942 | MGnify/ENA primary metagenome ERZ887942 (study PRJEB32303, sample SAMEA104408605) | aquatic metagenome | biome: Brackish water; feature: Pelagic; material: water | place: Baltic Sea | collected 2014-06-07T06:48:00 | depth 16,251 m ...
AGCGCTGCACTTTTCGCCCGCCAAGCGCCACACTTTCCCGCCGCCGTTTACAGGGTGGTCCCCCGACTTTGTATCCATCAGTTGATAGCGAATTTCAGCCCACCGGCGTGCTGCCACTGGGGCACTATCAGTTCCGCGTGCAAGGCATCTTCGAAAGCGTAGAACGAACAGAATTCAGTGAACCAGTGGCGTTTTCCGTGCGGACAAGGTCGCAGTTGCTGGGTGAAACAATCAATCGCGACGGTTTCCCGGAAATTCAGTGGACGCCTGTTGAAGGGGCAACGCGATATGACCTTTGGATCAACAACCAGACAACGGGGGAGAGTCAGTTTCTTCGAGAGCAGTTTCTGACAGACACGCTGTTTGTTCCGGAATCCGCTCTTCCAATTGGCAACTACAACGTGTGGGTTCGTCCACATTCCGCTAACGGATTCGCTGGCACATGGACAGGGTCGCCATTGCGAGTTGCCACCACGACAAACATTCTTGGCCCAGTCGGCGCCTCCATCAACGGTCGTCCGAAGTTTGAATGGGACCCGGTTGTTGGTGCCGAAACGTATGATCTGTGGGTGCGCCAGCTTGCTCCTGAATTCACTGATCCGATTATTCTTGTTAAAGGCCTGTCTGACACGTTTTACACATCTGAAGATTCGTTGCCGGAAGGAACGTTCGTGTTCTGGGTTCAACCTCAGGGAGCAAACGGGTTTAGGGCGTCCTGGAGTTCAGGAGTCAGGTTTCAGTCGTTTGGAACCCCCGTTATTCAAGGTCCTGAACGGGCAGCAGCAACAACGTTATCGCCGATTTCGTGGACTGATGTTAATGGAGCAGCCAGCTACGAGCTGGAGGTTGTCGATTCTGCCGGCAACATCCTGGTTCATGAATTGGGTATCGTGACGACCGTTTTCAGGCCTTCCGTGCCCTTTGCATTTGGAATAGAACACCAGGTTCGAGTGCGTGCAGTGGATACTTCCGGAGCCAGCGGCAACTGGAGTCCCACCCACCGATTCGTCACACCGCCCGACCGCGTGATATCGATCGGACCGGGACAGGATGTTCCCGATACGGGGCTTCCGGCAGGGGCCATTCGATTTTCATGGAACAGCGTTGTTGGAGCTGCTCGCTACGAATTGTGGGTGAACCAGATTGGTGGATCAAGTCGCGTCGTACACGAGAAACTTCTGACTGATACAGAATTCACGTCGCAGCCGTTTTCTGTCGGCAAATATCGATTCTGGGTTCGAGCGATCAACAGCGAAGGGCGCGCTGGGGTATGGTCAGCGCCGTTGGAGTTTACCGTCGCCGCGATCGACGATGCGGAATCACAATTACCATTCCAGATTGAAGACCTTGCATCGCTGATCGTCCACAATTGGGAGACTGTCGTGCAACCCGTCGCCGACAGTGCACAGCAAGCAATTAGCGAAAGGGAGGCATCTATTCCGGCAACTCGCCAAAGTGTCCCCGCTGTTGATCCCATTGATTCAGATTATGAATTCGAAATACCTGTACTGCCATCCGCTGAAGATCTTGATCTTGCATTCGCTGACTGGGATTCCATTGACATCTGACAATGGCCTCAGCCTTGATCCGATGAAGTGGTATGTCGATCAAAATGGACTGTGTCATGCATTGGAACGCTGCGTTGTTGGTCCGAGTCCTATACGCACATGATTCTTCGTGTGGGTTCCAGCCGGAATCAGTGTGGGATCTGTCTCGGCGGTACCGCAACACAAGACCGGGGATGCGAATCCCCGGTTTGTGGTCCGAAAACACACTCCCAAACGTCTGACGGCGCAGTGGCTCGTAGTTGTGCCAGCACAACTACGGCACTTCCATCGGGCTTGCTATCAGAGCCAGGAGGTGCGAAGTCAATTCTGCGGCGTTAAGCGACGTAGTCTTTGCCGGGCCAGTTATTCCACCAGTCCAGAAACAGGTTCAGTTGAGTTTCCACAAATCCTGTCTGGCTGGCACTTAACGAATCGGTTTCGTTGAAGTGCAGAGCGTAGTCGTTATCGCCCAGCAGAACCAAAAGATACTTGTAGAACAGTACAAGGTCCGGGCCTTCGTCGTACGTTGAAAGCACGATCAACGCTGTGTCCAGCTCTTTCGCAAATCGACGTGCTTCCACATCGCCTTTAGCGGCCTTCTGGCACAATGAAACCAGGTGCAGCACCTGTTCTGGCAGGCAGTTGCCGATTCCCGTGATCGCTCCCACTGCACCACAGTGAACAAAACCGTGAAACACCTGAGTGTCAACGCCGGCCATCAGCACGACATCGTCGTTGGCTGACGTGATGTGTTCTGCCGCGTAGCTTAAAGATGCCGCTCCGCCGAATTCTTTGAAGCCTATCAACGATGGGAATTCGCGACGCAGGTCAAAGAACAGATCGGCCTTTGTTTCGAAGCCGTAGTAGGGACTGTTGTAAATGACGGCTGGAATGTCAGGTGCGGCAGTCAGGATGCGAGCAAAGTGGTGTCGCTGAGCTGTCGCGGAAGTTCCTCGCGAAAGAACTCGAGGAATGACCATCAGGCCGTGAGCTCCCACTTTCTGCGCGTGAGCTGCATGATCTGCCGCGATCGCCGAATTCTGAGCACCGGTTCCAACGATCACTCGCACACCAGCTTCTACCAGACGCTTCACGCCTTCCTGCCGCTGAGCATCGGTGAGCAACGGCCAATCGCCCATAGATCCGCAATAGACGACGGCGTTCATGCCGACTTCCATCATCTGCTTCCCCTTTTTCACCAAAGCATCAAAGTTTGGTGTTCGGTCGGCGTTACAGGGTGTCATCAATGCCGGTACGCAACCGGTGAAGACGTTAGAACTCATTACAGGGTTTCCCGAATTTGCAGTGTTGGATAACGATTCCATCATTCAGCTGATCGCAGCTGTTTCATCGATCTTCGAATCGTACCCCGCGATGTCGGTTGTTTTGCAGCGTACCTCCGGAAAAGGGTGCAAAAGTGCAGCGAATTAATGAGCGCTTCGCAATGCTGGCATTCTCTGATTCTCGCAGTTATTGACTTAGGGGGACTTGAATTGCCGCGTCGTTTTTCGGACTGATTGGCCTGAATCGCTCACGTTTGGCCGATCGTTTGCGTAAACTTCCGTGAAAACAACCGCAAATCGCAGTGTCGCCGTCGCAATGTGCGTTGATGATGCGATCAAGAATGAAGTGTCGTCGACGATCTCATCAACGGACTTCGACAATCTGCACTATTGGAACTGTTCATGCAGCCTGAACGAATTGAAGTCCCGACCTTGCGTCGATATCTGGTCCCGTTTGATCCCAAGCGAGTTCCTCATCTGTTTGCAGATGTACTGATTATCGGCGCGGGAATCGCGGGAACTCGCGCGGCACTGGAAATTGATCCGTCGCTGCGAACAATCGTCGTGACCAAAGATCAGATTTCTCAATCCAACAGCGCGTGGGCTCAGGGAGGAATTGCGGGAGTTCTGGATCCACTGGACAACTTTGCCAACCACGTCAACGACACCATGGCGGCCGGCAAAGGAATGTGCGATCGCGACGTTGTCGAACTGGTCATCAAAGAAGCGCCGGAACGTATTCGCGAACTGATTCGCTTCGGCGCCGATTTTGATAAGTTCGAAGGCGAACTGGCGCTGACTCTGGAAGGCGGCCACAGTCACCCGCGAGTGGCTCATGCGTTGGGAGATGCAACCGGCAAGGAAGTGATGCGAGCCATGCATCAGCGAGCTTATGATTCCGACAATATCGATATCTGGCAGCGCACATTTACCATCGATCTGCTAACTCGCGAAGGCCGGTGTCAGGGAGCGTTGGTGTGGAATCCCAATCACGGACGCACGTTTGTCTGGGCCAAGCAAACCATTTTGTGTACCGGTGGCGCGGGAGCTATTTATCGTGAAACTACCAATCCGTCTATCGCTACGGCAGACGGCCACGCGCTGGCGTTTCGAGCTGGCTGCGAATTGCGAGATATGGAATTCATGCAGTTCCATCCAACCGTGTTGTACATCGCCGGAAGTTCGCGTCACCTGATTTCAGAAGCGGTCAGAGGCGAAGGCGCTCATCTGGTTGACGTCAACGGTTACCGTTTTATGTCCGACTATAACGAAGCGATGGAACTGGCTCCTCGTGATGTTGTCAGTCAGGCGATTACTCAGCAGATGGCCAAAACGTCGCATCCGTGCGTTTATCTTGACCTGTCTCCTATCGAGCCCGAAAAAATTCGTCGCCGGTTTCCTCATATCGGCAAGGTGTGCAAAGAATTCGGGCTGGATCTGACGAAAGACAAAGTGCCCGTGCGCCCGGGAGCTCACTATATGGTGGGCGGCGTGACCACAGACACCGAAGGTCGCACCTCGTTGCCAGGTTTCTGGGCCGCTGGCGAAGCGACGTCGACAGGGCTTCATGGGGCCAACCGTTTGGCAAGCAACAGCTTGCTGGAAGGCGTGGTGTTCGGTTTGCGTTGCGGTCAAAACGCTTCCAACGCAGCGTTGGGTCAGGCGGACAGTTTTACGGCTCCGCCATTGGTTTCTCTGCCCGGTCTGCCTCATCACAGCGACGAAGCTTTGGACCTTGCCGACATTCGCAACTCGCTTCGCAGCTTAATGTGGCGGAACGTGGGAATCAGTCGCAATCGAAAAGATTTGATGGAAGCTCGCCAGCAAATGGACTTCTGGGCCAACTATGTTTGCCGTCGAGATCTTTTGGAACCGGCTGGTTGGGAATTGCAGAACATGATGCTGATTGGCCGTGTCATGGCAACGGCTGCGTTGGCCAGAGAAGAGAGCCGAGGCGTGCATCTGCGAAGCGATTTCCCGGAAACCATCGACGCCGCAGCAAAGCACATCACTGTGATCGCGTCGGATGTTGAGTGACGTTTGCTGTGAGTGAATTGTTTTCAGCGACTTAGTCGCATTTCTCAGTGGCAGCTGCAGTGGATTGAGGCACAGCCTCGTTAAAAGTGTGACATGACATCGTTGAATGAACTTGAAAAGTCGATCGCTTCGGCCATGCGAATCGATCAGTTTGCGTTGCGTCGGCTTGCAAAAGCTATTCGCAATGCTCAGCAGTCGAACAAGCCGTTCGACCGTAATCTGCAAAAGCTGGAACAACAGTTACAGCGTTCTGTGCAGTTTCGTGAACAGCGAGCCGCGAGTGTTCCGAAAATTACGTATCCATCCGATCTGCCCGTTGTGGCTCGGCGAGAAGAAATTGCGGACGTTATTCGCGACAACCAGGTGGTGGTTGTGTGTGGAGAGACGGGTTCCGGAAAATCAACACAACTGCCAAAGATTGCATTGGAACTGGGACGCGGCGTTGGTGGAGTCATCGGGCACACGCAGCCGCGCAGAATCGCCGCTCGTTCTATCGCAACTCGACTTGCCGAAGAATTGAGCTGCCCGCTGAGCCAGCAGGTGGGATACCGCATTCGCTTTAACGATGCGTCTGGCCCTGGCACGCTGATTCGCCTGATGACCGACGGAATTATGCTGGCGGAAACTCAAACTGACCGCTTTCTTGATCAGTACGACACCATCATCGTGGACGAAGCTCACGAACGTTCGTTGAACATTGACTTTCTGCTGGGATACTTAAAGCGGCTGCTGCCTCGGCGAAAAGACCTGCGAGTTATCATTACCTCAGCCACAATTGACGCCGAACGCTTTGCGGCTCACTTTGAAACTGCTGGAAAGCCGGCTCCCGTGTTGCTCGTGGAAGGCCGCACCTATCCGGTGGAAACTCGGTATCGTCCGCTGGTGGTGCCCGAAGATTCTGAAACGAAGGCGGCCAATAATAATCGCAACGATGGCCCCAACAACAACGAACGCGACTGGCTGGACGGAGTCGCCGATGCGATTGAAGAACTGGCCGAAATCGACAGCGGCCACATTCTGGTGTTTCTCCCGACGGAACGAGATATTCGAGAAGCCGACAAAGTGCTGAGCGGTCGCAGATTCGCTGGCGATTCGTCGGCCACGGCCACGCAGATTGTTCCGTTGTTCGGTCGGCTTTCGATGGCCGATCAGGCGAAGGTGTTTCAGCCTTATCAGTATCGCCGCATTGTTCTGGCAACCAATGTTGCGGAATCGTCGCTGACCGTGCCCGGTATTCGCTACGTGATTGATACCGGCACCGCCAGAATCAGCCGCTATTCAGCTCGATCACGCATGCAGCGTCTGCCAATCGAACCAGTGTCGCAGGCTTCCGCGAATCAGCGTGCTGGCCGGTGCGGGCGAGTTGGTCCGGGCATCTGCATTCGTCTGTTTTCTGAAGCAGACTTCGTTGCGCGAGAAGCTTTTACGGCTCCCGAAATTCAACGTACCAATCTGGCCGCCGTCATTTTACGCACGATGAATCTGAAGCTCGGGCGATTGGACGAATTTCCGTTTCTTGATCCGCCGCGCCCGACGACCGTGCGAGAAGGCTATAAGACTCTGGAAGAACTGGGAGCGATCGAAGTTCGTCGAGCCGTGGACGCCGGTTCAAACGCAGCCGTTTCTGACGACGACTATGCCATGACGGAAACCGGTCGCCGCATGGCCGGCCTTCCCGTCGATCCCAGAATCAGTCGCATGATTTTGGCGGCCATTGAAGAACACGCGATTCCCGAAGTTTTGATTATCGCTTCAGCGTTGGAATCGCAGGATCCTCGCGACCGCCCCATGGATAAGCAGCAGGCTGCGGATGAAGCTCACAAACAGTTTCTGAACGAAGAAAGCGACTTTCTTTCGTATCTGAGTTTGTGGGATACGTGGCATGAACGCAAAAAGAAGTTGTCCAACAGTCAGTTGAGAAAATGGGCTCAACAGAATTTTGTGTCGTGGCTGCGAATGAAAGAATGGATCGACGTTCATCGGCAACTAAGAGATCTGCTGCGTGACAGCGACGACAAGACTCTGCAAAAAGCAGCCGCCCTGCATACCACAAAAGACCGCAAAAACGACTTTGCGGCTATCCACCGTTCTTTGATGACGGGGCTATTGGCTAACGTGGGCTACAAGTCGGCCGATCGAGAATACACGGGAGCTGGTGGTAACAAGCTGATGCTTTGGCCTGGGTCTGCGTTGTCGTCAAAAGGGCCCAAGTGGTTTGTTGCCGGGGAGCTGATCGAAACATCGCAGCGATTTGCCAGGACATTGGCGAAGATTCAGCCCGAATGGATCGAACCGCTTGCCGGTCATCTTGTGAAGCGAGAATATTCTGAACCGCATTGGGATTCCAAAGCGGGCAACGTGATGTGTTTTGAAAAAGTTTCGCTGTGGGGACTGCCGATTGTTCCGCGGCGCAAGACCACTTACGCCAAAGTCGATCCCGCAAAGTCGCGTGAGCTTTTGATTCAGTTTGGGCTGGTCGAACTGGCCTTGCTGTACGGAAAAACCGAAGACGAACGCGAGTCGGAATTCGCTGAAGAAGAAAACGCATTGGCGACCGGCAGTCGCAGTCGGATTACGCCCGGGAAATCGAAACTGGCGAATCCTGCGTCTGACGCATTTCGATCTGCAGCTGTCAAAAAGGGACAGGGCTGGGGACGTGAATTTCCGTTTTTGCAGCACAACGTTGATGTATTGCAACACGTGAAAGAACTTCAGGCCAGAACTCGGCGCCACGATCTACTTCCCAGCGAGGACGTGCTGTTTGAATTCTATGACCACCAGATTCCGAAAGATGTGACGGACCGTGATCGACTGAGACGTTGGTATCAGCGAACCAGTAAAACCAATCCGGGCTTGCTGCAATTCGATGAAAATCAATTTACCGATCACCAGATTCGGCATGAAAGCAATGCCGACTTTCCGGCGTCTATGACCATCGGCAATCTGGAATTGCCACTTAGCTATCAGCTTGATCCGGGGCGAGATGCGGACGGAGTGACTATTACTGTTCCGGCGGAGGCGTTGTCTCAATTGGATCACGGGCGACTTAGCTGGCTGGTTCCTGGATTGGTGGAGCAGAAAGTGACAGCATTGATTCGTTCGCTGCCCAAAAATCTGCGTCGCAACTTTGTGCCTGCTCCGGACACCGCGAAACAGATTCTGGGCCAATTGGAATTTGGCAAAGGCAACATGCTGGCGGCAGTTGCAGACAAGCTGGCCAGAATCAGTGGTGAACCTGTGCGAGCCGAAGACTTTGATCTGGCTTCCATTCCGGAACATCTGAATGCCAATATTCGTCTGACGGATAACGATGGCAAGCCCGTGACAGAAAGTCGCAGCGTTGATTCCCTGCGAAAAACCCTGCTGAAACAGGTTCAGCAGAATCCGGCAAAAGCGGCGCCGCCATCACCGGAAGAGCAGCAGTGGCGGCGAACCGGATTTAAGGATTGGGCGTTCAATGACGTTCCTGTAAGCATAACGATTCAACGAGCCGGAATGAGTCTGCAGTCGTTTCCGGCAATTCGAGACGACCATGATTCTGTGGCACTCACGTTGTGCCAGTCATCCGCAGAAGCTCAGGCCGTGCATCGCAAGGGGCTGCGGCGGCTGGTGATGCTGATTGATAAACAGCGTATTCAACGGCAAGTTGAGCATCTTCCGGACTTGAACCAGATTCGTATGCTGGGATTGGCGATTAACGGCTTCGACGTGACTGCTCAATTGCAGCTGTTGCTTGTTGAACGAGCGTACCTTTCGCCAAAGGAGATTCCTCGAACTAAATCAGACTTCGATGAGTTTCTGACCATGGGCCGAAAACGCATCAGCGTGGTTGTGCAGGAAATTGTGCAACTGGTTCCGGGCTTGCTGAAGCATCACCATCAGATTCGGCGAAATCTGGAAGTGGAAACCAATCCGATGTGGTCCGGAATCGTGGGCGGAATGTTGCAGCAGCTTAGCGAGCTTGTTCATCCGCGTTTTCTGGAAACGACTCCCTGGCCCTGGCTGGTTCAATTGCCTCGTTATATGACGTGTATCAGAATGCGATTGGATCGTTTAAATTCTGGTGGATTAAACAAAGAACAAACGATGTTGCAGGATTTTTCTCGCTACCATCTTCGCTATGTCGAACGCCGTCAGGAGCATGCGAAACAAAATCACATCGATCCCATGCTGGATCACTATCGCTGGATGTTGGAAGAATTCCGAGTCAGCTTGTTCGCTTCCAAACTGGGGACCGCGATTAAAGTTTCCGGACCAAAGCTGGACGAACACTGGCAGAAGGTTTCATAGTAAGGGCGTCGCCCTTGACCCACTTGACCCATTGGCGTGGTTTGCTGGAAGACGTAGTCCGTTCGAATCGCTGAGCCACTCCGTTGTCGCTGCTATGCGACTGTAAAAAACTGAAAGGGCCTCATCGCAAAGCTTTACTTTAAAGGTTTCGTTTCAGCAGAAGGAGGCTGTAGACGACCACGAAGCCGACGACCAGTGTGCCAAGTTTCAGAAGGCCTTTTCCAACCAGTGGGCGATAGTGTCCGACAACTTCTGCGATCACTGCCACAACGGCAATCATGGTGAACTTAAAAATTACCATGCCTCGGATTCCCCATGTGTGCAGAACCCAACGAGCGATTGGATTACCTTCAATAAGTGTGTTTGTTGTTCGACCTTCCGCACTGTACCGTAAGATCAGGTACGTCATAAAGACGTCAAGAGCTCCCACCAGAATGAACCAGCTGAGCTCTGTTTCGAACAGTAGCGAAGATTTTCTGCGTCGGTTCATTAAAGCCCGTTTCCTGTGTGAATCATTCAACGGAGATCTTGGCGAAGTTGATTAGTCCAGCCCCATGCCGACAAGTTCTGCGTTTGGAAGTCTTGCTCGTTTGGCTTCTTCCTTCAGCTTGGCAACGACAAAGAACTTATGATTGGCAACTGCCTGTTCTGTAATGTTCAGTCGTTTTGCGACATCTTTATTCGCCCATCCCAAAACAAAAATCAGCTCAACGCATTGCAGGCGTTCCCAGGCTCCGTTTTTCTTAAAGTCGCTGATTAGTTCCGCAAGGCAGGCTTCCACGACGGCCGATTCTCCATGAGATCGTTCGTGGCTTCGCATCATGCTGGAGGCTGCTCGACCGCCGGATGGTTCTCGAACAGCTCCCCCGTTTGAATCGGGTAACATCAACGGAACGGTCGGGCGACGTCCTGACCGACGCATGGCATCGATCAGCTTGTGAGCGGCGATTGAAAACAGCCACGATTCAAGAGGAGTGTTTTCATTATAGTTCGGCAGCGCCTTCAGGAATCCCATAAAGGTTTCCTGAACAATATCTTCTGCCGAAGAGCGATCACTTAATCGACTGCGGATGAAGGCCAGCAGGCGACCTTCGTACAGATCGATGCATTCTTTCCACGCATCGGCTTCTCCGTCGCGGATACGTTTGACAAGTCGCTTATCAGTTTCACTGGCGGGCATTTTACGTTCCTGATTTTCATTTCGAAGAAGGCAATCGTGACTGGCGTGCTTTCCACTGGGCCATCGTGCCAGCCAAACAGCGTGATGTCAACGGCGGACGCGTTCGCGGCCAGTGCATTCGAAAGCTGATTAGCGAAGCCGGCAGCCGAACTGGTTAAGCCGGAAAATTCCTTGCCAGGCAAGCACCTCGGCAGCACAGATTTGGTTTGTTGCACTGATTCAATACAAACAACGGTGACGTTTCACTAAACGACAGCGACAGAATGCAGAATCGAGTAATTCGGACCAGGGAAACTGAAGAAAAAAATGAAATATGATCGCAGATTGGACGTATCTTATTGCTGTGTAAGTAGATAGGGGTATTTTCGAAGTTACGTTGTTTTTAGCGCCGGCAGCACGGATTTTCCGTCTGCGGAATCGTTATATCAGATAGATTCGTTGACGATCGCCGTGCGTGGGGTGACAATAAAGGCTCTGCACGCGTTGGCTTGGTGAGCACTACCTACCCTTGAGGGGATGAATTTCTTTGAAAATCAGGATGTGGATTTTGACGCTGGTCACCGCAATCGCCCTGCCCCAGGCTGCGATTTGTGATGACGTTGCGCAACACGCCCACAGCCCGATCACCGTTCGTTCTCGTCCGGTTATTGAGCGAGTCCCCTTGAAAGTGGTTGATCCGGTCGACGTTATCGTGACTCAATTCGGTGACACTCTGATTGCTGACAAAGTTGGCAAGGTGGTTTTCCGAGTTGACTCAGAACACGAAGTCAGCATCGTTGGTCGAGACCTGACTCACCTAAGTCGCCTGGCAGATTCTCGCATGCTGGGAACTCACGTGCTGACTGCACAACCTGGTTCTGGTCGAGTTGTGCGGATTACAGAAACCGGTTTCCAATCCGATTTTCTGCACTTGCCGTTTACTCCCGGCGGGCTGGCGGTGGATGAAGTTGGTAACGTATGGACGTCCGATTCAGCGGCTGGCAAAGTTTTCCAATACGGATCTGACGGTCAACGCAAGTTGCAGGTGTCGCTATCGGAATCGATTCTGGATTTGACTCTGGGCGTCAATGGCAGCGTGGTTGCGCTGCTGCAGTCTGGCAAGTTGGTAACCGTGTTTCCTAATGAAACATCAGTGCCATCCGGTTTTGTGTCGTCAGGCACAACAAGGTTGAACTTTCATCCAGAAGGATTTGTGGTCGGGTTGGCAAGCGACAGCGACGGAAAAGCAATGTTGGTCAAGGCCGCAGCTGACAAAGACGATGTGCAGAGATTTGCGGGATTGATTCAGGGGACGTCCGCAGTCGCATTCGACAAGCTTGGCAATCTGACCTTGGCAAACCCGGATTTGCGAGCGATTACTCGAGTGACCAGTCACTTCGAAATCCCGTGCCCTCACTGCGGCACACCGGTGCCAATGACGTTTTCACCAGATGCGCCCGCTTCTCAGCAGGCAACGCGCCGGTCGTTTTAGATCTGGCTACTGAGTAGTTCCAGCTGAGCGTGCAGAGGTTGTCGCAGCCTGAATTTCGTTCAGACTTCGGGCAACTACTTCACTTCAAGGCCGCTGCGTGACAGGTGGTAGACAGCGAATGTTGCCAGCCAGTGTTCGCCTTCGTAGTGTCCGCTGGTGACATACTTCAAGCCTGCTTCAGCGTGTTTCGGGATGCTTGCGTTCAAAATGGCCAAACGCGGGTCGGTTGCTGGCAGTGCGCTGGCGATTCCCTGCATTGTCCATGATCGAGCCAGGTCCAGGCCAGCCAGGTGCACAAGGTGTCCGTCGGTGACGTCTGATACTTCGACAGGTTCCATCATTGAACCCAACTGGTTCGATGAAAGGCCCGGCAGGAATTTATCCAGCCATGCGGAGAATTCTTCGCGAGTGAGCAATCGACGCATCAAATCGGCTTCGTTGAAACCCGAAGAAAAAAAGTCGTGGCCGGAAGGTTCGTAGTGAGCGGGGTAGTTGCTGTCGTTTAGGTAGAACTGTCGTGCTTTGCTGATGACGAGTTCTTCAAATGACTTGTTGCCTACCGTCCGCGCGTAGTCGAGTTCCATTCCCAGAGCAAAGGCGGTGTCTGTGTGTGTGCCAACTCGAATCGGGAATGACAGCTTCGGCAGATAGTCAGTCGCATGTTGCAGAATAACGTCTTCCAAAGGTTTCAGGTTTTGGCGCCAGATCTTTGCGTCAGCATCGTCCCATGTGTGTAGTTCGCGAACAAGTTGCAGCAACCAGGCCCAGCCGTACATGCGTTCGAAGCTCTTGTTCTGAGGTTCCAGAAAGTACTTTGCTTCTGCCTGCATGTTTTCAGCGGTGAGTTGCTTATTGAGCGTGTCTCGAATTTCAGCCGCGACGCCGTTGTCTGGATACTGTCGCAGCAATCTAACCAGCATCCAGTGCCCGTGGACCGCAGAGTGCCAATCGAAGTTGCCATAAAACGCTGGGTGCATGTCTTTCGGTGAACGGACATCTTCCGCAGAGTTCATGACGTTGGAAGGCTTGTTGGGATATTCCTGAGGAATCCCTTTTAGTGCCAGGCGAGCGAATGATTCTACCTGTTGATTGGTGAGTGACATTGTCGAATGTCCTTCCTGAGCCGGCAGCAGGTTTGATGGAACGAACATCACAACGGCAATAAGAATCGCAGGTCGCATAACGAGCTCTCAATTTCAAAAGACATCAGTCGCATTCACGCGTGATGATAGAGCAGCCAGCTGGAACACGCGAACCATACACCCGCCGGGAATTTGAATTTTGAAGCTGAGTCAATAAAAGAAGCCCGTTGCATCGCAACGGGCTTCTTGAATGTTTTGCAGTGTGGCTGGTGTTTAGCGACGTGTTCGCGAAACGGATTGAACTCGCAACAGCGTGGCCGTTGGTCGCTGCTGGTCGATCAGCACGGGCTGGTTGGTTTGCACAGCAGTGACGTTTCCGGCAGAGTCGCGAACCAGTAGCCGAAAATACATGCGGTTCGCCATGCCTGCTCGGATTGGCATTTCGTAGCCACCCTGATCGGCCTGCCAGTCGAATACTGGTGTCCATGGGCCGGAAGTTGTTTCAGCAGATTCCAGGCGAACCGGGGTTGCTGAGTGATTCGGATCACTTATACGCCAGCTCATGCGTACTCGACCACCACCGTCAACCACCACCTGAGGCACGGACAGTTCTGCAACTGGCGGAGTTTGATCGACGACGACAACGATATCGGGAAGGTCACCCGGTTGCGGTGGAGGATCAGAAAATCCTAAACCACTTTTAACTCGAACGGCAAAGCCAAATGTTCCTTCACCGCGTGTGTCCACTTGAAACGGCGAAGTAAGGTCGCCGTCGACTCCGTATTTAAACCATTCGCGGCCGTTGTTTTCGGTCACAAACAATTCGACTGCTCCCACGCCGGAAGGTCCGACGTCGGCTACCTGATAGTCGATATCAAATACGCGATTATTGACAACCTGATGGCTTCCCGTAACAACTCCGGAAGCACTCAGCATAGAGCCAAGGCTTGAACTTCCGGCAGGCATATCCGGATAGCTGCTGTTGCTATAGGTTGAGGTCTGCATGGCTGGCACCGAAGTTGGTGAAGATGCAAACCCGCCATTGAATGGCTGACGGTTACCGCGAATTGTGGGTGTTGGAAAGTATTCATACTTCTGCGCCGGTTCCGGCAGACCGACCGGTGCCTGAACAACCGGTGCCTGAACAACGGGTGCCTGAACAACGGGTGCCTGGGCTGCCGGAATCGGAAATTGCTGGTAAGTTGGTTGAGCCTGTGTGGCCGGCGACGCTTGCGGAACCAGTGGAGTCGCTGTTTGCGACTGCTGCTGAGCCTGCGTTGGATGTTGAATCTGCATCTGGCCAGCAGAATTCGGTTGACCGTATGCCGGAGCCTGTTGAGGCGGCGGATTGTAAAACGGATTCGGCCCGACTGCCTGATTGGTGCCGGGCATCGATTGCTGGGTGGCCCCGTTTGGTGGATTGGCAGGGTAAGCAAGTTCGCGAGCAGGAGAGCTAAGCACCGCCTGGCTCGAACCACCGCCCTGATTTCCGGCAAGGTCTGAAATGAAACCGCGAACAGACACTGACGTGCCCGGTTGCGACTTGATCACAGTGTGACCGCTGGCGGCTGGAGTTACGTTGAGATCTTTCCAGCGGCCGTCCGTGCCTTCAGCGTACTCAATCTTCAGTGAACCCGGTGAAATACCAGTTTCGCTGGCTGACCACGATAAAGCGATTTCGCCATTGCCGATATCGGACATCTCAAACGAAAGTTCGGGGGCAACGGTATCGACGATGACTTCCATTTCAGGTTGAAGTCGACCATCGTTGCCGACGGGGCGTCCTGATGCGTCGATCAGCCTGACGGCGAACCCATAGCGTCCATCGGCTGGAGCGTTGAACTGGAATCCGCCGCTGCTGGCATCCACCGTCTGAATTCGCTCCATAACGGCAGCGCCGTTCAGTGAGGAAAACAGAATAGCCGAGCCCGAAACCTGAGTACCGTCAACGTTATCGACGGCAAAAGGAATGCGGAAACTGGTTGTATTGGTCAACAAAGCGTCTGAAGCCATTGCTGCGCCGAACAACGCCATTGCAGAACAACCGCGACCCAGATTTTGGATCAGATGCTTCAATTTCATTACCGCGTCCCTTTCTTATGCGACAACAAGCGCAATAAGACTGTTTGTGGTGTCACGGTATCGATATCGGTGGAACCGATTCTTTCACTTGACGCGAATGAATTGTTCGTGACGGTTGCAGCGGTCCACTGAAATAAAGTCTTCCCAGCTTCTCTGGACTAACATTGAAGCGGTGGAATCTGCCGAACTTTCTTCGTGCCTTGACAATGCTGCGGACCATCAGTCGATTCGAATCTGTTGGGGAACCAGCCTGCACCTGAACATGTTTTCAGGAATGAAATCTCGAGCTATTGCAGCTTATAGAATTTTTGCGCAGTGGCTCCAAAGATCTTTGCCTTTTCACCGGCGCTGATTGGGCCGATGATTTCAATCAGAGCCTCGTAAACCTGTTCGTAGGTTGCTGCCAATTCGCAAACCGGCCAATCGCTACCGTACATGCAACGCTCTGGACCAAAGGCTTCCAGAGCTGTTTCAATATAAGGCTTCAGGTCGGCGGGCTTCCATTTAACCCAGTCGGCTTCCGTCACCATGCCGCTAAGTTTGCAATAAATGTTCGGGTACTTCGCGGCTGCTCGCAGATCGTCTTCCCAGCCTGCTGTGATTTGATCTTTGATTTTGGGTTTTGACAGGTGGTCAATCACCATTGGTAGTTCTGGCAGCTGTTTTCCAAGTTGCACGGCATGCTTCAGGTGCTTTGTGTAAAACAGCAAGTCGTATGGCACGTTATGTTTCTGCAGCACTTTCAGTCCATTCAAGACATTGGGCTGAATGATGAAGTCATCGTTGGGTTCGTCCTGCACCACATGGCGAATGCCAACAAACTTTGGATGGTCCTTGAATTCCGCCAGTTGATCTTCGCATGCGGGCGATGCCAGATCGACCCAGCCGACGACTCCCGCGATAAAGTCATTTTGTTCGGCCAGCTTAAGCACCCAGCGATTTTCTGCGACGTTGTGTTGAGTTTGGACAAAGATACTTTTGTCGATGCCACAGCGATCGAGGTGAACTTTCAAGTCTTCGGGAAGGTAGCTTTTGCAGATTGGCTTGAGTTGATCTGACTTTAGCCAGTCATACTCGAACGGAAGGTCCAGTTGCCAGAAGTGTTGATGAGCGTCGATGATCATATTCGGGTGCCTGCTGGTGGTGTTGGAAGATGTCAAATCATAATAGCTTGCGTGAACATCGCCAGTTTCCGCAGCAATACCGCAGCAATACCGCAGCGAAAAACTTAGGAATTGCCCTGATTTAACTCCCTGATTGACAGCAATTCGCGACTTAATAAAGACCATTCCGTGGCGATTAGAAGGAATCGCGATTGCGCACGTTCTGTTATTACAGTCGCGGCGCGACGACATGCGATAGCCTCGGACTTCAGTCCGAGGTTGCCAGCTGGTTTCCGGGAAAGCCGCGGAGCGACGGCATTAGAAAAGGCCACATGTCGCCGCTCCGCGGCTTTTCATTCGTCTCGCGGCAGCCAACCTCGGGTTGAAACCCGAGGCTACCATATGTCGTCGCTCCGCGACTCACTGGTCGCAACGTGCAACGATGCTGGAAAATCAAAAAGAGTCTTGGGCGTCTATGGTATGTCCAATTCGAGCGAATTTCAGTACTCACAACTCGGGATATTATTTCGGGACTTCTCCTTAAGTGTGGGCGGCCTGCCGGTTGACTTGACCGCGATTGTTCCGGTTGCTGAACGTTATGTTTTCATAGTTCATCAGGATTTGGCTGAAATGTGCGCCGATTGGTTTGCGGTAAGCGGCGACTTTCTTCGATTTGCGGCCGAACTGTAGACGCTACTTCCAGCGTTTGCGACAATTGGCGAACGTAATTCATTGATTGATGCCCGTGATTTCCACGGCAGTCGGTCGTACGACGCTGTTAGTTCCAGCGGTCACTTTGTCTGTCAAAGCCCCTTACAGTCATGTCGCATTATTGTTGGTTTGATGTCAAACGTTGGGTTCTGCAGGCCGCAGTTGCAGGGTTGCTTTTGAATCTGTTACTCCCCGCAGAGCTTCCGCAATTTGCAGCGGCCGTTCATGCTCAGGATGTCGTTGATTCCAGCGAAACCGATGTTGAGCGACGTCGTATTTTGAAGTTGATCGAATCCGTGGAAACGCTGCGTGACGATCAGACTTTACTGGCTGCGGAAACGTTTGATTTGGCCTGGTCGCTGTCGGTACAGGGGGAAGATCCTGTATTGAATCTGAACACCGACCTGGGCGACATGCTAAGACCGGGCCAACACGAAGTTAACGCGGGAGCTCGATCGCGCCTTCAGTCGCTGTACGAAAATTCATCGCCAGGTTTTCGAAAAGCGTACGAAGAATTTGCTGCAAACAATGCCCAAATTGCTTTGCGCAACGACATTGAACGTGGAAACACCAGCGACTTGATCCAAACAGTTCTACGTTTTCAGTTCACTCAGCCCGGGCAACGGGCTCTTGAAAATATCGTTCAGCTGCGGCTAAGCCGCGGCGAGTTATTGCAGGCGGCGTTGCAGTATGGTCGTTTGATGCGGCTGAATAATGACGATTCCACGAAAAGTTTTGTTCAGTTGTCTTCGCTGTGGTGGAAGGCCGGACTTCCGGAAGAAGCAGTTGATTTACTGGCAACGGCTGCCCAAAAAGACCCTGAAGGCAAGCTTGAGTTGGCTGGCCGACCGTTGATTTTGCCTTCCACGGATGGCGATTTGTTTGGCTGGTTGAGTAAGCATTTCGGAACGGCGGCGGAAACGGCTTCTGCCGGATTGTGGCAGCAGCCGCTGGGAAATTACCGCCGCACGGAACGGCAATCGGTGGGCCCGGCGTTGCTGGACCAATCGTGGTCGGTTTCCGGTTATCGTTGCGAAGAATGCATCGATTGCCCGGACGGTGACGAAATTAATCGCCTGCTGCAGCCGTTGCAAAGTCGCATGGACGAGTACTTTCGTCAAATGCTGGCTGCTAACGAAACGGTCTCACCGGTCGCTCAGCCAATTTTGGTGAACGACCTGCTGATCTTTCGAGGTGTTGCCAAAATTCGAGCTGTGAACAGGCATTCTGGAGAGCTTGTTTGGGAAACGGCTCTTATTGATCGTTCGTTGAACGCCGCTCTGGAATCGTGGCGGCGTTTGGGAATGGAAGATCCGTCTGCGTTGGGGCAGGTCTATCGATTACTGGCGCCTCGGCTGTTTGTGAACAGTGTTCGTGACAACGTAGGTGGGCAATTAACCACCAACGGCAAGCTTGTGTTTGCTGTGGAAGCTGCGACTTCCGAGCCCTTATCTGCAGACGTCGACTTTCGCGGCATTCCGTCTCAAAAACCAGTTAACTATTTGCGAGCCTACGATGTCGAAACCGGACAGCTGAAAGGTCAGGCCGGTGGCCCCGTGGGCGTTTCTGCCGGTGGCCCCGTGAATCCTTTGGCGGGAATGTTTTTTCTGGGCGCTCCGCTGGTGATGGGCGATCGGATTTACGTGATTTCAGAGAACGATCAGGGGATTATTCTGTTGCAGCTGAAAGCGACGCCTCTGCTTGATGACGATGGCCAGGTGGACATGCGTCCCGTACGATCTCAGCTGTTGTCGATTCCTCGTAATTCGCTTGCGACTCACCCGGTTCGGCGTTACGCGGGCGTGATTCCGTCTTACAGCGGCGGGCTTCTGATTTGCAACACTGTTGATGAACAGGTGATTGCCATTTCGGCGGAAGATCATTCGCTGCGGTGGATGTACCGCTATCCGGGTAACGTTTCAATTCCCGAGCTGGAGCGAGGCTTTGCAGTATTGGGGAACGCTTATAACGCTCAGCAATCGGCGGCGGTAGACCTTGCTTCCAGGTGGACTGACGCGTTACCTCGAATTGTTGCCAACCGAGTTTACATTACGCCGAGAGACTCCGATCGGCTGATTTGTCTGGACCTGCAGACCGGCAAAGAACTGTGGACTCGTGCTCGCGGTAACATGCGAAATCTGGCTGTCGTGCAGCCCGAACGCCTGGTTTTGACCGGCCAGCGCAGCATTGAGTGTCTGGATGCGGTCACCGGCGAACCAATCTGGAACGTTGATTTGGAAGACGGTCGAATTTCCGGGCGAGCCGTTTCTGATGGCACAATTCTGCAGGTTCCAACGTCTGTTCCAGCGATTATTTCTTATGACCTGAATTCGGGACGCAAGCTGCTGACCCAGCGTCTGCCGGACGTTACGCCAGGAAACCTGTTAAGCGTTGACGGTGAACTTTATTCTCAGACGTTAACTCAGGTGGCTCAGTTTAAAGTGGCCGAAGCGAATGAAAAGCTGCCCATTACGTCCGTGCACGAACACCTGTTGGCCGGTCGATTGCAGGCCGCAGAGGACGTTATTGCGTCTATTCAGTCGTCAGCGGACTCTCAATCCGATCAGCGTCGGCAGGCAAACGAGCTGCTGATCGACATGTTGCTGGAATCGCTCCACTTTGATTTCGAAGGAAATGTTCAGCGAATTGCCGAGCTGCAGAAACTGATCGAAAACAGCGCGGCGCCGGACGATCAAATCGTTGAATTGGTCGACGCGATGCTTGGGATTACTCTAAGCGACGCTGCCATTCTTCCCGAACTTTGGTTGCAGGCGAACAACAACCGCAAAAGGCTCGCTCAATTGCAGGCCCTGATTACGAAAAGCCATCTGGCGGATACAAGTCGTTCTCCGCAGCAAATTGGTATGGAAATTGTTGAGTTGCTGGAATCTGCTTCGACAGCGGAAGCGTCGCACGTACAGCGAGCTGACGTTGCCGTGAGCGGATTTCGAAGCACCGTGGCTTCTGTGCGGGAAGCTTTGCTGTCTGCTGATGCGAGTCAGCGACAACAGATTCGCGATACTGTTCATCCGCATTTGGTTCGCCACGTAGCGGAAGCAAAGTCAGCCGCCGAAGCGTCATGGTGGTGGCAGGCATCGTTGCTGAGTGGCTTTACTCAAAGCGCGGCGGCGATGGCCGTTGATGAAAGCCTTCAGCTAGCCGAGCCGTTTGCTCAGGCGTTGAGGCATGTGTCTTTGGTTGACGCTGTGGATCAGTCTGATTCGGTTTCAGGCAACTCAGAAGTGGGTTCGCAGGCGCAGGCTTTGATGGACCAATTTCTGAAGAACGATCGGCTGTTGTCGGCCAGGCAGCTGTTGGAACGCAGTCTTCAAAGGGCTACGATGAGCCAGAACGATCGGATTGCTGAAATCAAACCCGTGGCGAATGTGGCTCGGGAATTTGCCTTGCCGCCGGAAGCGATGTCGATTGCGAATCTTCAAAAACGATTGCTTGATGAACGACTGAACGCCGCCGAATTATTGCCACCATTTAGCGGGACGCCGGAGGTGATTGAATCCGACGCGCATATTGGCACCAGTCCAGCCAGGCTTCGCAATGATTCGCCTCATCAGACGATTCCAATTTTCGGTGGGCAAGGTGGCTTCGCAAACTGGGCTCTCGTGCAGCGTCCAAATTCTGGCGTGATCTATGCGTATGACGCTGACGGGCGGCTGCGGTGGAGCTTTCAGCACTGGGATACTCAGGCGTATTCTTACCGGGGCTTGTCTCCGATGTTTAATGGTCTGAATGAACATTACGCCGTTGCCTATGGAGAACTGCTGGCCATCAAGCTGGATCACATGCTGTTTATGTTGGATTGTTCCAGTGCGACCGCCGTGCAGGAACCGGAAAAGTTATGGGAGCTGAATGTTTCAACCGCCGTGGATTCGGCCACTGATGCTCAGGGAACGATTCCGGCGTGGCAACGTACCAGTCAGTACGACATTCAGCCGGGAGGCCTTTATCCGGTCGGCCCGTTGTCTGCCTTTGGTGTTCCGGTTTACAGCGGACGGCGACTGGCTGTATTCAATTTGTTTACCGGAGTCCGCGAATGGGAAGCGGACGGACTTCCGGGAGACTGCACGATGTCAGTTTCGGGCGACGAGATTCAGATGATTTCCAAGGGCGCCGGACAGGTGGAATCTCGACAGCTAGTAGACGGCAAAGTTTCTCGCGTGACTCCACTGCCATTATGGTGGAATGATGCGGAAGAGAATTCCAATGCGTCTGTGCGGACATTCGAACTTATCGCCAGCGAAGACGAACGTTGGCGCCTGTTGATCGACGACGGGCGTTGCGTGTTGGTTCGTCGCAATGCAACAGAAGCCGCGTTGGAGTGCTATAACCTGAAAAGCGGTGGGCTGGACTGGAGTCTTCCGCTGCCGCCCGATTCTGCTGTTTCCAACGTCGCGGATGCTCACGTGGCAATTCTGTCTAACGGCAATGAGCTGCAAATTGTTGACACAAAAGCCGGCAATCGGGTTTGCAAGCTGGCTGTGCCGGAAGCGGCCGACAATATGTATCTGTATCTGCGACCTTCCGCCGGGCAGTGGCTGGTTTTGACAGATGCGTTTGATCAGGACCACGACGAACAGAATCCGGTGAATGAATCGGTGCAGGTAAGTGGGCAAATTTACAGCGTGAACCAGGCCTCTGGCGAACTGTCGTGGAGTTTTGCGATCACCAATGAATGGCTCAGAATCGCCACACCGTCTCAATCGCCCGTGTTATCCAACTTTCCGGTTTTAACACTGCTGAAGCGGCCATATCCAGCGCCCGGCCCAAACGGGATTCGAGGCGGTGCGGCTTACCGGCTGAAAGTGTTGGACGTGCGCACCGGAAAACTGCTTTACGAAGACAACAACATGGGGCTTGGCCTGAACTACTTCTGCATTAAGCCGGACGACGAAAAGCGAGAGCTGGATCTGGGCATTGATATTCGCAGCATCAAGTTCCGTTACGGCAGCAGCGAGGATACTTCAAATTAGAAAGCAGGCTCGCAGGCTGCTATCTGCCGGAAATTTCACGCCGAATCTCGCACCAGTGACGTTCACAGAATTCACGGCATGATAGGCAGTATGAGTGATCCCAAGCGACCCGCGTTTACTAGATCACCGATCGGCCACCGAATGGTGCTGTTCCAGCTATTTAAGATTGAGACGAATCAAATTGGTCTGGTTGAATCTGCTCAGAACCGAATTGCGTGAGAATGAATAGCGTCTGAATAAAGGTCTTGACGGAAGATCGCGACGGAAATGAAACCCTCAGAATCGACAGATCTGCGGGAGAGTCGATGCAGAACACCTCGTTCTGTCGCTTTGAAGCAGCAGATTCGAGCACTATGGAGTTCAGGGGAAATCAGCGTCTGGAAGAATAGCAGCTGGATAAGCAGCCAGAAGTGCTGATGAGGTAATGCTTGGCAACAGTACTGGCTGGAGAGCAAAGAAATCTTGCTCCTCTGGAAAAAAAAAGGGCCCTCGGAACAACATCCGGTGAAAAGGGTGTTAAAGTACTCGGGCGGCCGAAACCGAAGAACGCAGTTCACTGTTTCAGCAGTAACCCAAAGTTAAACAAAAAGACGGTTGACAGCAAAAAGTTAATCGTTACACTGTGCGACTCGCCAAACGAAGCCAGTAATCGCCTTGGAAGCAAGGTTGATGGCAGTTTTGTTTTGCAACGATCTTTGACAATTTGATTGAGAATGTGAGTTTGTGAGTTTTAGCTAAGCGA
>ERZ887942.897-NODE-897-length-22491-cov-9.390266_pt1 | contig 22491 bp, 23 predicted proteins | sample MGYA00521099_ERZ887942 | MGnify/ENA primary metagenome ERZ887942 (study PRJEB32303, sample SAMEA104408605) | aquatic metagenome | biome: Brackish water; feature: Pelagic; material: water | place: Baltic Sea | collected 2014-06-07T06:48:00 | depth 16,251 m ...
TTACCGATAATGATATCAGTTCAAAATGAATTTAATTTGTTACACACCATGGATTGGCCTTATATGATGGAAATGTGTTCTTTGAACAATGTCGCCTATCTGCCGTGGTCTCCGCTGGCAGGTGGAGCGTTGTCGGGGAAGTACGTTGCCGGCGCTCGACCTGCGGGGTCTCGATGGACAGCAAGTCAACGACTTGGTTTGTTTCGAGATACGGCACGCAGTGATGCAGCGGTCGCTGCATATATGGCGGTTGCTGAGCAGTATGATTTAACAGCTACGCAGCTCGCGCTTGCATGGGTGAGCCAAGTGAACGGCGTTGCTTCTACAATTCTAGGGGCAACATCTGAAAATCAGTTGCGTGAAAATGTAGCTGCTTTTGATGTGCAGTTGTCTGCCGAGTGTATTGCGGATACAACCGCTGTGCTTAAAAACCACCCGTTAACATTCTAAATTTCTGCACCACAGCTCATGAATCATAGGAAATGAAAGTTCTTATCGCGGGTGGTGGTATAGGTGGATTGACCGCAGCACTATGTTTGCATGAGGCTGGTCATGATGTGCGTGTATTTGAGCGTGCTCCAAAATTTGAGGATGAAGGCGCAGGCATCCAGCTGGCTGCCAACGCGACCAAAGTATTGGATGCGCTAGATTTACTATCTAAGCTAAGTGACCTCGCGGTTGAGCCAGAGTCTATTGATGTACGTGAGTTTGATACCGGTGACTTGCTATATCAGTCTCGACTGGGTGCAGCGTATCGGCAGAAGTATCGCGCCCCGTATTTTCATTTACATCGATCAGATTTAATTGAAACGCTTGCTACCGAATTGTTAGTACGTGCGCCTGGCTCGATACAGTTTGGTGCGGCGGTTACAAAGTACTCTGAAACTGAAAAAAATGTTTCTGTACAGCTTGAGAATGGCACGACGGAATGCGGAGATTGTTTAGTCGGTGCCGATGGCATTCGATCAGCAGTTCGAACTCAGATGCGTGGTAAAACACCGATTCAATGGACAGGAAATGTTGCGTGGCGGGGAGTGCTTGATGCTACCGAGCTTGCTGATGATTTTATGGAAAAGGTGGTGACCAATTTTGTGGCTTATAAAAAGCATATGGTCGTTTATTATGTGCGAGCCCAGAAGGCGATCAATTTTGTTGGCGTAGTAGAAAATCGAGATTGGCGAAATGATTCTTGGGTTCAAAAATCACCGCACAAAGAATTAATGGCTGATTTTTCTGGATGGAATGAGACTGTTCAAACCGTGGTTAATCTCACTCCAGTGGATCAATGCTATCGTTGGGCGCTACACGATTATCAACCGCTTGATCGCTGGTGTTCAAAACGCGTTACTTTACTGGGTGATGCTGCTCATGCCAGTTTGCCGTTTTTGGCTTCTGGCGCGGCGATGGCAATCGAGGACGCCAGAATCCTACAGCGCGTGCTCGAAGGACATGAAACTACCACCGCTACAAGGCTTCACCTGGCGCTAGTAAAGTACCAGCGAAATAGGATGTCACGCACGGCAAGCGTGCAAAAGCGGTCTCGTAATGTTGGTCAGCTTTACCATTTACCGGGTCGGTTGTTGCGTCGCGCAGCATTTAAGGCTTTGGGAACGCGCACGGGTAAGAATGAGCATTTTTTACCTCAATACGATGCCAACATTATTCCGTTGGTCTAAACGTGTGAACTAAAAAATGAGGATTAGACCGGGATAATGTCAGTAAAATTAGTAGAGTTTTTGCGGACCAAACAAATTGGAGAAAACACCTTTCGAGGTAAAAGCCGGGACTTGGGAACCCCCCAAGTTTACGGTGGGCAAGTATTAGGTCAGGCGATTCATGCCGCTCAAATGACTATCGAAGAGAGATCAATTCACTCTGCGCACGCGTATTTTTTGCGTCGAGGTGATTTTAATCAACATATTGATTATCAGGTTGAGCGCAGCCGCGACGGTGGTAGTTTTTCTGCACGCCGGGTCGAGGCAATACAACATGGGCGTCCGATTTTCAATCTTTCAGCTTCATTTCAAAAAACAGAAGATGGCATGGAGTATGCGGAGAAATTCGAAATGCCGCCGGGGCCGGATGAAATAGAAGTGTCACAAGAAGAATTGGACAGCATTAATTTACGCTCTAATATATTGTTTGATTCAGCGTTCTCGATTCGCCCAGTCAAGGTCTCGCGGTTGAAGGAAAACGCAAAAATTCAATTTTGGATAAAAACAGAAGAGAAATTACCAGATGACGAACCGACTCAGCGTGCGGTGCTCGCTTACATTTCTGACTTTGGTTTGTTAGCTGCCGCGACAATTCCACATGGGTATATGCCGCGTGTTCAGATCAAGAAAACTAAACGCAAATTGATGATGGCCTCAATAGATCATGCGATTTGGTTTCATCGCCCATTACGGATGGATGAGTGGCATTTGTTTTCTACTTCACCAGTTTCAACATCAGGAGCCCGCGGTTTAGCACAAGGGCGGATGTTTAATCAGGCTGGCCAATTAGTCACGTCAACCGCACAGGAAGGATTGATGCGTCAGTTAGTTTAGAGCCAATCGAGAATGCACTTTTGCGCACCAGATGGGTTCTCAAACGGCACCATATGACCAGTATTTTCGAGAAACTGAAGACTTAAAAATTTGTGTCTATCGATTCGCTTTCGCTGCCCGGCATATGCATTGTAAAAATAGCTTGTGGTCCCAGCTAATAGCAGCGTCGGTATCGAAACCTTTGCGAGTAGGCCTAAACTGTAATGCACTTGACGAAAATTATGCGCTTCCCATTCAGTGGAGTATGCGAGCTTGTAGTCGTTCTCTTGCGTTTCTATCAGGCCGTACTCAGCGTAGTCCTGCATTGCCTGAGATGTACAGTTTTTAAAGGCCGTCTTCGCGCTATGGTAATCGATAAATTCCGTTTTGTTTGACCAAACTTTTCTACGCAGCAGCGTACGAGAGACCAGCGGTAACGAACGTTCGGCGATTCGCGGTAGATACTGCCATACGAAGCTGGTGAAAAGTGATGGTGTGGTCGCTGGCTCGATCAACACGAGCTTGTGAAATAAATCGGGTCGTTTTATAGCTGCGATTAGGGTCACGCTACCCCCTAATGAATGGCCAACACCAACATATTTATGAATTTTGCCGGCGTGGGTATTAGCTTGCTCAAGAAACTCAATTAGGTAATCAGCATAAAGTTGCCAGTTGGCGTCTTTTGTTGGAGTGCCACGTTCTGGCCACATACCGCGGCCTTCTAAGCCGAATATAGAATACCGATCGGTAAATGGTTCAATAAATGATTGGTAGGAACCTATAGGAAAGCCATTTGCTGCCTGTATATGTATAGGGTTTTGATGCTGTTGATCTATGCGATTTAGTTCAAGATAGTTTGCTTCGAGCCCACCAATTGTGGTGTGCTGTCCGACTAACTTATTTTTTTGACCCGTCATAGTTCTCAATTTCTTGCTGATTGAACAGCGGGTTCCATATTGGTCATATCACGCGGTATATAAACACTTTATGGGGTAGCGAGCTGCGTTAAGAGATATCCCAACGCTGACAATGACCTACTTAAACATATCTGGATAGGGGTTTGGTTCTGTCAAATCGATAGTTTTATCAAAACCGTCTACTGATATTTGCGTATTTGTCATCGATATATCGCTGTCACCTAATGGGGCTTCTCCAAAGCGATATATTGTTGGCATCGGGGCTTCCATACAAACCTGGTCGTAGGACTGCGCCGCTTGCCCCACTTCTGCATTTCGATCTAAGTAGGCAGCATAGGTTTTTTTACCATAGCGGTTCTGCAGCATTTTTGCGACTAGGCGAGGAGAAACTACGGTACCCGTGGCATTATTTCCGCCAAAGCCTTTTGAATTTAGAAACCCGATTTCGGCATGGCCATGTAGGTCTATATCTGATTTCGATATGCTGAGTCGATCCGCATGAACATCGTCCGCAACACTATCAATAGTAGAAACGCCCGGTAAAATTTCATCTGAAAAGACCCCAAGCGAATTAATTAATTGATCAGCGCTGGCAGCACCTACAGAATGACCGAGATAAGCTTTTACCGCAGTTATTGGCCAATTCTTAATATTGAAAGCGCGCGCTACCTGATCAAGAATTAAAGACTCGGTGACCCTGTTCTGTGGGGTACTGGAGCCATGCGCCTGCAAAAAACTATTGGAGCGAACCATTTCATCGCCAAAAAGACTGCGTGCAGCGCCTACTGCTTTTGCCAGCGTAATATAATTACCGGGCCCAGGAGATGAGATCGATTTTTTGATACCATCTGCGCTAACGAACACGTTGCTTACGGCGGCATGGGTCGTGGCGCCAAGTTCTATAGCGAGTGCATCATCAAATAGCACGACATACTGGCCAGATTCCGCTAATACAAATCCTGAATTATTGCCGAATGGCCGACTTGCACGCCTATAGTCAGGAATATCCACACCATCAAGTTTGCGCAAATTTTCGTCGGTTACCAGGGCGCTCATCGCTGCGTAGCCTTCAATTATTTCCGGAGTTATTGGCGCTTCGGCACTTCCGACGATCGCTACACGTCTGCGTCCGGATTTGATTTCATCGACTGCAAGACGCAAGTTGTATAGAAAGCTAGCACAGGCGCCAAGCGCCGCACCGGTGGCGCCAAGACTTCCCAGGACATAGGCATTAACAAAATCTGCTGGCATTTGGCTTAACCCTAATGCAATCTGTTTTGAGCTTACTCGTTCGCCCCGTAGGCGAGCTTGCGTCATGCCTCCCAAGCCATTTTTGTCTAACTGGCCCATCGCGCTTCCGGCGTAAACGCAGACTTCATCCGGCTTAACTTTCTGCTTAATAGTCTCCCAATCAATACCTACCGATTGCACGGCATCCGATGCGGCAATAATAGAGAGCTGTAAGCCACGAGGGTGAAATCTGGAGTTGTATAAAGCTGCAGGGTCGAATCCGCTTGGTAGTTGTCCAGCTGACTGAACTGCCAGTTGTCTATAGGTTTTGATCTTGACTTCTGCATCGCCCGTCATCGTAAGGCGGACCATACCCCCACTAAGCGCCTCTGCAGTACAGCCAGCGGGCATCGGTTTTGGTAAATTATTCGCCGCGATAACGATAGTATTATTTTCTTGGTCAGGTGAAAATTTAACCGCTAGATTGGCAGGTATCTTATTGGGGTCAAACAAGTTAGTACCGATTTGGCGCACCAATGTTCCATCAATGCATTGCTGCCCGACCAATGTTTCTATATCTGCAGAACTTATTGATTCGCCATTTTCCCCGTGGCGTAAATTCATCAGGCTTGCCAGACTGAGAAACATATCTGAACGCCTGGTTCCCTGTACGGAGTCAATAATGGTGCGTCGATACGCATGATGGAATGACGAGCGGCCAGCGGGTCCTACTCCTCCAAATCCGACAATTACGGGTAATCGCATAACTAACACTAAAAAATGTTGTCCTTTCGCACAAAATTATAGGATAACCATTCTTTAGTTATTAAGGTATATTGGCCAAATAATTTGGTATTTTAGACAATACAGGCGATAGGAATATGAAATTAGCATTTGTTATCTCCGATCAGATGCTTGCTGCTAGCTTGCTATTACCACTGGAAATGTGGCGTGCTGCAGAATATGCGCGGATCGCTTCGCGTAAGTCGGGTTCAAAATTAGATGTGCATTTGGTTTCAGCAGACAATCAAAGTAGTAATTCCTTGGCGGAGATACCTCTGATCCCCACAGCAAAGCTGTCAGATATCGAAGCAAGTGATATTGTTTACTTACCCGCCCTTTGGAGAAACCCTCGGCCGGTACTTACAAAATCCGAAGAGCTTTATGCGTGGTTAAAGCGACAATTTCAGGGTGGCAGCACTTTGGCGGCTGTTGGAACAGGTTGCTGCTTTCTAGCTGAAGCGGGTTTGTTAGATGGTAAATCGGCCACCACCCACTGGCACTATCTGGATGAATTTCAACGGGACTATCCTCACATAAATCTGAAGCGAGACTATTTTATAACTGAATCGGGCTCCATATTTTGTGCCGCCAGTGTTAATGCTCTTGCGGATGTCACCGTTTACCTGATTGAGCGTTTTTACGGCACAGAGATTGCCAGTTTGGTAGAGCGCAATTTTTCGCACGAGATTCGCAGGCCCTATGAGAAGTATCGGTATTTTGACGGTGACGATTTGCAACACGTGGACGAGACGGTAGTAGAGGTTCAGTTGTGGATGAAACGACACATGAATGAATTGGTGGAAATCCCAAGCTTGGCGTCCTTTTTTGGATTGAGCGCTCGCACATTGAGTCGGCGCTTCAAGGTAGCCATAGGCAAATCACCGTTAGAGTATTTGCAGAAACTTAGAATCGAGACCGCTAAGGAATTGCTTGAATCAACAAATCTAAAGGTCTCAGAGATTGCATATCGCGTCGGCTACCACGATCAAGGGTATTTTAGTCAGTTGTTTCGCCGAGAGATGTCCGTATTGCCCTTGCAATATAGAAAGACGGTAAGGGCAAAGATTTTTTCAATTGATTGAGATTATGCTTTTATTATTTTAGATCTAAATAATCGATACAAAATCGTCGCAACGTCCGGATGATGTATATATGCTTACGATCTTCAAAAATTTTCGGAGTTTTAGTATGCCAACTGATAAGCGTGTTTTAGTGACCTGGCTGTTAATTGCCTTTGTTTCTTTTGTATTCTTGCAATCGTTATTTTTTAAGTTTCAAGGTCATGAAGAGACCCAAATTATTTTTGGAACGATAAGTGATTGGATGGCCGATATAGGCTTGTTGGCCTGGGCGGCGCCACTATTTAATTCTATTGGTGGGTATGCCATTGGCTCAGCAGAGTTAGTGGCAGTGATTCTACTGTGGATCCCAAATACAAGGACAATCGGTGCGACTCTAGGCTTGGTTGTAATTTCAGGTGCAATATTCTTTCACTTATTCACTCCATTGGGAGTAAACCGGGTAATTAATGAAGCCGGGGATACCGATGGTGGCGTGCTGTTTTACATGGCCTGTGGCGTCTGGGTTTGTTGCGCGTTGATACTATATTTAAGAAAGCCCAAGGGTTAAATATTTAGCAGGGGTTAGCTTTGATTGGTAACAAGTTTTGGATCACGCTAGTTGCTGTAGTAGGTTATGGTGCTTGGGCGTTTTATAGCAGCGTTTACGATGGCACGATGGATAAGCATTTTAATGTAGCGATACGTGCCGCACTGATACAAGGCACGTATTCGGGTGTGCTTACCTTGATTAATCTTTCAGTGCTGGAGTTTCTGTTTTTAAAACTTAATTCCTTATTGCCCTGTCTGGGGAATATAATTGCTACCGTATCGTGCGCCACAATTGCTCAGTACCTGGTCATTGTCCCAATTCATCTGATTAATGGGACTCCCAATATTGTTCTGACTTTGGCCCCCGGTTTTATAATAGGTACTGCGTTTAGCACGGCGTACCTATTTTCGGTGAAAAAAAAGTTTTATCCTCTCACTTAGACTTCTTGGATGCGTGTCACTTATTTTCAAAGAAAACGCAGAGACAGCACTTTTAGCCTGGAGTTCATATTTAATGATATACGTGAACGGTTAGGTGACAAAATCGAGTCAAAAGTCTGCATCGCGCCTTTTTATAGCAATGGCATCTTTCGTCGTCTCGCAATTATCTTTCACGCGAAGTTGCGAGAAGATGAAATCAACCATATCACTGGCGACAATAATTTTACTGGGTTGCTACTGAAACAAAGCCGTACCGTGTTAACAATACTGGATTGTGCAGATTATGAAATACGAACCGGTATTCGAGGGTGGCTGCTTCGCAAGGTATGGATCAACTGGCCAATTAGGCAGAGCGCTTTAGTCACCACCATTTCAGAAGCATCTCGTCAGGCAATTTTGCGCATATCAGCTTGCTCAGCAGAAAAAGTTGTTGTAATCCCAGTGGCCGTTTCTAAGGCGTATCGTTATCAACCCAAGCCAGAAATCAGCGAACGTCCAAGAATTCTGCAGGTTGGCACTTCTATTAATAAAAACTTGGAACGGTTAGCTGAAGCAATTAAGGGGCTCGAGTGCACATTGGTTATAGTGGGCCGATTAGGTGACGTGCAACGCAGGCATCTAGACGTATTGGAAATTAACTATGAAAATCACGTTGGCTTATCAACTGGTGAGTTGACAAAGGAATACGAAAAGTGCGATTTGTTGGCATTTGCTTCTCTATATGAGGGGTTTGGAATGCCGATTGTTGAGGCGCAGATAGTTGGTAGGCCTGTGGTTACGAGCAATCTAAGCTCTATGCCAGAGGTGGCTGGTAAAGGGGCTTGCTTGGTTGATCCAGCTAGTATTAGTAGTATCCGCGCCGGAATCGAGCGCGTACTTACTGATAGCGAGTACAGAAAAACACTGGTTGCAGAGGGACGGCTAAACGCCAAACGATTTGACGCAGTGAACATTGCAGATCAGTATTTCGCTGTATATCAAGGTGTTCACAGCAAGCATTGATGGACCCACCGCGTTATTTCTAACCGCGGTGGTCTCTGTTGAGGTTATCTGAGGTGTCGTTTGATTAATCCTCAACGCTATTAGGTCGACGAAAGATCAATAAAAATTTCAACAATTGCCTATAAGCTGGCTAACCATTCATCATCTGAATCAGGCGAGATATTCTCAAACAAAGGTGTTGATAAGTAACGCTCTCCCGTGTCGGGTAACATTACTAGGAAGGTGCTGTCAGCCGGTGCCGTTTCGGCAACTTTAAGCGCTGCCCACATAGTAGCTCCACCCGAAATACCACAGAAAATGCCTTCTTCTGTAGCAAGACGTTGCGCAGTATCAATAGCTCCGTCATCCGGAATCAGAACAATTTCGTCAAGTACTTTTTTATCCAACACACCAGGAATAAAGTCGGGCGTCCAGCCTTGAATTTTATGGGGAGCCCAATCCTTACCAGACAACAGCGCCGCATTTTCGGGTTCTGCGCCTATGATTTTAATTTCAGGCCTCGCCAATTTAAGCACTTCGCCGGCGCCGGTCATGGTGCCTCCGGTACCCCAGCCGCTCACAAAAAAGTCCAAATCTCTATTTGCAAAATCGCTCAAAATCTCTGGGCCGGTAGTATTGCGATGGTAGGCTGGGTTTGCGGGGTTCTCGAACTGATCGGCTTTGAACCAACCGTGCTGCTCCGCTAATTCTTGGGCTTTCTTTACCATGCCCGAGCCGCGCTCTGCAGCAGGAGTCAATATTACTTTCGCACCAAGGCCCTTCATTATCTTTCTACGTTCAACTGAGAACGATTCAGCCATAGTTGCTACGAACGGGTATCCCTTTGCAGCACAGACCAGACCATAGCTAACGCTATCCGTGTGTTACCTGAAGTTGCTTCTACCACCGTTTGTCCAGGTTTTAGCGTCCCTTTTTTTTCAGCATCTTCGATAATAGCGATTGCTAGGCGGTCTTTAACCGACGCCATTGGGTTGAAAGCTTCAACTTTCACGAACATAGACTGATTTTTTGGGGCTATACGGTTGAGCTGTACAATTGGTGTATTACCAATGGTTTCTAAAATATTGTTATAAATCACAGTAACTCCTTTATAAATAGGGGGTATTGAAGGCAATATGTGTGCAGCTTAAGACAACTTTGTTGGGGTGTCGAATTTTAGTCCAAATAAATGGTTCGATATCGCGACAGATATCAACAAACAGTAGAGGCAGTGGGAGCAGTGGAGAATTTTAGGTTGAGCAACAACACTGAGGAAATGAATTTGGATTTGATCCATACTTTTCTTTCAAACTCGTATTGGGCGAAGAACATTCCTATTCCAACCTTCAAACGATCACTGGAAAATTCGTTATGTTTTGGGGTTTTTAGTGAACTGAATGAGCAGGTGGCTTTTGCGCGGATGGTTACTGATTACGCAACAACAGCTTATCTTGCGGATGTTTTTGTAGTTGAAGATTTCCGTGGCCACGGTATTGGAAAGTGGCTTTTGCAACAAATATTGGAGCACCCTGAACTACAAGGGTTACGGCGTATAACACTTGCTACAAGAGATGCACACAGCCTTTATCAACAATTTGGTTTTACTCCCCTGAATAATCCGGAAATATTTATGGAGATTTGGAATCCTGAAGTGTATTCCCATAAGTAGATACTACTTTCGTTACGGCAAATGTACGTAATGTCACTAAGCGACTGAGGAGGTATTTAGAGTGAAAATAACAGTAACGAGAATTGCATTAGTTGCTACTTTGGCTGGGATTTTGTACGTGCCTCTTAGTGGCGCAGTACAACTCAATCAGAGTTGGCGGAATGCTGATCAATCTAGTGCGGGTTTTGCACCGTCTCCGGCGGTAAGTCAAGAAGCGGTAGTTCAAGTGTATGTTGCCAGAGTTGTCCGTTGGCGAGGTATTTTTGCAGTTCACCCATGGGTGTCGATTAAGCCCAAGGGAGCTGATGCTTATACTGTATACCAAGTCCTTGGATGGCGAGCCAGACGAAATCAGCTAGTGGTTGTCGCTAATGAAGATGTTCCGGATCGACACTGGTTTGGTAATAAACCTGATCTACTTGTGGATTTACGCGGCGCAGCAGCTGAGGCAGTAATCGATCCAGTGTTAAAGGCCATCGAATCTTACCCCTTTGCGGATAGTTACAGTCAGTGGCCCGGACCGAACAGCAATACCTTTATCGCACATATTGGCAGACAAGTACCCGGGTTACGGTTGAATCTGCCTGCTACGGCGATAGGTAAGGACTATCTAGGTAAAACAAGTTTTGTGGCCAAAGCCCCTAGTGGCACAGGTTATCAGCTATCTTTGTTTGGACTGTTTGGCGTATTACTGGCGTGGGAAGAAGGGCTAGAGATTAATGTACTAACGTTTAATCTCGGTTTTAACCCTTTTAAACTGCATGCGAAATTTCCGTTTATTGGCTCCGCAGGGATCACTCTACCGGAAGAAAAGTAACGGTCAATTTTACAAATCCTCGGGCAGTACGATACCGTATTCGCGTCGTTTTTCACGCCAAATTTTTATCAGATTGATTCGTTTCTCAGGGTTTGATTCTGATAAATCTATTGCTTCACCAGGATCACTCTTGAGGTTGTGGAGCTTGAAGTTTCGCTCGTCGAACGGTCGATCAATAGAAACCAGTTTCCAGTCCCCTTGGCGCACATATGCACGCTGACTTTGCGTCAACACGGTAACGTAATTGTCGTCGTGAACACTTTCAGCTGCACCTGTAATGTAAGGCCAGGCAGATTCACCTATCATCGGTGCTTTGTCGTCAGGATAAGCGCCACCCGCGAGTTCAAGAAAAGTCTGCGTTAGGTCGGGTACTGCGATATAGGTATCAGAAATACGTGTCTCTCCATTGACGCCGGGACCGGTGACAATCATTGGCGCGATTATTCCACCCTCTGTGGTAAACCCTTTGTAGCGCTTAAAGGGCGCCGAGCCAGCTTCAGCCCATTGGGGGCCGTACGCTACCCAGGAGTCGGGTTTGCCCATATTTTCGTAGCTGTTGTTATACAGTGATCTCACGTTGTTAACGTATGGACCAGTGTTGTAAAAGTCCTCGCCCGCTGCGCCATTGTCTGCCATGAAAACAATTAACGTGTTGTCGTATAGGTTGTTAGTGCGTAAATATTCGATTAGGCGTCCCACGTGACCATCTAGGTTATCGACCATCGCCGCGTAAAGCTCCATTTTACGCGATTCATTTCGCTGTTGCTCAGGACTCAATTCGTTCCAAAGGGTAATCGCGCCGTTGCGTGGTGGTAGCTGCGATTCAGGGGGGATTATCCCCGAGCTTTTTAGGCTGGCAAATCGCTGCTCTCGCAAGACGTCGTAACCCATGTCGTAGCGACCGGAGTACAGGTCGAGTTCGTCTTCCGGTACTTGCAGAGGCCAGTGTGGTGAGGTGTAGGCCGCGACCATAAAAAATGGCTCGTCACTATCTTTATCGGTCTCTAAGTACTCAAGTAGTTTATTGGTATACACCTCAGTTGAATACCCGCCATCAGGCCACGAAACCTGTTCATCACCATCCCAATACACAGAGCCGCCCCCAGGACGGAACCCTACATTGTTAAAGTGATTTCCTGCGCCAAAGGACATTACGTATGACTGCCGGAACCCCGCTGCCTTTGGGAGGTGTCCGATTTCTTCTCCTAGGTGCCACTTTCCGGCTATATAGGTTCGGTAACCCACATCCTGTAGTAACTGAGGTAAGAGTGCGACACGATCAGATAGGACGTTCTCGTAACCGGCTAGGCCCGGGATAACAGGACCGGAAGAACCTCCCTGTACTGCAAGCCCGGCGACATTATTGTTGTTGCCGGAAAACAGCATTGCCCGGGTTACCGCACAAGTCGGTGCGGTGTGGAATTGAGTGAAGAGTTGCCCCGAGTTGGCGAGTGCATCGATATTCGGGGTATTGATATCACCCCCGTAGACGCCGAGGTCTCCATAGCCAAGGTCGTCCGCTATGATAAGTAGAATATTTGGACGTTCTTGGGCCCAAGCGGAAGAATTGCACAAGCTGACCAACGTAACTACAAATAGCATATTCGTAGTTGAAATAACTTTATCGATAGCTCTCATTATATTTTTCGATTTAGACTTCCGCTTACGCGAGGAATATATGACTACTTTGCTCATATCGTTTTTACTTAATTGTGGCTAGCCCCGTATCACTTAAGATTACCTCATCTGCGTTCCACTTTGGCAGATTGTCACACAATATTTTCTTAGAAATTGTAAGGTCGCTTAGACTAAGAAAGTTAAGAGCGGCAAGCTACTTAAGTTTGGCGTTTATAGTGAAGACGGGATTTAGAGGTCCATCGATGCAAGTAGCAGAATCGAATTCGGGAAGTGCGCGTATTTTCTACGGGTGGTATGTGGTTATGGCTTGCGTGGTCGGCACAGCCATGGGCTGGGCCGTAGCAGTTATATTCAGTTTTAGCTCGTTCGCGCCCCTATTGCACAATGAGTTTGGCTGGAGTTTTACATCAATAGGCGTTGCGATGGCACTGTTCGGGTGGTGCATAGTCATTACGTCCCCAGTGGTTGGATGGTTAATCGATAAACATGGGCCGCGACGAGTCTTGCTGCCATCGATTTTCTTACTTGGCTTGGTAGTTTGCTCAATGTCCATGTTGAATTCGTCGATTATCAGCTTTTATGTCGGTATGAGTCTGATGGGGATCTTTGGTGCTGGTACTGGAGTGGCTCCGTATTCGAAGATTCTATTAGGGTGGTTTGACAAAAAACGAGGGCTGGCTTTAGGCATTGGCTTGTCCGGAGTAGGGTTAGGAGCATTCTTAGCCCCCCTGTTTATAGAGGCTGTCACGGACGCTTATGGTTGGCGAGGGGCGTATCTTGCTCTGGGCTGCAGCATTTGGGTTATATCAGGTATCGTTTGCTACGTTTTCTTGAAGAATTCTAGTTCAGAGATGGGCTTGAAGATGGATGGCGCAGGAAAGCTGACCGTAGAAGATGAAGAGCGCCTTTTAACAAAGACGGGGTTTAGCGTAAAAGAAGCAACGTCTAAACGTATATTTTGGTTATTGATCGTGTCGTTTTTTGTGTTGGGAATTACCATGAGTGGTGTGGTTGTTCATATGAAACAGCTACTCATAGTGAGTGGTGTTGCAATCACCGATGCGGCACAAGTTCTTTCGATACTAGGTATTGCCGTTATTCTTGGGAGGATACTTGCGGGCTACTTGATGGACCGAATATTCGCTCCATATGTTGCCGTGATGTTTTTCCTCGGCCCGATGATCGGCTATTTTATGTTTATTCAGGGAGTCACCGGATTTGAGGCAATTGTTGCGATATTTCTGTTTGGCGTGGCGGTAGGGGCTGAGTTTGATATTTTGAGTTTTTTTACCAGTAAGTACTTCGGGATGAAAAACTTTGGAATTTTATTTGGTTGGATATTTGCTTCTTTTCAGATAGGCCAAAGCTTAGGCGCTTATCTGACCGGTTATGCTATTGATAGCGAGCAACTTTCGATGTTGCTAACGGTATACACAGGCGGAATAATTTTTGCTTGCGTCTGTTTTTTACTACTAGGGCCTTATACAAGTTTTGCCATAAACGATTCTAAAATTGCCGTTGAGCGCGCCTAGTCTGTATTTAGACGATGCATACAATTACTCGCTAGCTTTTCCACTGACTACGATGTTGTCGTGCGCAGCGTAAGCCCCGGCTGAGTTTATTCCACATGAAAACTCTGTTTGTGCCCATAACGTGATTGTGTCGCCTTTGTTTATTTTGTGGTTCCCCAGATCGTAGTCTTTGAAAACGTTAAAATTTCCCGCTGCGTCGGGACATTCAGAGCATGAACCCCATTGGGAAATTTCTCCGGACGTAACCGGCTCTCCATTTACACGCAGCTGGTAGGGTGGGGAACCAGCGCACTTCTCACTGACGCCTTTCCAGGTAAAATTAAATTGTCCTGTATGCGGAAAGTCACTCCATGACCAACTACCCTCGCATACATTGTGGCCGCACCAAACAACCTCCCAACATTCGTTGTTCCAACAGTGATTGTGCGCGCGGCCCTCGCGACTCGCGTTATCTCCCTCAAGAGTTATAGTGACGTCGAATCCATCAGAATTGCCTGCCTTGCTAGCTGTTTCAGTTTCCATGGCAGCGCTATTTGAACGTTCGTTCGCCGGGTTACAGCTAGCGGCCGCTAACGAAACACAAAACACTAAAGCGATCTTTGTCTGCATAGGGGTGTAGAAAGCATAAAACATGCTATCTAAATGAGACTGATAAACGTTGCGACGCGAGCGGCTTCACATTCTGATCTGCATATGCAGGCAAAGGTATATCAGACCACTGGATGTTGCTTAAGCTCAAAGGCGCAATAATTAAGTCGTGGTGACCTTACTCCACCGGCACCACACAGGTGAAATTACCATCCTCGTCAATGCTGCCAGAGCCATTGTACTGCGCAACTTGTGGATACGGGCATAGTGGGCGCGAACGAACTACTTTGTTATTTTCGCGCAATTCCGCGATTACTGCCTGTGGTACTTCATCTTCATCTTGCCACTTGTCGAGAACGTCAAGCATGTCGAACTCATTTGGCCCGTGGCCGCCACCACAGTGGCCCATGCCTGGAACCATATAGAGCCGCATACTTTCGTTAGTTGTATGTTGTCCAAGCGTCTCCACAACCTGCTGATAATAGTCGACTGACCCTAGTGGGGGAATGTTTTGGTCTGCCCATCCGTGATACATCAGTAACTTGCCACCGCGGCTAAAGAACGGATCCAGATTTGGCGAAATTGCAGCGAGAACTCCATTGTCGGCCGCGCGTGCTGCGTCGAGTTGCGATTCAACATCTATCGAACGAAAGTCCCATTCTTCATCGGGGTATACGACGTGTTGGAATAGGCTTAAATACATAAAGTTTGGTTCTTTTCCTGCTACGCCGCCCCAATGCAGTTCACTACCAGGCTCAAGCCCCGCTGTGAGTAGTTCGCCTGTTCGGGAGTCGGTAATCGGCGCGTAAATCTTTTGCGCGGCTACCACTTGTGGTTCCGTTAGACAGGTTGCTGCGTCACCGGCGTGGCATTGCAAAGTATCTGGATCAAAGTCACAGCTGACCGGATCACTAATCAGTCCGTCTTCTAGACCGTCGATCGCATCGCACATATTCATTGCAGCGTCATGGATCAACGGGTATTTTTCCGCGGGTATATAACTTTCGGGCGTGGCATGAGTAGCCTGAATCATGCCTAGCGTTTGAAATGCGACGTCGGTGCGGTCGTAACCCGGTGCCCCGGCAATGATTGCATCAAAATCTTCAGGGTAACGTTGCGCCTCCATGAACGACTGCCGACCGCCACCCGAGCATCCATTAAAGTAAGAGTGGCGCGGCGCTGAACCGTACAGTCCTGCAATGACAGCCTTACCGTACACAGCCGTCAAATGCACCGCGCGATAACCAAAATCTATGAGTTTTTCAGGATGCCCAATCGCGAAGGTAGCATCAACGGTAGTGTGTCCTGTGTCACTTGAGGCGGTCGCATAATTTCGGAGTAGGCCGTCAGCGAGCGCTTGGTATTGAATTGAACCACCCCATGCGCCATTGCCTGCGGTTAGAAACTTACCGTTCCATTCGTTCAAAGGCAGCCAAATTTCAGCCTTGATGTCGGAGTCTGGTGTTGGGGTGATTGTCAGTTCGACTCTACAAAACTCAGGCAGACCAGCTAACGCCTGCGCGCCGTTCGGAGGTATAAATTGACCAGCGGCCACCGGTGCTGCTGCGGTTATTGCTGCGGCTATTGCTGCGGCTTCTAGGCCTAGGTTAGCGGCCAGATGTTCGCATGCTTGGACTGGTGCTTCCTGCGCGTGGACGGATATCGAGCAAGCCCCGGCAAATATCGGGGTTAAGAACCAGGCTTTATATGATTTCATTCTGTAACCTATATTGTAAAAGGAAGCATCGTTACTAGCATCATGCTGAAATCTGGGAAGAGCGCTAGCCAATAATTACATCATAGATTGCAGATAATTCTCTTCGCCAACTTTGTTGAAAAGCTCAATTTGTGTTTCTAGCCAATCTTGATGTTCCTCTTCGTTTTCGAGTATGGAACTGAAAATATCTCGGGTAACGTAGTCTGCAACAGTTTCGCAGTGTGCGATGGCTTCTTTAAGTAGTGGGATCGCTTCATTTTCTAAACGCAGATCGCACTGCAACATCTCGAGCACATTTTGACCAATGTACAATTTGCCAATGTCCTGCAAGTTGGGCAGTCCTTCAATCATAAGAGTGCGTTCAATCAATTGATCAGCGTGTTTCATTTCATCAATAGATTCAGCGTATTCTTTTTCGTTTAATTTCTCCAATCCCCAGTTTTTGTAGATGCGTGCATGCAAAAAATATTGATTGATCGCCGACAATTCGTTACGAAGTGCTTTGTTTAGATATTCAATTACGGTTTTATCGCCTTTCATTTGTTTTTCCTTTGGGTAAAGAACGCCAGTATTGTTCCTTATTATACTTAGCATAATTCGAGATGCTATTTTTTTGCATCTGTAAGGCGCGCAGTGGTTTGGGGGAGATTAATTTTTAGGCGGGGTTGATGCATCCTGCATCAGAGCTTCGATCGGCCGAAGCCAGGTATTACTAGAGCAAAAAGACTCTGTTATGCAGCGCGTGGTCGCGAAACATTTAGTGTTTGAAAGCCCTGTGAAGCCAGAGATTTTCCGACCTTTTCACGCAATATCTTTTTTACTTCGCAAGAGCAGGTACCACAAGATTTGGCGACACCCAGATTGTCTTGCAGGTCTTCAAAACTACACGCGCCTTCATTAATAGCGTCGGTAATTTGGTGATCTGAGACGGAGCGACAAACACAAACAAACATAATATTGGTGACAAATTAAAATCTTGAATGCGAATCATACCTAACTTCACTGTTAATGCAAATAGTAATAGTTCGTATTTGTGTTGGTGTCTGATCAAGAATGATGTTCGCGTTCAATGGGGTGGATAGTGCAAATTAACAATTCCCAGCTATCTCTCCTGATGATGGAGGGATTATTGTTTCGTAGTTGTTGGTATAATTTTGCAAGTAATCAATGTGTAGAAGTTTAATTAGTCAGAGGACACGTCAAATGAAAATACTTCAAAAGTTAGCTTTGGTTATTGCTATTCAGGCTATGCTCACCTTTTCGCAAACGAGCTTTGCGCACCACAACCCGAATGTTCATTACGATCGGAATCAAGAAGTAGAGATTGCCGGTATTCTAACGGAGGTAAACTGGCGTAGCCCCCACGTGCAGCTTACCTTGATGGTGACTGAAGAAGATGGCACCGAAACTGAGTGGCATCTCGATGAAGATTCGCATATCGCGTTGCGTCGTCGGGGCGTCGGACCCGAGCAATACCCGCTCGGAGAGACGCTACGCGTCGCGGGTTTTCGAGGTAGGCGCAATCAGAACGCGATGTTCGTGACCAACTCGTTGCTGGCTGACGGCCGAGAGCTAGTTGCTGGACAGTCTTCCGGGCCGCGTTGGAATACTAGCCTGGTGATTTCGGAGGAATCCTATCAGGAGAACCTGCGCGCTGATTCGTCCGAAGAATCGACTGATCTCTTTCGTGTCTGGAGCCATAATCTAACAGGTGACCTAGAGGGTGGCGTAGTACGGGGCCTTTGGAACGACACTTACCCGTTGACCGATTATGCGCGCATGATACAAACAAACTGGGATGAAATAACAGACAATCCATTTATTCACTGCCAGAACTCGATACCTGCGATTATGGACAGTCCGAATCCGATGGCATTCGTTCAAGAAGATGAAGATATCTTGCTGCAACACGAAGAGCTTGGCGTTACGCGTCGGATCCATATGATGGGGAAACCGTCAGTTGGAGTGTCGAGCCCCTATGGTGTCGCTGTCGGACATTGGGAGGGCAAAACGCTCGTGGTCGAAACAACAGACATTGATTTTCCTTGGTTCGACCAGGCGGGTATCCCGCAGTCAGTGGATCTGGTGCTCGTAGAGCGCTTCACGGTTAGTGACGACAATCTTTACCTGCACTACTCGGTAACAGCGACGGATCCAGAAATCTTTACCGAACCGGTGGTGCTCGAGAAAAGCTGGCTCTCGGTTCCGGGCGAAGAGGTTCAAACTTACGAGTGTCAGTGGGATGCTGATCGTCTGGAGTGATCACCCCAACCCGATAGAAGTTAGAAATCAGGCTTCGATGTGTGTGATTAACTCACCTAACCCATCGACCTTCACTCGCACAATATCTCCGGCCTTTAGGTATTCTCCTTTTCCATGCCCAACTCCGGCAGGCGTTCCGGTAGCGATGATATCGCCAGGGTATAGCGTAACGTGTCGACTCAAATCTTCTATCTGCTCAGCATAATTAAATATCAGTTGCGAGCTATTTGAGTCTTGGTGGAGCGTGTCATTGACCCAAAGCTTGATGTCGAGATTATTCGGATCTGGCACGTCAGACAGTGGCGTAATCCAAGGGCCGGTCGGGGCCGCTCCCGCGAAACACTTTTGCCCAATCCAGTCATACAGAAAAGGAACATCGTAGCGCTTCATCAAATCGCGCGCTGATAGGTCGTTTAGGATAGTAAGTCCCGCCACGTAATCCATGGCATGGTGCTTACTGACATTACTTGCTTCACGCCCTATAACCATCGCAATTTCGGCTTCCCAATCCAGTTCTTGGGTAAACTCGGGAATGGCTACTGTCGCACCCGAAGCAACCATTGTTGGCCGGGGAGGTTTCAGGAAAAAAAAGGGACTCATTTCCTGTTTGTTCGGCTTATTCCCGGTCATCTCTTGGAGATGATCGACGTAATTCGCGCCCGCACAATAGAGAGCCTGAGGATATCTTACGGGAATGTCCAATTCGACATCATTCAGTAACAGGCCATCCAGTTTTGATTCGCTAATATCGCCGGCAACACGCGAAAGAATTTTGTGGCAGTCGCCCCAAGTTTCCAGAACATCGAGCACGGAACCAGTGGGTAGGCCAGGCAGCTGGAAGCGGCGTGCGATATCAGACAGGCTAAAAACCCGACCATTAACCAAAATACCGGGAAACACTGGGTCAGTATCGTGTTTGAAATTTAAAAGTCGATATCCAGACATGATGCGTTCTAGCTAAAGTTATAGGCTTGGTCCGAGAAATCGACCGACACGTTAATTCTGCCCTCATTGATCTGCCAGCGTTGAACCTCAAAACTTACCGCACCGCTAATGACGAAAGGGTCTTGCGCTGCGAGCGCTTCGGCATCAGTGAAACTATCACACCTGAAGACCGTCATTCCAACCCCTTGAGTTCCATCGCTCTTAAACATCGGGCCTGATGCTAGAACTTTGTTTTCTTTTTCCAACCGTATCATCCACTGGTAGTGCTCCAATAAAACGGGTTTTATCTTTGAGCGATCTTCGATAGTACGAAACATCACGTAGTAGGATTGTTGGAGCATCTTGTCCTTTAGTGCTTTTACCTTCGGGTCTATATCTGTCATGGCTATTTCTCGCTTTCAAGGAGTTCAATTATCGCAGCAATATCCTGGTCACCTCGACCTTCAACTTCGGCCTGCTGGAAATATTTTAGTGTGGTATCAATAAGAGGTGTTGCAGCACCAGACTCATCCGCTAGTGCTTTCACCCTAGACATATAATGAAACATGTTTCGGAAGGGCCCAGCGCCGTCAGCAAATTCACGTGACAGCATAATTGGTGCTTTGTTGCTAAAAGTTGTGGATCCACCGGCGCTATTTTTTAGGATATCAAAAACGGCCTCAGGATCGACGTCCGATCGCGCGGCGAGATTTAGAATTTCAGCCCCCATGAGATTGTGAACCGCCACCATGGCATTGGCGAACAATTTCATTGTGGTAGCGGTACCAAATTCACCGAGGTAAAAACACTTATGCGAAATGGCTGTAAAAATCTCTTCAAGCGAGTCGACGGCAGCTTTGTCCCCAGACTGAAAAATTGTTGCCGTTCCGTTCGATAGCATGCTTGGCAACCCACTCACTTCACAATCAAGCATTACCACGCCGGAGACGGCTAACCTCTGTGCAGCATTTTCCTTGTCCTGCAAATCGTAACTACTAATATCTACTACAATTTGCCCTGGCTTAACTGACGTTAGCTCTTTAGTAACTACGCTTTCAAGTACTGAGGCAGAGGGTAAGCAGTGAATTATGGTATCCGTAGCCTCGCACAAGGTTTCCACGGAATCAGCCCACGCTAGGCCTTGCTGTACTAGCTCGTCTTTTGGTGAAGGCGAATAGCCGATGACGGTGAATCCGGCGGCAATCAATTTCGAGGCAACCTCGAATCCGATATTGCCAAGTCCAATAACACCAACTTTTTTCACTAGTTTTTAGCCTCGCCAGCTGTTTCGCCTGGATTGTTCAACAGAAGCGAAGGCAGCATTGAAATTTCACAGCAAAAGTTATTTCAATACGTATTATATACTTTGCACAGACGCTATACGCATCACAGTTTCATCCTTAATAATGAGAAGGCGCTATTAAAGGTACTATAAAAGTCACTATGTTTAATATTACACACATGCGCAGTATCAGTTTGCGGTCATCAAAACTTGAACACTGCGAGAGTTTTTATGCAGGGCCTTGGGGGCTGAAATCGGTCCCTTCAGATTCCGGTAGGGCACTTTTTAGGGGTACGGGGACCGAGCATCACGTTCTCGAGATAATAGATGCTGCTGATACAGGCTTAGAAACGATTTCATTTGCAGTATCTACGCCTGAGGAAGTTGATTTAGCCGCACAGAAGGTAAAGGAGGCCGGATTTGAGATTCTTCATGAGCCTAATTGGACAGATGCAGCCGGCGGCGGGTACCGTTTGTTGGCGAAAGACGTCGATGGAAACCATGTAGAAATAAGCAGTGATCTAACCAAGCATGAAGCTATGGTTGATCATCCGGAACTCCCGGGGCCGATTGATCACTTGGTTTTGAACACACCAAACGTAGATGCCATGATCAGTTTCTACACAGAAGTGCTTGGGCTAAAGATATCTGATTGGTATGAAAAGCAGGCAATCATTTTTTTGCGTTGCAATGACGACCACCACTGTCTGGCAATTGCGATTTCAGAGGTAACAGGTATCCAACATCTGGCATTTAGAGTATCCGGCTTGGAGGCAGTCATGCAGAGCATCGGTAGAATGCGCAAAATGGGATTGGCTCCTATCTGGGGACCAGGCCGGCATGGTCCGGGAGGTAACGTTTTTGCCTATTTTGCTGACCCAAATGGATATGTCGTAGAGTTTACGGCAGATCAGTTCAAGGTGAACGACGACTCGCAACCCAAGGAGTGGGCTCGAAACGTAGAAAATGCAGACGTTTGGGGATCTGCGGGTGGTCCGACCGAAACAGTGCTGAAGCTATGGTCAGGAAACAGAGATAATTTTGTCCTTGAAACAATCTCGGGCTCGACTGAACGGGATTTCACCTGAAACTACGGGAGAATAGATCATTGATTGACTCAGCTCACGTGAATCAGTTGTACCAACGCAAGATAATTTATATCTCGAATTTAATAACTTAATACATTAACAGGACGGCAAGATGATTATTAAATACTGCTTTAACGCACCTTCGACGTTCACCCGTTGGGCCTGTTGTCCAAGCATATTAAGGCTATTGCTGCTTTCTCTGCTGACTGCGACGGAAACCTCTATTGGAGCAGAAATCGATCCTGCAGATTGGGCGACTGAGTGGTCTGAACGAACAGGTGTGACGCTGGAGCACAGTTTTGATTCTTCGGGGCCGGACGCCTGGGATGCTGCCGCGCACCCACTGGTTTATGTATCATCAGAGGGGCCTGGCTATGGTGGGCTATTAAGCGGCGTGCGTTTACCTGGGGTCGTTATTATTGATGCTAAAGTTGAAGACCGGGCGGTGCCCGGTCACTGGGAAGGTGATCTTATCTCTGGGCCA
>ERZ887942.900-NODE-900-length-22434-cov-27.336431_pt1 | contig 22434 bp, 28 predicted proteins | sample MGYA00521099_ERZ887942 | MGnify/ENA primary metagenome ERZ887942 (study PRJEB32303, sample SAMEA104408605) | aquatic metagenome | biome: Brackish water; feature: Pelagic; material: water | place: Baltic Sea | collected 2014-06-07T06:48:00 | depth 16,251 m ...
TTTTATAAAGATGTTTTTTTGATTATTTGTTTCTATTTTACGAGCTGTCTTAGTTACCCCCCCCTTGTACGTTACGAAACAAAGACTTAAAGACGTTAGATCAAGAAGATGTATCACACAATATGATGGACGCTTACTCGTATATCGACCCACCATCAGAGAGCGAGGCAAAAGAAATCGTTTTCCAGGACGTTACTACGGCGCATCCAACGTTTGACGCCGCGCACTTGCGTAACGTAATTGACGCAGAGTTCGGTCGATTCGGTGCTTTGGGTAGCATGGCGGGTTGGTTGGCATTTTCCCGTGCTAAATTGGGCGCAAATGTGATTCAGAATATGTCACAGGTAATTGACTTCGTGGTTCATTCACAAGCGATGTAATCCTGGGCAGAACACGAAAACTTCCTAATATTGCAATTTCATATTGTTTTATCGAATACAATAAAAAATTGTAATTTATTTTATTAATGTGTTATTTTGTTGTAGTTTGAACGTCTAATTGGAATAAGCGAGACCACCCATACCCGCTTGGATACGAAGCACGTTGTTTGAGATGGCGTACACCAGGAGCTCGGAATCGGCGCCCATATTATCGTTGATCTTACCGAGGGTCAGGGTCACGTTATCGAGACGAGAGAAGTTGGCGGTACCGGAAGGTTGATGCGCCTCGGGGTTCAGGGCGAAGGAGTAAGTGTAGATGTACTTGGAAGGGATACGGGTGAAGTGCTGGTAAGGCTGCACCAGACGGAAGTAAGAGGCGTCGCGCTCGGTGAAACGGTCGTGCCCGTTGAACTGAAGCTTGCAGGTGTCGAAGGATTCGCCGAGGGGACCGGCGTTATCGTAACCACCATCTGCGCTACCGTAGGCACCCATCTTTTGTGCTCCCCACTCGAGAGGAGAGGCGGTTTTGTCACGGGCCACCCACACGAGCGCCTTCACCGGATGATTAAAGTTCAATCGGAAATTGGAGGAACGAGTGGTTTCGGGGCCGGTGTGCTGGAGCTGCTCGATGAGGTACTCGTGGGAGGACTGGGCGAAACGGCGACGCTCGTCGGTGTCGAGGTAGACGTAGTCGACGAAGAGTTTGACGTTCTCGATCTTGAGATCCTTTCCGGTAGTGGCGGTGTCGAGGACAGCTTGGTCGCGGAACTGAATATTGACCTTGACCTCATGGTACTGAAGGGCGATGAGGGGCAGGGCCAGGCCGGGGTTGCGGCTGAAGAAGAACTGCAGGGGAACGTACAGCTTCTTGGACTCAAGAGCGGTGCCGGCGCCGGCGTCACGGCGACCGATCATTTCCTTGAAACCGGCACGCTTCTCCTCGGGGAGGGTCAGCTCGGACCAGATGTCGAGCCACTCACCGTAGTGCTTGTCGATGCGCTGACCGCCAATCTCGAGCTCGACGTACTCGATAAGGGCGTGGCCGAGGGAGTTGACAACATCGGTTTCCTTGCTAACGGTGACTTCGAGCCACATGTTAGTGACGAGATCGCCGTTGCGGCTGATGGTGCAGGTCACGCGGTTACCGAGGGAGGCGTTACCGTTGAAGGTCTGTTCGATGGACTCCATGGCGAAGTTGGTGTGGCGGCGGTAGACCACCTTAAAGAAGCTAATTTCGGGCTTGCCGGTCAGGAAGACGTCCTGGGCGCCGTAGGCTACAAGTTGCATAAGTCCTCCTCCCATGATATGTGTGCTTAATAATATTAAAGCAGAGAAAAAAAATACGTCGAAATTTAACGTACCAAAATTGTGTCAGTGCGCGGTTTGCATAATTTAGAAAAATGAATCCTTATAAATTAAACATGAATCTTCAAATAAAGAAGTTCGACCCTAAAACGATGCGGGACAATTCGGTGGTGGTGTATATCGCGAAGCGCATGAGCGGAAAGTCGACGTGTGTAAAGGATATCATGTGTCACAAAAGGCACTTACCTGCGGGTGTGGTGATGTCTGGGACGGAGGAGGGAAATTGCTTTTATCAAGAGTTTATTCCGGATTTATTCATCTATAACGAGTTTCGTTCCGACGTGATCGAGAAGGTCGTGGCGCGACAACGCGCGCTTATAAAAAGCGGCGAACGCGACAGTCCGGTGTTTATTATCCTGGACGACTGCATGTACGATAAAAAGTTTTTACGTGAGAAGATCATGCGCCAAATATTTTACAACGGGCGTCATTGGAATGTATTTTTCATGTTGACCATGCAATATTGTATGGACTTGTCACCCGACTTGCGTTCGAACATCGACTACATATTTGTGTTTAGAGAAAATATCTTACAGAATCGGGAAAAGATTTATAAAAACTTTTTTGGGATTTTTCCAAGTTTTGAGATGTTCAATCAGGTCATGGACGCTTGTACGGAAAATTACGAATGTATCGTTCTAGACAACACGATAAAGAGTAACAAAATAGAAGACGTTGTTTTCTGGTACAAAGCTCGCATGTTTGATCCCAAACAATCCTTTCGCGTTGGTCATCCCAAATTTTGGAGCGCCCATAATCGTTTGTACGACCCTAAACACGACGACCGTGAAATCGAAGACATACAAAATCAATATCGCAAGACTGCCAGGAACAGGATCAATGTAAAAAAGCAGAGCTAGCCCAGTAGCTCTGTGTCCGAGTTTTCGGTTTCTTCGGTCATGGCCGGTGGTATATGCATACTATTTTGCTTTTGTTCTTCGAAGTGCTGCTTTACGATAACTTGCTGTTCCTTGTGCCCTTGGATCAAATCGTTGAGGACCTTGTCCTGGTACACCTTGTCTTCAATCATATCGGTATCGGGGGGGATTGGTAGCCACTTATACATGTCCACCAAAAACACGTCAAACGTCGTGTCAATCTTGGATAGTTTATCCGCATGACGTTTGCCCTCGTCCTCCGTCGCGAACACGCCCCGAATCTTCAGCGCGCATGTGTTAAATTTTTGAGTCGACGTCGGTGACACGATCGAAATGAGTGCAAATCGCTGGCTCGCTATCTGTATCGTATCTTCCTCCAAATGATCCGTCATTAATATTATTATGGAAACAACGCGGCTACTTTTTAATTGAGTTTTTTAAAAATGAAATCTATGGGTGTAATTTGCTCTATAGACACATAACCGTAATCCTTGCGGATCTTTTCGATTTTAGACTCTCGGTCTTCCGGATGTATTTCGATAAATAAGACCGGCGCTTGCGCCAACAACAGTCGGCGCATCCCCGATAATACACGCATTTCGTATCCTTCGACGTCTATTTTAACTATCGTGACATCTTTGATGTCGTGCGCGTCGATCGTCGTGGATGTCACGGGCAGGTCGGTCGGTGTATCGCATATGCCATGACCGCCCGTGTTAAGACACGAGACACTGTCAAAGTCTATTCGTTCGACATGCATCGTTCGGTCGTTCTCGTCGGACACGGCGAGATTATGAGTGCGAATGTTCGACTTGTGCTTACAATTTCTTTCGAGCACCTCGTAAATCGTAGGATGCGCTTCAAACGAGAAGACGTACTGATCTTCCGGAATTAGTTTATGCAACGCGATGGAGTGAAGGCCGATATGCGCCCCCACGTCGATCACGTTTCCTTTTGTATAGTGTTGATGAAATCGATAGACAATATTCTCTTCCCATATAGCGTTCCGTTGAATATGGTCACAAACGTACTCGTCGTTATGAAACAACTGCACGTCCCCGTAAAAGGGGTGATCCGTTTTCAAATAAGGCATCGTATTGTACTCGTTATTTTCGAAATTAAACGCTCTTTTGAAACGCCCAGCCGGTGATTTTGCAAATATCACGCCATATACAATCTTGTTGGTACAGCTTCTCGCGGCTCTTCAACAAAGGGAAGAGCTCCATCATATCGGTTTCGCCGAGGAGTTCACAGAACTTGTACAAAATGTACGAATAACTAAAAAAGTTTTTCCGGCTCTTCGGACAGACCGCTTCGAACGGCTCTTGTATGTCGTGAAACATGTTGATGAGTGTTTCGTACAGCTCGCCGGAGATTACCGGCGGTGGCTTTCCACTTAGAATGTTGGCGATTTGTCGTGCGTGCTCGTAGTACTTGTTGAGGTTCAATTTTTTTAGATACATCTTAACATTGTTTTGCGTCACTTCGTTGACGCTGGTCACGCGTGCCTTTTTGAACTCCGCCTGCATCTTCGCTATGACGTCGGGTGGAATCTCCGAACGCTCCTTGGCCTGAAGTTGTGCGAGCAGTTCGCGCAGATGGTTTATGCGTTTATACGCGAAATGTACGCTCGTGTCCGTGTTAAGCTCTTGTTCGTACGTCAAACCGGACACGCTCGGTTCAAAATACACGTCGTGGTTTCCACATGACGAACACACGATGTACGACTCGTTCGTCGACAGGCGCATGGGAACTTTGCAGTCGCGGCATATAATTCCGTTAGTGCCTATCGACGGCTGCATTTCCTGATTGGAATAGTCCGTACTCCCTTCGATCTTATGCATGTACGACGTGAGTAATTGTCCGCGTTTGTTTTGTGATTTCTTTTCGACGTAGTTACAAATGGACGCCTGGTCGTTGCTATTTATTTTAGAAAACTCTTTGTCTGGACTATACAAATCGTTATGCTCCTGCAAGACAGTGGATACTTTAATGAGATAGTCCGTCTCCGTACTTTGTGACAACACGCGAACGCGGTCGTGGATTTGATGGATTTCGTCGTCGAGTCGGAGCACCTCGAACACGTCGTCCGCGTGTTGTGCCTTTTGTTTCTCTAAGCGCCGAACGGACGCGTGCAACGCGACGATCCGCGTGTGTCGATTGTCGAGATCTGACACCTTCTGTTTGTGACGCTGATCCAAAGACATTATTAGTAAAAACAAATATTAACTTTAAAACGATTTAAAGACATTATGCTTAGTAAAAGCAAATGAACTATCTGGATTATTTTATGCTGACAGCGTTGTATTATTACACATGTGTCAAGGATTTTTACACCGAGTTGTTCAATCGTATTACGTGTAAACCACCCCCGTTGGTTGTGTACAAAGTGGTCAGGTATTTCGGAGTGGACGGCGAAGAGGATGTCACGGCTCGGTACACGAACGGTCAAGAGATTAAACCGGGCGAGAAGGAAACTATCGAGTATCGCTTTACATGGAAGCGCGACAAAAAGTATCGATTCGTATGTACCCGTCCCGACGACCCCGGTCCTTCACAGGACGCACTCACCCAGCCTACGACTTTAGGAAAAAGAATCGTCATGGCGGTTCTCGTGAACCCGACGGAAAATGTGGAGGATCACGTGCTTGTTCGTGTATACAAGTTCGCAGGACCTCGTCACGACTTTTTCCACAATACGCACCTACAAATGAAACACATGTTTTACAACGACGATATGTTACCGGGTACCGTTCTTAAGATTTTATGGAGCAACGGATCCTTGTTATCATACTATCCCGAATCCACCCTTATTTAAGAATTATTTGTTTAAATAAATACAAGATGGACCTTGTCATGTACTCCAAGGACAACTGTCCGCGGTGTGATATTGCGGAGCGTTTATTGAAAACACATAACATCGGTGGCGTAGTCTTTAAAAAAAGAAATAACCTGTACGGGCTTCTCAAGGAACTTGGTGCACAAGAGGAGGACGAAATTTCGTCCTTTCCGGTATTTTATGACGGCACGCGCGCATACACCAGTGACACGTTTCTTCAAAAGTACGGAGAGCCCCTGTTGATTGAAAACCCGGACCGTTTCGTCTTGTTTCCCATACGGTATACGGACCTATGGGAGATGTACGAGCGACTGGTCGCCTCCTTCTGGACGGTGAGTGAGATTAACTTTTCACAGGACGAGGCCGACTTTTTGAAAATGTCTGAAAATGAATGCAGTTTCATCAAGAATATTCTAGCTTTTTTCGCCGCGTCGGACGGAATTGTCAACGAGAATCTCGCGCGGAACTTTAGCGACGAGGTGCAAATACCGGAGGCCAAGAGTTTTTACAGTGTGCAACAGTTTAACGAGACCATTCACAGTCAGACTTACAGCCTAATGATCGACCGTTATGTTACGAACGTAGACGAAAAGACACACCTCCTTCGCGGTGCCCAGACTATTCCGTCGGTGAAAAAGAAGGCGGACTGGGCCTTGAAGTGGATAAACCGGAAAAACTGTCCGGAATTTGCGAAACGACTGGTCGCTTTTGCGTGCGTCGAAGGGATCATGTTCTCCGGGTCCTTCTGCGCCATTTTCTGGCTCAAGAAACGCGGACTCATGCATGGGCTGAGCTTCTCAAACGAGCTGATTTCGAGAGACGAAGGTATGCATCAAGATTTTGCGGTGATGCTGTTCAAGTACCTGGTCAACAAACCGAGCCAACAAGAGGTTGCGTCGATCGTATCGGAGGCGGTCGACAACGAGAAGGAGTTTATCGTCGAGTCCATCCCGTGTCGTATGGTCGGGATGAACGACATACTTATGGGAGAGTACATTGAATACGTAGCGGACCGGTTGCTCCTCCAGCTCGGTTATTCGGCGATTTACGGAACGAAAAACCCGTTTGATTTTATGGAACATATCTCGTTATCAGGCAAGACCAATTTTTTCGAGCGCCGTGTAGGTGAGTACGCGAAAGCGGGTGTGCTAACTGCGGACAATCTAAACACATTCGGTATTGACGAGGATTTTTAGTAGGCACTATAGTAAAATGAAATACCATAAGCTTTCGGAAGAGTTGCAATCAAAATTGCAACATAAGTTTAACAACACGGGTAATTATTTAGGCGTTGTGTTAATCACCGGGATATCTATCATGTTAGCGTTACGCTTTTTTAAAGCGCGGAAAAACCATTTAAAAATAACAGGTTTTAATACTCTAAGAAGTAATGACGTCGGAGAGCACCATCGGTTCCTTTATCACCATGATGGAGCATTTTATTGACGAACTCGCGCTGACGTTCCCGTCGGAAACGAAGATAAAGGTCTACAAAAACTCGTTTGAACTGTTGAAGAAGACGAATCCCCGTAAGATCCTGGCAGTGTTTATGGAACACGTCGGTCCGTACTCGGAACAGATTATGAACAGGGATGAGGCGTTGATGCTCGACGCGAGCATCCCTCTTAACCAAGAATTGAATTTGAAGAGTGTTTGGGAATCCCCCGGTATTACCCCAAACACAAAGGAGGCCATATGGGCGCATCTCAACACCTTGCTCATGTTCGGTACCACGATCAGCAACATTCCCTCGGGATTGATGCAGGGTATAGAGCAGCTGGCGCACCAATACGCGGACCAGATGGGTGACAGTATGTTAGATCCCAGCATGTTACTGTCTGGAGTGCAGAGTATGATGAAAAATATGTAAAAAAATGTGATATGTAGAGTATGAATATAATAGGAGGGTTGTTATTGCTGTGCGTTTTGGTCTTGCTCGTTAAAAGGCGTTCGCGTTGTTCCGATCCACGCGTCGGTGCGTTCCTTCGAAAGCTCAAAAGGCATACCTATAAGCTCATCCACGTCTTAGATCCGTCCGACCCACGTACCGAAAGGATAAAACAAAATTGGTCTGGGAAACTAGGAGAAATGGAACACGAAGCGAATCGTCGCGCCTTCGCGTATAATCTTAACAAGGGACAATACATCGCGGTTTGTCTACACGACCGAAAAGGAAACCTGAACTCGTTTAACGAAACCTTCTTCGTAGTGATGCACGAGTTAGCGCACGTTGCCACCGAACGTTACGCCCACGACCGTGCGTTTTGGGACACGTTTCGTTGGTTAATACGGTCCGCCGCAAGTGCCGGATTGTATAACAACATCGACTACACCAAACGACCCGCCACCTTTTGTGAGTACCGTCTAGATGAAAATCCGACATTTTAATGTTGGGCTATTTTAAAATGAAATCTTGGATTAACGATATTTCACAGTTGTCTCCGAAGTTAGGGTTGTGGCCTTTCGAACGCACCACCAACGCATTCGCGCGCACGGCCATTTATTACGGGATTATATTGTCTTCGTTGAAGAAATCCGTGCATTATCTCATTTGGGGGGTGTGTATCGCCCTTCTAGGGAGCGTGGTTATGACGCGGCCGAAGAGCGTGCCACCACCACTCGTTGCGAACAACGCGCGCCCCGTTGCATTCGAATGTCCCGATATTAGTTTTAATAATCCGATGGGAAATCCGATCATCGGAGTGCATGACATTACGAAAAACTGCAAGGTGGATCATGACAACCCGGTGATAGCGTCTCGGGTACATAAAGCGTTTCACGACAATCTTCCATTGAGCCATTGGGACATTTACGGAAAAAACAACTCTCAACGTCAGTTTTATAGCGTGCCGACGAACGACCAAACAGGCTTCGCAAAATGGCTCTATAACCCCGATCAAGTAATGCGATGTGAAAAGACAATCAAAGCATGTTAATTAATTTATTATCAGTATTGTAATGTTTTCTCGAACGTTTTATGATCAAGAGGAAGTACGAGCGCATACGATTAACAGCACCAAGCCTCTTCGCTATCACATGCCGGAGGTGAGTAGTCTGTATCAGTCGCGACAGGGGCTTCGCGACATCGATATAGAGACCAACGTCCGTTCGCAGCCCACGCGCCTGAACGAGGTGGACGTCCCTAGCGCGGAACTGTTCGGCACGGCCCCTCTGAAGGCGCGCAACGACGGTCCCGTGGACGTCGAGTCTATGTTGTTCCACGGACAGACACGGGTGGAATGCGCCTCTCGCGAACAACCCTTGTTCGATCGCCTCAAACTACCCGTTCCGATGCAAACGCACTTTCACGATACTATTGGGAATGTAAGTACACGAACCAATTATAGGAATTTAAATCTATAAGTAATGTTAAATAAAAAATGACCTCGCGCGATCAACAATCCCGTAATGTGGAAAGTTACATATTAGAAAGTTTCATGAACGTTCAGGCACCGTGCGCGTACAATTGTCGGTCTATCAACGCAAAGACGAATGTCGATACGGAAACCGCTCTGATTCGAGGGAAGGTATCTGAACCGGTGGATAACACTCCGGCCGTTACGGAATTCGTACCGCATCCGGTCGCGCATTCCTACGAACCCGAGTTCGGAGAGCAGACGCGGATGTCCAAATCGTGTTACTTTGAACGGACCTTAAATCGATTCGATCCCGTTGATTTTGAAAACAACACCTACAACAACCAAACCCTTTTCGGAGCATCTTCTCGCTGGGTTGCTAAATACGCTTAAATAATTTGTTGTTAACATAAAAAAATGGAATTTGTAGCATTAGGTTTGCTCGGTATTTTTGGGTACCTCAACAAACCCGTCAAAGTCGTCAACCCCGTCGTCCCGTCACCAATCCGGCCTGCCGAATTGGAAGCCGACTTTAAAGCCGACGTCAAACGTCATTTACAAAACGAACAGGTGGTTCTTCCCTACTTTCGTAGCGAAAAAGCTCAAAACACGAACGACTCGCTGAAGGATCGACGTCTTCAAACATTCTCCGGATCAGACAACATCGACTACGTGAATAAAAAAGAAGTGATTGCACCCGCGCCGGTGCGGGGCATGACCAATATGTACGGTTGTGTGTTCGAACCGGATATGGAGGTGTACAAGAACTCCCTCACCGGTAAGAACCATAACGTGACCCCTACGGACCAACAACAGGTAGGTCCGGGTTTGGGGATTGACCCGACGACGTCATCGGACGGAGGGTTTCATCAGTTTTTCCGAATCACACCCGATAACGTCAACGGATATCGTAAAAATACCTTCGCGGGTGATGTCGTGCACGGAAGCAGCGCGGTGTCGAACCGACCCATGGACTCTTTTGAAAACACACGCCAACTCGTCAATCTAACCGACAACGAAATGGAAAAGCTCGGGGCACGCCCCCTCGACGTCAAAACTCCGGCGGGGGTCTCCGCGCCTCGACAAAACGCACCTTACTATTTGAAAGTAACGAACGGTGAAATAAACACATGCACCTCCGGCGGGGCCGCGTTTTCCAACACCGGAACCTATAGCAACGAACGGTACACGCGCGACACCGATCGTACCATGACTACCCCGCTCGGTGGCGCGTTTATGGGAGCGAATGCCGGGTATCAAAACGCGCGGTATTTACATCACGACACCGATCGTGAAACGGTCAATACGCACCGCACCAACCTGGCCGGTAACCAGTTCGGGACGTACACGGTCTCCGATGTAGACAGCGCTACCCAACGCGAACAATCCAACAACCAGCGCGGTGTGAACGGCGCCGGGGCCGGCGTGCAAGGGCACACCATCCATCCCATGAACGACGCGAGACCCACGCACCGACAAAGCACTCATCAGGCATACGCCGGTTCCGCGTTCAACGGCGCCGGGCACACCGTCCCGGACGATCAGCTCAACCGGTCCACGCTTCGTGGCGTTTATAACACACAGGAGAACGCCGGGCGAGGGGCGTACATCTCCGGTGCGATGAGAACCGACGCGCGAGTCGACGGATACCAAAAGGCGATCGTGTCCGGCTACGCGCCGAACGTTCAGAAAACAAGTAATTTGATGACGCATGATATGAACCTGACGCGATCCGGGTCCGATAATAACCCGAACCGCATATGCTCGAACCCTCAAGGGTTTGTCTCGGGTACACACACCGAGTCGCTAGGTAACATGTACGTGCACGACAAAGTGCCCTCCGAAAACAACCGCGACTTTGGATACCTTCCGAAGAACCCTATGGTGACAAACATTCTACAATAATTTTTTTTTTTTTAGTATTCGAAATATCATAAATCTGCATGCATTCTTTCATTTTCATGAAAGAATCGATGTACTTGTTTTTCATCTATTGATTTTTATTAAAGACAACACAATTAGGACAACTGCAATGTATGAAAAATTACATTTAGTTCCAACGGTTTGCGACCACTCTTTGGCCGGTGGTGTTCGTGGGGTTGGGGTTGGCGGGTCAAGTCGCTCGTATACACGCTCTTTGTAAGGCAAATTCGCGCAATGGGGAGTGCATTCGTGGATCATTTTAATATTAACTGCCGAATAAGTTTTGGCGGAACGGTATAAGCGATCGCCGTGTTCGTTCCTAAGAACCCCCACTGATTCGAACCTCCTTGCGCGGTGTGTGTATGTCTCCCTAACTTGGCAAACGTGCTACACGGAGTGGCCGTGTTACAAACCTTCAAACAAAGCCCTATACGGTTCGTCCATATGTTTGTTATTTTACGATATGGGTAACCGTACCGACAATAACAACACGTGTGTTTGTATTGATTCCACTCGCGCATAAACGGTCGGGTTTGTAACTTGGCACCACCGCCCGGGTTTTCCATAAACCACATCGTAGGTTTAAAATACCGAATAATCTCTAGACACCGTTTGACGATAGAATCGGCCTCCGCAAAGTTTCGAGACCCCACGGTCTTGGCAACCGAATATTGTGTGCACGGCGGACTCGCCCAAATGACGTCGAAGTATCCTATTGGGAACTGTCGTTCGTAGTCCCATGCGCGGATGTCCGATACAACCGTCGGATCGGATTTGGCGTTGATGTCCACGCTTGTCACTTGCGCATCTTTCGGTAACGCCTTTTGTATGGAGTGCGTCCCCGCACATAAATCAAGAAACCGCATTTAATATTCATGACAAGCACAAAGACAGTATAAAAAAATTAATTTTTTGGCTCGTCGGGGTGACGAATTTCACACGTGTGCTCTTCTTTTGACCGCGATCCAGAAAAACAACATCTAAAAAAATACATTATTATTAATATGAGAAATAAACAATAATACAACAATGCAACGATTTGTTATCGTGACTTACTGGTGGGACGGGGCGTGCATGAACTCTTCGTACGACCATCTGCGCAAGAGGGTGCAATCGCCAGTGACGTACGAGACGTTGGTCGAGCGTCTACGGAAACAATGCGCGCGACTGGGTATTCGTTTCGACGCGATCCGGGTTGCGGCACCCGACTACCAAACCGGTATATCCCTCAAGCCCATCGTGATCGAGTATATGTTGTCTAAATGGAATGTACCCGTTTTTTACGTAGATTGTGATATGTTTTTGCATAAATACCCGAGAATGCTCTCTCACACCTCCTTCGATTTTATGGCGTTCAATTGGTATGCCGATTATAGAGCCACGTCCAAATTCCACTGGCACACGCTCTTTTCGAGCGGAGGGGTGTTATTTTTCAACACGACCGTCGTCGCACGTCGGCTCCTTCGATCGTGGAAATGGAGCGTACTTCTAGATATTCAAAAAGCGGATGACAGGGTGTTAGATATGTGTTTTGAAATATTTAAATATCAACTAACGTATTATTGGTTTCCGATCGAATATTGTTACATTCCGATATATATGCGTCTACCGGACTGTCGTGTCGTCATCAGCCACCCGTTCTCATTAACCGAAAACTTTAAAAGTCGTCTACCGATCGGTTATGTACACCACATGAACAAGGTTTTGACTAACGATTATACACATGTTATTGAGTATATCCCTACCGACAAAAAGATATGGCTTGATTTTGTTTACTACCGAAACAAGTATTTAAGAGAAAAGGGGTTGTCTTATAAGGTCGTTTTCACATGATCGACCGCTCGTTTTATCATGGCCTGGATGTCGTCTTGGGGAGTCCATTCGTCCCATGTATCGTGGCAACGGTTCATCTCCGTAACCACAGGGTCGTCGGACTCCGCACGCGTAAACGGTTCTTCTTCTTCCGAGTCCGATTCCGAGTCCGATTCCGAGTCCGAGTCCGATTCCATTTCATGTTCGATATTTGTCAACGTTTCTTCCAAACATTCGTCGTTTGCTGCATCGGTAAAGTGTTGCGCTTGATATTCCAAGGCGTATATGATATCCGTCGAGGTTACCATGTCACGTCCTGCCTCTTTCGAGTACACCACACCCACTTCGATTGCTTTCGTCATAAAGTAAGACAAAATACTGCTGATGCGTTTGAGTAAAGCTTCATCCAGGTCATTCTCATCCGCGACGATACCGAAACCGGTTTTCATATGTAGTGGAAAGCTCATTCTTACTTGATATACTACCACGACTTCCTTTAAGTGGATTTCTTCTCAAACATGAAGGATGTATACATGTAACTGCAGTCCGAGAAATCGCTTCCCATTTTGAAATTCATTTCGGCATTATACTCTTTAAACGGGGTATACGAGACGAGTCGAAGCCCGACCGCTTCACAACGCCGCGTTAGCACGTCTTTTTTAACAACGAATTCGTGACTAATTGATTTTTCACCAAAGTAAAGCGTACCGGCTAAATGCACGTTTAACGGAACCCCGGTTTCTTGGCGGATTTTATCCATGTACGGCACACGAATACACACGGCTTTATTCGAAAAATAGTTGTAGTGTAATGGTGAAACGCGTTCTATTACGCTATCACCATCTACGCATGTACCGATATAAACTCCACCGGGTTTCAACATGCATGCTACATATTCTAGATGCTCGTTCAAAGTGTCGTCCGACTCAAACAGATAATGGACAGCAAACTGACATGAAACGATGTCGAAACAGTTTTCACCCCCTTTAAACATTTTTGTAGAAAATTCGTAATTACAATTTAAATTACTTGAATTTAATCGGTGTGTCGCCTCTTCGATGTACGCCGGGTTCGGGTCGTACGCGTATACGTATTCCAAAGCACACTTTTCCCATTTATATAAATCACCTCCTCGACCACAACCGATGTCCAATAGCGTTTTACCGTCGGTCATATCGACGCCTTTCGATATGAGACGTGACTTTACCTTGTTATGAAAACAACGCATATTTTTCGCAAAAAATTTAAATGAAGAGTCCATATTTACTTGTAGTTCTGTTTTTCTTAAAGTTGATATTTCAAATAAAATTAAAGTATTTAAGTAATGTAATGCAACTTGCGCTCGCGATTCTCGTACTTTTGCTCTTATTCAGTAGCGCCGTAGGCGGCGTGGTCTTTTGGAAAAAGGACACTCTCTTCGGAAGCGACGATAAGGACACCATACCGCCACCGCCACCGACCATACCGCTACCGAAAACATTAGGGGAACCATGCTTACTGGGGAATTCCGAATGCGAACAATACCTGACTTGTGACACCGAAAGTTTCACGTGCCGACCGGTACCGGTTCCCGTCGATTGCGAAGGAAATTGGGAGGATTGGAGCGAGTGCGTTTACCCCACAGATGACGAATGCGCGACAATCGGTGAAAAGACCCAACGATATACCCGAACGAACGACGGACCCAAACACGGCGGTGCCGCGTGTCCGGTAGACAAGATACACGCATGTGGCGGTCGCACCGTCCCATCCACATGCAACGCGCCTTGTGTCGGTGAATGGGACCTCGCAACGTGCCCTCTCAATCAGTGCGGGGGTACCACATTGACCGAAACATATAACGTCGTTGCGAACGCCGTTGGAAACGGGGCGGACTGTCCGCACTCGGACAAAGAGACACGACAAAAAAATTGTACGAACCCGTGTACCGGTCCCCCCGTCAATTGCGTAGGAGATTGGGCAGCCGAAACATGTGGGTATCGCGGATGCGGTGCCCCGAGTCTCACCAAAACCAAAGCTTGGATAAAAACCGCGGACGCACGTAACGGCGGGTCGTGTGCCTTAGAAAACGAAACCCAAACGTACGTATGTCCAGCAACAAACGCCTGCCACCGCGGCGAGGACGCGCGTCCCACAAACGCGCGAGCGAAATATTTGTTTAAAAACAAAAACAAAAAGGTGCGCATTTTCAGAGTCAACAGCAACGGCACCACAAAAGAATGCTTGAGTATCGGTGGTTCCGACGGTGTCTTCGCCGAAGGCGACGACGTCGGGTTTAACAATTGTGACCGTGCGAACGAGGACCGCTTGAACACATGGAGAGTAAAGGACAACAACTACCTCGAAACGTGGCACACTACCGACAAATTCAAACTAAATGGACGAGACCAACCGTTGTGTTTGGATTACAACAACGATAAATTCAAACTTGAGAGATGCGACAAATTAACCGGAAACGATAAAAAGAATCGTACGCAAACAATACTAGATCACGATAAAATGACTTGGCCCCGTCAAGCGGGTCGTGTACACGACGCCGCTTCGTACAGAAAGTGGCTAAATATCGCTCCTGCGTACATACAAACGGGTCACTCTGAAAAGTGTATCCGCAATGCAGGTGGTGATAGTAGGCGTGTAGGCGATTGTACTCCAAACGAAGAGCTTTACATCACCGATCAGACATTACCGACCGAATTTACAAACCCTTGACCGGGTACGAGACAGGTAATTTGATTAAAATTACTCACAGGCCGACAAGGTCCTTCGACCACATCTCACTCGGGGTCTTGTTGGTGAGCTCGTGAATCATACGACGGAGTTGTGTGACACGGGTCTCGAGCACACTCAAGCTCTCGGACGTGAACGCCGAGATCTTTATCCCGAGGAGGGTCTCGTCCAGGCGCTTGGTAAACCCGTGGGAGCGGAGTTGCGCAGTGATCTCGTGTCGGGTCTTGCGGAACACCATCACTTTGTCGTCCATCACCATCTGGATAAATCGATACTTTTCCGACAGCTCGCCGAGCGACGCAGTCCATGTTGTCAGCAGGTGCTCCTTTCGGGCGGTGTAATACCGGAGTCGTAATTTTACAAACTCGGCGACAATCGCTTCGGGTGACTCGTACAGCTTGATTTTTCCGCTCGCGTCGAACAGATGCATGTTGCTCGTGTTGATCGTGCTCGTGAGCTTGAATTTCTTTTCCAAGTCACCTTCACGGACCGACTCTGCGAGCCTTATCACAAATCGTACGTCGGTTTCCGTGCTATGGTTCTCGTACCCCTTGATCTCGTTGTTTATCAATAGGCCGTCGACAAACTCTTTGTAATCGTTCGTCCACGTGCCGATGGGTAGTTCGGTGATCTCGACGATATCTTTGGTGACGGTGTATGTTCCACGCGTGGTATACTTTCCCAAAGACTCTTCGGTGATTGTACCTTTGAACCCGCGATACCAGGGGGACATAGGAACTTGCTCTTGACCGTTCATATACCTCGTCACGTTCGCTTGGATATCGACCGGGTTATAACAGGGCACGTGCGTGCTGTATCCGGTACCGATCCCCATCGCGCCGTTGACAAGCACCATAGGGAGCGTCGGTACGAAATACGCGGGCTCGATCGGCGTCCCGTCATCCTCGAGGTACGTCAACAACGGATCGTCGTCCTTGTGGAACAGATTGTCGGCCTCGGCGCTGAGTTGCGTGAAGATATACCTAGGAGAGGCGGCATCCTTACCTCCCATTAGTCGCGTACCAAACTGACCTCTGGGTAACAATAGGTGGATGTTGTTGCTGCCGACGTAGTCTTGCGCCATGTTGACGATCGTACCCATCAGACTTTGCTCGCCGTGGTGATACGCCGTTTCGGTCGACACGAAACCACTTAACTGCGACACCTTGATTTCGGAGTTACTGGCCCTTTTACGACACGCGTACAGGACCTTCCGTTGACTCGGTTTGAGACCGTCCACCATGCTCGGGATCGACCGCACGTTGTCGGACACTGAGAACCAAATGAGATCTTTGTGGATAAAGTCCGTAACAGAGACCGTGTTCTCCTTGGTGTCCAATACCGTGCTCGCGGACCCAATCCACCGCTTGCGCTCGTGGGTCATCGTCTTTTTGAACGCCAGGTCGATGTCCGCGCTCTGGTCCTTGTCGTAGGAGTAGTTTATTTTGTTAGTCTCGAGGTCTCGGAAGTAGTCCCGTGCCTCGACCGCGCTACTCGTGCCCAACCCCTTGTAGTACTTTGCTTTCCAGGTCCCGCTGTCGCGCGTGGTCGTTTTCCAGTGGTCGTAGTCCTGTTTCGTGTAGAACGCGCGGGATTGATTTCCTTTGACACATTTGAGTATCGGCGTACGCATCGACGTCAGAAAATTCGGAACGTTCTCGATAAGCGACGGCCAGAAGGCGTGGATGAAATTTATAAACAAACCCTTGATATGCGACCCGTCCACGTCCGCGTCCGTCAGAATCATCACATGCCCGTAACGCAGCTCCTTGGCACTCGTGTACTCCTTGTTGTTTTGAAGTCCCATTATTTGTTTGATGTTGACGATTTCTTCGTTGTTCATCAGCTGCTTGGCCGACGCGTCACGTACGTTTAAAAGCTTACCCTTCAACGGAAACACACCGTAATAGTCGCGACCGAGCACGCTCAAACCGCTGATGGCGAACGTCTTGGCGGAGTCCCCCTCCGTCAGAATAAGCGTACACTTGCCCGACTGCACCGTCCCCGCCTTGTTCGCGTCCTCCAACTTCGGAATCCCTTTAATGACAGACTGTTTTCGCCCGTCCGTCTTGTTGAGCTCACGTTGTTCTTTGTGCTTCACCAAAGCGATAATGTCTTGAATGAACGGAAGCTTGAGCACCTTCTTGACAAAGTCTTCCGAAATTCGGTAGCTGGTCCCAAAATCCTTCCAACGGCTCGTGCACTCCGTCTTCGTCTGACTGCTGAAAGACGGGTTGGTCAAGGTACTTCTCACAAATAGAAACATGTGGTCCTTGATGTGCTGCGGCTTGAGCTTCAGGTCCTTGTGCTTTGACAGAATGTGATCCGTAATACGCTTAACCAGTTGCGAACTGACGTACTCCACATGCGCTCCACCGATGCTTGTATGGATACCGTTCACAAACGACACTTGCTGAAACCCACCGTCACTCTGCGCGAGCGCAATCTCCCATCGTCCGTCCTCTGATGTCTCGAACACGCGCGTCGCCTCCTTTTTGGTTCCGATGTAACAATCGACATACTTTTCGAACGTCTTGATCCCGAGGTTCTTTCCGTTATAAAACACTTTGACGTTAGGTGGAGAACACGCGGCCGCGTCGTACGTGCGACGCTCAAACAACGATACGATGTCCTCGTCCTCGAACGACGTCATTCCGAATCGCGCAAAATCAGGAAAAAACGTAATCTTGGTAAACCCCTTCTTCGCCGCTTTGGTGATCTTCGGCTTGGTCTTGGTCGACATGTTGTCGGTCCACTCTTGGACGTACCGTTGGTTGTTGTGAATCGTCTCGACGATAAAGCGTTTGGAAAATATATTCGTCAGCTTCGCGCCGTACCCGTTACGCCCTCCTGTGGTGCGCTCCTGTGTATCGTCATAGTTGGACGACGTCAACAGTTCGCCGAAAATAAGCTCCGGAATCCACACATTGTATTCCGGGTGTTGCTCGATCGGTATACCTTTTCCCGTATTCGAAATACACACCGACCCACCCGGTACATCCACATCCACCGTGATTTTGTCAACGTCCGTATCGACCTGCGTCTGATCAAGCGCGTTCACCAGAATTTCGTCGAAGATTTTAAATAAACCACCGACGAAACTGGTCTGTTTCATTTTCATATTGTCTTCCGAAACGACCCATTGTTTCGAAACGTCCGGGTTCAAAGAACCGACGTAAGTGTCCGGGCGAGCCAGGACATGTTGGAGCGGGGTGTATTTCTTGTATTGAGACATGTTTACTTTATCATACACATGTTCTTTAAGTTGTTTTAAATTTTAAAAACATTTTAGTGTAAATAGCCTATACAACACGAACAGAAGGACGAGGCCGTTGATTGCCGTCGCAATCTTCACAGAGTTACAACCCCATATATCCTTAAACGACTTTACACCCTCAGTTACACTGTTAGTGTTCAATTTGGCTTTATCTTCACACGTGTAATAACCTATTACACTTACCACCATACATAGAATAGTGGAGAATCCCATAAGTTTTCCTGGGGTCATTTTCAGTTGAGTATCGTTAAAGTTCATTTTACATTAACAAAATCATATTTATTTACTCACTATCTTAAATATCATCGTCACAAATCCATCAAACGTGTCAATGGGTGCTGCGCGCGCGCCTTTACGATAAAACTTGAAGCTTAATCGATTCAACGAGTTTAGAGGTGGGTCAAAATAACACACCTTGTCGTGATAATCGAATTTGATCACCTTGTTAAAATCGTCATGGAGTGTGTGAATGACGGCGAACGAGCGATTCGCCTCCGGTACGTTGGAGAAGGTGGTGTTGTTGAGTTCCTCCACGTCCAGTATGACGTACGGTTCGTCGTCGGTGTCTGTAAAGGTCCCATGAAATTTTATCATGTGTAACTCTACCGATACGATGTCTCTAAACACCTCCCCCGGATACGTCCCCTCACCGGTGAACGGAATATAAAATTCGAGGTTGCTTTTACGTTCGGCGTATCTCGAGTCCACGTGCAAAATTTTCGTTTTGTTGGAATGCATTTAGTACCTAGAGTCCACAAATATTTCTTTCAAACAACGCGTTGTTGTACCCATTGGACTTGTGCGTTGCACATAATTAGCCTAAAGGACTTGCCAGCCGTTTTATCGCAGTCACCCAAAACTCGTCGGGTTTTTAATTTTTTCATTTAATGTTTTGAGAATGAACTCATATTCCATGATAAGTTGTTTTAACAACAAGTACGCCTTCATATCTTTCTCGGTAGACAAAAAGGTGTGAGGGTTTGACGAATCGAATCGTGGTAAATAGTATGTTTTAAGGATTTCTAATTCTCGCCATCTCTTTTTCATTTCGTTGAGTTGTGTAGAAGTTATTAACAGTTTTCGCACATTTTTTAAGACCGTATTCATTTTTTTACGGACCGCGACCTGTTCTATCACCAACAAGGCTTTCGCGTCGGGCTTTTGTTTGATATCAAGCGTTTCGAAAGGGTCGGGAAAATGGGTTAGCAAATTGTCCAAGGACTTGTAAAAGATGGTTAAACCTTCAGTTGGCGAGCTCATTATTTTGAGATAACTGTAAAAACCCTTAATAAAGAAACGTGTTTGTTTTCTAAAATCATAATGTACGGTACATTGAAAATATGAGTCTGTATAAACTGATATACAACGAACTTTATAAACAAAGCCGCGGCGTCCGATGCACTCCGGTGGATCCTGTTTTCGAGTGCACCATATGTTTCAATAGAGGAATCGTTACACACAAACCAGAACGCTACGTCAAACAATTACCATGCGGACACACGTTTCACGTAAAGTGTATAAATACATGGTTACACGGTCACGTTAGCTGTCCTCTGTGTAGACACTGTGTTTACACGCGATGCGCGCTTCCTGTCGAGCGCGCGTTCGTCGCATATTTGGTCGAACCGACGCATGTCAATCTGGACTCTTTTTAGTTTTTGTTAAAATAGGTTTCTAGCTTTGTGACGATCTTTTTCATGGCGTACCGCGTTGTGTTAACGCGCTCCAAAAGCGACTTTTGGGTGGCGTATTCCGCCGGCATTTCCACTTGGGTGGCGTACATAAACACGAGACCGGAGGCGATCGTATTAGGAACGCGAGACTCGAGCAACGCGTCAGGAATCTTATCCAAACTCTTTTGGATGAGCACTCGCGCCTTTATAGAGTAACCTACCAGGATGCTAAGGCGTCGGATGTTCTCAATTACCGCGCGCTTGGTTTCGTTGTTATTGCTATTGTTTTCTCGATCGTTACGGTTACGAAACGCCTTCAGGTTCTTCTCAATGAATTGGATGTACTGATTCAACATCTTTTCCGTCACCGGTACCTTGGACACGGAGCGCACGTGATTGACCGCCTTGACGAGCTGATGAATACTGAGACGGGCTTTCTCTTCGTACAAAATCACGAGATAAAGGATCGCGGCGATCAACCCCTTCATATTCTTTCCCCGCATACCGACGAACCCGGCATCTTTACGCTCGTTCTTAAGCTCTTTATATACACTCACCACATGTTCCACAAAACGCGGTTCTCCGTACACGATGGTCGTCACATGGGTCACCATCATCTTCACCCCTGCGTAGGGGTCGCGCTCCATAATTGAACGTTGGATGTTCGTCTCGAAGGGAATATAGGTATCCAGCTCTTCTCCAAAAATGAGCTCGGATCGATGCCATTCTCCGCGTCGGGCCTTGTTTCCGTTATTATTGTCGTTGTTATCACTGTCGTTCTTCTTCAATTGGTTAAGGGTCTTGAAAATATTTTGAACCGTGTTGTTGGTTATCATAATAAAATATATTTAAGATTATTATTTTTTTAGTGTAAAAATAACTTTAAGAATTTATTATCGCTAAATTAGTAAATAGCCACGATGGTTATTGGTGCCTCTAAAAATTCCAAAATGGTTATTAGAAAAAAAGTGCTTATAGTCGCCTATGTCGGCAAAAATATGGAAAGGTTGTTAATGGTTCAAGACGCAAAAACCGGGGAGTGGGGAAGCCCCGGTGGTGGTCAGAAAAAAACCGAAAGAGCTACATTAAACCCACGTGAACTAGAGTTTGTACGCAAACATAAAATAGACCCGAACGCGTATGTAGCCGCCGAGCGCGAACTTGCCGAAGAAACATCCGGCCTGTTTTCGAAATTCAAGTCACAACCGGAAACATTTACCTTCACGACCCTCTATAGACCACCCGAGTTATTGGCTATCGATCGCTCGCGAAACGAGGTCGTTCGTAGTATATATACCGTTTTTCTTTACGAAATTCCTCACTTTCACGTATCCTTAAACAACTTTGTACCCAACAAAGAAATACGCGCGATACGCATCGCTCCCTTTCACGAATTTGATAACGTGTGGTCTTTTTATGCAGACTTTTACAATCATATCCTCACACAATTTCTAATTAAAAAGAAGAATGTTTTTCATGTAAACAAACCACATGAACAACGCTATTCACAAAGTGTCATGCAATCGCGCTATGTACAAACTAGCACTTGAATCGACCAAAATTCCTCTTGTTATCAGCACCGGACCAGCCGGGACAAGTAAAACCATGACACCTTGTGTCGTCGGGATGAATCACCTCGCGGACCGTAACTACGAACGCCTACTCCTCACACGCCCTACCGTGTCCGTCGGAAACGAAGAGCTCGGGTTCCTACCCGGGGATCTTGACGATAAAATGGCTCCATGGGTTACTCACATGACCGATTACGTCAACCAATACGACCTTCGGTTCGTACAGTCGCGTATAGACACGGTTCCTTTGGCGTACATACGTGGTCAAACGTGGAAAGATCGGTTTATTATCGCTGACGAGATGCAAAACTCCACTCCTCTTCAAATGAAAACACTGCTTACCCGGTTGGGTGAAAATACCAAGCTGGTCATAACAGGTGACCTGTCTCAAAGCGATCTCGACCCGGACAATAACGGTCTTGTCGATTTGCTTCAACGTATACACAATTTAGACAAGGACGTTTACGAACATATCATATTCTCCGAGAACGATATCGTTCGTAGCGATTTTGTAAAACACGTGTTAAAAATGTATGAAAATTAAAAAAAAATGTATTCTGTTTAATAATAAATGTTTTCGACAAAGAAAGTAGCGCGTTCACCGAGCCTTCCGGCTTCCAAACGCCCTTTTAC
>ERZ887942.901-NODE-901-length-22412-cov-20.162589_pt1 | contig 22412 bp, 18 predicted proteins | sample MGYA00521099_ERZ887942 | MGnify/ENA primary metagenome ERZ887942 (study PRJEB32303, sample SAMEA104408605) | aquatic metagenome | biome: Brackish water; feature: Pelagic; material: water | place: Baltic Sea | collected 2014-06-07T06:48:00 | depth 16,251 m ...
CGTTGGCCACGCCAATCCAATCAATGGCGCAGATCACGATGGGCTTCCCCGAGCCCAGGATCACGATCCCCCGGCAACGAAGTGACAACTCGGGGGTCTTCTCGACCCTTGTATAAGCCATCGCCGACCCGACGGGAGGAGTGACATCGACATCAAAAGTGGCGACGTGAAGCGTTGGCTCTTCCTCCTTCCCCGCTCCAGCAGCGAAAAAGACAGCAATCACCAAAAGGGAAATAAGTAGAGGAATTTTCAAAATACAAAAAGTGAGGTTTCCAACATGGATACTGGAAAACCCGACCGAATGCACGCTTCCAAGTCAGCAGAGTTCTCAGTAGGCTTTCGCCGTCCCAGTCATGCTCACCGACCCAGTCCACATCAATTTCCACTGCCCGCCTGTCGATCCACTGGGCAAAGACTTCGTCATCGGCAAGCTCCGCTTTCTCCCCGACCACGTGGACCTCTCCTGGCGGATGAAGGGCAATGTTTTCACCGGCGGAAAAAGCGAAATGACAAGCATCGACCTCCCTTACGGCGAGATCGAGCACGTCGAACTGGTCAAAAAATGGTGGAAGATCCGAAAACTCATCTTCCGCGTTTCCGACCCAAAACTCCTAAAAGACATCCCCGTCGCTGACATGGGGAAGCTGGAGATGGAAATCGATGATCGCTCTCGCGATGAAGCGAAGAAGCTCGCCTCGTTGATCGACTTCAAACGCTCCATCTTCCTTCTCGATGCCCAGGAAGAGCGGCTCAAGGCCATGAGAGAGGAGTGAACAGCCCACCCGGCTTCATGTAATCCTTCCCTCCGCCAATTTCCAAAATCATTAGGCGCTCCATTCCCGCGTCTTTATTATCGCAAGGTCAATGTCGGCCGATCAGAGGCCTTTGCCCGTGTCGAAGTATGCCAAACACCTTGAGTTCCCAAAAAAAGGTATTCTCCGACGTCATCAAAAGAAGTAAAGAGGCAGGATGAAATCCGGCCTCTGCCTGCCCCTTCTCTTCGCCCTTTTCACGACCGCATTCCCGGCGGAAACCTGGCCACGCTTCCGCGGTGAAGATGGAAGCGGTGTTTCGGCTGCCAAAATCCCGACTCAATTCAACAAGGAATCCTTACTCTGGTCCGTCAAACTCCCCGGCCCCGGATCCAGCTCTCCCGTGATTTGGGAAGACAAACTTTTCGTCACCAGTGAAGACCGCGACAAAAAAACGGTCAGCTTGGTTTGCATCAACGCAAAAACCGGCAAGCCGGAGTGGACCAGGAAACTCTCCGTAGGCGACTACCATCTTCATCGCTTCAACAATACCGCGGCGGCAAGCCCGGCGGTTTCGGCAGATGCGGTTGTGGTGGCTTGGTTTGACGGGAAAAATGAAGTTGCGAAGCTTTCGGCATTCGATCACTCCGGCCAAGATCTTTGGACTTACGAAGTCGGCCCGCAGAAGAGTCAGCACGGGATCAATCTCCATCCCGTCATCCACCAGGATCGTGTCATCGTCTCCCACCTCCATATGAATGATGGATACATCGGAGCCATTTCGCTCAAAACAGGCAAAGCGATTTGGAAAACCCCCTATGCCGGCGAAGGGAAGAAGACCAGCTATGTCACGCCCTTGGTTCGCAAGACGACCGGAGACACGCATGAGGTCATCGTCGCCAGCCACAGCCTCGGCGTGGTCGGTCTCGATTTTTCCTCCGGAAAAGAACTCTGGTCCCTTCCAGGTACAATGAAACAACGCACCATCGTCTCTCCCATCAATGTTCTCGCCGGTTCAGGAAGCGATGATTGCCTCGTCGCCGTCGGCTGTAAAAGCGGCGTCTATTTCGCAGTCCGTCCACCGGTTACCAGGAATGACAAGCCCCTGATCGTCTGGAAAATGAAGGGCGACACACCCTATGTCCCCACTCCGGTTTCAAATGGTCAAACCGTCTTTGCTCTATCGGATGGAGGAGTTCTTTCGGCCCTCGATGCCTCGACCGGTAGGGAACAATGGAAGGAAAAGCTACAGGCCAACTTTTACGCCTCGCCCATCATCGTAGGAGGGAAATTCTATGCCCTCTCGCGCGAAGGAGAAATGATCGTGGCAGATGTTTCCAAAGGCTATCAGGAACTCTCCCGATCCTCACTTTCACCCGGACCGGAAACCCAATGGGCGGACGCCACTCCGGCAATTGCCCACGGTAGAATGTACGTCCGCCTGGGAGCCCGACTGGATTGCTTTGGGAGCAAGTAGCCTGGCTTCCTGGATGTACGAAATTCTCACGATTTTGAAGAACGACTTCCCTAACAACCTCATCCCGCGCCTCCGTGAACTGATCAAGCGGCACCTTCTTTTCTGAGAAAGACGAGCGTCGTTTCATCCGAATCCTTCTTCGAAAACCGATACCCTGCTGTCTTGAATTTTTGCAGCGCCTTCGGATCTGTGATGTCATTGCGAACAATGAAGTCCGCCATCATCCCGCGTGCCTTTTTGGCAAAGAAGGAAATGATCTTATACGTCCCGTTCTTCTCATCCTTGAAAACCGGAGTGATCAATTCCCCGGCCAATTCCTTTTTCTTCACCGCTGAAAAATATTCGTTGGATGCCAGATTCACCACGTAGTTGGAGCCCGATTTTTTCAAATCCGTATTCAACGACGTCGTTAACGAAGGTCCCCAGAAGTCGTAAAGATTCTTCCCCTTTTTGTTTGGAAACTTCGTTCCCATCTCGAGTCGATACGGCTGCATCAAATCCAACGGTCGCAACACTCCATAAAGGCCGGAAAGGATTCGAATTCTTGCTTGAGCGGTCGAAAAATCCTCCTTGCTCCACTCATCCAGTTCCATCCCCTGGTAGACATCTCCGATAAAAGCCAGGATCGCAGGCCTGGAGTTCACTTTCGTAAACTCCTCTTCCCAACTTGCAAAGCGATCGTGATTCAGCTGGGCCAGTTTGTCGCTGATCGACATCAGTTTCCCGATCTTCCCCACCGAAAGCTTCCTCAATTGTGAAATCAACTCCGCAGAATCTTCAATAAAACGCGGCTGCGTCGCCCGCTTCGTCAGAAGCGGCGATTCATAATCCAACGACTTGGCAGGAGAAAGCAAAACGATCATTTCGGGGGGACTTTGCCTCTGCCTCCCAAAATTGCAACCCACGACAAATCGACAACTTCCGCACCGATGAACCATAATCGATGAATACCTAATTTATTTTGAACCAACTGTCCCACCGTGCTACGCCTACCCTTTCCCTTCTTATGTCTGAATTATTTGGAACCGATGGCATCCGTGGTGTTGCCAATGAATACCCGATCACTCCTGAAGTCGCCCTCCGCATCGGCCGCGCCGTCGCCCGCGTCCTCCGCGCTCAAAACAAAGGCCGACACAAGGTCGTGATCGGCAAGGACACCCGTGTCAGCGGATACATGCTCGAAACCGCCCTCACCTCCGGCCTCGTCAGTGAGGGTGCCCGCGTTCTCCTCACCGGCCCCGTCCCCACCCCAGCCGTCGCGCACCTCACCAAATCGATGGCCTGCGATGCCGGAATCATGCTCACGGCTTCCCACAATCCTTATGCCGACAACGGCATCAAAATTTTTGGACCCGACGGCTACAAACTCAACGATGCCCTGGAAAACGAAGTCGAAAAAATTATCCTTAACGAATCCCATCCCGAACTGAAAGAGGTTCGCTTGGGCAAAGCCTTCCGCATCAATGACGCCACCGGCCGCTATATCGAATTCGCCAAGTCCTCCATCGGTGACAAAAATCTCAAAGGTCTCAAAGTCGTCGTCGATTGCGCCCACGGAGCCGGCTACTTCGTCGGGCCCCTGATCTTTGAAGAACTCGGCGCCGAAGTGATCGAATTGGGAACTTCGCCCGATGGCTACAACATCAACGAAGGTGTTGGATCCCTTCATCCCGAAGAAGCCGCACGACTTGTCAAAGAACATCAAGCCGACCTTGGCATCTGCCTGGACGGCGATGCCGACCGGGTCATCTTCGTCGATGGTAACGGCAATATCGTCAGCGGGGACCGTGTCCTTTGCCTCTGCGCCAAGGCTTTAAAAGCCCAGGGAAAGCTCCGCGGCGACACCCTCGTCACCACCGTCATGAGCAACCTGGGCCTCCGCGACGCCCTCGCTGCTGATGACATTGCTCTCGAACAAACCCAGGTCGGCGACCGACACGTCCTCGAACGTATGCGCGATGGCGGCTTCTCCTTCGGCGGTGAGAACTCCGGACATCTCATCTTTTCAGACTTCGCCACCACCGGCGACGGCATCGTCAGCGCCCTCATGGTCCTTTCGGTCATCAAGGAATCCGGCATTCCCCTCGCCCAACTCGCCGACTGCATGACCGAATACCCCGCCGAACTCGTCGCCCTCGCGGTCAAAGAAAAACCACCCCTTGAATCCGTCCCCGAAATTCGAGCCGCCATGGATGCCGCCGAGTCAGCCCTTGGCAAAAATGGACGCATCCTTGTCCGCTACTCAGGCACCGAAAAAAAGCTCCGCATCCTCGTCGAAGCCAAAGACGGAACCCTGGCAAAACACCACTGCGATGCCATCACCTCCGCCGCAGCAAACACCATCACCTAAAAACGTAGCCGAAAGCTCCAGCTTTCGGCCTCCTCAATCAAGCTCCTCAACCATCATGTCACTCTGGCCCCTCTCCTCAGAGAAGTCCCAACTCCACCTCGCAGGAAAAACCCTCGCCAACTGGGAATCACTCCTGGGTAAAACCTTCGATATCCGACACTCTTGGGACCTCCTCGACCTCAACGCCGAACTCATTTCAACCCTCACCGACTGGCCCGGCCACCCCGCCATCCAGCTGGGCGACGACGCTAAAATCATCGTCGGCGAAGGCACCAAAATCCTCCCCGGAGTCTTCATCGAAGGCCCTATCGTCATTGGCAAAAACTGCAAAATTGGTCCCAACTGCTACCTCCGCGGATCCACCTCCATCGGTGACAACTGCCACGTCGGTCAGGCCGTAGAAGTCAAAAATTCCATCCTCGCTGACGGTGCCTCCGTCGGCCACCTCAGCTACGTCGGAGACAGCTACATCGGACTCAAAGCCAATTTCGGCGCCGGCACCATCACTTCCAACCTCCGCCACGATGGCTCAAACCATCGCTCCGCCGTCAATGGGCAACTCATCGACACCGGACGCCGCAAATTTGGAGCCATCATCGGCGACGGCGTCCACACCGGCATCAACACCTCGATCTACCCCGGACGGAAACTCGGACCAAACACCTCCACCCTTCCAGGTGAAGTCGTCTCAAAAGATCTCCACTAAGCCCTGCTCCATCACCATTCATAACCCACCACTCACCATTCCATGTGCGGCATCGTAGCATACACCGGCTCTCGTCCGGCCCTTCCCGTCCTCCTCTCCGGTCTCAAACGCCTCGAATACCGGGGCTATGATTCTGCCGGCATCGCTGTCGAAACTCCCGACGCCATTGCCATTCGCAAAGCCAAGGGAAAGGTCAGCGAACTCGTCAACCTCCTTGGCGAAAACAACTCCCTCGAATCCTCCACTTGTGGCATTGCCCACACCCGCTGGGCCACCCACGGACCACCCACGACCGAAAATGCCCACCCTCACGCCGGAGGGAAAAACAACATCGCTCTCGTCCACAACGGCATCATCGAGAACCACCGGGCACTCCGCGCAAAACTTACCGCCGCCGGATACACCTTCCTCTCCGAGACCGACACCGAGGTCCTTGCTCACCTTGTTGATTCCCTTTACCAGGGCAACCTCGTCGAAGCAGTCACCACCGCACTCAAAGAGGTCGAAGGCACCTTCGGTATCGCCGCCATGGCTCATGCTGAACCGGGCACCCTCGTCGTCGCCCGCCGTGGCTCACCCATCGTCCTCGGACTCGGCGAAAAGGAAACCATCGTCGCTTCCGATGCCTCCGCCATCATCAAGCACACCCGCCAGGCCATCTACCTCGATGACAACGACATCGCCATCATCAAAGGCAGCGAAGTCGATATCCGTACTCTCGACGCCGGGTCTGTCTCACGCCAAACCTCCGAGATCGACTGGTCCTCCGACGCAGCCGAAAAAGGCGGATACGAACACTACATGCTCAAGGAAATTTTCGAGCAACCTGAAGCCATCTGCAACACCCTCCGCGGCCGTCTTGATTCCAATCGCGGTAACGCCCTCCTTTCCGGCCTCAACCTCTCCCCGCGCGAGCTCGCCGACCTTCACCGCGTGCTCATTGTCGGCTGCGGCACTTCCATGAATGCCGGCCTCGTCGGAGAATACGCCATCGAGGATTTCGCAGGCGTCCTCGCCGAGGTCGAACAAGCTGCCGAGTTCCGCTACCGCAACCCCATCGTTAATCCTAGCGACCTCGTTGTCGCCATCTCCCAATCCGGAGAAACCGCCGACACCCTCGCCGCCGTCCGCGAGGCCATCGACAAAGGCGCCCTCGTCTCCGGCCTCGTCAACACCGTCGGCTCCACCATCGCCCGTGAAACCGGTCGGGGCGTCTACCTCCACGCCGGACCTGAAATTTCCGTCGCCTCCACCAAGGCCTTCACCTCCCAGGTCTCAGTCCTCCTCATGATGGCTCTCAAGTTCGCCCGCTCCCGCCGCATGTCACGCGAATCCGGTTGCCAGATGATCAGGGAAATCGAAGCCATCCCCGGCCTCGTTCAACAAGTTCTCGACCAAAACGATGCCATCGCCAAAGTCGCCGAACGCTACCTCGACCAAACTTCCACCTTCTTCATCGGCCGTGGCTACATGTATCCCGTCGCTCTGGAAGGAGCTCTCAAACTCAAAGAAATTTCGTACATCCACGCCGAGGGCTATCATGCAGCCGAGCTCAAACACGGCCCCATCGCCCTCCTCGAGGAAACGGTCCCCGTAATCGCCCTCTGCAACGACGGCCCGGGCAAAGACAAGACCCTCGGCAATGTCGCCGAATGCCAGGCCCGTGATTCCCGAGTCCTCGGCATCGTCACCGAAGGTGATACCGAAGCCATCGCCACCGTCGATGACCACATCGCGGTCCCCGCTTGCCCGCTCTACACCGCCGTTGTCCCCAGCACTGTCGCCCTTCAGCTCCTCAGCTATCACATCGCAAGGCTCAAAGGCTGCGCCATCGACCAACCCCGCAACCTCGCCAAGTCAGTCACAGTGGAGTAGCAGAGCGAGTTCTCCCTTCCGAAAAGACTCTCGTAACATCGGAACTCTAACCGCAGTTGCCATCTGAAACACCATGACACGCGGGTAGATCCCCTTGGCCTGACCATACCAGATCTTCATCAAACGGTTCACCAGCGTGTTCAACCCCTCCGTCCCCTCTTGCGCTAACGCAAACCGCCGTCGGTAATCTTCTTTCTCTCGAGGCCTGCGAAGAGCCTGTTCTATGATAAAATGAACATTTGCCAAAGGAGTACGAAGTTCATGAGCCACGTTCGTTTCCGGGTGCTCCACATTGGGATGAATCAGAACCCCCACCGCACGAACACGGCTCCCATCCGGCAACTTCAGATCGTAAAAAACCCTCTCTTCAAGCTTTCCAAACTTCTTTTGAAGGTCATTCTCACCGAGCGCCGGAGATCGCACAGATTGATCACTTTTTTGATCCCAAACCTGAATCAAAGTACGGGTTTTCCTAAGAGAATTGGACTCCAACGCTTCCCGTGTAAAATCTCCAACCCACTCATCTCGAGGAGCATGATGTCCAAAAGCAGTACGTCATAGTCATGGTTTTCAGCATACCACAGCCCTTCCGCACCTGGGCCAGTCGCATCGACGGCATACCCTTCCTCACCAAGGCACTCCTCCACACTACCCGTTGCAAGGGGTAATCTTCAACCAACAGAACTCTCATAGGAATGAAGCCGGATTCGGGGGCTGGGAGATTTTCACGCACTCCAACATGAGGATTTGATGAGAAACATGCTCAGAGGTAAGTCCTTTCCCATGACATTTTCACAGAGGCAGTTCTTCCTTCTGTCCGAGGAACTTGGGCTCGGTTTTCAGGACATTCACATCGAGCCACATCTTCACTCTCGCCAATTTTTCACGGCGGGCGTTTGTTTTAGCCGAAGTCCCCCAGACCGCTTTGGCATTCAAGCCAACCACCTCCAGGTTAATCGACTGCGCAAGATAGGCCGCCCTTTCATTATGAAACTTTTGGGAAATCAAGATGACCTTCTCGGCACCAAAGATTTCTTTCGCCCGGACCACTGAATCGAGAGTCCGCAAGCCAGCATAGTCACACACGATTTTTTCGGAAGGCACTCCCGCTTCCACCATCGCATCCTTCATATCCTGAGGCTCGTTGTAGTCGTGGACATGATTATCACCCGACACAATGAAGCACTTCACCTTCCCCGCTTCCCACAGAGCCACCGCCGCCTCGATGCGATGTAAGAAATAGAGATTGTTTCTCCCCTGAAAGGTCTTGTTGCAACCAAAGACCAAGGCCACCGGCGTCTCGGGAACCTCGGATGCCTCATCGAACAACTTCCCTTCACCCGCCTTCGTCGCAGCCCGGTCGGTATGGGATACCAAAGCGAGAGCCATTAGCCCTCCAACAAGACCGAAAATAAACAACCACTTTAGAGCTTTGAAGAACCTCCGTTTTTTCATCCACAAAGTGATACGTTTGGATTCCCTCATTCATTCCAACCGGATTCTGTCTTGGAGCCCACTACTACGGACCAAACTCCACCAAGATCTCTTCCCGGCCGTCGCGCGAGAGCTTATAAATCCGACTCCAATTCTTGGAAGCCGGATCAAAGTCGAAAGACTTCGAAAAATCAAATCGAAGGCGTTAGCAGCCCCGGACGAGGTCATCAGTCCGAGCCAAACTTGCCGTAATTGAACATCCGTGATGAGACAGTTCGCCCGGACCCGCGGGGGTGCATTTCAAATCGACTCCCCCCAACACCCGGGGCACTCTGCTCCCATTATTGGTTCAAGCCCCAGCCGATCAGGGAAAGTCGACCATGGGATGCTGCCACACCCCCCCCCCGGTGAAGTCTTCACTGATTCCAAGGCATCTTCGCAATCAATGCCCCCATTCCGCAGCTATTGGTCAGGCCGGAATACATCAGGCCGCATCCCACAAAGACCGGGAGGATCAACCAGGCCGGATGGAAGTAACCCAGCACCGAGCCGATTGAGACAAGAGCACCTGCCGCGATACGGACCTGACGCTCCAGTGACATCACTGCTTTGCCTTCTTGCACCGGCAGGCCGACCTTCCGCCACTCCTGCATTCCTCCTTCCATCACCATGAGATTCGTAAATCCCTTTCCAGCCAGCGCCTTCCCCGCAATCGCCGCCCGTTGCCCGTTGCCCGGATCCACAAATCAATACGATCGCTTGATCGCGGGGGAGTTGGTCAAGATCGGGGCAATGAGCCACCTTGTCATGGGGAACACAGGTGCATTCGCCCACCGAGCATTCCCGAATCTCGGCCGGAGTGCGCACATCAAGGAACATGGCATCCGGGTCATTCAACCTTTGATGCACTTCTTTCGGTGAAATCGTTTTCATTGGGATATCTGGAATTAGTTGGCAGTGGGATGTTTCTCATGAAGTTCATCCGTTCCTTTTTTGACAAATTTCGTGACGATTTTGGCATGATTTTGGGCCACCTTGGCCGCTTTGGCATTCTTTCCCGTGATCGTCACCTTGAGGCCATTGGGCAATTCCTCAACTTCCACTTTCAATTGGTCGTAAAACTCGGTCATTTCCGCATAGGCGGGATCCCAACGCCTCACCATCGCACCTGAATCAAGGCGCTTCTTCATATAGCGAAAGTGGGTCTTCAATTTCGCCACCAATCCCTTGTCTCCCGACGTCGTCGTTGCCACGTAACCTTTCTTCGTCATCTCGACCTTGCGGGTCAGTTTTTTGTGATTTTCGGCAAGTTCATGGATGATTGCCCTTTGTTTTTCTGGCAGGGGCCCGCCCATGCCACCACGGCCACCACCGTGTCCCTTGGGTTGATCAGCACAAACAACCATGCTAAGAATTAGAACGAACAACGAACAGGGAAGGAAAGAAAATCGCGATTTCATGAGGTTTGATTTCTTTTATTCTAATATTCCGTTTTTTGAATAACAAGGGTAAAATGAGCCATATGGAAAAAGAAAGCAAACTGGGCTCCGAGGCTCTCGATAAACTTGCCGGGGTCTTCAAGGTCTTGGGAGAAAGCGGACGCCTTGCTCTGCTCCAGGAATTAAAACAAGGTGAGCAAACCGTAGGTGATCTTGTCGAAATCACAGGCCAAGGACAGGCCACAGTCTCAAAAAGCCTAAAAATGATGAGGGAAGCAGGCCTTCTGGAAAGGAAGAAAGAAGGAGTCCGGGTCTACTATCGCGTCGAGGATCGTCTCGTCTTCGACCTCTGCGAACTTGTTTGTGGCAAACTGAGCCGTGACCACAAGAGTCTTGGCGAGATCGAATATCTCATTTGAACAGGACACCAATTGGCCGGTAATCTACAGATAAACTATCCTTGCCGTTCGCCTTGGATTCGATTCGTGAAAGTCAGGGAGCCCCGCTCCTTCTATCACATTCGCAAAAAACCAATTCCCCACACCATGTTCCCACTCCCTTTAAGGTTCGTGATCATCACGAGCCTTTTTTCCCTCCTCCCCCTCTTCGCTCAGAGCAACATCGCCATCGGCCGACCGGTCTCTGCTTCCGCCGCCACCTGGTCGGGGCAGGTGCCCGCAAATCTCACCGATGGCAATGAAGCCAACCAGTCCCACCCTCTCGCGAGCTCAGGGACTCTGGGCTTCTATTACGAAATTGACCTCGGGAGCACCCGTAACCTTGGTTCAATCGAGTTGGTCAATCGAAGCGGCTGCTGTCCCGAAAGACTCTCAAATTATCGCGTTGAAATACGAGCCGACAACGGAGGTTCCGCCGGAGCAGTCAACTGGAGCGCCAACATCCGAACCGACGGCTCAAACTCCGGCCAGGGGGGGCGTGACCTTGTCTCTGCCTCACTCGATCCGGGAAACTCGATGTCAGGCCGCTACATCCGCATCGTCAATCGGAGCAACGCCGCCTACAATCCCCAGATCGCCGAGGTTGAAGCCTTTGAAGCGCCCGTTCCTGTCATCAGTTTCTTCTCCGTCGATCAAGGAAACATCACCGCGGCCGGCGACCCCAATCTCCCAAGCAACGCACAACTTTCCTGGTCCGTCACCAACGCGGACACCGTCACGATTGATCAAGGCATTGGAAATGCCCCCCTCACGGGCAACCAATCGGTCGCCCCCGCCAGTACGATAACCTACGTACTTACCGCCACCAACTCCTCGGGTTCCCTCTCTAAATCCGTCACCGTGGGAGTCGACGAAGCCGTCATTCCTCCCGCCCTCACCGAGCTCATGGCCAGTAATGCCTCCACCTTGGACGATCAGTTTGGAAACAGTCCCGATTGGATCGAGGTCTACAACCCCAACTCTTTCGATCTCTCGCTCGAGGGGTATCACCTCACCGACAAGGCTGACAATCTCACCCAATGGACCTTTCCCCCAGGCTCCACCATTCCGGCAAACGGCCACCTTGTTGTTTTTGCCTCAGGCGAAAATCTCACCATTCCCACCGAACCACTTCACACCAACTTTTCATTAAAAAGCGGGGGCGAATACCTCGCTCTCGTTGATCGCGACGGGAGTACGGTGCTCACCGGATTCACCTTCCCTGCCGGAAAACAAGACATCAGCTATGGCCTCGAAGTCGATGGCACCACGGCTGGATTCTTTTCTCCCGCCACTCCGGGTGCAACCAATGGCACGTTCTTTGCCGGCTTTGTTGACGACACCAAATTCGACATCCCCCGGGGGTTCTACGAGACCACGCAATCGGTCGGCATCAGCACCGCCACCCCGGGCGCAACCATTCGCTACACCACCAACGGAAGCGAACCTTCCGAATCCAATGGCACCACCTACACCGGACCTGTGAGTGTCAACACCACCACCGTCCTTCGTGCCATGGCCTACAAAACCGGCCTCGCTCCCACCAACGTCGACACAAACACCTATCTCTTTGTCGATGACGTCATCGCCTCACCTGAACTGGGAGTCTCCGTGACCCAACAGATACAGGACTCTCTCACCGACGCCCCCTCCCTTTCCATCGTCACTTCTCAAACGATCAATGGGACCTCGGAGGTCCCCGCTTCTTTCGAACTGATCAATCCCGACGGCGCTCCCGGTTTCCAGGAAAACTGCGGAGTCAAAAACTTCGGCGGCGCCTTCACCAACTTCGATAAAAAAAGCTTCCGCATGTATTTCCGGAGCCAATATGGAGCTTCAAAATTGAAGCATCCCCTCTTCGATGGCTTCGACCGCGGCATCTCCGCTACCGATACTTTTGACCAACTCAATATCCGGTCCGGTTCCCACGACATGGTCTCACGCGGCTTCTACATGTCGAACCGCTTCACCGACGACACCATGCTCGACATGGGAAATATCAATCCGCACGGGCGCTTCATGCACCTGTATCTCAACGGGAAATACTGGGGCGTCTTCCACCTCCGCGAACGCTGGAGCGCGGACTTGATCACCTCCTACCTTGGTGGTCCCAAGAACGCCCACGAAGCCATCAACGGAAACTGGAACGTCGGCGGATGGGCTGACTCGGTAGCCCCTCCCTACGATGGCGACGGCTCGGCCTGGACTCGTATCAAAGCCCTTGGCCTCACCAGCAATCCTCAAAATTTTGACGAACTCATGCCTTATCTCGACACCCAACATTTCATCGATTACATGATCATGTTTATGTTTGGAGACTCGGAGGCCGAATACCGAACCGCCGGGCCCGCTGACGTGGGAAGCGGCTTCAAATGGTTCCTCAACGATGCCGACGGCTACCTCCGCTCCGCCGGAAACCGCACCGGCTTTGCCAGCAACACCCCCGGTGTGTTTGGCCGCAGCGCTGGCGATGGCCCCGGCTCACTTTTCAGCCTCCTCTTCAAAGCCGGGAATCCCGAATTCCGCTCTCTCCTCGCCGACCGCATTCACAAACATTACTTCAATGATGGCGCCATGACCCCGGGCAAGACAATCCCTCGCCTTCAGGAACGCTGCGACGAACTAAATTCCCCCTTCTACTCAGAGGCCATTCGTTGGAACTACCGCACTCACAGTTCGTGGACCTCTGCCAAAAACAGTGCCATCTCCGGGATCCTCCCCGGCCGCACTGCCAGCGCTCTCAATCAATTCCGCTCCGCCGGCTTCTATCCTGCCACCGTCGCTCCCGCCTTCAACCAGCACGGTGGCGATGTTCCCTCCGGATTCAATCTCACCCTGTCCGACGGCAGTGGCACCATGTATTACACCACCGACGGCAGCGACCCCCGCCTCGAAGGAGGAGCTCTGAACCCCGCCGCCCGGCCTTTCCAGGGGGGACAAAATACCACCACCGCCATCCCGGAGGGAGCCGATTGGAAATACCTCGATGACGGCTCCGATCAGGGAACCTCCTGGCGAGCCACCTCTTTCAACGATGCCACCTGGGTGTCCGGACCCGCCATTCTTGGCTACGGAGAGCCGACCATCACCACCACCGTTTCATCCGGCCCCGTTCCCTCTTCGAAATTCCGCACCACTTATTTCCGAAAGACCATCTCCCTCACCAACACGGCCGAAATCCTCAGCGGCACCATTCGCCTCAAACGCGACGACGGAGGTGTTGTCTATCTCAATGGCACCGAAATTGGCCGCAGCTCCATGCCTGCCGGAGCAATCGACTACCTAACCCTGGCAAACAACGCTTCGGACGACGGTGCCGGTTTTCACACTCTTGGCGTCCCCGCCAATCTTTTCATCGATGGCAACAATGTCATTGCGGTCGAGGTGCACCAAAGTTCGGACGGAAGTTCGGATCTTCAGTTTGATCTCGAACTCAAGATCACCCGCCCCGCCGACGGAGCCAGCGCCCTGACTATGTCTGAAAACACTTTCGTCCGTTCACGCTCGCTGGACGGCATCAATTGGTCCGCCATGAATGAGGCCTTTTTCAACGTCATATCCTCCGAACCCGTCGAACCCGGCGAAGTCTTCCCTTCGGAAATCCACTACAATCCGACCGGCCCCGACGACGCGGAATTCATCGAACTCCACAACCGCTCCGGCCACGCCCTCAACCTGCGCGGATGTGACTTCAGCGACGGCATCGATTTCACTTTCCCTGACAATCGTGACATCCCCCTGGCTCCCGACGCCCGCGTTCTCCTCGTCGACAGCCAGTTTGGAATCGACCAAGCCTACGGGCTCGGCCTCCCCGTCATCGGAGTCTACCGCGACAACCTCAACAACGGCGGCGAAACCCTCACCCTCATGGCCCCGGATGGCATCACGCAACTCTTCAGCGTCACCTACGATGGCGCGGATCCATGGCCCGAAGAAGCCGATGGCGACGGACGCAGTCTCGTCCTCAGCAATCCCAGTGACCTTAACAATCCCGCCAGTTGGCGACCCAGTCTCGCAGTCGGTGGCACTCCCGGCACCGACGACTCCACCACCTTCACCGGCGACCCCAATGCCGATCTCGATGGCGATCAATTCACCGCCTTCGCCGAATACGCCCTCGGCACGGATGACTCCATCGCCGGAGACACCAGCGGCCTGACCACCTTCCTCATCAACGAAGACGGGCATTGGGAATTCACCTTCGCCCAGGCCCTCACCGCAGATGATGTCACCGCCACCGTCCAAATTTCATCGGACCTCGCCGCGTGGGATCCCGTCACAAACTCAGAGGTAGTCCTCACCAAATCAACCATCAACGAAGGCCGTATCCTACGAACAATCACCTCCGCGGATCCCGCAACGGGCGACCAGCTTTTCGTCCGCGTCTGCTTCCAAAGCTCTCCTTAGAACGGCGAATCGTGAATTTTTCACATTCATTGGGTGCAATTTGGACATCTTTGGGTAACAAAGGATAAAGCTCCCATCTTCCCTCTTGGAACAGCCCAATTCCCAAGACCTCAAACGAGGACGATTTGTTACCGCCCTCAACGCTGCGTAAAGCTCTACTCTCTCTATCAGTCACTACAACTCATGCGCTATTCCTTCCTCAAAATTTTTGGCCTCATCGGCCTATTGTTTTATTGTTCCGTCGATCTCGCCTCAGGTAAAATTAGATATGGCCGACAGATTCGCCCCATCCTTTCGGATAAGTGCTTCTTTTGCCACGGAACCGACTCGAAGACTCGCGAAGGAGATCTGCGCCTCGACATTCGCGAGGATGCGCTCAAGGAAAAAGCGTTCATCCCGGGCGAACCCGAAAAAAGCACCCTGATTCAATTGATCAATGCGACCGATGAGGATGAGATGATGCCTCCCCCCAAGAGTCACAAAAAACTCGATGCCAGTGAGAAGCAGCTCCTCTACGATTGGATTCAGGAGGGTGCGAAATATGAGCCTCACTGGGCCTATTCGCCTCCCAAAAGGGAGGATGGAGAAGGGATCGATAGCTTGGTCGCCAAATCCCTTGCGGCGCAGGATCTCTCTCCGGCGGGTCCGGCACCAGCTCACATTCTCGTCCGCCGTCTCCACTTTGACCTCACCGGACTTCCTCCCAAAGAAGAAGAGGTGGCCGCGTTTTTGAAAAGACATGCCGAAGACCCTGACGCGGCCACCCGGGAAACCGTCGACCGTCTTCTCGCATTGCCTCACTACGGCGAGCGGATGGCCTTTCAGTGGCTGGATCTTGTTCGTTATGCTGACACCGTCGGATACCATGGCGACGTTCCCCGTGATGCTTCGCCATTCCGCGACTACGTCATCGAAGCTTTCAATTCCGACCTTCCATACAACCAGTTTATCGTCGAGCAAGTTGCGGGGGATCTTCTTCCCAATGCCACGCTTTCCCAAAAAGTTGCGGCTTCATACTCCCGCCTGAATCAAGTTTCCCAGGAAGGAGGGATTCAGGACGCCGAATATCTTGCCAAGTACCAGGCCGAACGCGTTCGCACGACATCAGCGGCCTTTCTCGGGTCGACGCTAGCGTGCGCCGAGTGCCACGATCACAAATTCGACCCCTTCACCACGCGGGACTTTTATTCTCTCGCTGCCTACTTCAGCGACATTCTTGAAAAGGGTGCCTACACCGGCAACGGGAGCTTTCAGGAAGACATCGAACCATATAAAAAGAAAGGGATCGAATTCGGTCCCTGGGGCCCCATCCTTCGGGTGCCCACGGCGGCTCAGGAAAAAGCGCTCGCCGAGCTCGATTCCCGCATCAAGGAACAAGAGGCGGCTCTCGCCGGGCCCATTCCCAACTTCGAACCGCTCTTCATCCAGTGGTTGGCGTCCGAACGAGCCAAAAACACGGGGCTCGATCCCAAGCCTCGTGATCTTCCCCTTGTCGATGAGACCCTTCCGGTGCAACCGAAAATCGATAAGGCCACCTTGGTCACCAAGGACAAGGCCCCTGTTCAAAGCGGCACTCATTCCCGCCGGCAAAGCTCCAAAGAACTCATCCAGCACATCGCGACTCTTGCTGCGCCCCGGAAAATCCACACCGGGGACACTTTTTATGCCTGGGTCCATCTCGATCCCAAAAACCCACCCAAGGCCCTCATGCTTCAATTCAATTCCAACGAAAAATGGGAGCACCGGGTCTACTGGGGGAGTGATGCGATTGAGTATGGTCGTACCCAAAAAGGAACCACCGCTTATCACCATGGCGGACCTCTTCCTGAAACTGGAAAGTGGGTTCGTCTCGAAATCCCATCCGCCGCAGTGGGGCTGAAGCCAGGGCAATCCGTCGCTCAAACCTCCTACAGCCAGTTCGGTGGCACCGTTCACTGGGACGGTGCCGGAGTCACCACTTCCGATCTCTCGGCCCGCTTTGCCCATCTCCCGCAAAACATCACCGAACTTGTCACTGCTCCCGCCGACAAAATGACTCCAGCCCAAATCAAAACACTACAAGATCACTACCGCTCCATCGATCCGGCGACTCTTGCAATTCGCCAGACAATCGCATCATCGAAAGACGAACGGGCCAAACTTTTAAAATCCTCCCCCACCGTTCTGGCCACTGTTTCAGGCAAGCGCCGTCCCGTGCGCATTCTTCCCCGGGGGGACTGGACGGACAAAACGGGCCCGGTGGTCGAGGCCGCTCCCCCGGCTTTCCTCTCCAAGGGAGAGAAGATCGGAACGACCCGACTCGATCTCGCCCGCTGGATTGCTTCCGAAAAAAATCCTCTCACCGCTCGGGTCATGGTGAACCGGGTTTGGGCCCGGATTTTTGGAACCGGTCTCTCCAGCAACCCGGGTGACTTCGGCTATCAAGGTGAATTCCCCAGTCATCCCGAACTCCTCGACTGGCTCGCGTTGGAGTTCATAAAAAACAATTGGAGCGTCAAGCACCTCGTCCGCACGATTCTACTTTCCAAAACGTATCGTCAAACAAGCACTCCCGGCAGTGAACTCATCATGCGTGATCCTCACAATCGCCTTCTCGCGCGACAGACCCAGCTTCGACTTCCCGCCGAGCTCATCCGTGACAATGCCCTCTCACTTGCCGGTCTTCTCGATCTCTCGGTCGGAGGCCCCAGCGCAAAACCCTATCAACCGAAGGGCTACTACCGCCACCTCAACTTCCCCGGCCGAACCTATCAGGCCTCGGCAGGGAGCCAGCAGTATCGTCGCGGTCTCTACACCCACTGGCAGCGAACCTTCCTTCACCCCATGATGAAGAATTTCGACGCACCCGCCCGTGAGGAATGCACCACGGCCCGTCCGCATTCCAACACCCCGCTTCAAGCTCTCACCCTTCTCAATGACCCCTCCTTCACGGAAGCGGCGCGCGTTCTCGCCACTCGTTTGTTGGAAAATGGTGATCAGGATCTTCTGTCCCGCGCCTTCCACCGATGCCTCAGCCGTGATCCCGATCCGGCCGAAAAAGCCATTCTTGAAAACCTCCATCAAAAAGAGCTCGAGCGCTTCAAGGCCGACCCGGAACTCGCGAAAAAGTTCATTTCCGTCGGCCAGTCCAAGCCTCCCGCCAACCTGGATCCCGCTCGGTTGGCGGCAGCGACTTCCATCACGCGCGCCATTCTCAATCTCCACGAAACCATCACCCGCTACTAAATCGCGCCATGTCACTTCACGTCAATCGCCGCACCTTCCTCAACCATGGTCTCGCCGGACTGGGTACCACTGCTCTCTCCCGGCTCCTCGCTTCCGAGAGTGGTTTGCAACTTCCAGACTATGCCCCCCGGATTAAGCGGGTGATCCATCTTTGCATGGCCGGTGGGCCATCGCATTTGGAGACCTGGGACCACAAGCCGAAACTGGCAGAACTCCATGGCAAGCCCATGCCCGAGTCCTTCACCAAGGGACAACAGTTGGCCCAGTTGCAAGGCTCCGCTCTCCGTTGCATGGGGCCCCAGTGGGAATTCAAAAAGCAGGGCAAATCCGGTCTCGAGATTTCGGAAATCTTTCCTCACATCTCCAAGCACGCCGACGACCTCGCGATCGTCCGCTCCATGCACACCGAGCAGATCAATCACGATCCCGCGCACACTTTCATGAACACCGGGTCCATCATTCCCGGTCGTCCCTCGATGGGATCCTGGATCCTCTATGGTCTCGGAAGCATGAGTCAAAATCTCCCCGGCTATGTCGTGCTCACCTCGGTGGGAGGCGGCCAGAGCCAACCGATTGCGGCCCGACAGTGGAGTAGTGGATTCCTGCCCGGCCACTTGCAGGGGGTGGAATTCCAATCCGCCGGATCTCCGGTGCACTATGTTGAAAATCCCGCCGGCATCACCACCAGTGCCCAGGGAGACCTCATCAGCGCCGTGAACCAACTCAACCAGCTTCAGGCTTCGCGGACCCATCACCCCGACATCTCGACCCGAATTGAGCAATATGAATTGGCCTTTCGGATGCAGAGCGCGGTTCCCGAACTCATGGACACCAAGGGCGAGACCCAGGCGACCCTCGACCTCTACGGTTGCACTCCGGGCGATGGCTCCTTCGCTTCAAACTGCCTTCTTGCCCGTCGATTGGCGGAACGCGGCACCCGCTTCATCCAACTCTACCATCGAGGCTGGGATCACCACGGCGGAGTTAAAAACGGAACCGCCAAAACGGCCAAATTGGTTGATCAGGGCACGGCGGCCTTGCTGACCGACCTTAAGCAACGTGGCCTCCTGGACGACACTCTTGTCATTTGGGGAGGCGAGTTTGGCCGCACCCCCATGGCTCAAGGCAGCGGTCGCGATCACCACATTAAAGCTTTCTCAGTCTTCCTTGCCGGAGGTGGCATCAAGGGAGGAACCGCTTATGGAGAGACCGACGAATTGGGATACGGCGTCGCCCGGGATCCTGTTTCGGTCCACGATCTCCACGCCACTCTTCTTCATCTTTTTGGAATCAATCACGAAGGCCTGACCTACAAATCCCAAGGCCTCGATTTCAAACTCACCGGGGTTGAACCCTGCCGGGTCGTGAAGGAGATCCTGTCTTAGAATTACTTCTCCTTGGAAGGAGGATTCGCACGTCCGGTTTGATGAAGGGAACTCGACTTCCAACGTCCAGTCCCTAGTCTGGGAACCTTACATTTCGGAACGCGCGACCATGGGAAAGACCAAAAGTAACAAACGAAGAATCCTTTTTGGACTGACGGTGCTCCTGTTCACCGGGCTTTCGATTTCCGCGTGGCTAATCTATCCCTACCTTGCGGTGGGTTCGGCCTACAAAGCCAAGATCGCCTGCTCGGCGATTTTTCTTTCGGGACGAGACGAAACGTCCGTGCTGGATAAAGACGTTTTTGCCCACCCAGACACCAAACTCAGCGATCTCGATTTGTTCGATTTGAAAATCGATTACGAGAATCGCTCGGTCACCGCATCCTTCTACGGAATGGTTTCCCGCACTGCGGTGTTTCGTGAAGGCATTGGCGCAACGCTGGCAAACGGCGTCTCGCCGGAGGATCTGCGCGCGGAACAACGGCCGATTGCCGCGCCGGTTCCACTTGACCCTGACATCCTGTGGCCCGAAGGCGAACGGGTCGATCCTGCAGATATTCCCGAGCTCAATTCTGTGGTTGCCTCCGCGTTTGACAAACCGGATCCAAATGGTGAGCCCCTCAGAACCCGCGCCGTGGTCGTCGTCCACGATGGCCGGATTGTCGCCGAACAGTATGCGCCGGAATTCTCGTCGGAAACTCCGCTCTCGGGGTGGTCGATGACCAAAAGCGTCACCAATGCCCTGACCGGAATTCTCGTCCGTGAGGGCAAGATCACGCGCGAAAGTGATGACATCCTCTCCCTGTGGCGTCAGCCGGGTGATTCACGGGCCGCCATCACTCTCGACAATCTCCTTCGCATGAGAAGCGGACTGGAATTCCGGGAAATCTATGACGGCATCAATGACGTCACGGAGATGATCTGTCGCAGCGGTGATGCGTCCGGATATGCTGCCGCCAAACCGCTCATTCATGATCCCATTCATGATCCACCAGCTTGTTACTATCAATACTCCAGCGGCACCACAAATATTCTGTGCCTCGTCATTCGGGAAACGATAGCCGACGATGCGGCCTATCACGCCTTTCCCTATGAGAAACTTTTTCATCCCATCGGCGCGATGTCCGCGATCATCGAGCGGGATGCCAAGGGCACCTTCATTGGCTCCTCCTACATGTATGCCACGGCGCGCGACTGGGCACGAATCGGACTTCTTTACGCCAACGACGGAGTCTGGAACGGAGACCAACGCATCCTGCCGGAAGGCTGGGTCGACTACTCGCGCTCCCCGGGTCCCGCCCCGGCCGAGGATAAAGAAACTGGCGCTCTGCATGGTGCCCATTTTTGGCTCCAGCTCACGGCTTCACATAAGCAGCTACCGGACGGAACTTTCCACATGTCGGGCTACGAGGGGCAATTCGTAACGATCATTCCCGAAAAAAAACTCGTCGTTGTCCGGCTCGGTCTCACGCTTCAACCGGGCGCGTGGAAGCAAGAAGAATTCGTCGCGAACATTCTCACTGCGCTCGGGAAGTAGGTTGCAGTTGAAGGGAATGTCGTTTTTCCGGCCTCCTGTATACTGGCATGTTTTGGGGGCTTATATCCACCTTGGCTGCTTTTCATTCCTTCATCACAAAGAGTCGCCCCTCTCTTCCTGATATCGCTCGAGGGATTCGCTCCTTCTTTCGCCCCATCGCTTTTCGATATCGAGAGGCCACTCCTTTCACAAAATCCTCACCGCCTATCGCTACCCCCATGGTGAACGAGGCCACTCGTTTTTGGAGCGCTTGTCTTGGAGTAACGGCCCCCTTCCGATCGATCACCTTCGTTCGAGCCTCCATCTTGATTCCCCGCCGCTTCCTCGTCCCTTTTCCGAGCGAACCCGACTCCCACTCCACGGAAAGACCCTCGTCGAACAAATAAAGACGATATCGCTCAAGCCCTCTTCCCTCCCAGGAATCCTGGGGAAGATTCAAGGCCTTACAAAGTCCTCGTCGCGCCCGTTTGCTCCCACCCGCAGCGTCTCCATAGCCACTCCATTCGTAGCGCATCGGATCCTCAACAATCCCTGCCCGAACCGGATTCAAATCGATGTAAGCCGCCATCGTAGCCAGAGCTGCCTCTCCGTCCACGCAGACACTCTTAAAACGATCCATCCAGAGGGTTCCACGCCGCCCATTCTGCTTATTAAACCAACGACTAAACCTCTCCTTGAGCTCCTTCACGAAAAGGCTGACATCACAAAAGCGATCCTTGAAGCGCTGCAACACCTTTTCCACCTCATCCTCCATTCCCCTTGCGCGGAAACTCTCCAACTCATTGCGAAGCTGCTTCAAAAAGGCCTTGGAATAGACCGTCGCCAAATGGCTCAAAAGCCTCTCTTCCCCTGCCTCGACTTGCTCCCCGGCCTTCGAGTCAAAGCGGCTCAACCATTTTCCCTTCTCGGGAACCTTCAGGAGAATGTGGAAGTGATTATCCATCACGACATACGTGAAAATTTCGACCCCCGAAAACTGCGCCATCCGCCACATCATCCGCCGAAAGGCCTCCTTCTCGGTCGGCCCGAAAAGAAACTCGCCATTCACCGTCCGGGACATGACATGATAGCAGGCCGGGCCTCGTTCAGGCTTGATCCGCCGCCGACTCGCAAAGCCTTTGGGTCGATGAATCCGCCCCAAATATTTCCCGGTTTTCATCTCCGCCAACTCAAGCGGCGTCCATTCCCTCTTGGCACTGGACGCTTTATTCTTCGGTGATCCTGAACTCATGGGAGCAGCCTACCAAGACAGCCACGAACCGTCGATTATATTTTGTATGCCTGGCATATTTTATTGCCTGGCATATTTTATTGTGGCATATTTTATTCACTCGATGGGCGTCCAAAGAAGCTTGTCATAATCGGGCGTATAGGGTGGAAAGCGCTGT
>ERZ887942.902-NODE-902-length-22355-cov-20.343274_pt1 | contig 22355 bp, 24 predicted proteins | sample MGYA00521099_ERZ887942 | MGnify/ENA primary metagenome ERZ887942 (study PRJEB32303, sample SAMEA104408605) | aquatic metagenome | biome: Brackish water; feature: Pelagic; material: water | place: Baltic Sea | collected 2014-06-07T06:48:00 | depth 16,251 m ...
GGCCGCTTGGACCGAGACGACCGAACCACAAAGGGTGGCAAGAAGATATGTGCGTTTCATCGGGGAGGACGGTCTGAAAGATCGGGCGTGCCGTCCAGCGATGATTCCCCAAAGACCTTAAGAGGAAGGACCTGTCACACAAAAATGACCGCAACGCTGACGTGGTTCGAGAGCTTAATCTTCAGAGGAGCTCGAATCGCTATCGGCAGTTTCCTTAATGTCGGTGAGGGCCTCGATGAAGTCGCCAAGAATCTCGGCGGGAACCATGATGGTGTCGCGGTTTCCGCTGACATCTTCAGTGATTTTGACAACCCTTCCGCGGGCGTTTTCCTTGAGGTCGAGAAAGAAGATCTTGCGATCAGCGAGAATTTTTTCGGTATGTAGGACTTCCTGGTTCATGGCCTTTTCGCGCCGAGGTTTCACATGGTCTGACGTAAAGTCAACGTGAAACTGTTCAGAGGAATTGTGAAAACCCACAGAAAAGGCGGGAGTTTTCAGGCGGGAGGTCCGGTGCCGGTTCATCGTGGTCGAGAAAGTCGGCACAGGTGGCGAAGAATTCCCGACGCGTTGTCACCCTCCGGATCCGGTGTTCGAAGTCCTCGTGATGCCCTTGCACAATGTAAATGAGGTATTTTTTCATCTTCTGAACATGCTTGCCTTCGATGAATCCTGGAATTTCCTTCGCGGTTTCGTCATAGAGTCTCCCGATGTATTCCATCACCATTCTCCCGGTCACGCCCGGGGTTTCCACGCCCGTGAAGGCCGCGCGGAGTTGCTCAAAGAGCCATGGGTTTCGGATCGCTCCGCGACCGATCATGAGTCCGGCGGCACCGGTGGCCTTGAGGTACGCGAGTCCGGTCCGACCGTTGACCACGTTGCCATTGGCAATGACCGGGCAGGGCATTTCAGTGACGGCACGGCGCACCCACTCTTCGTGAACCGGGGTTTGATAGCGCTCCTTCACGGTCCGACCATGGATGGTGAGGAGGTCGATGGCGTGCTTCTTGAAGACGCCAAGAAGGAATTCAAATTCATCTTCCGATTCGAACCCGACGCGGGTTTTGACGGTGAAGGGAATCCCGTCGCAGGCTTCCCTTAATCTGCCAAGAAGGGCGTTCACTTGTTCGGGATTTCGAAGTAAGCCACCGCCGGCATTCTTTCGATAGACAACAGGAGCAGGGCAGCCAAGGTTGAGATCAATTCCGGCGATGGGGTGCCTTTTGAGGTCGCCGACGGTTCGAACCAATTCTTCGGCATCCTGGCCGATCATTTGAGCGATGATCGGGCGGTTGGTTGGATTTTCGGTGACCGATCTCAGAATATAGGGATCGAGACGTGAATGAACATGGACCCGAAAGTACTCGGTGACATAGACATCGGCTCCTCCAAAGGACGTCATGGTTCGGAGAAACGGGAGGTCGGTGACATCCTGCATGGGTGCCAGAAAGAGGGCGGGGCGGTTTTCCGGAAGCACGTTTCGGGATCGGTTAGCTGGTTTTCTTTGCTGGAATTTTTCGTTTGGGAATGAAGCTCATTCCTTTCCGACCGAAGCGATGTTGTTGAATGTCAATGACGAGCATTTTGCGATTCGGGAGGATATGTTTCCACGCTTCCGGCGGCATGTCGGAGATGATGACGAGGGCTTGCTCACGAGGAAGGGATTCGATTTCTTCGATGACATCGTGAGCCTCGGTGTCGTCCGCCCTTTCGGCCCGTGCGAGGAAGGTGAGCGTTTCACTCCAGGCTGCCGATTGGAAAGTGGGCTGTGGTTTCCAGGAGAGAAAGTCGGCCTGCAAGGTGGTGGGGACCCCAATTCCCCGAAGATGACGCAGTGTTCCGCAAACCAGGGAGAGGGCCCGCTCAAAGAGGTCGGTGCGGATCAGGGTGTTGTCCGTCCCGAAGCTATGGAAAATGAGGGTGGCTTGTCTTGGTCTCAGCCCGGGTGGATCGTACTCGCGGACGCGCGGGCTTCTGCCACGGGCAATCGAACGGATGGTGGACGGCCAGTGGATTTGTTTGGCCCGGTCGCCGGGTTGATAGGGACGGAGTCCCCGGGGTTCGCCGGGAGCGTCTCCCGGCTGATGTCCTTCCCCGTTCCAGGCGTCGTCAAATTCTCCGGTGGCAAAGAATTCCTTTGGAACCAGTGGCTTCGGGAAAACGAGAATTTCCCGAGTGACGGTTGTTTTTTTCCGGAAGCGAAAAAGATCCAGCGGAAAAGACGAGGCGAGCGAACACGGGTGTTTGGAAACGGCTCCCCGTCTTGGGATGGATCCCCGAAGCTTGCTCGTCGATGAGGAGCGGGCTGCGGTCCAGGGAGCGTGGGTGTGGATTTTGGCGGTTTTTGAGAGACCAAGCTCAATGTCCATTCCGTAAGAGTCGAAGAGGTTTCGGTGATTGTGCTGGGTGAGTCTCAGGTCAAAGGGGGTGTCCGCAAAGACCCGTTTGGGAGCGGAAAGCTGGAAGCGAATGTGATTGAGATTCCATCGGCCAAAAATGAAGACCATGCCAATCAGGAGAAAGCCCGCTATTCCCAGAGAAACCAAGACGCCATCGATTTTTAAAAGTCCTGCAATCGTCAGGGCAAACGCAGCCCCGAGAATAGCGGCGCCGCGTGGAGTCATCGTCACCGTAACAGCTTGAATTGATCTCCGGAGAGCGTCCAGCACGCATGTGACAAAGAGGGGCTTGTCCGGGAGCTTAAAGCATTCCCCGGTTTTTGAGGTTGTTGAGGCGTCGCACGGTTTCGATCAGGCCATCGACCATGACCTCGGTGTAGGTTCGGCCGAGGGTGGTGTCGATGCCGTGGCCGGGATCGAGTTTACGAAGTGGCTCAAGGACGGGATCGTCGTGACGGAAGAGTTCCACGAAGGCGCTGGGGAGTTTTCCGGTGATGGCGTTGGCGGTGAGGAGGGCGCCTACCCAGCCGTCGTCCGATGAAAGGCAGCCACGGGTGGTGGGGACGGAGCAGTGGAAGGGGCCAATTTCGTCGGCTTCGCCCATGGCGGCGATGATGGCTTCGTTTTCCGGAATGTTGAGACCGGAGTCGCCGCAGTGAGCGGCATCGATGAGGGCCTTGAAGAAGGGCTTGCCGATTTCTTCGTTGAGACCGGTGAGGATGGGACGAAGTTTGGCGAGCGAGGTGAAGGTTTGAAATTCGCCGGGGCGGAGGAATTCGATGTTCCAGTTTTCGATGCAGGAGTTTTCGAGTCCGGCTTCCCGGTAGGCGCGCAAATGGAGTTTGATGTTTTGGGCGACCCGGGCCTGAAATTCTTCATCGTTGGCGGGCGGGGCACCTTCCATCCAGGTTTCAATCGAAGTCGAGTTGACCTGGGTGATGTTGTTGCGAAGGGCCGCGTTGAGGTTGACGAGAAGTTGGGCAAGGGCTTCGTCCTCATCGGCGGGGTTCATGGGGTTGAAGCCGCCGACCATCATGACGAGCTGGGGCTCGAGTCCAAGGTCTTTGACTGCGGCGATGAGAGCGTCTTTTTCTTCAGGGAGGGTTGTCCCAAAGGAGGAAATTTGGATGAGGTCGACTTTGACGGGAGAGAGTTCGAGGATTTCGCGTGCTCCGGCAGCGATGACGAACTCTCCATCGGCGTTGCGTGGAAGTCGTCCGTTTTCGTCGGGGACGAGGGCCTCGAGGAAGCCCAGGTGGGTGCCAAGGATGCCGAGTTTTACGCCGGAGGTGTTTTCGATGGGAGCGATGGTCATGGCTGGGAGATTTTCAGATGTCGGACAGGATGGGAAGGGTGGAATCAGTCTGGTTTGCCGAGAAAGAGGGCTTCCATTTTGGCGAGGAAGCGGTGGTGTTTTTGGGGGGTGCCTTTGCGCCAGGCATCGAAGTGTTCTGCGAGAGTGGCTCCTTTTTTGCGCGGGATGTGGGCGAGGGTGTGCCAATGGTCTGGTTCGGCTTCGAGGAGGGGAAGGATGAGGTTTGCGAAGGCTCCGTTGAGGTTTCGCCTGGTGGCGTGTTCCCTGAGTGTGGTCCGGTGTTCCTGGTAAAAGGCGGGGGCGGTCTCCAGGGTGAGGGGTTCCCGGGCTTTCATGACGGTGTCGGCATAGGAGGCGAGGCTCTTGCGGTAATTTTTGAGTGCTTTGTTGGGGGCGTTTTCCTTCCAATGGATGCTCAGTTGGCGGAGCGCGAAGAGAGAGGCTGTTTCGCAGAGGGCTTCCTCGAGCCATTTGTTCTCGTGATCGACGGGTTTGAAGTTCGCGCGGACATGACCCAGTTCGTGGGCGAACTGGTAGATGAACTGGGCGTAGTAGCGATCCTTGCAGTTGAGCTGAATGGCGACTTCTCCTTTGGGAGTTCGTTGGAAAAGGGTGATGGGGCCATCCTGGTGATGGGAAATGAACAAGGGGGGATCCTTGGCTTTTGGAAAGATTTCCAAGGTGGGCTTGCAGAGGTTTCGGAGCTCCCATTCTTCCATGAGGAAGCCTTTGGGGTTGATGCGCAACTGCTCTGCGGGAAGCACTGAAGTGAGAAGGAGGCAAAGAAGCAGGGAAAGTTTCATTTTTTGCGATTCGGTAAACGCTTTCCTTTGATGCGGGCTTGAATGAGTTCGGGGCAGCTCCCTTCGTTGCGGAGTCGTTCGCAGGCGGCTTCGATCCGAAGGCTCTGACGGACGGGGCGGTAGCCGAGACGGCGCGTGAGGCAGTCGTTGAGGAGATCGAGGTGACTATCCTCGAATTCCACGACTTTTCCGCAATCGACACAAATAAGGTGATTGTGGTTGGGATGGTCGATGAAGTTCGGGTCGTAGGTGGTCTGGCCGTCCCCGAGTTCAATTCCATGAATCAGATTGGCTTCCACCAAGAGGGTCAGGGTGCGGTAAACAGTGGCCCGGGAAGCTTTGGAGCCTGCGGAGCGGAGGCGCTCAAAAAGTTCGTCAGGCGTGAAGTGCTCGTCGGAAGCGAAGATGACTTTGAGGATTTCGTCCCGCTGGGAAGTCTGTCTGAGCCCCTTTTTGCGGATGAAAGCATCCAGTCGTTCACGAATATCTCCGTCCATTGTTCGAATACTTTAGGGATTTTAGGTTGAATGTTGAATCCCGAATATCGAGGATTGCGTTGTGAAGATTTTTTTAGCGGGTCTGGCTCTCCTTTTCGTTTCCTGTGGCGCGCCGGATCGCTTGCGTATCCGGCAGTTTCATCTCCGTGATGCCGAGGCGGCGAGTGGCGATCCTTTTATCCGTGCGGAGATGAACAAGCGTCTTCATGGTGCGGTGACTGCGGAGGAACGGAATCTGCGGCGGGGGAATTATTATCACATCCGGTGGCATGGCTTGAGCGGGGCGAAGGAGGTCAAACTCGTCTTTGAATACCGCCAGGTCAGGACCGGAGCGAGCGTGAAGAAATTGGTGAAAGTGATTCCGGCGTCGCAGTCAGGTGATCGTCAGATTGTCATTGGAGGAGAGGATTATTTGAAAAACGGGCGGGTTCTTGCTTGGAGAGTCAAACTCTATGACGGGAAGGATCTGGTCTCTAAAAAGCAATCGTATCTTTGGGACTAGTGGGGCTTTGGATTTGGAGATATGCTCTGGAGTCGGTCGGTATCCTGAATGCCCGGACTGGAAGGAGAGTCTATGAAGGCGCTTTGGTTAGGATCGGTTCGGGTTTCGGGTGCTTGCATCCCTGGCCCGAGTTGGGTGATCCCACTTTGGATGCGTGTCTTGATGATCTCAGAGGTGATCGTGTCTCGATGATCGTTCAGCGAACCCTTGCGTGTGTGGCTGCGGATGGATTGGCGAGGGAAGAGGGGAGGTCCCTTTTTCAAGGGCTGAAGGTTCCGCCAAGCCATGCCACGCTGCCACTTTTTGATGACGAGGCGGTCGAAGAGGCGGTCGGGCGGGGATTCTCCCATGTGAAGGTGAAGTGTGGGCGGGATCTGCCGACGGAGTTGGCGGAGGTCCGGAGATTCATGGGGCGATGGCCGGAGCTGCGTTGGCGGCTTGATTTCAATGAAAAGGGAGACGCCGGGGAATTGATCCGAATTTTTGAGAATTGGTCGGTTGAGGAGAAGAAGGCGATCGATTTTCTGGAGGACCCGGTCCCTTATCGCGGGGGAGAGTGGCCGGAGGTGCGTGAGGGAACAGGTCTGGCGATGGCGAATGATCGCGACGTGGAAAATGATCGAGGCGACTCCGAGGTCCTGGTGGTCAAGCCGGCGGTGAATCGCATGCCGGATTATTCAGGCCGGGTCGTGGTGACGAGCTATTTGGATCATCCGGTGGGCCAGCGTTTTGCGGCATTTGAAGCGGCGCGGGCGGGGGTGAAAGAGATCTCGGGGCTGCAAACCCACGGTGTTTTTAAAAAGACCACCTTTTCGGAGGAGCTGGGTCCGGTCCGACCTGATTTTCAGGTGCCAAAGGGGCCGGGTTTGGGTTTTGGAGACTTACTGGAAGATCTCCCCTGGATTGCCGTTCCTTTGCGATGAAAGCTGGAATGTCGGTGGGAATGGTGTCATTTTGAGACGAGCAAATGTCCGGGGATGAGGAGCTTTCAAAATGGGCGCGGCAAAATGCCAGCCTTCGAGGGCATCGATTTTTCCGGACGTCGGGAAGCAGTGGCGTTGAAAGGTGGATTGCGCTTTCTGATGACGCTTTGGAATGGTCGGCCCGGTCGGTGATCGAGGCCCTGGAGATTACCTCCGATGATGTGCTGGGGCTGGCATTGCCGGAGGTTCATGTGGGCGGGTATGGGGTTGTTTTGAGAGCAAGACTCTCCGGAGCGGGATTGGAGCGGTTTGGGGGTCGTTGGAATGCGGGCGGGTTTGCGAATTGGGCTGGTGTGAGCGGGGTGACCATCACGTCTCTGGTTCCGACGCAGGTGCATGATCTCGTGGCGGGAGAATTTCAGGCACCCGAATGTCTGGGAATGGTCGTTGTTGGGGGTGGCGCATTGGATCAGGAACTTTGCGAGCGGGCCCGTCATCTGGGGTGGCCGGTGGTGCCGAGTTACGGGATGACCGAGACATCCTCCCAGATCGCCACCGGTGATGGACTCCCGCTATTGCCGGGATGGGAAGCTCGAATCGAGGGTGATCGACTGGCGGTGAGGGGAGGGGGGCTTTTGACTTCGGTGATCCAACGAAAGGGCGAGGGGTTTGTGAGCTGCGATCCGAAAGTGGACGGTTGGTTTTTGACCAATGACCGGGTGGAGCTGACACCGGCGGGACTCAAGATTTTGGGTCGGGCGGATCGAGTGGTGAAAGTGCTCGGAGAGCTGGTTGATTTGGACGGGCTGGAATCTTTTTGGAAAGAAGCGCTTGGATGTGAAGTCGCTCTTGTGACACGGCCGGATGATCGACGCGGAGTGGTTCTTCATCTTTTTAGTGAAGAAGGAGGTGATCGCATTGAATCTCTGAATGCCACTCTCTCCGGACCGAAGCGGCTGGTCTCCTGGCGGGAGGTCGTGGTGCTGCCTCGATCGTCAATCGGAAAGATTGATCGAGTGGTTTTGAGTAAGTTTCATGTCGATTAACGTTGCCATACAGTGGGTTTCGGGGGAATTTAGCTTCGCCTAATGAAAGGTTTTCTTTCTCAAACCGCTGTGGGAGAACGACGGCTCCGGGTGCGGTTTTTTTTGTATCCCCGTCCTGCGATTCATCCCTCGCTCTATCCAAAATGGCAGAAGCCACCTCAGAACCACAAACTGCTCTCAACGTCATCGAATCCTCCGGGGAGAAGATAGATACTCTCCTTACCACCGATCAGCTCGAAAACTTCGGCCTTAAATCCCCGAGTGGCCCCGGGAAGCATTATGTGCTCGATACCAATGTGCTCCTTCATGAGCCGGGGTGCCTGAACCGTTTTCAAGACAATCATCTCTGTATTCCCGCCGACGTGCTCTCGGAGCTGGATCGTTTCAAAACCGAGCAGACGGAAAGAGGGGCCAATGCCCGCCGTGTTCACCGTTCCTTGAACGAGATTTTTGGAGCAGATTCCAAGGTGACGGAAGGAGTTCCGACCGACGGGGGAGGAACGATTCGCCTGGTCATTTATGATCCGAGCCTGTGTGAACGGAGTAGCCGTGAACTGAGGCGGTTTCATCGAATTTTTCCAGACCGCGAGCGGGTCGATCACCGGATTCTTGCGTGCACGCTATTGCTGCAAGAGCATGTTGATCCGCCGGTCGTGCTGGTGACCAAGGATCTTAACATGCAGCTCAAGGCGCGGGCCGTTGGGATTACCTGTGAAGATTATTTGAACGACAAGGTGGAGCCCAAGGATTCCGCCAAAAATGAGATGATGAGGATTTCCCTCGATCAAAGTGAATTACAGCGCTTTGCAAGTTCTGGTGAAATCGAGTTGGGATCGGATCGTATTTCCGATCTGCACACAAACCAATACGTGCTTCTCGAAACGGGTGAAAAGCAGACCATTCCGGCCCGGCTCGATTCGAGCGGAAAGCTTGTTCGTTTGGTTGTTCCCGAGGTGCTGCGCATTCCGGATGGCAATCATCTGAAGCCGCTCAATTTGGGGCAGAAGTGTTTCATCGATGCTCTTTTAAATCCCGAGATTTCTCTGGTGACCTGTTTTGGTCAGGCGGGGACCGGGAAGACCTTGGTCGCGATGGCAGCAGGACTGCATGGGGTTTTTGCCCGCGAGTTCAACGGTCTCACGGTGAGTCGTCCGGTCGTCGCAATGGGTGACCAGATGGGATATTTGCCCGGCTCGCTGGAAGAGAAGATGCGCCCTTGGCTTCAGCCTATTTACGATGCCTTGGAGCTTTTGATGAGCCCGCAGAATTCCCAGGGCCCGAAGCGAAAGAGGAACAAGGGAGAGACTGAAGGCTCCCATCATAAGCCTTACGATGATTTGGTGAATCAAGGAGTGATCGAAGTCGAGGCCCTGGCATATATCCGCGGCCGTTCCATTCCGAATCGCTTCTTTATCCTTGATGAGGCCCAGCAGCTCACGCCGCAGGAAGCCAAGACAGTGGTGACGAGGATGTCAAAGGGCTCGAAGCTTGTCATGGTAGGTGATCCCGCCCAGATCGATCATCCCTATGTCGATAGTCGAAGCAATGGGCTGGTTTTTACCCGGCAACGAATGCGGGGTCAAAGTTTTGCCGCTCATGTCACTCTCAGTCGTGGCGAGCGAAGTGATCTTGCTGAAGCGGGGGCACGTTTGATGTAATATCGAAACCGTGATACACGTTTCAGCGTCATGAAAGGACTCCCCCTCCTGTTTTTACCGACCCTCCTTCTGGTCGGATGCTCCTCGAGCACTCAAAAGGCTCCTCCGCCCTGGGCCGGGGTTGTTTCGCGTGAGGTCAATGCTCTCGGAATTCAAAACTGGATCATTATTTCCGAGTCATCGTTCCCGGTGGTTTCGAATCGCGGTGTCCGGACGGTTGTCGTGGATACCGAGATTCCCGAATTGGTGGATTACGTGGTCAACGAGTTTGAGAAATCCGAGACGGTCATCCCTTCCTTTAGCACGGCACGTGAGTTGCCTTTTGTGAAAAACGATCGCGCGCCGGGAATTGATGAATTTCGTAAGCTGCTCAAGGAAGCTCTTCACGGGCACGAAGTCCGCCAGATGGATCATCGCTCGTTGACCATGCTGGCTCAAAGTGACGCGACCAAATACGCGGTGCTTGTTTTGAAGACAAAGACGACCCTGCCCTATTCCAGTGTGTTCATTGAGCTTGATAGCGGATACTGGGACCGGGAGTCCGAAGACAATTTACGAAAGGACATGAGGTCCGGGCAGGACAAGACACAAAACAATGAAACGATTAACTGAAGAGATCGACCGGGAACGGGAAGAAGCGTGGGTCGGTGATGCGGTGTTGGCACTCTACGTTCGTGAGTGGCTCCTCCGTGAAAAAGGGAAGATTGATGGGGAATCCTTCATTCGTGCGACGTCGAATGATTTTTTGAGATTGGTCGGCAATCCCACTGCGGTTGAAGCTGAGATCGGCCGCGAGTATCAGGAAAAGGGACTGCAAGCAGGCTTTGACTACGTCGAGCAGAAGCTCATCCCTATTTTTGAGCAACGGGAAAAGGTGAGGGCCAGACAGAAGGCCCGGAGATGATGATAGGGCCCGATTCCCATCGTTGTTGAACCGGAGAGTTGGATGAGACGTTTTTCGGGGATGGCTGCTTACTTCGTCAGCTGGTGCATCACTTGAAGGGTCAGCTTGCCGGTGTTTTCCAAGGCCCCCGGGGTGATTTTGTCGAGAGTATCGTCTGCCTTGTGCCAGTATGTGGCGTCCATGAAACTGCCGATGAGGTGCAAGACGGGAAGATTGGCCTTGGACATCAAGGGGATGTGATCATCGATGATGGAATCGGAATGGGCCTTGACCCAATTCTGAATCCCCAGGGTCTTTGCTGCGGCCTGGGTGTGAGCGACGAGATTTTTTTCGGAATCACCACCGATCAAGAGTGGGAGTTTGGGGTCACCGACGATATCCAGAACCATTCCGAGCCGTGGTTTCACCGAGCGGTTGTTCAGCTGGCTGGCATAGTATTTACTACCGTAGAGGCCGTCGCGACCGCGGATATTTTCGAGGAACGCTTCTTCGCCATCAAAGAAAACGAGTTCGATGTTCTTTGCAGGTTCGCCTTGGGTGGAGAGAACGCGGGCAAGTTCGGCAAGAACTCCGGTGGAAGAGCCGCTGTCATTGGCTCCGACAAACTGGAAATCGGGAAAGCGTTTTGTGTCGAGGTGGGATCCGATGAGATAGGGAGGAGAAACCGTCCAGTCGGGTTCGGCATCGGGTGAGTAGCGGGCCAGGAGGTTGGTGAACGCAATAGGGCCGATGGGAGTGATGCCTTTGAACGATTGACGTTTGGTTTTCCAGCCGAGTGCGGTGAGATAATTTTCGAGGTAAGCGAGGCTTTTTTCGTAGGCTTCCGATTCGGGCGGGCGGGGGCCGAAGGCGGTCAGGGCTTCGACGTGCGCGTAGGCTTTTTCACCGGAAAATCCGGAGACAGACTCCAAGGGGATCGTCCCGGTGATTGCGGCGGGAGCGGAGGAATCCGCGTCCTTCTTTTTGCTGCAAGCAATGAAGAGAAGGAGGGCGGCAATGCCCACGATGGTCGTTTTGATCACAGAGCTAGTCTAGAGTGACTCCCAAAAGATTCAAGATTCGCCCGAGGTCGTCATTGCCGTAATACTCGATCTCGATTTTTCCTTTTTTCTCCGTATGGTGCACCACGGTGTGAGTGGCGAAGTGGTCGCGGAGGCGATTCTGAACTTCCGTGATATGGGGATCGACAATGGGTGCGGACTTTTTGTTGGTCTTTTTCTGGCCGGACTTGTTGTAGTCCTGAACGAACTTTTCAGCCGCCCGCACCGTCATGTTTCGTCGGAGAATTTGATCGGCGACGGCGAGTTGCTCGGAGGGTTCCTTAATTCCGAGGATGGCCTTGGCATGGCCGACGGTGAGGTATCCATCGGCAAGATGACGTTGGATGGGTTCTTGCAAGTCCAGCAGGCGCATCGAGTTGGCCACGCTGGCCCGTGACTTGCCGATGCGCTTTGCGATGACTTCTTGTTTGAGGTTGAAATCTTTTGCGAGGCGGACGTAGCCGGTGGCTTCTTCAATGGCGTTGAGATCCTGGCGTTGCAAGTTCTCGATCAAAGCCATCTCGAGGACTTCCTGGTCGCTCGAAGGACGTTCGATGACGGGGACTGTTTTGAGTCCCAGCATTTGGGAAGCACGCCAACGTCGTTCACCGGCGATCAGTTCCATGGTGCCGTTCACTTTCCGGATGATCAGCGGTTGGATGATGCCGAGCTCGGCAATCGATTGCTTGAGTTCGTCGAGCGATCCTTCGGCGAAGTGCTTTCTTGGTTGAAGCGGAGAGGGGACAACCTCTCCGATGGGGACCTTGGTGACGCTTTCTCCAGGCAGAAGTTCCACCTTGGCCTCGGGGATCGAATCCGAGCTCGCTCCTTTGATGAGTGCTCCGAGTCCTTTGCCCAACGCCTTTTTTGCCATAACGGGTAAGGAAGTATCGAAGTGGCTGAAGAAAGGGAAGACTTGATTGATTCCTTAATTATTCCGAAATGACCGAAGCTGTCCGGAGTCTTGACGTGGCGGCGTTCAGGCGTCATGTCAGTGGCGTGAAACCATTCCTGCTCCTGCTGATCTCAACTCTCGCCGCGTCTTCCCAGCAAAGGGAGGGGGCGCTGGTCAAAGTGCCCCCAAGGAACATTGTTCCCATGGAGGTGAAACAGCGCGCCCAAGCGGCTTTGCAGCTTGTCGTGGATAAAACCATCCGCGGTGACTTTAAGGCAGCGCTCGATTCGATGAATCCAAAGTTTGTGGAAGTGACCTCTCGTCCCTACGGAGGTCCCACAAAATATAGGGCCGGGCTTTTGAAGCAGATGCAGGACATGGGAAAGAATGGTGTCACTTTTGAGGCTGCCATTACCCAGGCGGCGGACATCGCATTCGAGGTGGATTATGGATTTGAGAATCAGGTCATCGATGGCGAGGCCGTCACGGACGAGAATGGGAAGCCTGTTCAAATTGCCCTTTATCGGAGCTGGATGGTCTTTGTTCCGACGGTGAAGGATTTTCAATATCTCGATAAGAGCAAGGAACCCAATGTTTTACGAAAGTTCCGTAAGTGGGGCTTCGAGGTGGCGATCTCGCCCAAGAAGAACGAAAACTGGACTTTCATCAACGGTGATAACATCAACGCGCTTCAGCTCAGGAGGTTTTTCCCCTTTCTTCCCAAGGAAGATAAGAAGCTTGAATTTCCCAAAGTTGACGTGAAGCCCCGAAAGTGAACTTTAGTTTTACGAAGATCCATGGGTAAGAAGAAAAGGAAAAGTGAACGAAAGCTCTCAAAGTCCGAGGAGCGCCGGCGTATCGAAAAACTCACGAAACGCGGGAAGAGTAAATCCGTCGAAGTCCGGGGATCCGAAATTCACGGACGGGGAGTTTATTGTATCAAGCCCATCAAGGCGGAACAGTATTTCATCGAGTATGTCGGCAATCGCATCGGTAAGAATGAAGGTGAAAAGCGGGCTTGGGATCAGTTTGAAAAACATGAAAAGACGGGCGCCGCGGCAGTTTACATTTTTAATCTGACTAAAAAATGGGACCTCGATGGAGATGTTGAATGGAACCCCGCCCGTCTGATCAATCACTCTTGTGATCCCAACAGCGAGGCCATACAGGACGGAAAGAGGATTCACCTGCAGGCACTTCGTGATATCGGGGTTGATGAGGAAATCACCTTTGATTATGGCTTCGACATCGAGTGCTACGAGGACCATCCCTGTCGGTGTGGCTCTGGGAAATGCGTCGGCTATATCGTCGGCAGGGACTTTCATGACCAGTTGGCCGAGCGCCTTGCGGCAAAGGAGGAAGAGACCTCCGGGGCCAAGTAGTCTTGGCAAAACTCCGGATTCCGGGCAATCTTCAGGCACACCATGAAAACGATTTTAACAATGATCATGTCCTGTGGACTGGCCCTTGCCGGTTCTCCCGAGAGGGCGAGGCAATATGCGCGGGCTTATGATGCGGCCCACACCCAATGGCTTGAGGATGTCCGGACGGCTCCGGACAATGCAGCGCAGAATGCGGCCTGGTTGCGCCGCCCGGATGATATTGAGGTGGGGCGCCTTGTTTGGGAGGAAATCCGCGGAAACCTTGACGATGTGTGGATGCTTGAGCATGCGGCGTGGCTCCTGACGAATGCCTCGGAGTTTGCGACTGCCAAACCGAAGGCCCGGGTGAATGGGCGGCTTGGTGGCTCTCCTGCAGCGATGATCCGTGATGCCGTCTTCGAGCATCATTTGCGTAGTCCCAAGGTTGGCCCCTATTGCATCGGTTTGACCCATGTCCAGGATCCCCAGGCGATGCGCCTTTTGGAAATGGTCGAGAAACTCAATAAAGATCATGCCGTGAGGGGGGCGGCGGCTTTGGCCCAAGCCGTTCTTCATCGCAGACTCGGAGGTGGAAAGCTCGGCATGAGAATCCGGCAGGAAAAGCTGCGGATGGCAATCAAAGCCCCTGATCTCACGGTGGGAAAGACGACCACTTTGGCGATTTTGGAGGATGAAATCTTCCGCATGACACGGCTCAATATGAGCACGGTCGCTCCGGACTTTCGTGGAATAGAGGTCACTCAGAAGATCTCCTCCCTTAGTGACGAAAAGGGAAAGGTGACGATTCTCTTTTTCTGGCATTCTCTCATCCCTTCCCTCAATGATAGCCTGGCGCTTTTCCGGAAATATCAGGAAGAGTTTGCAGGCAAGGAGATCGCCATTATTGGAGTGAATATGGACAATCCGCTCACTCTTCGAAAGCACATTGCCGACGGGACAGTGACTTGGAAAAATTTTTCCGATTCCACGCAAACAATCTCCAAGCTCTATCGAATCGAATCGTGGCCTTTTGTTTACGTTCTCGATGAAGAACACAAGATTCGATACTCCGGAATGCCGGGGGCATTTGTAAAAATCACTGCCGAGGATTTGGAAAAACAACTGGTGGCGAGGAAGGCCGCAGCTTTAGAAAGGGTCAAAACCGGAGAATAAGCGCAGACCAGCCTCGGTAAGATCGAGGCAGTTGTTCCACCAGTGGAAGACAAATTGGCTGAGTTTAACATCTCGAGAGGTTGCGCAGATCATCACGCTGATCAAAAGGAGATTGGCCAGCACGATGATCATGAGTGAGAGAAAGGTCCCGTGCTCTTTCAGGTCGGGCTGATCTTTTGGAATCATCCACACGGTCCAGATAATGTGAAACGTCCAGGTGAAGCCGAGTAAACCGGTCAGGATCAATCCGCCCGCCGGAATCGGATCCCAAAGGCTGGCAAAACTGTGAATCGAAATAAGGACAGCCGACCAGAAGGGGATGAAATAAGGGGAGAGAGCGATCAGGATATTTGACTTATTTGTCATGACATAGCCTCCTTCGCTGCTGAAATGGATGTCGCTGATTCGTCCTCCGCAGACATAGACAAACATGGCATGGGTCATTTCATGCCCGAGGACATAGAGATAAAGGAGTCGATCGTTGGCGATTCCGGCGATGAACCAGCTGATCATTGATCCTACTCCGGCAAGAAAGCAGAGCAGTTCCGTCGAATACCAGATGGAATGGAGAATGTGCTCTTCGCTGCTTTGTTGGAGCAAGGTGATGATTGTGATGAAGCAGAGGGGGATGATCATCAAGGCCAGTCCCCAATGCAAAAAGCGCTTCGCCCAGGTGAGAGGTAAAAAGTCCCCTTCAAAAACTTCGGCAGAGCCCGCAATGGCAGCCTGTCTGGTCATTCCTGATTGTCTTCCATGGCCCCGGCGATTGACTTCGTCGCGCGCCCGGTAATGGAGATTCAGCAAGCGCGATGCCAGCCCTTCCCGGCGTTCCTTCCGGGAACGGGAGTGCTGGTTCAGCTTTTTGGATATCCGCTTATTTGCCACTGGAATAATCAAGTTACCTAAATCATTTGAGAAAATAAAGCGAATGTCTCGCTTTCCCTGCGTCCTTTGGTCCGGATTTTGCTAGAATCACGCCGTGAGCAAGTCTGCAGACGATGTCCCGGGTCTCGTAAAGATCGATCCCTGGCTGGAACCCTATTCGGCTGCGATCCAACAAAGAACCGACCTCTATCAACAAAGACTGCAGGAATATGGCCCGCTTTTGGAGTTTGCGACTTCGCACCAGGATCTCGGTCTTCTTCGTGATGGCGAGGAATGGGTCTTTCGGGAATGGGCTCCCCGGGCGAAGGGGCTTTTTTTGACCGGTGATTTTTGCGCCTGGTCGCGGGAGGCCTATCCGTTGAGGCGTTCCCGGGAGAGCGGAGTCTGGGAGGTTCGATTGCCGGGTGATGCCCTCAAGGACGGCGACCTCTACAAAGTGCACGTCATTGGGGCGAATGGGGCTCATGATCGCATTCCCTCGCACGCTTTCTTCCTCGTTCAAGATGACGCCAGCAAGGCTTTTAGCGCCCAAGTTGTCGATCAGCCTGACTTTCAATGGAAGCACGACCCTCCCGGCGAGGTCAAAGCTCCGCGCATCTACGAGGCGCACGTCGGGATGGCGACCGAGGAACACCGGGTTGGGACCTATCGGGAGTTCGCCGATGATATTCTCCCCCGTATTGCCCGCCTTGGATACAACGTGGTCCAAATCATGGCGATTGCGGAGCACCCCTACTATGGTTCATTTGGCTACCACGTCGCCAATTATTTCGCTCCCAGCTCCCGTTGTGGCACGCCCGATGATCTTAGGTATCTCATAGATCAAGCCCACGGGCTCGGGCTCGCGGTCCTGATGGACATCGTGCACTCCCACTCGGTGAAGAATTTTGCGGAGGGTCTGGCTGCTTTTGATGGTGAGGAAGGTCTCTACTTTCATGAGCGGGAACAGCCACAATGGGATTCCCGGCTGTTTGACTATGGTTGTCGTGACGTTTGTCGATTTCTTCTTTCCAATGTGGCCTTTTGGATGACCGAATTTCGATTCGATGGATTCCGCTTTGATGGGGTGACGTCAATGCTCTACCACCACCATGGCAACATTGCCTTTGACCACTACGACAAGTATTTTCTCGAGGGTGTGGAGCGGGATGCCGTCACCTATTTGCAACTCGCAAACCATCTCATTCATGAGATCAATCCGAACGCGCTAAGCATCGCGGAGGATATGAGTGGAATGCCGGGCCTGTGTCTTCCGCTCTCCGAGGGTGGAATGGGCTTCGATTACCGTCTCGCGATGGGAATTCCGGACCACTGGATCAAACTCTTGAAGCACACCCCGGATGAACAGTGGAATCTCGACGAGATCTGCGACACGCTCACCAACCGACGTTATGGTGAAAAGACCATCGCTTACACGGAAAGCCACGATCAGGCTTTGGTCGGCGATAAAACCATGGCTTTCCGGCTCATGGACGATGTCATGTACCATCACATGGGGAAAGAAGATGATCATCCCGTGGTTGATCGCGGGATGGCCTTGCATAAAATTCTCCGGCTGATCACCCTCGCGCTGGGAGGGGAGGGATACCTCACCTTCATGGGGAATGAGTTCGGCCATCCCGAGTGGGTTGATTTTCCACGCGAGGGCAATGATTGGAGTTTCCAATATGCCCGCCGCCAATGGTCGCTCGCCGACGATCCCAAATTAAAGTACGGACAGTTGGAAGCTTTCGATCAGGCCATGATGGAGATCGCGAAGCTGGTTCTCGATACCTCTGGCGCAAAAATGCTGAACCTGGATCAAGAGAACCAGTGTTTTCAGTTCGAGCGGGGAAATCTTATCTTTGCGGTCAATTTGAGCCCCTCGACATCGATTGCCGATTATGAATTTTCTGTTCCGGTTGAAGGAGATTACCGTTTGATCTTGTCCTCGGATGACCTTCGGTTTGGCGGGCATGGTCGAACCGATAACAGCCTTGCGTATCCAACGGACGATGGCCGGCTCAAGATCTATCTTCCCAGCCGGACCGTGTTGGTCTTTCGGGCAGGGTAAGGGAAGCTGTCGGAAGGAGTATGGGAGGCTTTCCTGAGGAAGGAGCCGTCATTGCCTTTTCCGGTGGAACGACGTCCTGACAGGGAATCAAGCATCCGGGTGTCAGTGTTCAGGCACGAAAAAACCCACAGCCCTGGAACAAGGCATGTGGGCTTGAAATCTTTGTTCGCTGTTCGCTTATGGAGCGAGAACCTTCATGGTCGGGATGGTGCCGAGGTGCGGCTCGCCCGTTCCGCTTTGAGCAGTGGCGCGCTTCAAGACAGCCTGGCTGACTGTTCCGCAGCACCCTGGAGCCGGGCAGTAAATGGATCCGCAAACTCCGCAGTCCTGATCAACCTTGACGGTCTCGGTGTAGGCGACTTTGTCCTCAACTTCGTAAGGAGCTCCACCCTTTGGTCCGGGATCGACCATACGCTTAACGATCTTATACTTGGTGATCTCTTTGGTGGTGTGATTCTGGTGTTCACTACCCACGCCGACGATCCTGCCTGTATCACGGCATTTGCTGAGGCCACAGCATGATGGAAGGAGAGTGGCGAGGAGGCCGAGGAAAAGAAGTGGGATCAGTTTTTTCATGAATGTTAGCGGTGTTTTGACTCTGTAGAGGAAATCAAATCCTTCGAGGGGTTGTCGAGTGCGATTTTACGATTATCCCTCTTTCCGGTTCTTTTCTGCCACTACGATGAGGCTGTCACGGAAGATTGGGATGTTACGAATCGGGTTGATGGCGATTTTCGCGAAGTTTCTTGGTTTGTTGGGGTGATTCCGCCAATCGGAAAGAGGAAAATACCCGGTTTCGTTCGATCGGCCCAAATTGGAATAAAAAGACACGGTTTCCTTTCGAATGATACCCAGATCAGTGCTCGCAAAGCACTTGATCACTTCACTCAGGCGGTATTCCTTCCAGTGCCCATGCCCCTCTTCGTCAACTTCCGGTTCGCTCCACCGGTTGGGGATGAGGAGATTTTTGTTGAGGGCAAGGCGATTCGGGGTGGTGAGGATCAGTCGGCCGCCTGGTTTTAAGCACTTTTCGATTCCCGTAAAAAGTCGCTCAAACGAAGCCGGGTTCAGGTGCTCAAACACTTCGGTGAAGAGAATGCTGTCAAAGTGGTTTTCGGGATAGGGCAGCTCGGGATTTTCGTTTAAATCATGAGCAATCAGGTCAATGCCGGCGTCGCTGATGATCGGGATCCGGTCAGGCTTGAGATCGATTGCCGAGACCTCCCACCCTTGTCTCTTAAAGTAAAGCGACAGGTAGCCGGGCCAGCAACCGATATCGAGGAGCCGGGGTTGGTCTCCGGAAGATTCATTGGTCGCTTTCACCGCCTCGGCACTGATGCGGAAGCGTGGTTCGTGGTTACGCAGGTAGTCCTCGTTGGCGACAAGATCCGCTTTGACCCCTTCAAAGATTTTCTCGTTCATAGGCTTCTGAAGAGTCTGGCTCAATCAGTCGTGATTTAAGCGATTGTCAGGACCTGTTTGACGATGCGCGCGGCATTTGGGAGCTGATCCGGCTCGACATACTTGGAGTAAATCGCGGGTGCGTCGATGGTGCAGACGCGCTTGATGGGGGCATCAAGGTAGTCGAAGGCGTATTCCTGAATCAAGGTCGTGATCTGGGCTGAGACGCCGCAGAAGGGCTTTGATTCATCAACGAGGCACGCCTTGTTGGTCTTTTTGACAGACTCAATGATGACATCCTGGTCGAGAGGGCGGATCGAGCGGAGATCGACGACCTCGGCGTTGATGCCGTGCTCGTTCTGGAGAATTTCGGCAGCCTCGAGGCAGCGGAGGACACTGGCTCCGTGGGCGATGAGGGAGATGTCGGTGCCCTCTCGTTTGACGTCGGCTTTTCCAAGTGGAATGGTGAAGTCACCGTCGGCAGGATCGGGAACTTCTCCCATATTTCCATAGAGGGTGGTGTTTTCCATGACGTAGACGGGGTCGTTGTCGCGGATTGCGGTCTTCATCAGGCCCTTGGCATCGGCAGGGGTGGCTGGCGAGCAGACTTTGAGACCGGGGAAGGCCGCGAAGAGGCCTTCGGGTGTATGCGAGTGGGTTGCGCCCACGTTCGTGCCGCCGTTGGCAGGTCCGCGCATGACAATGGGAACATTGATCAATCCGCCCGACATGTAGCGGCAGCAAGCGGCGTTGTTGACGAGCTGGTCGAAGGCCACGGAATGGAAGGACCAGAACATGAGTTCCATGACGGGGCGAACGCCGAGCATGGAGGCGCCGATGCCCATGCCGATGAAGCCGGCTTCAGAGATGGGAGTGTCAACGACACGTTTGTCGCCCCACTTGTCCCAAAGGCCTTTGGTGACCTTGTAGGCTCCATTGTATTGGGCGACTTCCTCGCCCATGAGGACGACGTTTTCATCGCGGGCAAGCTCTTCGTCGAAGGCTTCGTTGAGGGCGTCACGGTATTCGATTTCGCGCATGGTATCAGAATGGGTAAAAATTAATCGTTAAAGAAGTGACGGCCGATTTTTGAGGCCTCGGTGTTATTGTCGGTCTCCCAGTAGACATCTTCAGTAATGCTCTCAATGGTGGGAGCGGGGGAGTCTTCGGCGAATTTCACCGATGCGGCAGCCTGCTGTTTGGACTCGGTGTCGATGTTCTTGGCCGCTTCTTCGGTGAGAATTTTTTCATCGAGCAAGCGCTGTCTCCAGAGGTTGATGGGATCGTGGTCACGCTTGTATTTCTCGATCTCCTCGGGAGAACGATATTTTTTGTGGTTCGCATCGGCGACGGAGTGCCCGTAGTAGCGATAGGTGGTTATCTCGAGAACAGTGGGCTTCGATTCCTTGCGGGCGCGCTCCATCGCGATGTGCATTTTGGCCCGGACTTCGTAAAAGTCTTCTCCGTTCACGACGTCCCAATCCATGTCATAGGCCTCGGCACGTTGGGCGAGGCAGTCTCTGTAAGCACTGGAGCGCTTTTGCGAGGTGCCCATCGAGTATCCGTTGTTTTCAATGACGTAAACGACCGGGATTCCGAAGAGGGCGGCAATATTGAGTGACTCGTGAAAAGCGCCCTGGTTGACCGCCCCGTCTCCGAGGAAGCAAAGAGCGGAGCCCGGGAGGCCCTTGTATTTCAAGCCATATCCAAGGCCAAGGCCGAGGGGGGTTTGTCCGGCGACGATTCCGTGACCGCCCCAGAAGTTCTTGTCCGGTGCGAAGAAGTGCATCGAGCCCCCTTTGCCTTTCGAGCAGCCGGTGGCTTTGCCGAAAAGCTCGGCCATGCACTCGTTCATTGACATGCCAACGGCGAGGGCGTGGGCGTGACAGCGGTAGGCGGTGATCATGTGATCATTGTCACCCATAAGAGAGGCCGCCCCGACAGCGAGAGATTCCTGTCCGATGTAGAGATGGAGGAAGCCGCCCATTTTTCCGGCACTATATTGCTTGAGGCCAGCCTGCTCGAAGCGCCGGATCTGTGTCATCTGGCGGAAATGTTCGATCTTCTTCTCCGGGGAGAGAGTCTTGTTAATCGGCGAGCTCGCGAAATCGAGCGGGGAAATGTTGGGGCTGCTGGCGGTCTCCATGGCGAAAGTATTTCAAAGAGCGACATAGCGGCCATGGCGAAAGGCCGCAAGACTAATACAATTCGGTCCTCTTTTGCTCAAAGGAGACAATAGGGGGACTTTCATAAGCTTCCTCTCCCGATGACTTGCATGGCAATGGGGAACTCTCCCGTCTTTACGCCAACCGCAGCAAGATTCTGAAAGAGGCGGCCACCGGATTCGTATGAATTTAATATCAGAAATACTTCTCTGAAATTGTGTGTTTGTGTGACCGCGCCCTTGTTTCGACAGGGGCGCGGTTTTCGTTGAGGGCGTGACTCTTTTCATTACCGTCAACCGGTGGGATGCTCGAAGGCTGTCCTCCCAGGTAAGGGGCACTACGTCGATAATAACGACGCGGGAAAGATGATTTGCATAAGCAAGGTCAGGAAAAAATTGACGACCAAAATCGCGAGCGAAGAATAAACCATCGCATCGGTGGTTCCCCGTCCCACGCCCACCGCGCCGTTGGTTGCCTTGAGCCCCCGGTCGCAAGAGATGATGACGATCAAAATTCCGAATGATAGTCCCTTTACCATCGCGATGATGACGTCCGAGAGGTCGACGTAGTTTTGCATGTTGGCAATCCAATAGGCGGCCTCGACTTTGAAAACCCCCACCCCCACCACATAGGACGCGATCATTCCCAAGGCGGCCGATTCGGCAATCAGCAGGGGAATGGAAATAATCATGGCAAGCAGTCGGGGTGTGACGAGGTAGTCGATGGGATGGACCGCCATCGAGCGGAGGGCATCGATTTGTTCCGTCACCTTCATCGTTCCGATCTCCGCCGCCATTGCCGATCCGACCCGGCCTGCCAGCATGAGGCCCGTGATCGTAGGTCCCAGTTCACGCAGCATCGCGACCGAGACCAGACCGCCTGCCGCCGTCTCGAGACCGAAGAGTTTGAATTGAAAAAGGGTCTGCGCCGCCAGCACCGCGCCGGTGAAGGCTCCCGTCACGCAAACCACCACTTGTGAGCGAGCCCCGATCTCCGCGATCTGTGCCCACATCTGTTTCCATCGCCTCTGACCCTTGGTGATCGAGGTGAAAATCTCCCCTGTCAAAAGCCCCAGTTGCCCAAGGTAATCGAGGAAGCCTAGGACCAATCGTCCTATCGCCTGGAAAATGCTCACACGGGGAGCCTACCGCTGACTTTCCTCCAATACGATGCGGAACATCACTCAAAGAATGCGGCGATTTCCGGTGGGAGTTCTTCGACGAGATAGCTTTCGACATTCATTGTTGAATATCCCACGACGATACGGCCCTCCCGGTTGGGGCGGGGGCTGACAATGACCGGGTAGTTCGTGCCATCTCCCATGGTATTCCCTGCACC
>ERZ887942.903-NODE-903-length-22336-cov-19.272923_pt1 | contig 22336 bp, 23 predicted proteins | sample MGYA00521099_ERZ887942 | MGnify/ENA primary metagenome ERZ887942 (study PRJEB32303, sample SAMEA104408605) | aquatic metagenome | biome: Brackish water; feature: Pelagic; material: water | place: Baltic Sea | collected 2014-06-07T06:48:00 | depth 16,251 m ...
AGGGTATCCCCGGTAGGAAGAGGCTCTCCATTTCGGAGATGATTGCGGTGCGTTAAGATCACCGGCAAGTGCGATTGTCATTCCCCGGGAACAATCATAACGTGGCGGGGATGACGATATGGTTGACAGGTTGCACCTCGGGATTGGGACGGGCGTTGGTCCCCGCATTTATAAAAGCGGGACACACCTTGATTGGCTGTGGCCGCAATGAAATCGCCCTTGAGCACCTGAAAAAAAAGTTCTCCGGGGGGCACTTTCGCGCTGCCGACGTCTCAAGCGACCACTCTGTTTCGGAGTTTTGCAGCGAAGCCCTGGAGATCGCCGGAGCACCCGATCTTGTCATCAACAACGCCGCCATGATCAACAACCCGGCACCGCTTTGGAAAATTGGCGCGGATGAATTTGACCAGCTCACTGCGGTCAACATCAATGGCGTCGCCAATGTCATCCGGCATGCCCTTCCTTCGATGCTCGCGGAAGAAAAAGGCATCGTGGTCAATCTCTCTTCCGGCTGGGGACGCTCGACCTCGCCTGAAGTCGCTCCCTACTGCGCAAGCAAATGGGCCATCGAAGGACTCACCAAATCGCTTGCCGAAGAACTGCCTTCCGGCATGGCGGCCGTCGCCCTCAATCCGGGAATCATCGCGACCGACATGTTGCGCAAGTGCATGGGGCCCGATGCCGAAAACTTTTCATCGCCCGAAGCCTGGGCCACAACGGCGGCCCCTTTTTTGCTGGGACTCACTCCGGCTGACAACGGGCAGTCTCTCACCGCACCATGAATCTGCGACTTCCGTCCCGGGAAATAAAATTTCCCCGCCGCCCTCTCCTGATGGGCATTGTGAACATCAATGACGACTCGTTTTCAGGAGATGGCACCCTCGATCCGATCGAAGCAATCGATCTCGCCCGCAAACACATTCAAGAAGGAGCTGACATCATCGACATCGGAGCTGAGTCCGCGCGAACAAACCGGGAGGCCATTTCAATCGACGAAGAAGTCCGCCGTTTAAAATCCTTCCTGAACCACTGGCCGAAGCTCCGGGACGAAACGAAAGGGGCCGATGACGGGCAACTCTCCCCCGCCCTCCTCTCCGTCAACACATGGAGACCGGAGGTCGTGGAGCGGATTCTCGGACCCGATGTCGACCTTCTCAACGACATGTCGGCCCTGCCCGATCACCACAATGCCAGCCTCTGCGCGAAGCACGGGATTCCGCTGCTCATCATGCACTCGGTCGGACAGCCCAAGATCTCACACACTCATCAAAAATGGGAGGACCTGATGGGCTCGATGCTTGCATTTTTTGAAGAAAAGATCGCCGCGGCGATGGCGGCCGGGTTGGCCCGCGACCAGATCGTGCTCGATCCCGGCCTCGATTTTGCAAAGCAAAAGGAGGACAACCTGCTCGTCCTTCGCCAACTTGAAAAAGTGGTTGCACTGGGATGCCCGGTTCTCCTTCCCATCTCACGCAAGACCGTCATTGGAGATGTTTTAAACCTCCCCAATCCGTGCGACCGGGATCCCGGAACGCTGGCCCTCCTCACTCATGGCATGATCAAGGGAGCCCATATCTTCCGCGTTCACAATGTCAGGGAATGTTGGGAAACTCTTCGGGTGATCACCCCGTTGATCACTGACACTCTTCACGTCATTGTGAATCTCGCCATCACCGCTGACGGAAAGATTTCCACAACGGGCAAATCTCCGGCTCATTTCACCTCAAAAAGCGACCTGCAACGGCTCATGGAAATCCGAAAACGAGCCGACGCCATTTTGGTTGGGCGGGGAACGCTGGAGGCGGATCAAATGACCCTGACGGTGGACGGCCATGATCCATGGCGATGTGTCATCTCAAAAAGTGGCAATTTTGATCCCGCCCATCCCCTGTTTCATACCAAAGGTGGCCCCAGACATCTCATCGTGGATCCCGATGCGGACGTAAACGAACTCCCCGCGACAATTCATCACTCGGGACTTGCCGGCTTTCTTGATGAAATTCGAGGGAATCCATCGATTAACACGCTCTTGTGTGAAGGGGGAGGATCCCTGATCAGGGAGCTCTTCGAGCTGGACGTGGTCGATGAAATCAAGCTGACCTGGGCTCCACACACCTTGTTCGGAGGGAAAAGCGCCCCCACCTTGACCGGACTTCCCGGAGATTTCCTGCCTGCCTCGCGGCAATACGAACTCTCAAAAATGGAAAAAAACGGGGACTCCGAGGTCTTCTTGACTTATCATCGGCCTTGAGTTTTTCCCTTTTTAAAAGCTCCCGGTCCCGCGGACGCAGCGCCGAATGCGCGATCGTTCCCGGCGCGGCGGCCTGGCACTCATCCCGACCGGTGGTTGTGGCAAAGGCGAAGTTTCTCTTTGAAGAGTTCATGCTTTATCACTGCGACCTTGTGCCGGGAAAACAGGGCCTAGGAAAGCCGGCGATGGAGCCAGGAAAAGGGGAGCACCCCCGAGCACGCCGCCGATGTCAAAATGGCTCGTCCCACCACGTTGGTGAGACAACGATGGAGGCCAAGTGCCAGTTTCACCCGACTTCGGAAGCGCTCATCCAGCGAACAACGAATTCTCTTTTTCGCCTCCTCCCAGGACACCTCCCCGGAATGATAACGAAACAGATGCGGGAGCGCACACTCCGCGGATTCAAAGGCCATCGACATGCCATTTCCGGTAAAAGGAGGGATCATTCGTTCGGCATCACCAAGAGTACAAAGAGCACTCTCAGCCCCCTGTGATCCGAGGTGAAATCCACTGATACCCGTGAGGGATTTGGGATCCATGGTCGCCCGGTCAAGGCGATCCGCCAGAACTTCGAGACCCGAATGCCGAAGGGCATCGACGATTGGATTTTCACCTTTGCGGTTCTTCCTTTTTTTAAAGAGCCCGCACACGTTCACCAGGGAACCATCCGGAGTGATCGGAGTCAGACCAATGTAGCTGCCCTCTCCAATATGCATTTCAAGATATCCCTCCAGATTCAATCCTTCAAAATGTCCCTTAAGCCCGAGGAGCTGGCTTTCCTTTTCGAGATGACGTCCCGCCGCCCAAACCAAGCCCTCGCGCGGAACCGGCTTGGCCCGATCGTTTGTCCGAAGGACGCCTCCCTCTTCCTCAAAAACACGGCGTAAACGCTCATCCATTTCCCAACGAGACATCCCCAGCGCCGGCCGGGGGAGGGTTGCTTCGAGAATCCGGCATTCTCCCATCCACCATCGCGTTGAATGATGACGGAGGGCATCGTGGAAAATTGGGGCGATCCCAAGGACCTCCAGGGTATTTTCCGTGACCCCGTTGATAAACTCCCCGCAAACCCGGTGGCGGGGGTAAGTGCTGGCTTCACGAAGAAGCACCGGAACGCCACGCCGGCGCAATGCGATCCCAAGCGAGAGTCCGGCAAGCCCGCCACCCGCAATCTCGATCTTCTTCATCGCCGCCAAGCTAGCACACGAAGCCCTCCGAGCAACGAGACCTCTTCCCGCCACTCCCAACCATCTCCCAAATTCATGAGTTCCGGCAACTCACCTTTTTGAAAACCCGCACGGATGCTCACCATCATATCGTGTCGGGTCACTTCATTGATAAACGGCCAAAGCAGTTTCCCCTCGAGCAAAGATGACGAACAGCGCCACGGTTCGACGGCAACGAGACGACGACGCGTTTTCATCAATTGCCCCAGCCGGGCCAGGTCCTTCTCCTCGAAGTGATGGAGAATAAGATTTGCGACAACCGTATCCCCCTGAGCCTGCGAAAAAGTCTCGAAGAGATCCCCCGCAAGCCAAGGAACATCAAGCGCCGCGGGTTTCTCTTGAAAATCAAGTCCGGTGACCTTTCCCAGGCTTGCCATTTGCGCGGTCAGATACCCGCTTCCGGCCCCCAGCTCGATGATTCCTCCTTCATCAAGCTGGCGCATGATCCACCGCTCGTTTCCCATGAGAAAGTTGATGAGACGAAGATCCCTCCGACTCCGAACCGCCGCGGGATCATCCCCGGGGAGGGAGTCCAGCAATTCGGGTTTCACTTCGCGTTTCATTTCTTCTTTGATAAAGATCCATTCGCAATGGTCAAGAGAGGGCGCATTCATTAGCGTTTCCTTCATGACTTCTGCCGCTGAAAAAGCCTCCGTGCTCATCAAGGCCCTGCCCTATCTGCAACGCTTTCGCGGAAAGACTTTTCTGATCAAAATGGGCGGTTCGGCAATGGATAGCCCGGAGCTCGTCCGGGAGGTGATGCGCGATATTATTTTTCTTGAGGTCGCAGGGATCCGCCCGGTCATCGTTCACGGAGGGGGAAAAGCAATCTCGGCGGCAATGAAGGAATCAGGGCTTGAGGCGGAGTTTGTCGGAGGCCTGCGAATCACCACTCCCGAAGCGATCAAAATCGTGGATGCAACCTTGCACGGAAAGATCAACCAAGGCCTGGTTGAAACGATCAATGAATTTGGAGGAAGGGCCGTGTCAATTCACGGGACAACAGTTTTCTCGGCCAAACAACTCTGCGGAATCAATGACCAGGGTGAGCCGGTCGACATCGGCAGAGTGGGGCAGGTGACCCATTGCCGGATTGATGAAGTCGTCGAAGCCCTTGCAAGCGGGTTTGTGCCGGTCATATCTCCCCTGGGCTCCCACGTGGACACCGGTGAAATCCACAATATCAACGCCGACCTGGCGGCAGCGGCGTTGGCCTGCTCCCTCAAGCCTGCGAAGTTGGTCTATCTCTCCGATGTCCCGGGACTTCTTCGCGATCCTTCCGACGAGGGATCACTCATTGAATCCGTGACCGAAGACGAGGCCCGCGGGCTCATGGACGACGGAACGATCTCCGGAGGAATGATTCCCAAAATCACCTCGGCCCTGGATGCCCTTGCGAGCGGGGTCGAGAAAGTCCACTTCATTGACGGCAGGGTCCCCCACACCCTCTTGCTTGAAATTTTCACCAAATCCGGAATCGGCACTGAATTGCGCTGATTGATTCATGGTTCACGGATGAGCCATCCATTTTAATGGGAGGGAGCGCTCATTTCGAGTTCTCCCTCGCGCAGCGGATCAACTTTTTTTGCCCGTTCGTTACCACGTAAAAGTCGCCCCAAGGTAGAAGGCCCGGCCGGGCCCTTCGATTTCACTCCCCGTGCCGAATGAATCAGGGAAAATCTCATATCCGGTGTCGAAGAGATTTTCCACCCGGGCGTGAAGGGTGACATTTTCGTTCAGACGATATTCGCCGTAGAGCCTTGTCGTGGCCCGGCCATCGGTCGATGGATTATTTCCAGCCAGATACGCGGCTCCTCCCACATAGGACACGCCGGTTCCCACCATCCAGGAGTCCGTCTCGTAGCTCACATCAAAGGCCGCCAATTCATCCGGCAGATCGATCACCTCCTCATCGAATTGCGCCGTGAAGGCAATACGATACCGCAATCGTTCATCGAGAAAGTGGCCGCTCGCCTCAAGCTCAAGACCACTCACCGAAGACTCACCGGAACGATTCACCCGCATGACACGGTTGCTTAATCCGAGAGGATTCCCGACCGTGCTCACACGGGAAACGATGGCATTTTCCAGATTCTGATCGAAATACGTCAGCCCGACGCGGTGATCTCCAAACCGCTGGCTCACTCCGGTTTCCCAACCGCGGATTCCCTCCGATTCCAAATCGGGATTGGCGATTTGGGTTGAAAAGGGTGACGGGAAAAATTCCGAATCCAGTCGGGTGGGGTTTCGATAAGCATCACTCAATCTCACATGAAACCGTGTTCCGGATTCCGCGGTTGTGTATGCCGCACCAATGTTCCAGGCGGTATCTCCTCCAAACTCATCATGCTCGTCGTAACGTCCTCCTGCTTCGAGCAGGAGAGCATCGAATGGACGGTAATAGAAGTTGGTGTAAACTCCGGCCGTTGTGTCATCAGCAGAACGACCGCTCGTATTTGCGTAGTCACTGTGACCCGCTTCAAGCCCGGCAACCACGGACCACGAATCATTTAGCTCAACTTCGTGACTCCAATTGAAGGTGAACCTTTCATAGTCGGTCCCATAGTGAAAACCATCAAAGTCACCCCGATAGTTTTCGTTGTAATACCCCAGGGTCAGGCGCGAGGCCCACCCGGGCGAAACATCGTAGTAGGCATTCACGGCGAACAGCGAGGTCTCGGTTTGTATTTCTGAATTCCGGGGCCCGAAGGCCGTCAACGCCCGCGTCTTAAGGAAATTATCGCTTCCGCGATAGCTGACCTTCAAGCGAAGATCATCACGCAACTCCCATTGCAACGCCAGGTTGGCATGGTTTTGTTCGTAATCGTGGAGGGGAAGATTGGCGTAGGTGTCATTGGAAGTAAAAAGACGCCCCACTTCAACTCCGTAGGCAAACCGACCAAGTTTCCCTTGAGAACTAAAAGCCAGGCGATAGGTGTCGAAGCTTCCCCCTTCCCCAAAAAGTGTGAAGGACGGCGTGCCGGTCCCCACCCCGGTCTCGTAGCCAATCACCCCTCCCCCTGCGCCGGTGCCGTAAAGAACACTTTGAGGACCTCGTAAAACCTCCAACCGGGTGATATTTCCCAACTGGCTGTTCGCAAGAAAACTCCCGCTTCCATTCATCGCATCGGAAATCTTAACCCCGTCAACAACGACCTGCTGGTAGTTCGTCGGCAAGCCACGAAGAATTGCCGTTCCGGTATTACCGGTGAGACCGGCGGTCGAAAGGGCCTGCGCTCCGGGGACGAGTTCCAACGACTCCAGCAAGCGGGACCGTTGCATTCTCGCCAATTCATCGGCGGTCACGACCCCTACCGAGGCGGCATTGTCATTTGCGGACGAATCGATCCGCCTCGCCAGCACTGTGAGTGGTGCCAATTCTTCGACTTCTTGTGCCGGACAAATGCCCGCTCCAATGAGTCCCGTCAGTCCAAAAAGGACGTTCTTTTTTTCAATCATTCGTTGGTTTCAAATCAGGGTCCTGAAATCCGCAGGGCCCGGGTTTGTCTTGGATTTCAGGCTGGCGATCTGGCTCGCCCGGTCTTTCGAAAGACAAAGCTCACAGTGGCGGAACCGCTCCGGAATCCCTCATCAAAGAAGTCACCGGATTCCCCATCAATTTACTGCCCGTGCGACGGGCTTCCCAAAATCACCGGGCCCTCGCGAGCACCGGCAGGCAAGCGATAAGCCAAGATAGATCCATCGAGAAGCTCAAAGGGGCGAATTCCAAGGTTCCGGGTAGACTCTCATTGAGAACCTTGCGACCTGACGGCTTCCGTGACAGACTCAGGGGAGTTTCGGTGACAGTGACTCGCTAACCAAACGTATATTTTGTTAAGCATTCTTAACAAAGGATTGTTTTTACCCCACTTTCCCGTAACCTTCTCCTTTACGATGAACCTACGTTGCTACCAGACCATTCTTCTCCTCTCGACATCAGTGGTATTGACCGGCTGTTCGAGCATCGGTAACAAACCGTCCTACAATCCCGACCTGGGACCATTCGATGAGGACGGAAATTACGTGGAAGCGTGGGCCGATAACCCTCCCAAGCGCGGTTCGACCCGCCGGAAAACACCCTCCAATCCGAAACCCGAGCCCAAGCCCGAACCCCGGATCGTTTCAACTCCGAAACCCAAGCCTGTTGCCACCCCTCGTCCGGTCACCACGGCCAAGGTCACTCCAAAACCGAAGCCCAAACCTCGCCCGGTGGTCAAACCAAAGCCCAAGCCAAAACCAAAACCGGTTGTGGTGAAACCGAAGTCGATCAAGCACATGGTCAAAAAAGGCGACACCCTTTACGGGCTTTCCAGGCGCTATGGTGTCAGTGTTTCTGCCATTCAAAAAGCCAACAGGCTCTCCGGAACAACCATCCGGACCGGCAAGACGATTGTCATTCCAAAGTAGCCACGGAAGAGTCTTCCAGGCCCTCGTTTGGTGAAATGTCACCCTCTCATCTCGACGTATGAAAGGTCAGTCATGAGAGTCTTACTTTTCCTTGCCCTTTTCACGGCCTTCCTACCCGCCAAGGATCCCCGGCTTGAGGGCCCCGGACTTGCCATTAAGCTCATCTCGGAAAATCGAAGCGTCACCGCCGGACAACCATTCACCGTAGGGCTCCACATCCATCACTATCCCGGTTTCCATACGTATTGGAAGAACCCGGGAATCGTGGGAATGGTCACATCCCTTGAGTGGACTCTTCCGGAAGGCTTCACCGCCTCCGAAATTCAATGGCCCTATCCGGAAAATACCTTCATGGGCGAATATCCATGCCACGGGTATGAACGCGACGTCACCCTGCTCGTCACCATTACCCCGCCCAGGGAAATTCCTGCCAAGGAAATCACCCTGAAAACCAATGCGATGTGGATGGCCTGCGCCAAAGGGTGCTTCCCGGGATACGAAACTTTTTCGATCTCTCTCCCTGTCACCAGGGAAGCTCTTGCTGATGCCACGGCGAAGGCCCACATTGCCAAAGCCGCCAGCGAAATGCCTTCGACAAAGCACCACGTCAAAGCAACGCTGCTCAGCAAGGTCGACGCCCCCCGGATCAAGATTCACTTTAAAAGTAAAAAAAGGCTGCCCTCCAAAGACCTTTATTTCTTTTCCAACGACCGCCAAATCTCATCGGACAAGCCTCAGAAATTTGAAACCCAAAAGGATGGTTCAATCATTCTGACGGTGCCACGATCCGAGTTTTCTCCCGAAGGAGAAAACTCCATTGAAGGTGTCTTGAAAGCGGGCAAAAAGCATCTCACTTTGAAAGCAACTTCAAGCACCTGATCATTTGCAAGCCCGCGGGCTGCCCCTGGAACCCAAAGCCATTCAAACCCATGCCTGATCTCGATCTCCAAAATACCACCCGACGGCATTTTCTACGTGATTGCAGCACGGGACTGGGAGGGATGTGGTTGGCCAATGAGCTGGCCATGGATGCTGCGGCAGCCTCTCCCATGATCATCAATCATGACCCTGCGGCCCCCCTCGCTCCGCAATTGCCTCCGATGAATCCCAAGGTGAAGCGGGTCATCTACCTCCACATGATCGGAGCGCCGTCCCAACTGGAGCTTTTTGACTACAAGCCCATCCTGAAAAAATACGACGGCAAGGACTGCCCGCAAAGTTACCTCGAAGGCGAGCGCTTCGCCTTTATTCAGGGGACACCCCAAATGCTCGGCCCGGTCTACCCTTTCCAACAACATGGAAACTCGGGTGCCTGGATTTCCGATCGCCTTCCCGAGCTATCCAAGCACGCTGACAAACTCACCTTCATCAAAACGATGAAGACGGACCAGTTTAACCACGGCCCCGCCCAACTCATGGTCCACACCGGTCACGCCCGCCTCGGCTACCCCTCGATCGGGTCATGGGTCACCTGGGGACTGGGTTCTGAAAACCAAAACCTCCCCGGTTTCATGGTTCTTCTCTCGGGCGGACGTGTTCCCCGCGTCGGCAAATCACTCTGGGGGTCCGGCTTTCTCCCCTCGGTTTACCAGGGCGTTCAATGTCGATCCTTTGGAGACCCCGTTCTGAACACCCGAAACCCAAAGGGCATTTCTCCAAAATCCCGGCGCCGCGCACTCGACGCCCTTCAGGAATTGAACCACGAAACTTTTTCCGAGCTTGCCGATCAGGAGACCGTCACCCGTATCGCCCAATACGAGATGGCCTTCCGGATGCAAACATCCGTCCCGGAGGTCATGTCCATCGACGACGAACCCCAGTCCATGCATGACATGTATGGCACCCGGCCCGGCAAGGAATCCTTTGCCAATAACTGCCTCCTCGCCCGCCGCCTCGCCGAAAACGGAGTCCGCTTCATCCAACTTTACGACTGGGGATGGGACACCCACGGATCAAACAACAGCGAAGCTCTCAACGGAGGCTTCAATAATAAATGCCAGTCGATCGACAAACCCATTTCCGCCCTTCTCACCGACCTCGAACAACGGGGTATGCTCGAAGACACACTCGTTGTTTGGGGAGGAGAATTCGGTAGAACCCCCATGCAGGAAAATCGTAACGGAGCCAAAATGGCTTTCCTCGGCCGCGATCACAATCCCAATGCCTTTACCCTGTGGATGGCCGGAGCTGGAATCAAACCGGGAGTCAGCCACGGCGAAACGGATGAGATGGGCTATCGGGCACTCCCCGGACAGGAAGTCCCGCTTCACGACTTCCACGCAACCCTGCTTCATCTCGTCGGGATCGATTCAAACCGACTTTCGGTGCCACGTCAGGGGCTCAACGAAAAACTGACCGGAGTGAAGCACGCCAAACTCATCAAGGAAATTCTGGCCTAGAAGAGCAACGCATGGGGTGACAGGGCCGGGTATTGCCCCCTGACCGGCAAGTCAGGGTCTCACACGACCCTGCCACGGGGGCGTTGCATCACAGCATATTGTCAGCTTTGGGGGCTTCCTCCCCGCGAAACACACACTGGGAGAGGAACCACACCTTGGCTGTCGGAAGGTGAGACCACCCAAAACACCTCTTCGTTCGAAATGAATTGATTTCTAACGAATGCCCCACACAGGAGTCTAAGAGGAATTTTGCCACTCTCACCCCTTTCGGGAACCATCTTCTCCCACGCGGGAATCAAATTGCACGAGAACATCACTTCCGCCCGCCCACGGAGCCAGGAAACGCTTTCGTGGTGAAGTTTCCGGGAACAAATAATTGGACTTCCGCTCTCTCAGTTTTTTCCCAATCAGATAAGTTGCCACCGCCATCACGAGAAGGAGCAACGGAACACCGATCATCAGACTACGGTGAAAGTAGAAACGGTTACTCCGGTTGACTTTCTGAAGCTCCCTCCTTTCTCCTCTGACCTTGTCGTAATTGCGATCGATCCTCGACATCACCAGCCCTAAATAGCCCAGTTCGTCGGTCAACTCCCGGGTCCCTTTTAGAACCTTCATCCGTTGGTCGGATTCCCGAGACGCCCGCTTCCTGACATCCTCCATGGCGCTCTTAATGGAATCCTCAAAATCCGTTACCAGAGCGCCGGACCACCCCGGCGAGCGATTCAATTCGCCAAAAAACTTTGGGAAGTCGGGTTCGCCAACCACGTGCAGAACCAGGCCCCAAAGTCTCCCATCGCACCATTCGCGTCCCAGCTTTCGGGCGAAAACAACGTCTCCCAATTCAGGCTTGTCCGGAAGAATCACCACAAATACCGAAGTCCCCCACTTCTCCTTCGAAATGACGATATTCCGCGACATTTCGTTTCGGGCCTCAACGGTCAACCAATTGTCCGGATCATAAATCCCGCCTGCAGGTGGCTCCGGGTATTTCCCCGTCTCAAAATCATTCCGCCCCATGAGCGGCAATACACACACCATAAAAAAGATCCCCATCAACCTCATTTGCTTCTCCTTTCCCGCTTGGAATTCCCCGAACCTTTCTTGCTCTTTTTCCTCCTCTTTTTTTTCTCCACCCGCTCCGCTCCTTCCTTAAGAACTTTTTCAATTCCCTCGATGAATTTCAGGATCCCGGTGGCATAATCGCGGCCGAAAAAATACTGCCGGTTAAAACGTAACACCGCGGTCAGCTGTTCATCATCCAAAAAGGGCTCAATCGCATATCCGAAAGAAACCGACACCCTCCCGTTGGCATCATCAATCACCATGAGGCTCGTCCAGGGTCGCAGCCCGGCCTCCTCTTGATCGGCCACCGGACTGGCATTCATCATCCAAAATCCGAACTCCCGGGGGTCGGCCTCCGGAGAAAGATCAAGAACGCAAAAACAGAACCGGGGTTGGGGGAATTTTTTGGCCAGCTTGGCCAGGGCCTTTCCAATTTCACGACGCTCCACCTCATTGAGATTCCCGGCAGGATCGATAAACCGTTCCATCGGAGGAGCAGGAAACGGAAATTTTTCGACCGACACGTGCCCGGTGCAGCCACATCGGTGACACTGGTCGACAGGGTCCTTGGTCGTCAACCGGCATCCCGGGCAAGCCATCACGCTCTTGGCAAAACTACCGGCGCGGTAGACCTTTCTCCCTTTGAACTCGTCCCTTTCTTCCGACATGGGTTTAGCTTTCAGCGCGAAGGGTGACCGAGCGACCGTGGGCATGCAGTCCTTCCATTTCCGCAAAGTGTTCGACCACTTTGCGGGACTTCCTGACTGCGGCCTGATCCATCCGAACGACACTGGCGCGACGTTGAAACTGATCGGCACGAAGCCCCGAAAATGACCTCCCCGATCCTTCGGTCGGCAAGGTGTGACTTGGGCCTGCAAGGAAATCACCGACCGCAACCGCCGAATAGTTTCCGACATAAATTGCACCCGCAGTGCGCACCTCTTCGAGCCACTTGTCTTCATCCCTGGAAACGAGAATCAGGTGCTCGGGAGCCCAGTCATTCACGATGGCAATCGATTCTTTCATCGACTTGGTCAACAGCAGGAAGCCGCCTTTCTTGAGTGCCTTTCTGGCAATTTCACGACGAGGGATCTCAGCCAGTTGACTTTCCAACTCTAATTGAATCTCTTTAAACAGTCTCTTCGAGTGGGTCACCACCCCGACCACTGAATCCGGACCGTGCTCCGCTTGAGCCAGGAGATCGGAAGCGAGAAAGCAGGCATTCCCCGTGGCATCGGATGCAATCAAGACCTCACTCGGCCCGGGCAGAAGATCAATCGACACCGCACCGACCATCTGACGCTTTGCCTCGACGACGTAGCTATTGCCCGGACCAAAAACCTTGTCCACCGGAGCGATGGATCCGGTTCCCAGAGAGAGTGCGGCAATTCCATGCGCCCCCCCTGCCTTGTAAATCTCGGTCGCACCCGCCGCATCGAGCGCATAAAGCAGATCCATGTTGACCGAACCGTCGACCCGCGGAGGCGTCGCCGCCACAATCTCCGGCACTCCTGCGGCCTGTGCAAACCCCGCCGTCATCAAGGAAGTCGAAACCAGAGGGGCCTTTCCTCCCGGCACATAAACCCCCACCCTGTCAAAAGGCACAAATCTCTCTCCCACTTCAACACCCTGGGGATTTTTGGCAGTCCAATTCTTACGAAGACTCTTCTTTGCAAAGGAATGGATATTCTTCAGCGAAACCTTGATCGCCGCCTTCGTTTCCTTGCTCACAGAAGCCCGCGCACGGGCTAACTCGGCATCACTCACCCGCAATGTTCCCACGGTCAGCTTTGCCCCATCGAACTTTTCCGCAAAGGAAATAAGGGCCTTGTCACCCTTCTTTGCGACTTCCGCCACAATTCCCGCCACGGTATCAGACACCGCATCGCTGGGAATTGCCCGGCGATAGAGCTTCTTCACAAAAGCAGCATAACCCTTATCCTCGTGAGTGAGAATTTTCATCACCGCTATCTAATCGGAGTTAGCGGGAAGAACAAGCCAATCGATCTTTTGAGGCAAACTATCCGTTCAATTTCTCCAGACTCCTGGCAAGAAATTTGCCGTCTTTCCGGAAGAGTTTTCCATCAAAATAGATTTCGCCCCCTCCGTAGTCCTTTCGCTGAATATTCACCATATCCCAGTGGACCGAAGAACGGTTGCCATTGTCGGCTTCATCGTAGGCCTGTCCGGGCGTGAAGTGGAAACTCCCGGCAATCTTCTCATCGAATAGAATATCACGCATGGGCTCGAGAATCACCGGATTGAAACCAAGAGCAAACTCGCCGACGTATCGTGCCCCCGCATCACTATCGAGAATCTTGTTGAGGTCCTTGGTCTTCCCTCCTGCCGCTTCCGCTTTGACGATTTTCCCTTTCTCAAAGATCAGTTTGATCCCATCAAATCCAATCCCGCGATAAATGGTCGGCGCATTGTAAGTGATCACCCCTTCCACCGACTCCTTGACCGGAGCAGTGAAGACCTCGCCATCGGGAATATTGTAATTCCCCCCGCACGCGATCGCGGGAATCTCTTTGATCGAAAATTTCAAATCAGTCCCCTTTCCCAAAATATGCACGTCATTGGCCTTCGCCATGAATCGGGCCAAGGCATTCATCGACGGCACAAGGCTCTTGTAATCGAGCAAGCAAACCTTGAAGTAAAAATCCTCAAATGCCTCGGTGCTCATCCCCGCCTGCTGGGCCATTGCCGGATGTGGCCAGCGAAGAACACACCACTTCGTTTTCTTCACCCGGTGGTCAAGCACCTTGCGAATATGCTTCATCGCAATGCCCATCTGATTCGCCGGGACATCGCTGGTTTCGGTAATATTATGGGAACCTCGAATCGCGATGTAGGCATCCATATCCTTCATCTCGGTCAGAAGATGCCTGGCCGTCGCCTTGTATTGCGCATCGCTCGCCTTCATTAAAAGCTCGCGACTGAGGCGATTGGAACCAAGGCGAAGAAAGGGCTCGCCCTTTCGGGCCCGCACCTCACGGATCAAAGCGACCGCCATGTCCTCCGGGGTATCGACAAGATCCAGAAGAATCTTTTCACCCTTTTTAAGAGAGGTTGAGTAACGAATGAGTTGTTTGGCCAGTTCGGTATACCTTGGATCCATGGACCGAAGAAACCGTGTTGCCCATCATTGGACAATCAGAAAAAACAAGCCCCGCCCAATTTGAGATTCAAAGAAGGCCAAGCAGTCCTAATTGTTGTCGCGCCATTGCTCGTAGCTGCGCTCACCCGGAATCTCCGGATCATCAAGATGCGAATTAGCATCCAGCTTGCGACCCAGCTCTGAATCATCAAATGCCCCACCCCCGGCTCGCCGGCTGTTGGTGGACTCACAAGAAGTCAAAACGGACACAAAGATCACGGAGAGGACAGTAAACATAGCACGTTTCATTACAGGGACTATGACTGTTAAGATCGCTCCGGCAAGTCCGGACTGACACCCGAAAGAAGAAAAGGAATCCCCACCTTACTTCTCTTCCCCGATCATTCCGGAGGCTGCCTTGGAGAGAGCCTCTGCGAGACCTTCAGGCAATCCGAATTCCGGAATCTCTTTCAGAAAGAGACGCCAGTCCTTCTTCATCCCACTTCCCAGATAGGCATTCAAGCGAGCGGCCACCGTCGAATCTGCAAGAGATTTCCCATCGGGATAGGTTTTGCTCAGAATATCGCGCACCTCCGAAAAGCGAGTCAGGTAATACTTTTGATGATACCCTTCGGCATAAGTGAATTTTCCAACCGGCAGGATGCTGGTCTGCACCTCCTCCACCTCAACTCCCTGCTTTTTGGCAGCGGCCGCCCGGGAGGCCTCGGCAGATTTCTTCTGGGATTCATCATGATAAAAAACCCCGTTCATATACTGGCGGGAGGAGTTGATCTGGTCGCATCGATGGGCGGACCAAAAAATGTCGAGTAAATCTGCGTAACTTAAGACCTTGGGATCGAAATCGATCGAAAGCACCTCGGTGTGGTTCCCAAGACTATAGTAAGAAGGACTTTCCTTCTCACCACCCGCATATCCAACCCGCGTGCGTAAAACACCTTTGAGACTTCCGAACTCGGAGTCAGGTCCCCAAAATCACCCCAAACCAAACGTTGCCGTTTCAAATTTCACTTTCGCCGTTTTTGCATCGAGCGGAAGCGTCGTTGCCGACACCTTGCCGTCAGCCTTGGGTAGTTTCTCTCCGGGAGCGATTCCTGCCATAACAGCTAAACCTGCAATCGCTCCGCCAATGATCAATCGAAATTTCATAGCACTGGTGTTATGATGGCACGGAATTAAAATTAATCCAGCAGAAGGAAACCTTCCTCGTTTTCCCTTTGCTTCCCGGCAGAATCCACCAAAACCTGCTACCGACGAATGATTGAGCCCCGCACAGTTTCCGAATTCGCCGAACAGGTCCTCATGGGGACTTCGCTTGAGGAAAAACTCACCCACGCCCCAAGGTCCCTCATCCTGGATCCCCCGAAACGAGGAAACTTCACAACACCCGCCCGGCCCGGCCGCCCCGATCATTTAAAACCCAGATCCAATCACGGAAAATCCCCTTTCCCGGGCGGGGATCACATTCACAACGAAGAACAGCGCGGCATCCTCCTTCATTTTTTCGCAAATCACGAGCTCCTCGCCGTGGAGCTCATGGCTCTGGCCCTCCTCAAATTCCCCGACGCCCCCGACGCCTTCCGCAAAGGCGTCCTCCGCACCCTGCAAGAGGAACAGGATCACACCCGTTGGTATCTCGAACGAATGAAGTCCTGCGGCCTCAATTTTGGCGACTACCATCTCAGTCCCATGATCTGGTCACACATTTCCTCCATGGAAAGCCCCCTCGACTACGTCTCGCGACTCTCCCTCACCTTCGAACAAGCCAATCTCGATTACGCCAATCATTACTCAAAAATCCTCGCGCAAGCCGGAGATCAAGAATCCGCCGACCTCCTCGCCAGGATTTACAAGGATGAGATTGCCCACGTCGGCTACGGTTTGAAATGGCTCCGTCGCTGGAAGGAAAACGCCCAAAGCGATTGGGACGCCTGGCACAAGCAACTTCACTTCCCCCTCTCCCCAATCCGCGCCAAGGGCATGACTCCATTCAACGAAGAAGGACGTCGAAAAGCCGGACTCACCGAAGATTTCATCTCTTCTCTCAAACATTTTCAAGCCTCCCGCGGCCGCAGCCCCGACCTCTACTGGTTTAATCCCGACGTCGAACTAGCCGCCGCCTCTCAAACCTGGACACCCCCAAAACGTCTGGAAGATCTCGCCGCTGATCTCGAATACGCCTTTGCCCTCGCCGCCACCTCATCCGACGACCTCGTCCTCCTCCGCAACCTCCCCACCGCCCACCACCGCGAATATCTCGCCCAACACAACCTCTCCTTTCCCGAAGTCGCCCCCCTCTCCGAACTCACCACCATCCGCAAAGAACGAAACATCCGCGAGGAACGCCCCTGGGGAATCGCCAAACCCGCGCTCCTCTCAAAGCAACTCGGGCTCGAGCTCAGAGCCTTGGTGGATACAGATCCCATTCCATCAGCAATCTGTAAAAACGAGCCTGAAATCCGCCTTTTTACCGAATGCCACCCTCATGACAATTGGATCGCCAAGCCTCTTCTTGGCTCCGCAGGTCGTGGCATCATTAAATTTGCAAAGGGACCGGGAAATGACAGTCCCCCCATCCAGGGAAGCTACCTCATCGAACCCTGGCTCACCAAAGCCCTCGAATTCTCCCTCCTTTATCATTCCAGCCCGCCCGAACAAGGCGGCCTCCGCTTCTTGGGAATTTGTCGTCAGGAAGTGAGTAAGAACGGCCAATGGGAATCCTCTACCTCCTTCCCCAAACCGGCCACCGGGCTCCCCCAGGAACAAGCACGTCTCATCTCCAACCAAGTCCTCCCCGAAGCTAAAAAAGAGATCATGCAAGCCCTTTCCGGGCTCCTTGAAAAACACCAATACCACGGCCCCGTCTGCATCGACTCCTTCCTCCACGACACCACCGGGGGCCTCCAATGGCACCGCGTCAGCGAGATCAATGCCCGTTGGACCATGGGTCGCCTGGCCCACCAACTTCGCCTCAAACTTTCGCCCAACCGCTCCCTCACTCTCACAAGCGCCCCCCCCCAAACAGCCACTTCTTCAAAGAACACCCTCCTCCTCGGCGACCCCGGGACCGCCAGAACCAGGGTTCCCGTCGCCATCATCAACAACCAATAGATCTCCAATATTCACCCTTCACTCTTCCCCTTTCACCACTCACTATTGAAACCCATGAGCCAACTCTCACAAGCCGTTAGCATCAATCCGTATTTCAAAGTTCAACCAGGCAAGCTCGACGCCTTCAAAGAAACCATGAAGGAATTCGTGGCCCGCACCAGCACCGAGGACACCTGCCTCTATTACGACTTCTCGGTCTGCGGTGACCAGGTCTTCTGCCGCGAAGCCTACATCGGAGCCGCCGGCGTCCTTCGCCACCTCGAAAACGTGGGATCCTGCATCGAGGAAGCCCTAACTTTTTCCGAACTCTATCGCATTGAAATCCACGGCCCCGCTGCCGAACTTGATCAACTCCGCGGGCCCCTCGCCGACCTCAACCCCGAGTTCTACGAGCACGTCACCGGCGTTGCGAAATAAGTAAACCTCACCTATCGTTTCAATATGCCCACGAAGAAGGAAATACAGGACCTCTACTTCATGGACGCCCGTTTCAAGCTTCTTGAAATCGCGTCCTTCCTGGATCGCGTCGATCGTCACGAAGGCGAACCCGACTTCCGGCACCCCGCCTTCATGAAAGCGCTCGAAGCGATGCAAAATCCACCTGTCGGCACCACCCGTGCCCAAGCCGTGCACCTCGCCTTTTCCGACCATTCCACGGAACCCGCCGAATCCGCCGGAATCCAGTTTGCCCTTGGAGCCTACAACGAGGAGGTTGACTCATGAAATACATCGAGCCACACGCCCACATGGTGAGCCGCACCACGGCCGACTATCAATCAATCGCCCAGGTCGGTTGCGAAGCTCTTTGCGAGCCGGCCTTCTGGGCCGGATACGACCGCGCCTCGGCCCAGGGATTTTTCGACTACTACCGCCAGCTCACCGAATACGAACCGGCCCGTGCCGCCAAATTTGGCATCAAGCACTTCTGCTGGCTCTGCATCAATCCCAAGGAAGCCGAGGATCCCGTCTTCGCCCGGGAAGTGATGGCCCTCATCCCCGACTTCATTGACAAGCCCAATGTCCTCGGAATTGGAGAGATCGGCCTCAACAAGAATACCAAAAACGAACTCGCGATCTTTGAAGAACACGTCGAGCTCGCCAAAAAATTCGATCGCCCCATCCTGATCCACACTCCCCACCTCGAGGACAAACTCAAGGGCACCCGCCTCATTCTCGACGCCTTGAACAACGCCAACGTTGATCGCAGCCGGGTCATCATCGACCACGTCGAAGAACACACCGCGCCCCTCGTTCTCGAGCAAGGATACTGGGCCGGCATGACGCTCTACCCCGAGTCAAAATGCTCCCCCGCCCGCGCCATTGACATCCTCGAGACCTTCGGAATGGAAAACATCTGGATGAACTCCGCCTGCGACTGGGGCATCTCCGATCCCCTCGCCGTGATCAAGTGCGCCCTTGAAATGAAAAAGCGCCATCATTCCCCGGAGATCGTCGAAAAGGTCATCTTTGACAACCCCAAGGCCTTCCTCTCCCAGTGTCCAAATTTCTCCCTCTAATCACCGCCCTCTTCCTCACCGCCACCGCGCAATCCGAGGTCGTCCTTTGGAAAGCCACCGGCGCCCTCACCACCGGCACCGGCGTATTCCAGCGTCAGGACCTCTCGCCCGATGACCCGGTCACCCTCCGGATCACCTACGACGACCAAGCCACGCAACAGGTCCTCGCCAACGTCTTTGGAAGAGTCGAAAGCGACTACCGCACCGAGGTTTCGCTCAAAGTCATCATCACTGCAGGAACTTATACCTGGGAAGGCTTTGTCGATTCGGCAACCACCACGGACCCCACTACTTTCCACACCTTCACCTTTTCCTACGCGAGTCCGGAAAAAGTCAAATTCACCGTCAGCTCCACCGACAACGCAACCTTCCCCACCTTCCCTTATCGCCTTGCCGAAAGCACCTCCTCCATCTTTCTCGACTTCCAGGGCACCAACAACACCTTCCTCGACTCCGGCATCAGCGAATTGGATATCCATTCCGAAGCGCTCTCTTCCGCCACCGGAAAAATTTCCACCGGTGTCGGAAACGACCTCTCTTTCACCATCGACCCCGCCTCCCTCGAAGTCCTCAAAGAAGCCAACGAAGTCGTCCCTCCATCTGCTCCCGAACCCTCAATCGAAGCAGCCTCCGATTCCATCTCGCTGAGCTGGCAGAGCGATTTTCGCTTTCGCTATCGCGTAGAATCAACCAACGATCTCTCGGCCGCAACCTGGGATGCTGTCGAAACCAGAAATGGCACCGACGCTGTCATCACCCGCTCCTATCCCGTGGCCGATCCCTCCCTGTTCTACCGCATCGTGGCCCTTGAACGCCCTCCACTCGAGTAAAAGTCCCCATATTCCCCTTTGCCGGGCTCCGTGCCTCTAGTAAGACGCCGACGTGAAGTTTAACAGCCACCACCTCGCCTACTGCACCAATATCCACCCTGCTGAAAGTTGGGCGGAGACTTTCGAGGTTCTTAAAACCGATGTTCTGGCTGTTCGGGACCGGGTTGCCGGCAAGGAACCCTTCGCGATTGGCCTCCGCCTCTCCGCCCAAGCGGCCCTTGAGCTCCTGAAAGACAACCACCTCGATCTCTTCGAAGACTGGCTGACTTCCGAAAACTGCTACGTCTTCACCATCAATGGCTTCCCCTACGGCGCTTTCCACGGCACCCGCGTGAAGGAAAACGTTTACAAGCCCGACTGGACCGAACCCGCCCGCCTCGTTTACACCGAGCAACTCTTCACCATCATCGCCCGCCTCTGTCCGAAGGAATCCGGTGGCTCCGTCTCCACTCTCCCCGGCTCCTTCAAGGAATTCAAAGCGGACGAAGACCTCATTTTCGCCAACCTCTACTCCTGCGCCCTCACCATCGCGTCCCTCGCCAAAAAAACCGGCAAGGACCTCCACCTCGGCCTCGAGCCCGAACCCCTCGGCCACTTCGAAAACACCGAAGAAACCCTCGCCTTTTTCCAACGCTTCTTCGCCTGGTGCAAGGAACGCGACCTGGATGACAAGCCCCTCAAAAAACACCTCGGCATCAACTACGACACCTGCCACTTCGCCCTCGAATTCGAAGATTGCCACCAGTCCCTGGAGGCCCTCACCGACGCCGGCCTCCGCATCTCAAAAATCCACCTCTCCAACGCCCTCTCCTTCGACCCTCAAAACCCCGAAGCCCTCCAGGCCATCCGCCAATTCGACGAACCGACTTACCTTCACCAGGTCATCTTGAATACCTCCCCCCTCACCCGCTTCAGAGACCTCCCCGAATTTGATGGCCACACCACCGCGACCGAAGGGCGCATTCACTTCCACGTCCCCCTTTACTCCGAGCCCCTCGCCCCCCTTTCCTCCACTCTTGATCACGCCGAAGCCGCCCTCACCTATCTCAAGGAACACCCCGAAACCTGCCCCCACCTCGAAATCGAAACCTACACCTGGGGCGTCCTTCCCGACCAGCTCCAAAAGCCCCTCACCGACCAAATCAGCGCCGAGTACGAATGGGTTCACTCCCGATAAATCTCTTTCATGCGAAAGTAAGACCACCTCCGCCAATCCCACGGAAGTTTGCTCGATTGGGATGTTTCCCGCCTGATTGATCTGACCGCAAATCTTGAACCGGTCAAAATCTCTCTCTGCCATCCGGGAATTGGACCAGCTGTTCTGGTATCTCGATAAGGATGAAATTCCAACCGGTCGCCGCATTGCCATGCTCGCCAGAGCTAGCGAGGCCGCCGAACCCATCGCCCCCTCGAAAGCCCCTTTGGAATCTCCCTTTCCAATGGCCCGGGCCACCCGCATTCCCGCTTCTCATTTCTTCGGAAATCATCACGCAGCCAACCCGGATCACCGGAAGTCATTTTTCCAGCGATTGTTGCTTGCCAAAATCCGCCCCTTTCTCGAGAATCTTCCTAACGCGGAGGGGTGGCAGAGTCTGGTTTAATGCACCGGTCTTGAAAACCGACGTAGCGCAAGCTACCGAGGGTTCGAATCCCTCCCCCTCCGCCACTTAAAACCCTAATAGATAAAGGGTTATCGAGGATTAAGCGAGTTTCCAATCCTCAAGCGATGTGCAGCAAAGCGCGCCAAAATGCGGGAATAAACGGGTTTTTTTGGCTATTTTTTGGCTACTGAGAAAAACGCCATACTTAACCCAAGCTGGAAATGGTGGTGGTTTCATAGCTCAAAACGGGTTTTTCGCCAAAAGAAAGCGTCGAGCCTCGTCATCCCGGCAAAAAGAAACCCGCCTCTCGCCTCCGAGGTCACCCCATTATTCTCTCCGGGCCCGGAAGTGTCGTCTTGGAGTGGCTTCAACGGAGTAAAATCGTATTACTTGATCGCCAGATCCTGGAATGCCGCTCTCAACGGCAGACCAGTTCGCCAAATCAGTCGAGCTCTCGATCCGATAGGTTACTCCGGCTGCGGCGTTGAAGGAGATTGAGAAGGCGACTGGAGCTCACCTAAAGAGTGGGGGCGCACCTACTCTTTCAAGGAAGCAAGCAGCAACCCAAGCAGGAAATCAAAGGGTCGCAACCGACCCCTTGATCGCAAGACTGCTGCAACCGAAGCGGGCCGGTGAGGCGAATGGGGCAGCTTTTTAAGGAAGTTGAGAAGGGAACCGGAAACCAGCACACCAAAGTAAAAGAGCTAAGTGGGGGCGCCCCTACTAAGCACACCCGCACTCAAGCCGCCACCGAAGCAGGAGGCAAGGGTTATAATATAATCCTTGCCAAACGAGGCGGTGATAGGAGAAG
>ERZ887942.905-NODE-905-length-22315-cov-20.693756_pt1 | contig 22315 bp, 15 predicted proteins | sample MGYA00521099_ERZ887942 | MGnify/ENA primary metagenome ERZ887942 (study PRJEB32303, sample SAMEA104408605) | aquatic metagenome | biome: Brackish water; feature: Pelagic; material: water | place: Baltic Sea | collected 2014-06-07T06:48:00 | depth 16,251 m ...
ACTTCCGGATCATGGACATTTCCATCTGATGAAATTCCTTCAGAAGGGTGAAAAAATCGAAAGAAGCCTGTAAGAAGAGGTCATTGTGGCCCGCGTCTTCGACGGGATGGAAGATTTTGTGCTTGGAAGGAGAGAGTTCGAAGAGCTTTTTCCCATGTTCGAAGGGGATCGTCCGATCATCCTCACCATGGATGACAAGAAGGGGAGAATCGAATTTCTTGATCGTATTTAAGTTTGGAAAACGGTCGCCGGGGAAGATCGGAATTTTGGTGACGGTACGAAAGGCGCTGAGGAAAGGAGAAATGAGAACGACAGCACGATGATCTTCCTTGGAGGCAAGCCAGCAGGTGGGGCCGGAGCCCACGGACTGGCCGACCAGGATGATGTCTTTCGGCGCGATTCCCAGATCATCGGTGAGGTGGTCGAAGGTCATCCGGATGGCGCGGTAGCATCCCTCTTCGGAGGTCGTGCCTCCGCTTTCTCCGTATCCGGGGTAATCGTATGAGATCACACTGTAACCAAGACGGCTCAAGTTGATGAGAGCAGGACGGAGAGATTCAAGGTTCTGCGCGTTGCCGTGTGACCAAAGAAGGGTCGGTTTGGTTGGCCCGGCGGATCTTTCGAAGGCCCCCCGTTGGTGATAGATGGCGATGGCATCCCGGCCCTCGCCAAGGGTTTTGAAATGAGAGCGGTCCTCGCAATAGGGGGTGCCGGGCGGTTGGAAGATCAGTCTGTCGGCGAAGAACCAGGCAAAAAGAGCGAGAAGGAGGTAAACCCACGCAATGGTCTGGAAAGGCCGTTTCCACGACCACTCTCCAACGAGGATTTTCTTCCAATTCATTGACAGAGTATGCCTCAATTATGGAGAGGGTCGAGTGAACTGATTGGACAAGGGAAGATGGATTGGCCATGCTCTCAAATCATGACTCGGCGTTCATTTGTTCGTAGCTCGGCTGCTTTTACGGCGGCACCATTTATCGCAAGCTCTCGTTCTCTTGGGGCGAATTACGGTGAGTTTGGAGATTTTAAGAAGCGGGTCGCCCTGATTGGCTCGGGCTGGTATGGAAAACTGGATCTTTTGAGGTTGGTACAGGTCGCTCCGATCGAGGTGGTGGGGCTTTGCGATGCAGATTCGAAAATGCTGGGGGCGGCGGCTGATTTGGTGGCGACGAGACAGCTTTCGAAGAAGCGCCCGCCGACTTTTAAGAGCTATCAAGAGCTTTTGGATCAGGAGAAGCCGGACATTGTTCTGATTGATACCCCGGATCATTGGCATGCTTTGCCGGCGATGGCCGCGATTGAGTCAGGGGCCGATCTTTATTTGCAGAAGCCGGTGTCGGTGGACATTGCGGAAGGGCAGGCGATTTTGGATGCTGCCCGGAAGAAGGGGAGTGTGGTGCAGGTTGGAACGCAGCGTCGTTCAACGCCGCATTTGCAGGATGCCAAGAAGCAGGTCGTGGATGCGGGGTTGCTGGGTGACATCGGCCATGCCGAGATTTGTTGCTACTATCATATGAGGACCCGGACTCCTTTGGAAAAGGCCTTGGCACCGGTGCCGGAGCATCTGGATTGGGATCTGTGGACGGGACCTGCTCCAATGCGCCCCTACAATACGGTGGCGCATCCGCGCGGTTGGCGATCGTTCAAAGAGTATGGCAATGGCATCGTGGGTGACATGTGCATTCACATGCTCGATGCTGTTCGTTGGATACTGGGTTTGGGGGAGGTGGAGCGGGTGTCATCGAGCGGGGGGATCTATGTCGATACCAGGAGTGTCGCGAATATTCCCGACACCCAAACGGCGACGTTCTCCTTTGACGATCTTGAGGTGGTTTGGAATCACCGGACTTGGGGCGATGCGCCTGATCCGGAATACCCGTGGGCGTTTTTTCTCTATGGTGAGAAGGGGACTTTGAAAGCAGATGTCCACAAGTGGGAGTTCATTCCTCGCCGTGGTGGGAAAAAATTGAGTGGAAAGGTGACTTTGGAGTTGGATCAATATCCGGAAGACGAGACGGAGGAGGGCATTGAAAAACATGTGGTGCCGGCGGTTCGGGCCCACATGCGGGATCTCCTTTCGAAAATTGAGGACCGGGGACGTCCGATTGCTGATATTGAGGAAGGGTATCGTTCCACTTCGGCGTGCATCCTTGCGAATATGTCGCAGGAGCTGGGGCGGTCACTTGAATGGGATGGGAAGAACCGCAAAATCAAGGGTGATGATGAAGCGAATCGGCGTCTCGCCCGGCCATACCGGGAGGGATACACGCATCCCTCGCTGGCATGAAGAAACGAAAAAAGCGGAAGTCCTGAGACTACCGCTTTTTGGTTCAATGAGGGGCTCGAGTCGGGGATCCCTACTTGGTTTCGGGAGCTTCCTTTTTATTATCGAGGACTTTGTCAACGAGGCCGAAAGCGACGGATTCCTCGGCGGACATGTAGTTGTCACGGTCCGAGGCAGTCTCGAGTTCCTTGGAGGTCTTGCCGCAGTGGTGGGCGAGAATTTCGTTGAGGCGCCGCTTGAGGCTATACATGAATTCAACGGTCCGCTCGACATCTGCTGCCGTTCCCTGTGCTCCGCCGCTGACCTGGTGGATCATGACGTGGGAGTTTGGAAGAGCGAAGCGCTTGCCCTTGGTGCCGGCGGTCAGGAGGACCGAGCCCATGGAGGCGCAGATGCCGATGCAGTAGGTGTTCACATCGCAAGTGAGGAACTGCATGGTGTCGTAGATCGCAAGACCTGCGGTCACGGATCCGCCCGGGGAGTTGATGTAGATGTGGATGTCCTTTTTGGGATCCTGCATCTGGAGGAAGAGCATCTGGGCGATGACGGAGTTTGCCACGCCGTCATCGATGCCGGTTCCGATGAAAATGATGCGGTCCTTGAGGAGGCGCGAGTAAATGTCAAAAGCACGTTCGCCACGGCCATCCGATTCGATGACGGTGGGAATATAATAGTTGTTCTGCGGAGTGGAATCTCCGGATTGAGAGGTGGGGATCATGAATTAATTTTCTTCAGTTTCAGGTTCAACCTCTGTGACGTTCGCGTGCTCGACCAGAAAGTCAATGGCCTTACTGAAGAGCATGTTTTGACGGATGTTTCCAAGTTGTCCGTCTTTCTGAAGCTCCTTCATGTAGCCTTTGACAGGCTTTTTGGCCTGCTTGGCCATCACGGTGACCCGCTGAAGCATTTCGCTGTTCTCCACTTTCAATCCTTCCGTCTCGGCGATTTCGGTCAGGAGGAAGTTGGTCTTGAGACTGTTTTTGGCGCGGAGCTGGGCTTCCTCGAAAAGTCCGGCTTGGCGCTCTTCGACTTCTTCCTCACTCATGCCTGCTTCAAGTCCTTCGCGGACCATGGCATCGGCTTGTCCCTGGGTCTCGGACTGAAGAAATTCCTCGGGAACGTCGAAGTCGGTCAGCTCGTTGAGCTTGGCGAGCACACTGTTGATTTTGACCTCTTCAAGCTGACGTTTCTGGCGCAGGTCGAGATCGTCACGGATGAGTGTCTTAATATCGTCGAGTGATTTTCCAGCCTCGATTTTTTCGGCAAATTCATCGTCGAGTTCGGGAAGGCTTTCGGTTTTCAATCCGGTCACGGTCACGGCGAAAACAGCTTCCATTCCCCGGATGGACTCGATGGGGAAATCGTCGGGAAGGGTGACGGTGATCTCCTTCTCATCATTCGCCTTGGTGCCAACGAGAGCATCGGTGAAGCCAGGGAAGAAAGCTTCTTCTTCAATACGAATCCAGTAGCCCTCGTTTGAAGCAAGAGGCTTGGCTTGTTCGCCGCCCACTTCGTCGAGAGGCTTGCCGTCGATCGTTGCGGTGTAGTCGATGATGGCGAGGTCGCCTTGCCCGGCAGCGCGGTCGGTGATGTCCTCGTAGTCGGCAAATCGCTGACGGAGTTGCTCGAGGTTTTGGTCAACCGTTTCGTCGGTGATTTCGGATTTGGGGACTTCGATTTCGAGGCCCTTGTATTCAGGGAGAGTGATTTCGGGAGCGGTGATGATTTCGGCTTCGAAGGTGAAGGATCCATCGGCTTGATGGGTGACGTTCTCAGGATTTTTGACGCTAAGGACTTTGAGGTCGTTGTGTTCCTTGAGTGCTTCCTGAAAGCTGTTCTGAATCAGGCGGGATTCGACTTCCTGGGTGATGTCCGAGCCATGGGCTTTCTCGATGACCGATTTGGGGGCTTTGCCGGGACGAAAGCCCGGAATACGGGCTTGAGTCACGAAGGCTTTAATAACCTTGTTGCGCTCTTCGGTGACTTTTTCTGCGGGGACCTCAACGCTTATGGCGGCGAGGCACTGTTCTTTTTTCTCCAGGCGGATATTCATGGCGGCGTAGGATCTGCGATTGTCGCGGGGGCGAGAAGCTAGTGAGGAAGTGCGGGGAGGTCAAGGGAGGGAACGGGGGATTTTTTTTTAAAATCCGAACGTCGAAAGTGAGCAAGTGGCGATTCATTGAACTTGACGTGAGCGGCTTCCAGCGGCGTAATCGCATGAGTCAAAAGACGTGTTTCAGCTTATGCGATATTCCTTTACCCCAAAACAATCTCTCCAGGCGTTTACGCTCGGTATTCTCCTCGCTGGTCCGGTGATGGTGGAAACGACTCACGCGCAAGGATTCCTGCTTGAGGCCGAACAATTCGACGGCAAGACTGTGATCTCCGTTGACATCCGCTATCGCGGAGCCAAGACGGTCAATGAGGCCCGCTTGCGGACACACATGGCGGTTGCTCCCGGTAAGAAGTATTCCCAGACCGTGCTCGATGGAGACATCAAAACACTTTACGCGAGTGGCTTGGTGGACGACGTTCAGTTTTTCGCGGAGGACGTGGCGGGAGGAGTGAAGGTGATCGCGGAAGTGGTGACCCGTCCGCTCATTAGCGGTCTCGGATTTGATGGGAACTCGACCTTCTCGGATAAGAAGCTCGCGAAAGAGACCAAGCTCGGAGTCGGGCAGGTTCTGAGTGATGCGGAGATCATCAAGGCCCGCCGGAATATTGAAAAGCTATACGAAGGGTACGGGTATCCCGATGTCTCGGTGACGCACCGATTGCAAGCGAGCAGCCGTGCGGGTTATGCCGAGCTGATCTTTATCGTTGGCGAAGGTGATAAAAGTGAAGTCTTTCGGATCCGCTTTGAAGGAAACAACACCCTTAAGGATGCGGATCTTCGCAAGGAAATGGACACCAAGGAAAAGGGTTGGTTTTCATGGTTCACCAAGTCCGGACGCATCAACACCGTGGCCTTGGATGAGGACATCGCCAAAGTGGAGGACTACTACAAGAGCAAGGGGTTTTGGCGCGCCAGAGTGGGGACGCCAAAAAGAGTGCCACGGAAGGGAGACGGAGTTGATCTTGTCATTCCGGTCAACGAAGGCCCCAAGTATGTCGTCAATTCGATCGGATTTCCAAATATCAAGGTCTTTAGCCGCGAGGAACTGCTGCCCGCTCTGAGTCTGGTCGGCAACATGCCCTATTCATCCAAAAAGATGAGCGATGACATCCGCATGATCCGGAGTTACTACGGATCCCGGGGATATGCCGATGTCTCGGTTGTTCCCGATGTTCGCGAGGCCGCCGGTTCGAAGGTGAATATTTTCTACCGGATCACCCCGGGTTCCCGTAAAAAAGTGGGAAGGGTGAACATTCAGGGGAATACCAAGAGCCAGGAAAAAGTGATTCGCCGCGAGGTGCCAATGCGCCCGGGTGAAAACTTCAACTCTGTGGATATTGATACCACCAAGCGTCGTCTCCAGAATTTGAATTACTTCGACGATGTTCAGATCACGAGTTCGAACAGCGCGCGCGCGGGATATCGTGATTTGAACATTCTGGTGAACGAGAAGGAGACAGGCTCGGTTAACTTTGGATTGGGATTTAGCTCGATCGATAACATCATTGGTTTCGTCAATCTGGAACAAAACAACTTCGATATTACCAACTGGGGTCGTTTCACCGGCGGTGGTCAGCGTTTCAGCGTGAGTCTCAAGGCTGGTTCCGAGCGGAAAGATTTCCGTCTCTCGCTTGTGGAACCTTGGTTCCTGGGTCAGAAGCTGTCACTTGGAACAGAGCTCTACTATCGCGACCTCCTCTACCTGAGTGAGGAGTATGACCAGACAAATATTGGTGGTTCGGTTTTCCTTCGAAAGCCGGTTGGTCGCAAGGCTTATTTGAAAGGGGAATATCGTTTGGAGTCCATTGATGTGGATGCCGAGAGCGGCACTTCACCTGCCTTTTTGGCGGAGGATGGCAAATATCTTCGCAGCGCCCTTTCGCTGAATTACGTTTACGACAGCCGTGATAGCAACAAGCTGCCAAGGAGAGGTCACAAGGTTGACCTTGGCGTGACTGTTGCCGGTGGGTTCCTGGGAGGCGACGTTGATGCTTATACTGTTGCAGGGACCGGAACCAAGCACTGGAACCTGCCCTGGGACACTATTCTGACGGCTCGCGGATCGTTCGCAGTTGTCGATGCGTTTGGCGGCGATGGAAATGTTCCCATCTTCGAACGGCAATTCCTCGGTGGCTCCCGTGATTTGCGCGGATTCGAGTTCCGTGACATTGGTCCTCGTGATCCTGTCACCAATGAGGTTCTCGGTGGTGGGACCAGCATGTTTGGCTCTCTTGAGCTCACCTTCCCGATTTTTGAGCGTGTTCGGGGAGCCGTTTTCTATGACATGGGCTTTGTGAACCAGGACTCATGGGACTTCAGCGGCAGCGACATGGCGAGCGATGTTGGAATGGGTCTCCGCCTTGACCTTCCGATTGGTCCTCTTGCCGTGGACTATGCCATTCCTCTGCAGTCTCCCGATGACGAGGCTGATAACGGCGGGCAGTTTAACTTTTACCTGAACTACCAGTTCTAGGAAACACCCGCTGACTCAAAATCTGAAGCGCGTCTCTGGAAACAGGGACGCGCTTTTTCCTGGGAGGGTGGTTACCGGTTTAGGAAATTTTTGAGAAGATCGAGGCCCGCGTGCTGGCTCTTCTCGGGGTGGAACTGGGTGGCGAGGAGATTTCCTTTTTCGATCGCGGCGCAGAATTCTTCCTGGCCGTATTCGCAGGTCGCCGAGATCACTTCGGAATCGACCTCGGCGGGATAATAAGAGTGGACGAAGTAGAAGTAGGGTTTGTCTTCGAAGCCTTTCCAGAATGGCGAATCAGGAACTTTGAGATTCACGGCGTTCCAACCCATGTGGGGGACTTTGACCTCGTTGCTGGTGAAACGTTTTACGGTTCCGTTGACGACTCCAAGTCCGGCGGTGCCGGGTGATTCCTCACTGGCATCAAAAAGAAGTTGGTATCCTACGCAAATTCCAAAGTAGGGCTTGCCTGAAGAGATCCACTCGCGAAGCGGGTCGGCGAGCTGAAGTCGTCGAAGGCTTTCCATACAATCGCCGAAGGCTCCCTGTCCCGGGAAGATGAGGTGGGTGAGATCAGCCAGTTCTTCGGGTTTTGTAATGAGAACCGGATCGTGCCCGAGAGCGCGACAGGCATTGATCACGCTGCGAAGATTCCCGCGGCCGTAGTCAATCATTCCGAGTTTCATGATCACTCAGAGGACTTCCTTGGTGGATGGGATGCCTTCACGACGGGGGTCGTTTTCCGAAGCAGTACGGAGAGCGACGGCCACGGATTTAAAGATGGACTCGGCAATGTGGTGGCCGTCCCGGCCGTAGAGCACTTCGATGTGGAGGTTACACCGGAGGTTGGAGGCGAGGGCGCGGCAGAATTCCTCCACAAGAGTGAAAGGGAAGTTTTGAGCATCGGGAGTGTTGTCGGCGCAACGTAGTTCAAGCTGGGGGCGGTTGCTCAGGTCGATGACCGTTCGGCAAAGGGTTTCGTCCATGGGAACATAGGCGTGTCCGTAACGACGAATGCCCGATTTGTCGCCGAGGGCTTCCTTGAGGCATTCTCCGAGGACGATTCCGGTGTCCTCAACGGTGTGGTGAAAGTCAACCTCGATATCGCCATCAACCTCAAGCTGCAGATCAATGAGCGAGTGCCGTGAAAACAAAGTCAGCATGTGATCAAAGAAGGGGATCCCGGTGGCAATATCCGAACGACCGTCGCCATCGAGATCGAGGCTGAGCTTGATTCGGGTTTCCGCGGTGTTGCGTTGCTGGGATGCTGTTCGCGCGCTCATATTATCGGCTGGTGAAAGTGACGGGATTCCTCCGAAGGGCAAGATTGATTACTCACTGCCATTGTCTGAAATGATCTGGTTCAAGAGTTTGACGAGTTCAGTCGCCCCGGTGGCGTTGCCAAGGATTTGCTGCCCCCGGACCAGGGCGACTGCGGGAGTGTCTGATGATGCGGAAGTCGGAATTTCAGGCAGGGGCGCAAGATCCACCGATCCTTTGAGAGGTCGGATGGTGAGGTAGGGGAGGTGTTTTGGCGAATTTAGGATTGCGAGTAGTTCTTTGCCGGCGGTGCTGGCGGCATCGCCATGGAGGACCGCAATCAGTGGTTCCTGCCCAAGAGCGCATGAGGCAAGGAAGTCGGTGTGATTGACGGTGGATCTCTCTACCATGGGGGCGATGATCTTGCTGTGAAGGTTCGACATTTTGCGATATTTGTCGTCGCCGGTGACCGCAAAGATCCGATTGAGAACATGGTCCAGAATTCCGATGGAGGACTCTCCGAAAATCATGGAGATACTATGCTGTCGGATGGGGATGACTCGTTCTCCGGAGATTGATTCGGCAAGCAGGCCATTTTCCGATTCGAGTTTGACCATCGCTTCGTCAAGGATCCCACGGGAAGTTTTGAGCCACTTTTCGTCGAGAGTCTGTTGATAGAGATAAAAGAAAGCGAGGCTTGTAGCAGCGTAGTCGGAGCATCGGGCCTGGAGAAATGTGATATTGGAGGGGTGGTGGGAGAGGCCCTTGTCAGCATCGTTGAATTCTTTGAGAATACGCTCGGCTGTTGCTGTTGCGGTGGCGAGATCATTGGGCTTTTGGGAATACGCGGAGCGGGCGATTTGGGCCTTTAGAATTAAGGCGACGTCGGTGAGAGCTGGGACTGTTTCCTCGATGGTTTTGGTGCTCTCCGAGCGATGGTCGAGGAGTTTTCTTTGGATGGAAGAGAGGGCTTCCGTGATCTCGGTTTCGGACATTTGCAGCTTGGATGCGATTTCCGAAATGGGCACTCGTCGCGTGAGAGTGTTCTTCTCGTAGAAGTTTCCAAGGGGGTCAACGGCTGCGGGGATATTTCCTGATTTTTCGAGCGAGTAGGCGGAGGTCGCGACCGAAATTTCCTCAGGAGTCAGGACTTTCTCCAGTGTTTCGAAATCCCAAAAGAATTTTCCAGGGGCATCCTGATCGCCGACAGGTGACAGGCAGATCGTGGATCGGGCCACCCAGTTGTTTTCGATTTTGTCGAGTAGGGCGAGGCCTTCGGCGATGAATTCATCTTCCTGGAGGATCGTGCCAACCGTAAGCAACATGGAGGCGACACGGGCCTGGGATGAGATGTTCTTGGAAAAGGAGGGGAGGGACCAATCAGTGGTGCGCCGGGCATAGAAATAGGAACCATCCAGATGGTCCTTAATGGCACCGTCGATCAATTCTCTGGTGACTTCCCGTGCGGCTCGCCGACAGTGCTGCCGGACTTCCCCGGTGAATTGCTTTGAATTGGAGCCAAGGGCCAGGAGCGTCAGGCTGTTGGTCGGGATGAGGCCGCCGATATAATCGAGGTCCTTGTCGCCGAAGCTATAGAGGGCGCTCATTTTCCGGGTGTTTCGTCGGAAAAGTTCATTCCTTTCCTCCGGGATTTGAAGCTCGTTAAGAGGGAAGTCGAATCTTCGCTGGCGCGCTTCATTGTCAGATCGGCTGTTCTCTACGGCATACTGGGACGATTGACTCCAAATATCTTTGACCATGGCGGAGGCGTTGTTGATCATAATTTCCAATTCTCTTCCGGAGAGGTCTCCGATGGGGATCCATGCCAAAGGGGATCCTTCGTGGCTGAGCCAGATGATCATGGGGAAAGCCGTTGCCTGCTGGATTTCGTTGGAAAGATGGTATCCCAGCGAACCAATCTCAGGAAATGAATGGATGTCGACTACTGTGCAGACTGATTGGCTGACGATGAGCTCTCTTAGGGTTTCGGACTTGGCGATTTCCTCCGCCACGGATCGGGATGATCCTCCCAGCGAGCTCCCGACAAATGCGAAAATGGGACTCTGGGTTTGTTTGGACTTTTCGAGGAGGGTCTGGTCCCATTTTTGCCAGGGGATCGGATCCTTGGCGAAGGATTTTGAATAGTCCGTGCGCGAATCGGCCATCTCATTCTTGAGTGTCCCAAGGGTCAGAGAAATTTCGGATCCGCTGAAGTAGTCGTCCTTTTCAAAGCGTTCCTTTCTGTTGTTTTTTGGAGGATCCCCGCAGGAACAGAGGAGGCATGACGCGGAGAGAAGGGCGAAGCAAGAGGTTGAAATGCGCATTTTGGAGTGATGATCTTGAGGAATCTTAAGAAATTTGGTGGAAATGACCAGACAAAGGCTGTTTGAAATGCTTTCCTTCCCAAGGCTCATTCTGAGCAATAATTCTGCAAGCATCCAGTCTCCACAACCTGTGATCACTCTCGCTATCACCAGTCAGAAGGGCGGCGTCGGAAAGACGACTCTCGCGATTAATCTTGCCCACGCATTTGCCCGAAGTGGTCGGCGGACTCTTTTGGTTGACTCCGACCCCCAGGGTTCGGTGGGGCTGTCACTCACACGTCAATCCCGTCATCTGTCCGGGTTTTACGATATGTTGGGCAATCCTTCCGTGAGTGCTGAGAAGATTATTGTTCCGACCCGTCTGCCGACCCTGAGTTTGGTCGCTTCGGGGCATAGCAGTGCCTACGAATTGGGAGGAGGATCGATGGGGGTGACCTTGCATCGTGTTCGTTGTTTTTTGTCAGAAGTTGAGGCGTTAAATTACGATGTTTGCATCATTGATACCGCCGCAGGACTTTTTGGGGCCACCGCGGACGTGCTGAGTGCGGCTACAGGCGTGATCGTTCCCCAGCAAGCCGAGCCTCTGGGAGTGCGGTCGGTTCCGAAGATGCTGGAAGCATTGGCACGGATGCGGGTGGTCAATCCCCAGCTTCAGGTTCTTGGTGTGGTTCTGACGATGGTGAAAAAGGAACTTCCCGAGAGTCTTGAATCAGCAGATGCCCTTCGGAATCTTCTGCCGCCCGAGATGGTGATGCAGACGGTGATTCCCCGTGATGATCTCTTTATTAAAGCCAGCGCCCGAGGACTGCCCGTTGGGGTTATGGAGGATGGGGCCGGGGCCTTAGCCATTTTTGAAAGCCTCCGAACCGAGTTGGAGCGCCGGATTGTTCCCCCAAATCCCCAGAGAATTGATTATGCAAAGTGAAGCAGTGAATCAATGGCTCGATGCCGATCAAGTCAGGGCCCTTGCCGAGAGTCTCCTCGCTCCGGGACCTCCTCTTGATCCTCTTCCCAACGAATCCATGTATGGGAAGAGTTTCGAGGGCTTTGCCGCAGTCTCGCCAGCAGAAGAGACTTCAACAAAAGCGCGTCAAATTCCCTCGGAACCGCAAACCCGGGCCGCATCCGCCGGAATAATTTCTGAAAACCCGAAATCGACAGCGCCTGCACCCGCAGCAAGTCCTGCGGTCGAGAGGAAGCCGGATCCGACCCCTGTGGCAAAGCCGGAGGTCCGGCCGGAGCCAGCGCCTGTTGCGCCGCCCCAGTCCCAGGTGGCCCGCACGCCTGTTGCGCCGCCCCAGCCCCAGGTGGCCCGCACGCCTGTTGCTCCGCCTCAGTCCCAGGTGGCCCGCACGCCTGTTGCGCCGCCCCAGCCCCAGGTGGCCCACACCCCTGTTGCGCCGCCCCAGCCCCAGGTGGCCCGCACCCCTGTTGCGCCGCCCCAGCCTCAGGAGGTCCGCACCCCTGTGGTGTTTCAACCTCTGAACGTTCCCGGGACGGTAGAAAAAGAAGAACTGCCTCGGGTTGCGGCCCAGGCGCAAGCTCCTTCGCCCGTCCGGGAATCCCAACCGGTCTTACCCCGACCGATTAAAATGACGCCGACTCGTCGTGCGGAGGTTGTTCCGACGAGGCCCCAACGGCCAGATCCGGCAATTGTTGCTGCCGTGCAATCGCCATTCAAGATTACCAAGGATCAAACTGTCCGAGAAAAGCCGGTTCAACCGGAAGGGTTTCGCCCTCTGCCTCTTTCGACCCGCTTGCAGGCGTTTGGAGCTTGGTTGAAGGAGCAAATTCCCACTGAGGCTTACTTTATCTGTGACCGGAATGGCGAAATCGTGGTCGATGAAGTTGGGAGTGAAAAGTTGGTCAAAGTGGCCCGCACTCTCGCGCATGCTTCCAGTAGTGCCGGACGAGAGGTTGGAGACGATGAAAATTTGGGTTCCCTCCATGTTAAGATTGGACCCGACCGCGTGATGGAGGTGGTGCCTCGACATTCCCACTTTGGCCTCGTCGTTCTGGGGTTGATTGTTCCACGTCCGCTTTCCCGGGAAGCAGTGGGATCTGTTTCCAGAGCGTTAGGCACCGCCCTGGCGGACCAATCATCTCCGGGTCAGTGATCGGTGAAGCAGATAAGTTGCCGGTATAAGAAACGCCAGTGACAGGCACATCAATATGATCCGGCAGTACCACTGGGTGCTCATCGTGAAGCCAAGAAAGGTTTTTTGTTTGGCCAGGAAAATATGAGGCTCGTCTGTTCGCCGGCCATCGAGGCGTGATGTCTCGGCCAGCTCGACCATGTTCTCCACTCGCTCATTGACGAAGAATTGTGAAATGGGGCGAACGTCCTCTTCGAGGTCAATTTCGATTCCGGCTTCTTCTTCATTTTGAATTCGCTGAAGTTCTGCAAGAGGGTCTTTGAGGATACGTTTCGCATCGGTGAGATCTCCCGCCACGGCAGCGAAGAGGATTCGTAGCTTTTCGCCTCCGTCCTGGAGTTCCTTCTGTTCCGATGGGGAGAGGTTTTTTAGCCCCTTCAGCTTATCGATCTGTTTTTGCAGTGGTCGGCGAACCAATTCGAAACGATTCCCGGTGGCTTGTCCAACAATGGATCCTTCGAAGGCGTAGCGGAGCGGCATGATGGTGGAGGGCACGGGCTCGCCGCCTTCGTTCCGACCATCATCACCTCCAACAAAAAGACCACGGTTCATCTCCGAAAATGGAATGAGGGCTCCTGCGAGAAGAATCTGGGGGACGAGGATCAGGGGAATGGCTCCAAGGGCAGTCCTTTCAGAGCGGGCCATGACCGAGATGAGGAGGGCAAGGGCGGTTCCACAACAACCGGTGAGGATCATCCAACCGAGATGAATCCAGAAGACGTCGTGGAGATTCAAGGAGGCATGGGCCACTGCGATGAAAATTGCCGACTGGGCGGACACCATCGCAGTGAGTACGATGAATTTGGCGCCGAGGTAAAGAATCGGGTGGGGGCGGCAGTTGCGTTCCCGGCGCAGGACAGGGCGGTCGCGCAGGACCTCGGTGGCGCTGTTGGTCAGGCCAAAAAACATGGCCACCGTGACGGCCAAAAAGAGATAGGAGGGCAGGTGTAAAGCCGAATGAAATTGGTAGCTGCCTTCAGCCGAGGCGCGCAGGGTCAGTCCGATTAAGGCGGCGAGAAGGGGCGCCTCAAGGAGAGTCGAATAAAAGGTGCCACGGTGTCGGAGTTTTGATTTGGCCGACCGCGCAAGGTGGGTTTTAAAAATCATCCACTTTTGTCTCCGGCCATGAGCCGGAGGCTCCGGAGCGGGGACCTGGTCGTCGGCGGTGGGGACATCCGGTCCTCCCGTCGCTTGATTGGACTGGTTGAGCCGAAGGTGCGCCATGATTCGGCGGTTTTCAAAGCGTTCCTGCCAGAAGTCGGGCGGGAAACGGCGCTTGGTCTTTGCCGAGGTTTGAAGTTGGAGCATGGGTGCCTCCAGGACATCAAAGACAAAATCAGCCCCTTGATAATTTGATTCGTCTGGTTGGGAAAGTTCAAGATCGAGGGAGGCTTCCTTGAAGTAATCCACCATATCCCTGGGTGGCCCAAAAAAGGCCATTTTTCCTCCCCGGTCTAGAAAGAGGACGAGATCGAAAGCTTCCAGCACTTTTTCACTCGGGCGGTGCAGCGAAGTGACCACGATTTTGTCCTGAGCGAAGCCGTGAAGAGCATCGACGACACGTTCCGCATCCTTCGAAGAAAGTCCGGAGATTGGTTCGTCGAAAAGGAAAATTTCTCCTCCGCCAATCAAATCGAGACCGGCGTTGAGGCGCGAACGTTCGCCTCCACTCAAACTCTTGGAGTCAGGGCTGCCGACACGTCTCTCTCCAATGCGATCCAGGCCAAGTTCTCCGAAAAGGAAGTTCACCCTTTTCTGAATTGCTCCTTCAGAAAGGTGGGGGCGCCTGATTGCGGCGGCATGGGCGAGATGCTCACGGGCGGTGAGTTGCTCGCTCAAGGCCTCCTCCTGTGGCATGAACGAGATCAGCGGAGAGAGGCGACGTTGCCTTTCGTAGAGAGACAACCCGTTGAGCCGGACGTGCCCGCTTTTGGGCTTGCGTTGTCCGGCGAGAATTTCCAGCAGGGTGCTTTTGCCGCTTCCACTGGGTCCGATGATGCACATCATTTGCCCCCGCTCGAGTTGGAAAGAAAGACTATCGATGTCCTTCCCTCCCTTCCAAAAACTGTGGTTCAGATTTTCTATTTGAAGGTGGCGAACAAGGTTGCGTTCTTCGTCGAGGATGTTGTCCGAAAACCGGCAGCGCAGGGCCTGTCTGCTGCTCAAACGAATGATTGAGCCATCGGGAAGTGCTTCGCTTTTTACCGGAAGGCCATTGGCAAGGATGGTCTGGGTGGATTCGATGATTTCGATTTCTCCTAATCCGGTGGTTGGGTCGAAATCGAGATCGAGGACAAATCTCCCTGCCAATCCGGGCGTGACCAAAAGACTGTCACCGGAGAGTTGGGTTGGGTCATTGGATACCCTCACCTTACGTCGTCCGGCCGGGAGGACAAAGCGTTGGCCTGTTTGCTGGGTGAGACGCCGAAGTGACTCGAGTGGAAGAGGGTCTTTTTTCCCAACGTGAATGAGATCGTGGTAATCGCATTGATATTCGTTTCCAACTGCCAGCGGCTCACGATCACTGTCGGCGAGAGTTCCTTCCTTAAGAGGGGTGAGATGAACCCGGTGGCCGAAGGCCAATTTTGCGATGGCCAGCCTGGATTTACTTCTGCTTAGAGTCAGCTCGCCGTTGTCCTCCACCAAAAAGAGCGCGGGGGAGATCCCTTTTTCTTCCGCTTGAAGAAAGAAGGCGAGGTCATTGTAGCTAAGCCGCCATCCTCCGGCGAGGATCTCATCGGAAGGCCGGATTTGGAGAAGTCTCCCCGGCGCCAGTTGGTGTCCGCGCACCCAAAGAGGTTTTTCATGAAGATTGCGGACAAGAATCAACCCTCCAGCCTGGTAGCAACGAAAGCGGGCAGGCTCGTTGTTTTCACTCAGGCGGACTTCATTGGGAGGTCCACAGCCGAAGTCGACTCTGGTGAGGCGGTCGGTTTTTTCGGCGTCGATTGAACTCAGTTCACGGATGACCGCCTCGCTGAGTCGCTTCGTCCCGATCGATTGCATCACGTCGGAGAAACGCTCTCTTTCTTCGGGGACGTCGCCTCCCGCCAGGATGACGGAGTAGAGTTGCAAGGCAAAAGCGGCTTTGTGTTCAGCTGGCAGATTTTTTTTCAGGTATCGCAGGTCCGGGGCGATCGGTTGGGGGCGGGCAACGGCAGATTCAAGCTTCCGGCCCAGAATGCCGTGATCAACATTTGGAAAGATATTCCGGGCAAAATCGAAGACGATCTCAAGCTCCCGGTTCGAGGCCTGACCATCATGAATAATGAATGATGCGAAGACTTGCGAAAGAGCTCCGGCGGTGCGCTCATGTCTCGCGTCAAGCGAATCCCGAAACAGGAGATGCTTGGCTCTGGAGAGATTTCGGAAGAGACCCATGGTGAACGTTCTTGTTATAGTCGTGACCTGTCTCGAACACAAGAGGGTCATCAAGACATTGCCTTCGTTCGGCAAGTGGTCATTCTGCCGCCCGATGAAACGTCTTGTTTTGGTTTTACCAATCCTCGCAGTCCTGGCCGGCGTCGGTATGGTCGGATGCGGAGTATTGTCCAAGGAGCATCGGGCGATGCATTCTGCCTCTCATATTGCGGTTTGGCTCAAAAATTGTTCCCGTATCAGTTGGTTGCCACGTCAGATGAGTGGTCGATACGATGGCGCGTCTGCCCTCGACAACATCAAGCAGGTTTCCGCCGGGCATGCTGCCAAGAGGAGCTCCTATGGGTCTGCTCCCGGGGGCTATGTTTGGCTTAAACCGCGAATGCTTCGGGCCATGAAGTCGTTGGCCAGAGATGGATACAGCTTTCGTGTCACCTCCATGGCGGGTGCTTCCCACAGCCGCACTTCCCGCCACTACGCAGGAATTGCCTTTGATGTGGATTACATCAACGGATTGAAGGTGGGATATGGAAATCCTTACTGGCGCAAGTTCCTGCAACGCTGCCGTGAACTTGGAGCGACCGAGACCCTCGGACCGGGAGATCGAGGTCACTCGACCCACATTCACGCCGCTTGGCCGCGCTGAGTTCGAGGGTTACTGGTCTTTGCTTTTAAGGTGGATCCGTCCGTCGGGATATGAGCTGATGACCATGCCACCCGGGAGAGTTCCTTTGGCGAATTTCTGAGTCTCGGGATCGTAGTCGAAAGTCGAGGTGGCGGCGGTGCGGTTGGCGACCGACGTTTTTTTCCAACCCGGAGTTTCCAGGAGGGACTTGAGTTCCTTCGAATTTTCCTGGTAATTGTTGACTGTGATTCGCATCGGTTTGTCATGGTTGATCTTGCTGCTCAGAGCAGCGGCGGCAATTCCCGAGGTGAGATCTCCGAGTGATTGCTTTCCGAAGGTCAGCCTGACTTCAACGATATCCTCCTTTGGATTGCTCTTGATTGAAAAATACCGGCTTCCTGTGAGGAGAGGATTGAGTTCGAGGGAGAATTGAGAGCCACTGGAAAAGAGATTGTAGAAGTGACCGCGAGGAAGGTCGAGGCATTGGAGGGGGCCCTTGGGGAAGGAGCTGAAATCTGTCCCGGGCCAGAAAGGAACAAGTCCCGGAGGAATTCCCTCCTGGGTAAATTCACGGTAGTCCAATGGCAGAATAATCGGAGTAATTTTTGGTGTGAGATGCTTCGGGTTGAGCTTCCGGGAGATGACATATTGGATGCCGAAGCCATCGGTTTTGATGAAACTGTCTCCGACCGGGGTGGGAGTCACAGGCTTCTTGTCTTTTCCAGGTAAGCGGATGTATTTTTTTTCAAAGGATTCAGCCCAGGTTCGGTCATCTTTGTTTTCAATGATGATCCGGATTTCAAGCGGATGATCGGCTGAGGCGTGACAGGACAGGAGCAGGCAGTGGATGGTCGCAGTCAAAACTTCTGCCTTGGTGTGAGGGCTGTAAGGTGGAATGTCCCAATCCTTGATGTGAATTTCAACGGGTTCGTAGGGGACATTGCTGCCGTCTGTTGGCTTGACCTGGATCCCGAAGACAGAGGCCAGATTGGCGTTGGACTCGGTGCCTCTTTTCCACTCTTTGGCTCCCCGGAGAAAGGGATGGGAAGCTGAGATCATTCTATGAATCCCGTAATTATAGTTTGCGTAGCAGACGGCCGGGGTGAGAGGGATGCATCCCGATATTGAATCGCCTACGAGATTGGCAGGCTGCAGGATCGTTGTCATCCCGGGGTTGGTGGCCTTGAGCACCTGGCTGAGGAAAAAGATTAAGAAAAAGGAGCGATGATATTTCATGGCGGAAAAATGTCGCCCGTTATTATGCCCCTTCCCGATAGAGAGGCCAAGGAACATTCCGATTCAAGCCGAGGCGCGGCTTCCGATGATGAACCGGCGGATGGTCTTGGGGGTGATCATGAGGGGGCGCCCTCTGAAATTTTTGGCTACGCGGGAGCCAAGGGGAGGTTTGGGTCGATGCCGATACCGAGGTCGTCGGGTTCCCGGTTTTCGGAAGCGAGGAGGGCTGCGAAAGCGATCATGCCGGCATTGTCGGTGGTGAGGGACGACGGCGAGGGTTGGACTTTCATGCCGTTGCTTCCGGCGGCACGGATGAGGGCGTCCTGGAGCGCGCGGTTACAGGCCACTCCACCGGATAAAGTGATGAGCGAGTGTCCGTTTTCGCGAGCCGCTTTGATCGTTTTTTTGAGAAGGGCATCGATGACGGCGGCCTGGAAGGAGGCGCAAATGTCGGCGAGGTGATCCTGAGGATCCGCGAGCTTCTGAAGCTGGTAGAGGACGGCGGTTTTGAGGCCGGAGAAGGAGAAGTTGAAGGGGGCGTCTTTGAGAACGGCGCGGGGGAAGGCGAAGGCTTTGGGGTTGCCGGAGCGCGCGTGTTTTTCGATTTCCGGTCCGCCGGGATAGGGGAGCTGGAGCATGCGTCCGACTTTGTCGAAGGCTTCGCCGGCGGCGTCGTCGATGGTATGACCGATGAGGCGGTAGTCGCCATACCCTTGCACATCGATGAGCATGGTGTGACCGCCGGAAACGATGAGGCCGAGATGGGGGGGGATGCGGCCAAGGTCGAGGAAGGGGGAGAGGAGGTGGCCTTCCATGTGGTTGATTCCAAAGAAGGGCTTGTTGGAAGCTGCGGCGAGTCCTTTGGCATAGGCAAGACCCACGAGTAAGGACGAGGCGAGGCCGGGACCGCGGGTTGCGGCGAAGGCGTCGATGTCATCGAGAGTGACGCCGGCCTCGTCGAGGGCTTGTTGCACGAGGGGGCGGATGCGCTGGGCGTGATTGCGGCACGCGACCTCGGGAACAACACCACCGAATTCGCGATGGATCTCGATCTGCGAAGAAATGAGAGAAGTGAGGAGCCCGGGCTTGCCTTGATTTCGCCGAATGACGGCGACGGCGGTCTCGTCGCAGGAAGATTCGATAGCGAGGATCATGATCTAGGTGGCGGGGGCGATTTTTTGAAGACCAAGGGCAGCCAGAGCGAGGAGGGGGCAAATGATCCAAAAGGCGGGATGGGGAGCAAAGGTAAAGACGAGGAGGTAGTCGACGAGCGGGATGGCTGCAAGAGTGCGGGAGACGAAAGCTCCCACGTCGCGGTTGGCGCGAAGACGTCGCACGATGATCGACAGGACCACGATGAAGAGGACAAGAGGGGGGAGCGCAGTGCCATTATTGGTGAGAAGAAGCGGACCTGAGAAAAATAGGATGGGAGCGCAAAGGCAGAGAATAGGAAGCGTCTTTTGGCTGTCGCTGACGGGATCCTTCGAGGTCTCGGCCCTTGCGGTGAGGGAGATTCCGAGGATGTAAGCGCCCAGTCCGAGGGCCAGAAGGAAGAAAATGGGGAGCTTCTGCCCATCGAGGGCTCCGAATTGCTCCCAAGAGAGCAGGGAGAAGGCCGCTGTCGGGTAGATGAGGGCCCGGGCTCCCGCCATGAAGAAGAAGCTGGCAGGGTGGACCTTGTGCCACCTGGTGTAGGCGAGGATGCAGATGATGATGCCGGCGGCAAAGAGTCCGGCAGGCGGGCTGACGAAGGTGCTGAGCAGAAGTCCGCCACCCATGAGAATGAGAGAGAAGAGGAGGATGGTTTGGCGAGGCCAACGACCGGATGGAATGGGCCGGTCAGGGCGGGTTTTCGTATCAAAGTCGAGATCGTGCCAGTCGTTGAAGAAGCAGCCGCCCAGATAGAGGCAGGAGAGGGCCAGTCCGATGAGGCTCAGACAGATGGGGCAGAGGTGGGCTTGGTCTTTAAAAAGATTCCATCCTACGAGGACACCCAGAAGTCCGTTCGACCAAACAGTGGGGAGGTTTGCGAACCGGCTCATGGCGAGAAGGTCGATGACTTTTTGGCGGGTCATTTGTCCACGAAAGAGAGCAAGGGGGCGTGGACTTGGGAAGTCTAATCGGTGTCAGGGTTTCTTTGCTCGGCAGTCTGTGGAGATCTCGCCGGAATCGAGCGATGAAACGCGTCTTGTTGATTTTACTGTGTGGAATTCAATTTGCTTCGCCCAAAAGTTGGACAAGGGAGACGACGGTGCATTGGACCTCGGATCACGCGAAGGTGGCGGGAGCAAAAGTTGCCGGAGATCTTGCGGTGGCTCTGGCGGTAGGGTGGAGAGCTGAGGATCCAGCGCCCACTCGCAGAACGCTTGCGCTACGCGGTGGCCTGAAAGGGAGCGGCGAAGGCTTCTTCGAAGGTGAAAAACTCTTCGAAGTCCTTGAGAGAATCGGAGTCCTGTTTGCCAAAGACGCCGTTCTCGATGAACAGGAAAACAATCTCACCAACATGGCGGCATTTTGTGATGCCCCAGTCATCAAGAAGGGTGGCACCCATGGGGCCGTATTCCTGAAGGACGTAGTCGCGGAAACCGGTTAGCAATTCCCGGCCGCTGACGTGGCGTTTTTCGCCGTTTGTTTCGCGGGAAAGGCGATCAACGGTGAAGTCGAGTGCTTCCCTCACCAGGAAGTAAGCCCCCGGTTGAAAGCGGGTTTCTTTTTCGAGGATTGAGGCAACGGCGTGCTCGAATTGGTTGGACTGCATGGCGACGTGGCAAGTTCTACAAAAAGCCCGCGGATCTGTCGATCCGCGGGCTTTAAAATTACATGGGAAGTTCGATGAAGCCTTCCAGCTTTCGAATTCGGGTCGGGTGGCGCATCTTGCGAAGGGCTTTCGCTTCGATCTGACGAATCCGTTCGCGGGTCACCTGGAACTGACGGCCCACTTCTTCGAGAGTGCGGGAGTAGCCGTCCTTGAGGCCAAATCGCTGCTCGAGAACCTCGCGCTCACGCTCGGTGAGGGTGTCGAGGACTTCAATGATCTTGTCCTTGAGCATGGCGAAACCCGCTTCCTCCATCGGGTTTTCGGCTGACTTGTCCTCGATGAAGTCACCGAAGGAGGTATCGTCCGAGTCTCCGACAGGAGCTTGAAGGGAAATGGGCTGCTGGGCCATCTTGAGGACGGCGCGGACACGTTCCACGGGAAGGTGGATTTCCTCGGCGATCTCATCGGGTGTTGGTTCGCGACCGTATTCCTGCACGAGCTGTTTCTGCACGCGCATGAGCTTGTTGATGGTTTCGATCATGTGGACCGGAATCCGGATGGTCCGGGCCTGGTCGGCGATGGAGCGGGTGATAGCCTGACGAATCCACCAGGTGGCATAAGTCGAGAATTTGTAGCCGCGGCGGTATTCGAATTTTTCCACCGCCTTCATGAGGCCCATGTTTCCTTCCTGAATGAGGTCGAGGAAGGAAAGTCCACGGTTGGTGTATTTCTTGGCGATGGAGATGACGAGACGAAGGTTGGCTTCAACCATTTCGGTCTTGGCCTTGAGGGCCTTGCGCATCCAGAGGCGGAGGTGGTGGTTGGTCTCCTCGAACTGTTCCACGTTGTGCCAGGACTCGAGAGTGAGTTCCTTGATGGCAGTCTCTGCCTCGTCACCTTTCTTGCGGGAGTATTTCCAAATTTTTTCCTGATATTCGCCGACGACATCACAGAAGTCCTCGATGACTTTCTGTTTGAAGTAGTAGCGGCTGTAGAGGCGCGCGATGGACTGGAGGTTTTTGGCCAGAGTGGTCTCGAGCTTTTTCTTTCCCCGTGGGGCCTTGGCGGAGAGTTTCTTGATGATGCCGGTGGTTTCCTCGTGGATGGCGCGGACCTGATCGCAAAGCTTGGGAAGAGCCTTCATATAGCGCTCGCGGCTTTCGATCTTTTTGTCGAGGATGACGCGATCGAAGCGCTCCTTGCCCCGCATGAGCTTGTCGGCAAGGGCGAGGTATCCTTTGGCGGTGAAGCCGAAGAGGTGGAGGTATTTTTGGACCTCGATCTCGGCATCCTCGATGCGCTTGGAGATTTCGACCTCCTGCTCACGGGTGAGGAGGGGGACCTGACCCATCTGCTTGAGATACATGCGGACGGGGTCGTCGAGGATATCAAGCTTCTGGTCCTTGGTTTCTTCCTCGGAGTCCAGGTCGCCCTTTTTTTTGTCCTTGTAGCGATCAACCTCGGAGGCATCGATGATGTCGAACTCCATCTGGCGGAGACGCTCGAGAATGGCGGTGATGTCTTGTTCTTCGACGAGATTGTTTGGAAGGATCTCGTGAATGTCATCATAGGTGAGATACTCCTGCTCTTTGGCGAGCTTGATGAGTTCGCGGATTTTCTCCTGAATTTCAGGAGTATCAATGCGGTTCTTGGGCTTGTTAGCAGGAGGGGAGGTTGCTTTGGTGACTCCTTTTGTAGCCGCTTTCTT
>ERZ887942.909-NODE-909-length-22287-cov-19.527708_pt1 | contig 22287 bp, 12 predicted proteins | sample MGYA00521099_ERZ887942 | MGnify/ENA primary metagenome ERZ887942 (study PRJEB32303, sample SAMEA104408605) | aquatic metagenome | biome: Brackish water; feature: Pelagic; material: water | place: Baltic Sea | collected 2014-06-07T06:48:00 | depth 16,251 m ...
GACGGAAACGCCACATCCGTGTTTATTTAGACTGTGTGAAGTTTCTCGCCCCTCCCAATCGTCGGCTCTCCATTAAAAAGACTCTTTGAAATCCGTATCAGCGAAATCAGGAACTTCAACACCCTCATCGATCCTGGGAGCACCAGGCACATCGGAAACGGGAACGGAAACGTTTCCGAAGCATGCTCCAAAACGCCCGGATTTCGAGGCTCCCCACGGTCAATCCCGGATTTCGGGGTCGGCTCGCTCGTTGGTTTGCGGCACAGGAATTTAAAGACGCGCCCTCCCCCGAAATGAAGCGGAGAAATTCTATCGCCTCCCCGTCCACAAAAAGCCATAGCTTCTTGCGCGATGGACGACACTGAAGCCCTCGAAAAACACTTCGGCCACTCCACCTTCCGCGACGGTCAGAAAGAAGTCATCGACTCCATCCTCGCCGACCGCTCGGCCCTCGCCATCTTCCCCACCGGAGGAGGGAAGTCTCTTTGCTATCAGCTCCCGGCCCTCCTCCTCAACGGCCTCACTCTGGTCGTCTCCCCCCTCATTGCCTTGATGAAGGATCAGGTCGATTCCTTGGTCGCAAAAGGCATCGCCGCCGCCCGTCTTGACTCCACTCTCACCGCTGACGAAGCGATCGCACTCTACACAAGACTCGAAAACGGAAAACTCAAACTCCTCTACGTCGCTCCCGAGCGACTCGCCAACGAAAAATTCCGCACCCGCCTCGCCAAGGTCAAACTCTCCCTCCTCGCGATTGACGAAGCCCACTGCATCTCCGAGTGGGGCCACAACTTTCGCCCCGACTACCTCAAGCTCACCCGCTTTGCAAAGGAGTTAAAAATACCCCGCGTCCTCTGCCTCACCGCCACCGCCACGCCCAAGGTAGCCAGTGATATCTGTCGCTACTTCAAGATCAAAAAAAAAGATCACCATCAGCTCACCTTTTACCGGCCCAATCTCAATCTCGTTGTCACTCCAATCACCGGTCACGAGCGCCAACAACACCTTCTCAACCGCCTCCAAGCCACCGCCGTTGAGCCCACCATCATCTACACCACCTTGCAACACGGGGCCGAATCCCTCGCCTCCTTTCTCAAACGCCACGACCTCCCCGCACGCCCCTACCACGCCGGACTCCGTCCCGAGGCCCGTTCCGAAATCCAGGACGCCTTCATGTCCGGCGAGGTCCCTATCATTTGCGCCACCATCGCCTTTGGCATGGGCATCGATAAGTCGAACATTCGATCCATCTATCACTACAACCTCCCGAAATCGCTCGAAAACTACACCCAGGAAATCGGTCGAGCCGGGCGCGATGGCGAAAAGGCCCACTGCGAACTCCTGGCCTGCAGCGACGATCTCCGCACCCTCGCCAACTTCACCTACGGCGATACCCCGCAGCCCGATGCCCTCCGCGCCATCCTCCGCATCCTCCTGGACCAACCCGGTGAGTTCGACATCTCCACTTATGAACTCTCCCGCTCCCACGACATTCGTCCGCTCGTCATCAATACCCTCCTGACCTACCTCGAATTGGAGGGCTTTCTCAAAGCGACCTCCCCCTTCTACTCCACCTACAAAGTCGCCTTCGCCCGCAACCTGGACCATCTCCTCAACGGCTTCGACTCCAGACGCCAAACCTTCCTTCGCAAACTCTTTGAATCCGCCAAACCCGGCTACAAATGGCTTGAAATCAACCCCGAGGCATCCGCCGCTGCCATCGGAGAGCCCAAAGAAAAAATCATCAAAGCGATTGGCCATCTCGAAGACCTCGGTGACGTCGCCGTCAAACCTGCGGGAGTCCGGCAGGGTTATCGACTCCTTAAAAAGCCGGACGACTTCAACGCTCTCACTCAACGCATGATCGATCTCTTCCAACGTCGCGAAGAGTCCGACCTTCAGCGCCTTCAGGAAGTCGTCGACCGCGCCCTCAGCCCCACCTGTCTCTACCAATCTCTCCTCAGTCACTTCGGCGAGAAAATGGCAGCCTGCGGCCACTGCTCGCGCTGTCTGGGCGTCCACCCACCCACCGAACTCCCCACTTCCCCGGGGCCCGAAATTTCGCAAGATGACCTCACCCTCATCCGGCAACTCATCGATCAAAAACATTCCGGCCTCCGCACCCCGCGCCAACTCGCCCGCTTCCTTTGCGGCATGACCTCACCCGCCACCACTTACACCTGGTATCTTCCCGAAGGCGCCCGCCGAAAGCAACGCCTCACCTCTCACGACGCCTACTCTCTCCTCGAACACCACGACTTTCAGGAGGTTCTGGACCATTGTGAATCTATGGTCATCCACTAGAAACAACTCATGAAAAAACTTCTCATTCTCCTCCTCACTCTTCCCGCCTTCGGAGAAGAACCCATCACTCGCCTCGCCTGCGGCTCCTGCTACAAGCCCGAGCGTGACAACGGCATCTGGAAGACCATCGCCGCTGACAAGCCTCAGGCCTTCCTCTTCATGGGCGACACCATTTACGCCGACACCTCTGATCCCAAGGTCATGAAGGAAAAGTATCGCCTCCTCAACTCCCAACCCGACTACGCGGCCTTCTCCAAGTCCGTCCCCATCCTCCCCATTTGGGATGATCACGATTACGGCCTCAATGACGCCGGGCGCGAGTTCGAGATGAAGGAGACTTCCGCCAAACTCTTCTTTGAGGCCTTCCATTTTCAGTCCGACCACGAGGCCCGCAAAACCCCCGGCGTCTATCATTCCAAAATCATGGGCCCCGAAGGAAAACGCCTCCAGGTCATCATGCTCGACACCCGCTACTTCCGCAGTGCCAACGTTAAAGTGAAACAAGGCAAACGCAAAGTCTACCTCCCCCAAACCGGCCCCGAAGCCACCGTCCTCGGCGAAGCCCAATGGAAGTGGCTCGCCGCCGAACTCAAAAAGCCCGCCGAACTCCACCTCATCGTCAGCTCCATCCAGATCCTGGCCACCGACCACCGTTTCGAAAAGTGGGCCAACATGCCCGATGAGCGCAGAAAATTCATTGACCTCCTCCGGACAAGCAATGTGGGACCGACCATTCTCCTCAGCGGCGACCGCCACCTCGCGGAAGTTTGTAAACTCTCCAATCACACCACCCATCTCCCATTCCAACTTTACGAAATGACCACCAGCGGCATGACCCACGCCGGTGCCCCCGACGATCCCTCTCCTATCAGGGTCCCCGGAACCTACACCCGCGCCATCAACTACGGCTTCATTGACATCAACTGGAAAAACAAGAAGCCGATCGCTTCCCTCACTGTCAAAAACCTCCAGGGAAAAACTGAAAGCCTCACCCTGGTCGATTTCAATCAGGAGGTCCTTGTGAAGTAACAAGCGGCACCACCGTCCAGATCATCTCCTCCCGACCCACTCACAACAGATCCATCTGATCTTCTTCAGTGGCGAACTTCACTCCCACTCCAAGCAGTCGCACCGACTTTCCCTCTCCGCGACTCCAGGCCAACCGAAGCAATTCTTCATAGGTTGCCTCGTCCATTGCCCCTCCCGCTTTCTCCGCCGTCGTTTGAGTGAAGTCTTCGAACTTTAACTTCAACACCCGTGATTTAATTTCCTGCCCGGACTTCCTTTTCACCGCATCCGCAACTTCGACACGCAATTGTCGCAGAACGTTCAGCAACCAATCCACGTCATCGATATTCTCCCGGAACGTCCTCTCCTTCGACAGTGATTTTCTCGTCCGGTCCACCGAAACCTCCCGCTCGTCCCGTCCCCGGCATCGTTCGAAAAGTTCCAGTCCCCAGCGCGACAGTTTCTCCGCGAGTTCGATCTTGGAAAATCCCTGTAAATCTCCGCAGGTCTCGATCCCCATTTTCGAAAGTGTTTCCTGTCCCCGCTTCCCCACTCCCTGCAGTTTTGCCACCCGCAATCCTCGCATGAAGCCATCGACATCCTCCGGCCTCACCTCGAGTTGGCCATTCGGCTTGTTCCAGTCGCTCGCCACCTTCGCGATCATCTTGTTCGGAGCAATCCCCGCTGAAGCCGTCAGCCCGGTCTCTTGAAAGATCCTCTTCCGAATTTCTTGAGCCAGAGCGGCACCGGATTCAGCCCGGTGACTCACGTCAAGATAGGCTTCATCAAGAGACAAAGGCTGAACAAGATCCGAATAACGGCTGAAAATTCCACGGATCTTCTCCGAGGCTTCCCGGTAAACATCAAACCGAACCGGCGTGAGAATGATCTTCGGACAGAGTTGCCGCGCCATGAAGACCGGCATGGCGGAACGGCAGCCATATTTCCGGGCCTCGTAGTTTGCCGTCGTTAACACCCCTCTCCCCGAACTCCCACCCACTCCAACCGGCTTGCCCTCCAAAGATGGATCGTCCCGCACCTCAATGGCCGCATAAAAGCAGTCCATATCGATGTGGATGATCTTGCGGGCCATGGCAACACCTTAGCCAGAATTGTTCACTCGAACAATTATCGAATTAAACATCGAAGAAGTCTTCACCAAAGGCGCCCGACTTCTGAAGGTAGTAGTCGTAGCCACCGGAATACTTTTTCACCTCACCATTGGCAATGTGCCAGGTATGCTCGGCGAGTGAGCGAATGAAGTGCACATCGTGGGAAATGAAGACCAAGGTTCCCTCATACTGCTTCAAAGCCGAAAGCAGGGCTTCTATCGAGGTCAAATCCAAGTGTGTCGTCGGCTCGTCCATCAAGAGAAGGTTTGGCGGATCGACAAGAAACTTAACCAACGAGAGGCGGGACTTTTCTCCCCCTGAGAGAATCTTCACCCGCTTGGAAACATCATCTTTCTTGAAAAGGAAGGACCCTAGAATCGAGCGGGCTTCGTTTTCGCGCATCCCGCCGCTGGCTTCAACGACTTCCTCAAGAACGGAGTTGCTTTCATTGAGCGTGACCGCGCGGTGCTGGGAAAAATAGCCGATCTTGGTCGTGGTCCCGACGTTTCGTTTTCCGGCGTCCCCTTTTTCGATGCCCGCAAGCATCTTCATCAAAGTTGACTTACCAGCTCCGTTGGGCCCGACGAGGACAATACGATCGCCACGCTCGATGTGGACATCAAGGTTCTTGTAGAGAACATTGTCACCGTAGGCCTTGTCGACATTCTCAAGCGAAATGACCCGCTGGGTAGAACGCGGGGGCTGGGGAAAGTGGAAATGGAAGAGCTTGCGTGGCTTCCGCGGCTTGGGGAGCTTGTCCATTTTTTCGATCATCTTGATCCGGCTCTGCACCTGGGAAGCCTTCGAGCCAACAGAACGAAATTTGTCGATGAATTCCTGAATCCGGGCAATCTCCTTCTTCTGGTTCTGAAAGGCCTTGAGTTGCTGCTCGTAACGCTCGTCCTTCAACTGAAGAAATTTGGAGTAGTTGCCTTCGTAGGCGATGAATTTTTGTTCATCGATCTCGTAAACTTTCTCAACCACGCCATCCATGAAAGAGCGATCGTGTGAAATAATCAGGAGGGCTCCGGGATATTGCTTCAGATAGCGCTGAAACCACATCAGGGAATTCAGGTCGAGGTGGTTCGTGGGCTCATCGAGCATGAGGAGATCAGGCTCTTCCACAAGCAATCGGGCCAAGTGGGCCCTCATGATCCAACCACCGGAAAACACGTTGGCAGGACGGGAAAAATCTTCCTGCGAGTAGCCCAGGCCGGCGAGGATTTTCTTGGCTTTCGGCTCAAGTTGATAGCCGTTGAGTTCCTCAAAACGATCCTGGGCCATGCCGAATTCCCCGGAGTCCTTGGCGGCAGTCCGCATGGTCTCCATCACCTTGATCAACTCCTCACTGATCCCCATGGAAATCTCAAGAATGGAAGCTTCTCCGGGATCTCCCGCTTCCTGGGCAAGATAACCGACGAGGCCATATTCTTCACGCTCGACAGTCCCCGCATCGGATTCCTCCTCGCCGAGGATGATTTTGAAAAGAGTTGATTTACCGGCACCATTGGGGCCGACAAGGGCGACACGTTCGCCCCAGTTGATCGTCAATTCGGCGTTTTCGAAAAGAACGCGGCCACCAAGGGCCTTTGTCATTTTTTTGATCGTCAACATGGCGAAAGGGATGTCGGACGAGATGACGCCAGAGTCAAGAAATTTGCGGTGTCTCTGAGTGGCATGACCGGGACCGGTCATGCCATTTCCTCCCCACGAAAAAAGCCGCTCCGGTTTCCCGAAGCGGCTTTAAAGGTTTTTATCCCGTGAGGATTACTCCTCGGATGGGCTCCACTCCTCGGAGTCGTTGTTGCTGGTGGCAAGGTTGAATGCTTGCTCCAGACCAACGAGGTCGCTGGATGGACGGAGGGTTTCGAAAGAGGCGCTCTCTTTCTGAAGCTGATCGTCTGAGTAAGCAACCGCCTTGATGGAAAGGCCGATACGGCGCTCGATCTTGTCGACCTTGATGACGCGGGCCTCGACTTCGTCGCTGACCTTGAGGACATCCTTGACGCGCTCCACGTGCTCCTCGCTAAGCTGCGAGATGTGGATGAGTCCGTCGATGTCACCATCGAGGCTGACGAAGGCTCCGAAGGAAGCAATCTTGGCTACGGTTCCAGTGACCTTGTCACCGACCTTGAACTTGCCGTCGATGTCGGACCATGGGTCGTTATCAAGCTGCTTGATGCCAAGGGAAACTCGCTGGTTCTCCTTGTCGATCGAAAGAACCACGGCCTCCACTTCGTCGCTCTTCTTGAGCATCTCGGAAGGATGGTTGATCTTGCGGGTCCAGCTGAGGTCGGACACGTGGATCATGCCGTCGATGCCCTCTTCAAGACCAACGAATGCACCGTAAGCGGTGAGGTTGCGCACCTCGCCCTTGATCTCCTTGCCAATTGGGTAACGGGCTTCGATCTCGGACCATGGGTTCTCTTCGAGCTGGCGGACACCGAGGGAGATTTTCTGCTCCTCGATGCTGATTCCGAGCACAACGGCTTGGATCTCCTGATCGAGTTCGAGGACATCGCTGGGACGCGTGATGCGCTTGACCCAGGAAAGCTCGGACACGTGGACGAGACCTTCGACACCTTTTTCGATTTCGACGAATGCTCCGTAAGGAAGAAGTTTGGTGACCTTACCGGCAACCTCGGCTCCGATTGGGAAGCGAGCTTCGATGTCGGCCCATGGATTGTCGGTCATCTGCTTGAGACCAAGTGAGACGCGCTCTTTTTCGCGGTCGACGTCGAGGATCTGAACCTCGATTTCCTGGCTGATGCGAAGCATCTCGGATGGGTGGGCAATGCGGCCCCAGCTCATATCGGTGATATGGAGGAGTCCGTCCATGCCCTGAAGGTCGACGAAGGCACCAAAGTCGGTGATGTTCTTAACCTGTCCCACGACCTTGTCACCGACGGTGACGGTCTGGAGGAACTTCTGGCGAAGCTCGGCGCGCTCGGCCTCGATGACTTCACGGCGGCTAAGAACGAGGTTCTTGCGGTCGTCGTTCACCTTTACAATTTTGAATTCGTAAACGTTTCCGACGTATTCCTGAAGGTCGCGGGGAGGAATGATGTCGACTTGTGAACCGGGGAGGAAAGCCTCGACGCCGACGTTCACCATAAGGCCGCCTTTGACAGCACCTTTGACTTTTCCTTTCACAAGGCCACCGGCCTCGTAAACTTGCATGATCTTTTCCCAGTTCTGCTTGTGGGCGGCTTTCTCTTTGGAGAGGACAATCAGTCCTTCATCATCTTCGAGGCGCTCAAGGAGAACTTCAACTTCGTCGCCAACTTCGATATCTTCATCTTCGAATTCGGCAACAGGGATGGCTCCCTCTGATTTGTATCCAATGTCGACAACGACGACTTGGGGGCGGATGTCGAGGATCGTGCCATTGACAATCGATCCTTCTTTAAACTCGCGGAAGTGCTCGTCGATCAGGGCGGAAAGCTCTGAACTCGCGGACTCCGCAACTGCGGTATCACTCATAACTGTAGGTTAGAATTTGGGTTAGTTTGGTTAATCGTCCAGACGACAGGTGCCCCACTGGAGGGAAACGAGCATTGCGGGACTCCAACGTGCTCATTCCCGGCTCACTATCATTCCTCGAAAAGAATGAGCCATTCGCGTTTCCTACTCCCGAAGTTTGCCGGGAATAGAAAACGCGAATGGCACGCTCGTAGGGAGTCGAACCCCAAACCTCCTGATCCGTAGTCAGGCGCTCTATCCAATTGAGCTACGAGCGCTAATTCGCGTGGCGGGACTCTAAAAAGAAAAGAGGCCTCGTCAATACTTTAAGAAGAGATTTTCAGGAAATCTTCCTATTATACCGAAGCTTCCTGTTTTCTCAGCCAACAGAAGAGCAGAAGACAAATGGCAATCAGGGCCAGGATCCAAATACGACCTCCCCATGAGCTCTCGCCCTTCTCAATCCCGAGCTCCAGGCTCAATTTCAGTGTCTCGTCACCATTGACCTGTATCTTACGGGTAAAGACCACCGATTCCCCGTAGGCCGGAATGACAGGATCCAACATCTGACTCACCGGCTCGGTGATCCGCTGGTTGCGAATCCACTTACTCGCGATCGTGTCCAGCATGCGGTTCACCTCGGCATTGTTTCCGCTTTTGATATTATCGTAGTCGTCACGATCGTAATTAAGCTTCCCGGCAAAAACAGGGTTTGCCCTGGTCGCGGCCTCAATCTGTTTGGAGTCCTGTTGAACCCACATCTGAACGCTACTATTGTCGCTATAGAGGCGTTGACGACGGGTGTTCAGTCCGACGATCGCCTTCTCGGTCACGAGATTCTCCAGCGCGCTTCGGGCATCTTCATTACTGGCGGCATCAAGATTGGATTGATTGTAAACCTGCTCCAAAGTGCTGGCGGCCTTATCGCGCTCTCCTGCTTTCAGGAAACCTGAAACCTGATTGAGGCGACTGAGCGATCCTTGCTCTTTCTCGGAGTATCGTCGATTGACCAATTCCTGATATTGGGCGCGATCAACGGGACCACCGTCCAGGCTATCATTCAGGTCAAGGTCTCCATCAGCATCCTGCAGGTCATAGCCCTCCGGAATGGAAATACTCCAGGTCACGTTCTCAAGCGGCTCTCCAATTTTGAAGGCTATCAATTCCAGATTTGCCAAAGATCCAGTCGAAAGCGTGGTGGCATAAGTGAATCGCACCTTCGCTTCATTGCTACCGGTATCCCCCGTGACGTGAAAACGGAACGAATCGCCGTCCTTCACGACGAGAGCGCTCTCTTCGTTCACAAAAACTCCAAAAAGGCGGCTTTGGGGTGGCAAGGTCAGAATTAGAGATCCCCTCTGCAGGGTCTCCAGATTCAGCTCTGCCTGATTCATCAATTCGCCTTGCGGAGACAGGACCGTCAGAAGTGAGCCATTTTTCACCCGCATCTTGACTCCAGCCACCACGGCATGACGCTTGAGAGAAATTCGGACTCCCCCTCCAGGCTGGGTATTACGAAGAAAAGCCGAGGGCGAGCCGCTGCGATCCAGCTGGAAAAGCGCCTTCGGAAGATTCGCCCAATCGACGGAATCCCATTCGGGAGCGGAGACCGGATCCAGTCTCAACCGGGCACCGGGACGAAGAGCAAGAAAAGTCTCCTGCTGCCGGGCCGACGGAAATGCAACAGCATTCACAAGCTCGGTCTCCTCCGATTGTTCATATTCAATTCGAAGCGCCACCTTTCCGATGACCCTGCGTTTAAACCGAACCTGCCAACGATTTTCCTCAATTCCCACAATGTCTCGTACTTCCTGACCGGAAACGCGCACGGTCTGACCATCGATTTCCGATAACGCGGGAAGTGTCACTTCCAAATCGCGGATGGAAGCGTGATCCACCTGCAGCAAGGTATCAATGCGGGACTTCGAACGTCCATCGCGCAATTCGACATCGTGTAAAACCTGCGCGGACACCGAAGGCGCCAGCTGATCAACAGCCAACTCCAGCTCCCACGATTTCTGCAAAAGGCGGAAGGCCAGGGATCCCGCCTCGGTTCCCCCAACCGAACGGGGGTCGAGAGCCGAAAGGTCTTTGCGCCGCGCCACCTCCAACTGAATCCCCCGACCGGGCACGATGACGAGCTGTCCCGACTGACGGCTGGCTTCACGAAGGCGAATCTTTGGAACGATCCATGACGTTAACGGCAGGGCCGGTGTTGCCCCGGTGAGCACGAGAGAGAATTTTTGGCTCCCCAGGGTTTTGCCATTGAGATTCATCATCACGAACTGCTGCCCTTCCTCTTCGACTTCAACCCAATGATTCAAAGCGGCCCCGGTGAGGGACTCGACTTCAAAGCCCTTCGGCAGAGGAAAGCTGAGGCGAAATACGCCTGCGCGGGTAATTGCGGCGGTCAAATCCACGGACATCACCGCCCGCTCTTCGCCAAAGGAAAGTCGTTGCTGGGAATCAACCCGCACCTCGGGAGCCACTTGAGCAACTTTCAATGTCAGGGATGCGACGGCTTTCGAATAGCGATAGACCTTTTGCAACGATGCCGAGAGGCGATTTTCGCGATCGCGAGGGAGCAAACTTCCCCCGAAGTCCGCAAGGTTGACGATCGACATTCCCTTGGGCTCATCACGATCAAGTTGCGCTTCTTTACCAAAGGCCAATGCCAACATGCCCACTTCCCCGGCAGCTCCCTGCACGCGCATTGGAAAAACTGTCACTTCAGCTGGCAGCTCGGCAAGGGCCCGCTGGGTTTCGACATCAAGGAAGAAAGGCTTGGATTGAAACGGAGCCAGCTCGATGGTGAGCCTCTTTTTGACCGGATCGAATCTCCATGGGCCCACCAGTTTGCTCTTCACATCGCTGACGGTGAAGCCATCGGGCACAGTTAGGATCAGCTGCTTCACCTGGCCCTGGGCCGGACGAATTTTGACCCGATGACGTCCGTCGACCACTCCCGGCCCCGGGATAAAGAGATCATCGACCTCAACATAAAAGCGAGTCGCCTCGGCCGCGACATCACGCGCTTTGGGACTGAGGACCACTTTGACATTTTCTTCCGGAGCCAACCACAATCGGGCCGAACTCCCCTCACCTTCCAGAGATTTTTGGCGAACCGCGGCAGTCGAATCAATCGACCACCCGGCTGCCTCGTATTTCACCGTCAAACTCCTGACCGCAGCCAATCCGGTCAGAATCGGGACACCTTTGGTCACCTCTCCAGTTGACGTCTGATAGGAAAAGGCGGCCTTGAAAGTTCCATCTTTAGTTGGAATCACCAGGTAATTGCCCGCTTCGGTCACAACTTTCAAACCTTCACCCTCAAACTTCGTCAGAGTTGCCGGAGCTCGAAGGAGAAGGAAACGCTCTCCAGCCTTTCCGGTGAGCTGCAAGTTCACTTCTGACGATAAGCGTCGATCCTTAATACCCCAGCTTTCGCTGATCGAGTCGGAAGCCTTCCAAACGGGCTTTGCAATCTCCTTTCCTTCGACCGGGTTCATTCCGAAACACGTCAGAAGCCCAATCAAAATCATCGCGGTGAGCCCACCCTTGGGTTCAGCATCGGATTCAAAATCATCGTCTTCCTCATCCTCAAAATCATCCTCACCATTTTGAGTGAAGAGATCTCTCCAGAGATCGAGGCAACGTCGCATCCCGAGCCACCACAGAACGAGAATCACCAATCCCAGCAACAGGAAAAACCAACCTGCGCCACCGACCTGGAAAAGAAGTCCAAAGGAAATCCCAAAGGCGGCCAAACAGCCCAACAAGACCCTCTGCGCCTTCATCTTCCAGGCGAGAAAGGCCAGGCCGATTGAAACCACGAGAATTAAGAGACCAAGGTCGGAAGTATTCATCGTCCCCTCCTCGACATGCATCACTGTTAAACTCAGAGCGGAGTCCGCTCCTTTGACCGGCGCGCTGTATTCAAGCACGTCCGGAAGATCCACCCGCTGGTCCATTCCTTTGGATGAAAGATAGAAGGCACCCACGGCCGCAAACAAAACGAGGGCCGCTCCGATCAGCGAAACTCCGGCAGGGATCCGCATGATCCAACTTCCAAGAATCCAAACCACCAACAACAAGCTAAAGCTGAAAAGCGCTTCGTTCTCGACCCAGGTAAAGCCGGTCTCCTGTAAGAAGGGAGTCAGGAGATTCAGCCCGCTCGATGCCACCGGCTTCAAGTGATAACCGGTATCGGGAGTCACTTCCCACCGGGTCATCAATTGGGTTGTTCCAGCCACATTAGGTGCCAGCAATTTCACCTCGCCTCCTGCACCGGCACTACTCGAGCGGACTTCCACCCGAACCGGGAGATTGGGGCCCACCGTAGCAGGCAGCGGAATGACCCGACGATTTCCATCCTCCCGAATGGTCACCTGGGTTCCATTCACCGCGACATCGCGAATCAAAAGTCCTGCGGGCACTTCAAATTCCAGGTTCCTCTCACCCCGCGTGCGAACGTCAAAAGTCGAAACGGTGACCGCTCCGCCATCGCGGGAAATCCGGCTCCTAATCTGCGCAAACTCCACGACCTGACGGGCTGTTTCGCCCCGGCTGAACCAGCGAAAACCTGTCGTCAATGCAAAGGGACGACGCTGGTATTGCCACGCCGCCAAGGTCGGCGCGTGAGACATCAGCTGATACTCCCCGGGAAGCTCCAGTGGATCGAGCTTTTGCAAAAAATCATCAGCCACGATATCGGAAAGTTGGACCTGACCCGGACTCACCACTTGAATGAATCCACGTTCGGCTTGCACCTCTTCCGCCACCAATCCGCCCAATTGGAGCAAGGTATCCGCTTTTTGCTCATAGGTCACCAAGAGTTGATAAGCTCCCATAACCGGACGGTGAAGCGGTACGATCATCGATCCTTCAACCCTGCGGTAATCACGAATATCCCGACCATCGACATCGAGATGCTCGATATCTTCGGGAAGAGAAAGCTTCCACTCGCTCACCGGGGCTCCGGTCACAAAGTAATTCACCAGGACCGACACGTAGGCCGTTCCTTCTTTCAGCGAGTAGAGATGGAAAATATCGGCCTGCACATTCTGGCTGAGCGCAATCACCTTCATTTCCGCCTTCCACTTCTCGGATCGAATCCGAAAGGCCTGCTGCAAATTGGCACCCCGCTTCAGAAGTCGGGCCAATGGCATCTCGGCGAGCCCCTCCACGGCCCCCGGATTCACCCGAAAACCGGGTGCCGCACTCACGCCCAGTTCTCCCCCGGTCACCGTATCCTCCGGGTAGGAAAGAACGGGAAGAATCCACGCGCCGGCCTTGGCGGCTTCATTCTTTTCAAAGTGAACTTTTACCAAACGGCGTCCAACCACTTCTTTTCCAAAGATCACCTTGAGTCGGCGCATCCCTTTTTCAGGATCACTCAACACGTAGTCGGACACATCCGCTCCCGTCACTGAAACAATCGAGTAATCAGCGGGCCCATAGAATTCCCATTCCCGGATCCCGGCCTCGCGAATTTCCAATTCAAGATCAGCCTTGAGAACGCGATCGGTTTCGGTCAGTTCGTATTGGAGGGTCTGCGAAACATTGATCTCCGGCTTCACCCGGTCTGCCGAGACCGAGAACGATCGTGTCGCCGCCGGATAACGATAGTGAAAGACCTGGCGAATCGACTTCGGAAGTTCAGAGGCTTCCGGAAATTGATCCGGAGACAACTGGGTCAGCCCCGTCGGATTCATGACTTCAATCCTGACCGCGCCACGGTTGTAAATCCGGAAATAACCGGAGTGACGGACGGCCCCAACCGGAGTCAGGCGCAGAGGTTCCGTTTTCACCGGCAGGGCATCGAGAGCCGACTGCGAACGAATCACGAAGAAGGCCTCCTTGGAAACCGGACGAGTCAGGACGATTTCAAGCACCCGCTTGTCCGTCACCTGCCAGCTCAAAACATTTTCACCCTCCACCGCCAGAACTTCGCCGGCACCGGCAAGTTGAACATTGAGGGAAGGCAGGGAACCCTGGAGAGTCTTGATCGTTAAAGCAGACATCTGTCGGAGAAGACCGGCTCCCACCGAGATTTCACCCATCGCTTCACTTGTGAAAAAAAGTTTTCCGTCACTCGTCTTGCGCTCGGGCTGCCAGGCGAACTGACACGATCCGCTTGCCGGAAGGAATGACCCGTGGCCGCCTTCGGTCGAAGTCGGGCTGACCGGGAGATTCGCATCAAAGACGGCAGTCGAAGTGATCCCCTTCAACTCGATTGGAACGACCGCTCCACTGGGAACAAAAAAGTCGATTTTCTTCCACTCCCCTGCAGTCTGCACCGGAGTCACGATGGCCAAATCGATCGGGTAGACCCCGGGTTTGTGAAACTCCAATTGATACCCTCCTTGGGAAAGCTTCAGTCGGTAATCAGGGGTCGCCACCGCTTCAATCGGAGCTGCCCGTCCATGTAAAACGGTCAGAGAGACAGGCTCCTCGCTCGTCACGTGAGCGGTTCCAATGAGACGAAATGAAGCCGACCCTTCGTCAGATAAAATCTCGCCAACCAGTCGCATGTCACGAAATTCCACCGGATCAGGTTGCGCGGCCGAAAGGACCACTCCCACCGACAATTCTGCCCGACCTGCTGCGCTCAGCCGATCAACGCCCTTCTCACCTTTCAATGTGAGCAAGCCCCCTGCTTTCACCAGGCGATGCCGAAGCCCGGCGGCACTTGAGACGGTGTAAGTCGCAGAAAAACCCGTTGCCCCACCCGGACCAAACGTCGAAAGATCGTATGACACCGGAAGTTTAAAGGGACCTCGCTTAAAAACAGCCGTCACTTTCAGTTTTCGGGCTTTCACATCAACCGGAACAAAATCCAAAAAGCGGGCTTTACCCTCTTCACGAAGTGACCAGCTCTTCAATCCTGCGCCCTTCACTTCCAGCACCGGGGCATTCCCCAAAACTTCCACGGTCAGAGTCTTCGCCTCTCCCTGCATGATTTGAAAATCAATCGTGGCTGTCTCGACCAACTCATTCGCAGAAAAACTGGCCGTAGCGCCAACTTTTGAAGAGTAAAAAACCGCAGGCTTCACTGCAGGCTGCGAAAGAACCCAGGGAAAAGGGTAAAGAAGTGAACCCGGATTCAGCCCCAGGTGCTGATTCGAATGCATGCCAACTCCATGACTTGGAACAGGAGTAATTTGCGGAGAGACCGGACTCCCGGCTGGCGTCGCAACGGGCGCAGGAATCTCAACAACTGGCGGCGTAGCAGGCGTCTCCTGAGCAGTCAGCCAGGAGCCAATAAGGAGAAAAACAAGGCAATGGACTTTCATAAAATTGATAAGGGAATTGAAGTGAGGCCGCGCGCTTCCGTTTTCACGAACGAGCAGCCAAGGAGGGGTGTTATTGACCTGCCTGTTGAAGCATGGTTTTAAATTCGCGGAATCGGGGCTGGAGGTCGAAATCAGGTTTCAAAAGCTCGGTTTCCTGACGGAGTCGCTTGAGATCAACGCGCTCGCCCACCGGACTTCCTTTGAGTTTCTCAGCAAAAAGCCCGGCAACTCCGGCCAATCTCAAAGCCGGGTCGGCTTCGGAAAACAGTGGCGATTCAGGCTGATAAGGAATCGCCCAGGTTCGCTCGACCATCTCGTTACTTTCCGTGTCGAGGAAGCGAACCGAGACCGTTCCGACGTCACCCCTTCCGTCCGGAATCGGTTCGAAGTGATACAAAGCAACTCCACTCTCCTCTGCAGCCATTTCAGCGGCATCAACGGAGTCATTGCGGAAATCTTCTTTCTTCAACTTGTGCTTCTCAAAGCCGTAAAGCTTGAACTTTGAAACACGCTCGGGATTGAAAAGGATTTGAACTTTGACGTTCTTGGCCGCAGGACGCAGCGCTCCGGCAATTCGCTTCGCGAAGCCATCGTCCGCATCCTCGGGACGATCCAGGAAATAATAACGTCCGTCTCCTTGCTTCGCGAGGGAGCTCAGAACTTCATCATTGAGTCCATCGGCTCCCACACCGCAGGCATCGAAGGCGATCTTATGCTTGCGCATCATCTCAACCTGCTTGGCGAGATTCTCCGGTAAGGCATCTCCGAGATTTACCGCGCCATCCGTCAGAAGAATGATGCGATTCTGGGCTCCCTCCACAAACTGCTGCCTCGCCAACTGCAGGCCGGATGAAAGCGCCTCTTCGAGATTTGTGCCACCTTCGGTGAGAGGTTTGGCGATGATCTCCGCCAACTTCATCGCTTCATTGCCTTTCACTCGCTCCGCCAGCAAGCGCGGCGTCCGGGCAAAGCCCACCAGCGTGACCTCATCATTGGCATTGAGCTGGGCCGCCAAAAGAGCAAAGGCCCGCTTCACACTCTCTGTCCGATCGGCGCGCTCCATCGAACCGCTTTGATCAAGAAGAATGGTGAGACGCAAAGGAGTGGCCGCATTCCGCCCCAGCGAGGCCGTGCTCATCGCAATCCTCATCAGGTTACGCTGCTGCATGAAAGGATGTGCTCCCTGCTCAATCGCACAAGACACCTTTTCACGCTGACTCGGCTTTGTGTCATCATAGTCGAGGGCATTGATAAACTCCTCCGACCGAACCTTCGAGGCATCCGGCCAATTCCCTCCCGCCAAGGCCGACTTCGCAAGCTTGAAGGAAACATCGCTGACATTCAGCGAGAAAGTGGAGTCTGATTTTTCGGCCGTCGATGTTTCAAAACTTTCTCGCTCTCTCAGGGCTTTCCGGGCCGCTTCCTTGGCCTTCACATCCTTCTTGAACGCCCAAAACATTCCATCGATCAATTCAAGGTTTGTGGGAGTATTCCGAACGATCACAGTATTTTCATCGGCCAGAAGACTTGCTCGAGCACCCTGGGGAAACGAAACCCCATTCCGCTTCAAAGTGGTCTCGAAAGATTCGCTCTCATTTCCTCTCGGCTTCAGCCATGCCAGTAAACCCGGCTCCACATCCCAGCGTCGCTGGGTAACATCTTCATCCTCTTCCGAGGTAATCGGAAGCAACGTCACCGCTCCATCCGACTCGATTTTATAGCGAAGATTCGCTTCATCGGCCAGGTATTGAACCGCGACAGCCAATGGCACATTCTTAAGGTCGAGATTCTTAATCTTCGTTTTTGAATGATCAATCGGAGCGCCAAACCCTTCCAAGGATCCTCCATTTTCCTCATTTACGGTTCGGGGAAGCCTGAGATTGAATTTCAATCCGGCATCGATCGGATCCAAAGAGGTTGAATCCAATTCACGGGCCTTCTCTTCGATCATCGCCAGAGCGTCTTCGACGGTCGTGTTTTCCAACTTAAATTCGGGTAAAATGATTTGCTTCATTTTGCCGGACGTAACCTTGCTCTGCCCATTTTCATCACCCCCAAGCTCCGCCGTCGCGTAATACGGGATAGACTCAACATCTCCAAAATCGAATGGTTTCAAATCCGATGAATCCTCTTCTGCCATCTTCTGGCCACCGTTGTCCATCGGAGAAAGTTCGGCATCTTCCATGACCTGACCTGCGCCAGCTTCGAAAGGATCCGGCTCACCTTCCTGCAGGCGCCTCCCCCCGCCCCCGCCACCGGAAGTTTGTTCCAACTCCCGCGATTGATTCGCGTCCTTCAGCTTCCCCGGGCGAGCCTCCTCAAAAGAAGATCGATAGAAATTTCCCGGGACCGCCGTGGCTCTTTCCGACCAATCTCGAGCCGTTTTGCTATCCTGACTGTCGATCGCAGCCTCATTGAGTTCCTCTTCCTCCTTGTCGAAAAACCCATCCTCATGGAATTTTTCAACAGTGGCGAGACTACGACGGGTTGTATCGGTACTCCGGCCTTTTTCTTTGGTTTGCGAAGAATTGCTCCGGGAGGAGTTACCGAGATAACCCAGTCCCTTTTTCGCAACCCCACTACCGGGGTCATTCTTCTCAACATTCGTTCTCAATTCACGGGAAACACGCTCCTGGCCGGGGCGATCCAAGCGACCTAGGACCGCTCCAAAGCGATCCTCAATGTCGAGGGAATCCATAGTCCTTTTCCCTTCACCATCAGCCGCTCCATTCAAAAACTTATCCCCCAAGGCCTTATCCTTTGGAATCTTGCCACTTTGTTCGGAGAAAAGAGAGGCCAAGGTGCCGCCGAAATCTTTTCCGTCACCGAAATCCAGAGTGATACTTGTAACGTCGATTTCAGGAACTGGAATCGCGGCAGGAGTAGTCGTATTGGCTGCAATCGCCTTCGAATTAAAGGAGGAAGGTGCGGCGGGCTTACGCTCGTATCGGGTCCGCTGCTTCTTCTGCAGAAGTTGGTCTTCCGAGACATTCTCTTTACTCTTTTTAAGCTCTTCTTTTAGTGCCGTAAAAGCCTTGGGCGAAGCAGCAGGCTTCGACAGACTTGGTGTTGTTGCCGGCCGCACTGAATAATTTTGGGGCATCTCCTTTTGATTCTCTAAATTCCCTCCACCTCCGCCCGCTATTCCGGTTCCATTCGCGGCGACTCCTCCGGTGCCAAAATGATCCTCGGCCGCGGCCGCTCCGCGAAGATTCATCTTGGCGGCCTCCTTGACAATCGAGCGATCCTCTTCCCGCAAAGCCTCCGCTGAGAGCCGCTCCTCTTTCAAGGACATTTTGTCTGCCACCTGTTTGTTCAAACTGGCAAGGCGGCTCGTGGCGGCGGCTGGTTCGGAAGGAACAACCATGCCTTTATCCCCCCCCCTTTTCGAAGGAGAAAATTTTTCAGCAAACCCGAAACTATCTCCGTTTTCGTTTGAATCAACAGAGGGAGATTTAAAAAAAGCCCCTGTCGCTGTAATATCGCCCGGCGTTGGAACTCTCCCGGAGGTCCTTGTTTGCGTCCGGGTGACCAACCCATCCTCATCGCCATCCGCCTTGGCCGCCCACGTCGTAGTCAAAGCCCGATCTTTCAACCCGGAGCCACGAAGACCATCAGGCCGACCGATGTCTCCTCCCTCATTGCCGCTGGTTAACGAAAACGCATACGTGTCCTTGCCCTCAACTTCGAAGCGACTCCCGGAATCCGGGGTGGAGTCTTCACGCAATCTCCCACGCATTCCGGCAGTGATCACCCCACCGACAATTTCATCATGTGAATCTTTCCCATCCGAGGTAATCTGAGCATCGATCGCGGCCAAGGCATTCGCTGCGCTGCGCTTTGGAGCAACAGGCGTAGGCTCCGGCACCTGACCGGATTCACGATTGGAAAAATTGGGTGTATTAGTCAGATTACGTATCAAATCACGTTGCCCAATGATCGATTCATCCAACCTCGCCAATTCATCTCCCCCGGATTCTTGGGCCATAAATGAGGCCTCCGCTTTCGTGGCACTGTCTCGCGCAAACTGCTTCATTGAAAGCTGGATCGTGACCAAGAGGATCAAAGCCAAAACCAAACAAGCCGCACAAAGATAAACGAGACCCTGACGGGAAATCCTCTTCTCCCGCTGCTTTTCAATCCGCTTCTCCTTTTTCCGCTTTCGTTCCTCAATTTTGAAAAAAACCGCAGACCGCCTTTCCTTCGAAAGAGTCCAACCCTCCTCATTCCGCTCCCGATGAGCCTCACCCACAAGCCCGTGGACTTTTTCAACCCCCTCCTTATACCTTCGCAATTCCGGACTTTCGTCCATCAGGCGCTCCATTTCCTCCGACTCAAAGGCCGAGGCCTCACCAAGGACCAAAGCCACGATGCGAGCTTCCAGCTCGGGTTTGATGTAGGATTGCAGATCGTCGTTCATAATGTCCGGGGGATTAATAATGGCTGATCCCCGACTTGCGCAGGCGCTCGCCGAGGTCTTTTAAAAGGTGGTGAAGGCGGTAACCGACATTGCCGACGCTCATCTCGAGGCGGTCGGCGATTTCCTGATACTTGAGGTCTTGAAAATACTTCATCCGAACCATGGACTGGTCGCGTTCCTCCATCTCGGAGACAAACATCTGAATCATGCCCACCGCTTCCATCTTTCCAAGTTCGTGGTCGGGACGTTCGAGAGCTGATTCCCGCTCGCCCACCGATTCATCGAGAGTTTCGCGTTTGGATTTCCGGAGGACGTTGAAGGAGAAATTTCTCACGCAGCGGAAAAGCCATGCGCGGGGGATCTCGACCTCGTCCCAGTGTTCGTGAAGTTTAAGAAAAGCATCCTGCACCACTTCTTCGGCAAGTTCCCGCCTCCCCAAAAGCCCGAAGGCATAGCGAAGCAATGGACTTTCCTCGTCGGAAAAGACCTCTTCGAGAGATCGTCGCACAACGGGCGACTTCCTTTTACCGGAGAGACGCATGATGGACGGCCGCAAGGCCTTCTGTGAACTTACTTTGGACACGGTGGAGCATTCTTTTCAAAGGGAGAGACAGCACTGTGCTCGAATCCTTGGAAAAAAAGAATAAAAAGTCTCCAACCCCGATCCTGCACCGGCCCAATGTTCCCGTTAACCTTGCCCATCAGGCTATGGGAGCCTCCCTCACAATCAGGCTCCTTCGTTAATTTGCCGCGTAATTTCCAGCGCAATTGCGAGAGCATCGGCACCTTGCTGCCCCGTCACCGCCGGAGTTTTGCCATCACGGACACTTTCCGCGAACGCCGCCAGCTCAAGTTTCAAAGGCTCATCCTTCTCGACCTCAACCTTGGCCTTCTGAATTCCTCCCCCTTCTTTCCAATACATCTCCCCGGTTTGTTCCTGATAATCGAGCGACAGATACCCGTCATCTTGAAAAACCCGGATCTTCCGCATCCGCTCGGGACTAATCCGACTCGCCGTCACGTTGGCGACACAGCCATTCTCAAACCGAAGCCGGGCATTCGCGATGTCCTCGCTTTTCATAAGCACCGGCACCCCCACGGCATCAATGCTGGCGACCGGCGACTTCACCAAATGAAGAACAATCTCGAGATCATGAATCATCAGATCCAGCACCACCCCAATATCAATGCTCCGGTTCGGAAACGGCGAAAGCCGGTGGGATTCGATAAATTTGGGATGATTCAACTTTGCCTCAAGCTCCTTCATCACCGGGTTAAAACGCTCAATGTGGCCAATTTGCAGGATTCGGTCATGCTCGGCCGCCAATTCCACCAATTCCTTGGCCTCTTCCACACTGGGAGCGATCGGCTTTTCCATCAAAACATGGACCCCTCGCTTCATGAGATCTCCTCCCACCTCCAAATGCGCCACCGTCGGCACCGCGACACTGGCCAAATCACAGGCCTCCGCCAACGCTTCCAGCGAGTCGACGGCCTTGGCCCCAAATTCATCAGCCACCGCTTTGGCCCTTTCCAAATCGGCATCATACACCGCCGTAAGCTCGGTCCCCTCGATCAAAGAGTAGCATCTGGCATGGTTTCGCCCCATCGATCCTGATCCCGCAACTCCGGCTCGTAACTTCATATTCGAAGTCCTCGCAGATCAAACCAGCAATGCCAATCAACTTTCCACTTGATTAATTGCCACTAACACCAAGATTCCCGAACAAGTTTGAGCGTCTTGTCGCTTAATCGGTGAATACAAACCCAAATGACATCCCATGATTGAAGTTTCTGGTCTCACAAAACGTTTCGGCTCAAAGGTAGCCGTCGATGATCTCTCATTCTCAGTCAACAAAGGCGAGGTCCTCGGATTTCTCGGGCCGAATGGCGCTGGAAAATCCACGACCATGCGTATGGTGACTGGATTTCTCCCCGTCACCGCCGGTAAGATCAAGATCTGCGGAATCTCCATGACCGGAAAACCCATAGCCGCGAAGCGCAAGATTGGTTACCTTCCCGAGTCCGCGCCCCTTTATAATGACATGACCGTTCAAGGTTTCCTCAAGTTCTGCGCCTCCATGCGCGGACTTCGTGGCTCGGCCCGCCGCCAAGCCGTCGAAAAATCAATCGAGACCTGCTTTCTCGAAAATGTCGCCCGCCAATCCATTGGCACTCTTTCCAAAGGCTACCGCCACCGCACCTGCCTCGCCCAGTCACTCCTTCACGACCCCGAGGTCCTCGTTCTCGACGAACCAACCGACGGTCTCGACCCCAACCAGAAGCTTGAAGTCCGCAAACTCATCAAAAATCTCGGCAAGGAAAAGGCCATCCTCTTCTCAACCCACATTCTCGAAGAAGTCACCGCCGCCTGCACCCGTGCAGTCATCGTTGACCAGGGAGTCATCGTTGCTGACGGCACTCCCGAACAGCTTGTCTCCGAAGGAGGAGGATCCCTCTACGACCTCTTCCACAAAGTAACCACTTTTGAAACCCCTGCTGCTTAATCACCCCACTTCTTTCTCAGCATGAACACTTTGACCATCTTTAAACGCGAGCTCACGAGCTACTTTACCCAGCCCACCGCCTACGCCATCGTCATCATCTTCGGATTCCTCTCCATCCTGCTCACCTTTACGATCGGTAACTTTTGGGCCATCGGAGACGCCAGCCTCCATGGCTCCTT
>ERZ887942.910-NODE-910-length-22266-cov-5.573995_pt1 | contig 22266 bp, 19 predicted proteins | sample MGYA00521099_ERZ887942 | MGnify/ENA primary metagenome ERZ887942 (study PRJEB32303, sample SAMEA104408605) | aquatic metagenome | biome: Brackish water; feature: Pelagic; material: water | place: Baltic Sea | collected 2014-06-07T06:48:00 | depth 16,251 m ...
GCCGTGATGTACCTGGGCCACATCGTCGAACTCACCGATGTCGAAAGCTTGTACGACAATCCCAAACACCCGTATACCGAGGCGTTGTTGTCTGCGGTGCCGGTGCCTGATCCTCGGGCCGAAGACATCCGTAAGCGCGTCATTCTCGAGGGCGATCTTCCAAGCCCGTCAAATCCCCCACCCGGTTGTGTGTTCAACACTCGATGCCCGATCGCTGAGCAGCGATGTTCGTCGGAAGTGCCCGAGTGGCGAGAAATCAGGCCTGCGCACTGGGTGGCCTGCCACTTCGCTAAATAAGGATTCTCGAGGCTGATTACCGGTCTCAGTGGGCGATCGCACGGACTTTTCGTATGTGGTCCCTCTTCTAGGAACATGGGCGCGAGCAGCGCAGGTCGGCAATTCCGGTCTACCATGTTCGACACGCTGGTGATTGCCAGCTCCTTGGAGGAGGAATTCCTATATGAAACGATTGAAACTGCTGGCTTTGCTTGCCGTTTTTGCTCTCTTCGCCGCAGCATGCGGTGGTAGCGACAGCGACACTGAAGAAGCCACGACGACAGACGACGACACCACCGAAGTCGCCGCGAGCGACGACGGCGACGATGAAGAAGCCATGGAAGAAGAAGAAGCCCCAGCTGAGGCTGAAGACGAAGCCCCAGCTGCGTCAACCGCTGGCCAGGGTGGCGAACTGACCCTGCTGCAATGGCAGGCTCCTTCGCAGGCCAACGTATTGCTTTCTGGTGGTACCAAGGACGCACTGGCAGCCAGCCTCGTGCTCGAACCACTGGCCCGCTTTGGTCCTGACGGTGTCATGGTTCCTGCTCTCGCTGAGTTCATTCCAGCCGCAGGCAACGGCATCTCCGACGACCTGACCCAAATCACCTGGACGCTCAAGAGCGACGTCGTGTGGAATGACGGCACGCCGTTTACCGCTGACGACGTTGTATTCACGTACGAATACTGCTCCGACGAAGCAACCGGTTGCAGCCTTGACCTGACCACAGTCGCCAGCGTTGTTGCTGACGATGACAGCCACGTCACGATTACCTTCAACGAGCCAAAGCCATTCCCTTACGACCAATTCGTTGGTTACCTGGCTCCAATCATCCAGCGTGCTCAGTTCCAAGACTGTGTCGGCGCTGCTGCTGGCTCATGTACTGACCAGAACTTTGCCCCTGTTGGCACTGGCCCATACATGGTTACCGAACTTCGCCCTGAAGACACCGTGACCTACGAGTTCAACCCAATGTGGCGTGGAAACGCCCAGGGCGAGCCATACTTCGGCAACGTCACCATCAAGGGTGGCGGCGACGCAGAAGCAGCAGCTCGTTCAGTGCTCGAAATCGGCGAAGCCGACTACGCATGGAACTTGCAGGTTGCACCTGAAATTCTCGGCCCAATGGAAACTGCCGGCAACGGTGAAGTTGTCGTGTCATTCACGGCAAACGTTGAGCACATCAACCTGAACCAGACCGACAACCGGGCCGAAGGCGATCTTCAGTCCAACTGGGACGGCGGCAACAACCCCAACCCATTCTTCGCAAACAACCCAGAGTTCGCTCGTGCATTGTCGATCGCTATCAACCGTGACGAACTCGTCATCGTTGGTTACGGCGCCACCGGCATCCCGACCTGCAACATCTGGAACGTAGGCGCAGGCACTTCGACCAACAACGACTGGTGCTTGACCCAAGACATCGACGAAGCCAACAACATCCTTGATGGCCTCGGCTACCTCGACACCGATGATGATGGTGTACGCGAACTTCCTGATGGCACGCCACTCGAGTTCGACTACGTCACCTCGACCAACGCAGTACGCCAGTCAAACCAGGACCTCATCAAGGGTTACTGGGAAGAAATTGGTGTTGTTGCCAACATGAAGAACGAAGACGCAAGCCTGTTCTTCGATGGCACCTGTGGCAGCGACGCATGTATCTGGAAGTTCTTCAGCGACATCGAAATGTTCACCAACGGTTCGACGCTCCCTGATCCATCTTCCTACCTACAGGGTTGGACTACCGACCAGATTCCTACGCCAGAGAACGCTTGGGGCTCAAGCAACATGCCTCGCATCTCGAACGCAGAACTGGACGCAACCTGGGCAGAGCTCAACGCTGCAGCGATCGACGATCCTGCACGCAACGAACTCGTTATTCGAGTGAACGACCTCATCTCGGCAGAGAGCGGCGGCATGATTCCGCTGATCAGCCGCGGTTCAGTGTCAGCATTCTCCAACGAGATCAAGAACACCGGCCCACTCAATGGTTGGGACAGTGAATACTGGAACATCCAAGAATGGACCCGCGAGTAAGGCTTCAAGCCTGTAACGCACTAGAGCGTTAATCGAGGGCGTGTTGAGAGATCTTCGGATCTTTCGACACGCCCTCGTTTCTTTTTGTAGACTGGTTGAACTCTGGGGAGGGTTTACTAGCAGATGCTGCGATACATCATTCGAAGATCACTTGTTGCCATTCCGACGCTGATCGTTATTAGCTTCATTTTGTTCTTCATCATGGATCAGGCGCCCGGCGACCCGACTTCGAACGTGCCGTTGACGGTGCCGGCCGAAGTCCGCGAACGCATGCGCGAAGCTCAAGGTTTCAACGACCCGTTTATCCTTCAGTGGCTCAAATGGTGTCGGCTTATGTTCATCAACGAGCCGATAAATCTGTTCGAGTCTCTGACCGGTACATGTTTCGGTAGCTGCGAGTCCCGTGACCGGATCATCTCGTGGTCATCTCGAAGCCCGGCGTTGGACACGATCTACGAACGCCTTCCACAGACGTTGTGGGTCCTTGGTCTTGGCACCCTGTTCGGAACACTGATTGCCATCCCTGTCGGCATCATGTCGGCCTACAAGCAGTACTCACTGTTCGACAATGTCGGCACGTTTATCTCGATGATTGGTTTCTCGATGCCGGTGTTCTTCACCGGTCTCCTTGCCATCGTCGTCTTCAGCGTCAAGCTCAAATGGTTCCCGTCGTTCTATGACACCACCCACGACGTGCAGTTCACGAGTTGGTCAAGTATCTGGATACAGATCAAACAGTTAGTCATGCCGGTCTCGATCTTGACGCTCTTCCAGGCGAGTTCGTTGGCCCGATTCACACGGGCGTCGGCGCTCGACAACCTGAACCAGGAATATGTGCGCACGGCTCGCTCAAAGGGCCTGAGCGAATCCAAGGTCATCAACGTTCACGTCATGCGCAACAGTCTGATCCCGGTCGTGACTCTGCTGGCTCTGACCATCCCAGGTGTTATTGGCGGGGCCATCATCACCGAGACGGTCTTCCGCATCAATGGCATTGGACAGTTGCTCATCACCTCGATCCGCAACGGCGATGTACCCATGGTGCAAACAATCACGTTCTTCTCGGCCTTCTTGGTGGTCTTGTTCAATCTGATCGCCGATGCCCTCTATGGCCTCCTCGACCCAAGGATTCGCTATGAGTGATATCACCGACAACTCCGAGGTCGCCAACACAGCTCCCGATGAGCTACCCGAGTACCGCTCGCTCCGTTCTGATGTGTGGCGACAATTCCGTCGCCACCGGGGAGCGATGATCGGGCTCGTCATTCTCGTCATCATCTTTCTGGCTGTTTTTCTCGGTCCTGTCCTGTTGCCCTATGACCCGTTCAAGAACAACGTTCCTGACCGCAACATCGGACCAACGTGGAAACATCCCATGGGCACCGACAACCTCGGTCGCGACGTGTTCGCACGAGTCCTGACCGGCGGCCGAGTCTCAATCGCTGTGGGCCTAGCTGCCATGTTGTTCCAGGTCATCCTGGGTACCGCCATTGGCGTCGTCGCTGGTTTCTTCCGGCGACTCGACGGTGTGCTCATGCGATTGACCGATCTGTTCTTGTCGATCCCGCAGCTTCCTCTGCTTCTTTTGGTCGTGGTCTTGTTCCGCGATCCAATCACTGACCGGTTTGGCCAGAACCTTGGCATCTTTATCTTGGTTGTGTTCATTATCGGCATCACGAACTGGATGCAGACCGCCCGTATCGTGCGCGGCGATGTGCTTGCGATCAAGGAAGAAGAGTTCGTTCTTGCGGCCCGCAGCATCGGCACCAGCGGTCGCAAGATCGTTACCCGCCACATCCTTCCCAACGTATTGAGCCCAGTAACGGTGGCCGCTTCGCTCGGTGTGGCTTCTGCCATCATCACCGAGTCAGCGCTGTCATTCCTGGGTCTCGGTTTTCCGGCCGACTTCCCAACGTGGGGCCGACTGTTGTTCGACGCCAAGGATCTCATCACCTCGCAGCCAGCCCGTGTGATCTGGCCTGGCGCCATGATCTCGCTTACCGTTCTGTGTGTGACATTCATCGGCGACGGCCTTCGTGATGCCCTTGACCCCAAGCTCCGCTCTAAGGGTTAAACCCACGTAGTCGCCAGTATCTGTGCTTCACAGCATCGGTGCTGGCGACCAACCACGTAATGCGGATCGCACTGCTCCATGAACACCCGGCCTGGTCGATCGATCTGATCGAACGCGCCCATGAACGTGGTATCGACGTGACCCCGTTCGATATCGGCGAGTTCGATTTTTCGATCGCTGGCCTCGGTGACGGCTTCGACATGTGGGTGAACCGAGTGAATGCAATGCCGTCGGCAGGACGACCGTCCAGCATCGTGGCTGCGGCCGGCCACATCGTGTCGGCGCTTGAGTTGCGCGGCCATCGCGTCGTCAACGGATCTACGACCCACCGCATCGGCGGGTCGAAGATCGCTCAGGCTGCAATGTTCACCCAACTCGGACTTGGCAGTCCAGCAACCATCGGCATCTATCAACCCGCCGATGCGCTCGCTGCGGCGGACACCTTGGGTTTCCCCGTCTTGACCAAACCCAATGTCGGAGGCTCTGGCAGCGGCATAGTCCGCCATGATTCCGTCGCCGAGCTTGCCCATGCAATCCACACCGCAACCGTCGATCTCGGCATCGACGGCACCGGCGTCGTCCAACGGATCATCGAGAGCGCCGATGGCCTGATCCATCGGGTCGAGATGCTCGGTTCGTCATTCTTCTACGGCACCCAGCAACGGTTGCAGGCAAACGCCTTCAACTACTGCGCCGTCGACGGATGCGCCATCGACGGCGCGGATGCCGATGGCAGTACTGCGATCGAGCTATTCACACCGCCCGACGAAGTCGTCCTCGCTGCAGCTCGGGTCATGGAAGCGGCCAACACCGACGTTGGCGGTGTCGAGTACATCATCGATACCACCACCGGTGAACCCGCGTATTACGACTTCAACCCATATTCGAACTTCGTGTCCGGCTTCGACACCGCACTTGGATTCAACCCCATCGACCGCTACCTCGACTTCCTCCTCCAACTCTGACGCTTCTGAACCGATCGAGCGAAATTATCGCCCAATCGGTGCATAAACGTGGTCGGGGATAAGGTCGGTCGATGGCGACCGTGATCTCCCCCAGTAGTGCCGACACGCTTGAACAGCGTTTCCGCAACGCACTCCCCCTCGGTATCGACGAGGCGACACTGCGTGTCATCGACGAAGAGTCCGAATGGCTTGCCGTCACCCGTGGCACCGTGCAACCAGTGCACTCCTCGTTCGACTCAGGGGCCATGGTCACCGTCTGGTCGGGTGGCGGCACAGGAATCGCCGCCACGTCCGACGTCAGTGAGTCCGGACTGCGAGCTGCGCTTGCCGAAGCAAAACGTTGGGCCGATGTCACTGCCGAACGAGCCATCGCCGTGGCCCCGCCGTCGCTAGCCCACAGCGGATCGTACGCGAGTCCCCACGAACGTTCCTGGGACGAGCTCGACCTAGGAGACCGCATAACCCTGTTGCGCGATGTCGAGTCCCAGCTCGTCGTCGACGATCGGATCGTCGACACCCGTGCATCGTTGGGGCGCCGTGACGTCAGAGCGCTACTGCTCTCCAGTGCTGGCGGCCAGATCGAACAGACCTTCAACCTCGTGTATCCCATGCTGGTTGCGACTGCCGCCAGCGGGTCCGATGCCCAGACCCGAACGTTTGGTCGAGGTTCCTATTGCGGCCAAGGCGGCGTCGAAGTGCTCGACCGTTACGGCTTCCGCGACGCTGCACCCCGCATCGGCGCCGAGGCAGTGGCGCTACTCGAAGCCCCCAATTGCCCAACCGGCACCATGGACATCGTGGTCGCACCCGACCAGATGATCCTGCAGATTCACGAATCGATCGGCCATCCGCTGGAGCTCGACCGCATCCTCGGCGACGAACGGAACTACGCCGGCACCTCGTTCGTCACGCCCGACATGTTCGGTAGCTTCCAGTACGGCTCGGAGCTGCTGAATGTCACATTCGACCCAACTGTGCCTGGCCAACTCGCGTCATATGCATTTGACGACGATGGCACCCCGGCAACCCGCCAGTATCTCATCAAGGACGGTGTGCTGCTGCGGCCACTTGGCAGCGCGACGTCTCAGGCCCGTTCGGGCATGGAAGGGGTAGCCAACTCACGAGCGTGTTCGTGGAACCGGCCTCCGATCGACCGGATGGCAAACCTGAATATTGAGCCGGGCGCCACACCAATCAACGCGCTGGTGGGTGATGTCGAACACGGGGTGTTCATGCACACCAATAACTCCTGGTCGATCGACGACTCTCGCAATAAGTTCCAGTTCGGCTGCGAGATGGGGCAGGTCATCCGCAACGGCGAACTCGCAGAAATCGTGCGCAACCCGGGCTACCGAGGGATCTCCCGTAACTTCTGGCGCAATCTCAGCGGCGTGGGCGATCTCGACAGCTTTGCGGTCATGGGGACACCCAATTGCGGCAAGGGTGAACTCAATCAGGTCATCGGTACTGGCCATGCATCGCCGGCCTGCCGGTTCAGCAACATCAAAGTCTTCGGAGCCGACGCATGATTGACCAGCAGTACTTCGACGATCTCGTAACCAACGCCACTGCTCGACTCAACAGCGACGAGATCCTCCTCGTCTCGGCTCACACCGAGTCCACCGACTTCGCCAGGTTCAACGACGCTCGTGTCCGTCAGGCCGGCTCGATCGAACAGACGACGATCGACGTGGATCTGATCGAAGGGAAACGCAACACCGAGGCGACCGTGCAACTGTCAGGCGATGCGGTCAACGACCAGGCACGCGTTGATCGGGTGCTCGAGCGGCTACGCGAGCAACGGGCTGCGGTCCCCGACGATCCATATCTTGTGATCAATACCGAGGTGACCTCGTCGCATCATGTCGGCGACAACGAGCTTCCCGATCGCGACCAGGCGTTGTCGGCGATCGCCCAGGGTGCCGGCGACAAGGATCTCGTCGGCATCTACACGTCGGGCGGCATGGCTAGTGCGTTTGCCAACTCGTTGGGTCAGCGCAACTGGTTCGAAACGTCGACATTCAACTTCGATTGGACGTTCTATCTGCGAGCCGACAAGGCAGTCAAGAACTCCTACGCCGGGTTCGCATGGGACGACGCTGCGTTCAACCGCAAACTCGACGACGCTGCGGTCAAACTCACGGCGCTCGCTCGTGAACCGATCGATCTGGCGCCTGGCGACTACGCCGCGTACTTGACTCCGGCGGCGCTCGAAGAGGTCGTCGGCTTGCTGACCTGGAGTTCGTTCGGCGCCAGAGCCCAGCGCACCAGCCAGTCGGCGCTACTGCGACTGCTCAACGGCCAGGGTGAACTCGATCCGTCGATCCGCATGAGCGAGGACACGGCAAACGGTATGGCGCCAAACTTCCAAGAACAGGGATTCATGCGCCCTGACGAAGTTGTGATGATCGACGGCGGCAAGGCCGGCGATCCACTGGTTTCGCCTCGCTCCGCGATCGAGTTCGGCCTGTCGCCAAATGGCGCAGCAGGCGACGAATCGCCTCGTTCATTTGCCATCGCCGGTGGTGACCTCGACGCCGATCAGGCTCTCGCTGACCTCGGCACCGGCCTGTATGTGGGCAATCTTTGGTACACGAACTTCTCGGACCGCCCAGCGTGCCGGGTGACTGGCATGACCCGGTTTGCGACCTTCTGGGTCGAAGGCGGCGAGATCGTGGCCCCGGTAAACGTGCTTCGGTTCGACGACACCGTGTACAACATGCTCGGCTCGCAGCTCAACGGCCTGACGTCTGAGCCCGAGTTCGTCTTCGACAACGCCACCTACGGCCAACGCAGCAACAACAGCGTGCGCCTCCCCGGTGCCCTCCTCGAGGCAATGCGCTTCACCCTCTAACCCCTTGATGCAAATTAGGAGCCTGATGTACGAAATAGGTACACCACGCTCCTAATTTGCGTCTTAGGTGATTGGGAACCGGTAGGCGGCGAGTTGAGTGGCGATCTCGAATCCCAGGCCGGCGGAGACCTTGATGGAACCGACGTTGTCTTCGTCGCACCGATAGAGCGGCTCAAGGCCTTCGGCACGAAGGATCGGGCAGAGAGCGGCAACAGCAATTGACCCGAGGGCCTTGCCACGGTGCTCCGTGCTGGTCATGATGCCGATATCGCCGTACTGAGGGGTCGGCTCGAAAGGGCACGCCGCCGAGTACGTAACAATGTCTCCAACATCGTCGAGAACGACTCGGATTATGTCGTCGAGATTGTCGATTGCGATCTCAGCCTCGTCGAGATCATCGGCGTTACTGCGCTCGATGAATTCGGCGATCAGTCGCACGTCGTCTGAGTTGTTGGGATCCAGCCGGCGAAACGAGAAACCCTCGGGCAGCTCATGAACGTCGGGTAACGCATCAGGCAGCAGCTGTATGCGGCCGGTGCCGAGTAGCTCACCGCCAGCAGCCACGGCAATCTGCTGCCATGCCTTCATAGTTGGTGCCATGTCTGCGGTGGCGCGGCGAAGCAGAGCCTCGGCCGCCGGATCGCAGGTGACCACAAAGTGTTCGCCGATCACATATCCAGCAGTGACATGGTTTTCGGCCCGATCAGGATGCCCAAGAACCGTCACACCAGACTCCGACCAGAGCCTCTCGTCCGCACCCATCGAGCGCAGCAGATCGTAGAAGAACGGAGTGAACATCAACCCAGATTAGAGGTCGAAAGCGACCTGGCGTTGCGTGTTACCAACCCACGCTTCGTGGAGACGGCCATAGATGCCGCCGGCCCCAACAAGTTCGGCATGCGAACCGACTTCGACAATCTCGCCCTGGTCGAAGACCACGATGAGGTCGGCGGCTTCGGCCGTCGCCAACCGGTGAGCGATCGAGACCACGGTGCGACCGCTGGACAGGCGGGCTATCGTCTCGGTCAGCGCCCGATCTGTTTCAGGGTCGACCGACGACGTCGCCTCGTCGAGCACGAGGAGACCAGGATCGGCCAGAGCAGCCCTGATCAGGGCGACTAACTGGCGCTCGCCAACACTGAGATAGTCACCACGTGCGCCCACCTCGGTATCGAGTCCGTCGGGAAGGCCTGCTACCCAACCATCCAGTTCAAGCGTGACCACGGCGGCTTCGATGTCGGCATCGGTCGCTCCGACCCGACCCAGACGGAGGTTCTCTCGCAGCGTCGTGTCGAACAGGAAGCCATCCTGGGGCACCATACGAACCGACGTAAGGCGCGACTCCGGCGACACCGAATCAAGCCGTATGCCACCCAACTCAATAGAACCATCGGTGGGATCCGCGAGACGGCACAGGAGTTTCGCAAATGTGGTCTTGCCTGAACCGGTTTCGCCGACCACGGCCACGTTGGTGGAAGCGGGGATGTGCAGCGAGACGTTGCGCAACACCCGCGGTCCGGTGCGGTACGAGAAGTCGACGTTCGTAGCGGTGATCGACAACGCCTCGCGAGGTAGCTCATTGCCAGCATCTGACTCGATGACGTCGACGGGCATGTCGAGGAGCTCGAGAATTTTGCGCCAGCCAGCAATGGCTTCCTGGGTCCTGTCCGTGGTCTCGCCCAGCTCGCCAATCGGTTCATTCAGAAGTGTGATCAGGAACAGGACGGCGACCAAGGTGCCCCCGCTGAGTCCCCAGTTGTCGCGCTGCCAGATCCCAATGGCAAAGGCTGCAGCCAATGCAAGAGACCCGAAGAAGTCACCGGTCGAAAAGACCATCGCCATGAACTTGTTTCGGCGGATGCCAGCTGTGTAGCGCTGGTCTGTCGCCTCGCGGACCCGGCTCTCGGCCCGCTCACCAACGCCGTAGGCCCGCACCGTGCCTGCACCAATGATGGCTTCATTTGCTCGACCGACCATGAAAGCAACCGAGGCACGCAACTTGTCATAGGCCACGAGTTGTTTACCCTGCACCCACTTCATGAACGGCACGGTGGGCATGAACGCGATGAAGACGATCAAGGCCAGTTGCCAGCTGTATAACGCCATAACGACGAAGACGCCCAGGATCACCATGGGGCCGACCGTCCAGGTGAGCAAGCCCCACTCACAGAACCGGCTAATAGCTTGCACGTCGGACGTGACTCGTGTCAGGAAGGTACCGCTGCTGCTGTCGACGTGATCGGCCAGGCTCAGCTTGTGGACATGGCCGAACGCCCGGGTTCGCAGGCCATAGATCGCGGCTTCAGCGTTGACGATCATGCGGCGTCGGGCAATGATCGCCACAACCGTGGAACCGAGGACAATAGCGATGGCGATCAGGGCAAAGGTCACCACCTGACCCATGTCGACCAGGACTGAGCCCGATGCGTCGGTTGAGATCGCTTGATCGATCGTGCGCTGGATGACAACCGGAATCACGATGCGCCCAACGGCCACGGCGAGGCCCATGATGATCGTGGAGATCAGCCCAGTGCGCAGTTCGGGGCTCTCTTCAACACCCCGACGAAACAGTTTCCAGGCGCCCAGAGTCGGTTCGGCCGGCTCGGAAACGCCGTCGGTTGTGTCCTGCTCGGTCACATCAGACACGTTCGGCCTCGGCTTCTTCGTAGGCGGTTGCCAGCGCGAGATAGTCGGGGTTTGCCAGCAGTTCTTCGTGGGTGCCACGCCCGGCGATCCGGCCAGCTTTCACGAAGACAACCCGGTCAGCCAGCCGAATGGTGGACAGACGGTGGGCAACGATGAGCATCGAGGGGGCATGTTCGCTATCTCGGAGCGCATCGAGGATCTGGCGTTCGATAGCGGCGTCGACCGCGCTTGTGGCATCGTCAAGCACAACAAGGCGAGGTTGCCCCGCGAGTGCTCGGGCCAAAGCAACACGCTGGCGCTGCCCACCCGAGAGTGTCATGCCCCGTTCGCCAACCACAGTCGACGTGTTATCCGGAAGTGCGGTCACGAAGCCGGTCGCGCCAGCCGTGGCGATCGCACCGTCGATTTCGCGCCGTTCGATGCCGTTGCGCTCCAAACCGACATTGGCGTCGATCGTGTCGCCGAATAGGAAGGCTTCTTGAAAAGCGATGCGGATCGCATCGGTACGTACCGCTGGATCGAGATCGTCGATCGGAATGCCACCAAAGGTGATCCGGCCCCCAAGAGGTTCGAGGAGGCCAGCGAGTGCGGATACCAGCGTGGACTTGCCGCTGCCGGTTGCACCAACCAGCGCGACCGTCTCGCCAGCACGTACCTCGAGATCAACATCGTCGATGATGACCTGATCGCCGAATCCCAAGATGACGTGTTCGAAGCGCAGGTCAGCATCGGCGTCGGTCAACATCTGGCCAGCTCCCGGCTCAGCGAATGGTTCATCGAGGACCGAGTGCAACCGAGCGCTCGCAGCCCGGGCAATCGGCACATTCTGCAAGAAGTAGCCCAAGATCCGCAGCGGAAGACTGAGTGTGGCGAACAACGCCGAGATCGCAATGAGCCCGCCAACAGTGGCCGCGCCGCTCTCGACCCGCCATGCGCCAATAAGGATGACCAGGACGATGCCAAGGCTGGGCACGGCGTTTAGTGTCGACTCGAAGATCGCACGTAACGTGCCGACCCGGACGCGATGTTGGCGCAGTTCCTCGGCCTCGGCGTTGAATCGGGCCGTCTCTGCTTGTTCCCGACCCAACAGCTTCACCACGAGTGCGCCGTCAAAACTCTCATGAGCGACGGCGGCCACCTTGCCGACCGATGCTTGTTGTTGGGTCGCTGGGACCGAGACTCGCTGGGTGTAGACCCGGTTGAGCACGATCGAGATGGGGAAGATAGCGAACGCCAGCAACGCCAGCAATGGATCGACCAGGAACATGGCGATGGCAGCGAAGATGGCCATGAACAGTGCGGCGAAGGCGAACGGCAAGGGATGCAAGACCTCGGTCACTGTGTCGGAGTCGGTGTCGACATGTGCAAGAAGATCACCTGAGGATCGCCGTCGATAGAACGACATCGGCAAGCGCACGTAGGCATGGGCCAAGTCCCGGCGAAAGCCCCGGGAAACACGCTCGGCGGTCATGCCCGCGAAATAACGCCGGGCGACCACACCAATAATGCGAATCACCACGACCGAGAGCAGCACGGCTGCCCAACCAGCCAGACTCGACGACGAGATGTCTTCGCCTTGCTCGAATACTGGCAGGATGACGTCGTCGACAAGGCGGCCAAGAATCATCGCACTCATCACGGCACCAGCGGCAAATACCGCGCCGCCAAGCACCGCCACAGTGAATACCGGCCAATGAGGGCGAACCATCCGGCCGATGAATCGGATTGACTCACCTACCTCTGATTTCGCCACCTAGTAACGGTAGCGCTCAAAGGGAAGACCCGACAGTGAATTAGAACACAGTGTCTCACCTCTCCGCTCAGGCCGACGTTCGTCGGACACGGTCTGCCTGTTTCTGGTCAGCTCCTCCGTCGCCTGCCGCCCGCTCGTCCCTCGCTCCCACCCGCCAGTCACCGCTCCTCTCAGGCCGACGTTCGTCGGACACGGTCTGCCTGTTTCTGGTCAGCTCCTCCGTCGCCTGCCGCCCGCTCGTCCCTCGCTCCCACCCGCCAGTCACCGCTCCGCTCAGGGGTAGTACGCCTTTCAGCTCGTCCCTCGCCGAAACGCTGTCGATGACCTTTCCAGCTAGCGGTCCCGGCAACCTCTGAGATTTCTAGAGTTCGTCGGACATCGGCCGCGACCGTCGACCGAGAGGCTCTAGAACAGCAATAGCGAGCCCTCGGCGAGCGATTGCGGACTACCGTTAGTCGTCTTTGAGCGCCACGGCGTTGGGGGTTACGTTCATCTTGGGTTCGTAGGCAGCGGCTGCTTCGCCGGTTGCTTCGCGCTGCTGACTGGCCTTGAGTTCGGCGATGCAGTCCTGGCACGGAGCGTAGGAGTCCGCGGCCATGGTCTTCTCGCACCGGGGGCACGGGTACGACGACAGATCGAACTGCGTACGCTCGGGAAATACCGTTGGTGCAGGCTTGACGACCTCGGTGGCGCTCTTGTCTGCGGTACTCATATCTCGCCGCTGCTCATACTTTGATGGTGCTCATAGTCGTGCGAGGTCCTCGGTGAGTGCAGCGATCTGTTCTGACGTGAACGTCACGTTCGACTCTAGACCTTCGAAGTCGGTTCCGATGGCAACCGGCGTTTGGCCCTCGACCTGGAAGCGCAGGTACTGCACTGCGCTGATTCGGTCATCGCCAACCTGTGCCGGATCGAAGGTCGCGAAGACCTTGCTGCCGTCGGCGAACGAGACGTACAGCCGCGCTTGTAGGCCACGCCATTCAGTGAGCAGCCGAGACCGTTCGTCGGCATCGGGGACCTCGACCAGCAGCACACAACCGATATCGCCGGGGCTCCCAAGCAGTGCGTTATACGTGTCGATCTCGTGCACGATGTCGGCCTCGCGTACGATTCGCTCGACCCGCATGATCTCTTGGATCTGGTAACGAAGCGTGTCCCGATTTTCGAAGAGGACGGTCAGGTTCTCGTGCAGATGCACCCGACGCGGCTTCTTCGCCGCCATCGCCAGCGGTCGACTCGCTACCCGGTTGTCTTCGTAGGTGGCGAAGTCAACGATGTCGTTTCGCTCAACCAGACGTCGCATGTTCAGCCCAGGAACTCGAGCATCTGCTCGAAACGACCGGCATGGGACTTCTCGGCCTTGGCCAGAATCTCGAACCAGTCGGCGATGTCATCGAAGCCTTCGTCGCGTGCCGTCTTGGCGAAGGCTGGATACATCTCGGTGTATTCGTGGGTTTCGGCCGTGATCGAAGCCCGCAGATTCTCGGCCGTCGTACCGATTGGTTCACCGGTTACGGGATCGCCGACTGGCTGCAAATAATCGAGGTGCCCATGGGCATGACCGGTTTCGCCATCGGCAGTCGAGCGGAATCCAGCAGCGATATCTTCCTGGCCTTCGGCGTCGGCAACCTTGGCGAAGTAGAGGTAACGCCGGTTCGCTTGAGACTCGCCAGCAAACGCGGCTTTGAGGTTGTCATGGGTCTGCGATCCAGCAAGTTCGGCCATGCCCCCAACGTATCCATCCGAAGCCCACCATGACAGGCTCACCACGACTTGGTCGTCCAAACATGGCTGCACCGCATGAGGTACAACCCAGGGCTGCCTGGCCTACTACCCACGACGACCCGCGAAAAAGCCCCGCCGGAACCTCGCGGTTCCGACGGGGCTTCATTCACGAACTACTCACGTCAAGCAGTATTCGCTAACCCAGGTAGCGCAGCGGTCCGGGACCGCAGACGCTCAGGCTAGAAAACAGCCATTCGGCGCCCCAGCGCCGCATGGCGTACTACCCCAGGTCGAAGCGGTCGTTGTCCATGACCTTGCCCCATGCAGCGGCGAAGTCGTTGGCGAACTTGGCGCCAGCGTCGCTTGATGCGTAGACATCTGCGATTGCTCGCAGGATCGAGTTCGAACCGAACACGAGGTCGTTACGGGTACCGGTCCACTTGAGGTCGCCAGACGCACGATCGCGTCCCTCGAATGTGTCTTCGCTACCAGAGGCTGCTGCCCAGGCGGTGTCGACGTCGAGCAGGTTCACGAAGAAGTCATTGGACAGGGTGCCGACATTCTCGGTGAGAACACCGTGATTGTCATTCGACACGCCAAGGACACGGAGCCCAGCAACAAGCACAGCCATCTCGGGAGCACCGAGATCGAGCTGATGAGCCTTGTCGACGAGCAGGTGCTCAGCAACATGGCTGCTGCCCTTGCCGAGATGGTTACGGAAACCGTCGGCGTGTGGCTCGAGCCATGCGAATGACTCTTCGTCGGTCTGTTCTTGAGTGGCATCGCCACGACCGGTGCTGACGTTGACAGTCACTGCGTTGCCGCCAGCTGAAGCCGCAGCTTCAACTGCAGCACAACCGCCGAGAACGATCAGGTCAGCCATCGATACGGAGATACCAGCGCTTGACTGGACACCCTCGAGTGCGGTGAGCACCCGGCGCAGATCAGCCGGCTTGTTGGCTTCCCATGCATTCTGAGGCGACAGGCGGATACGGCCACCGTTGGCGCCGCCTCGCTTGTCGGTCTTGCGGAAGGTCGAAGCCGAAGCCCATGCAACCGATACCAGGTCGGTCACGCTGACACCAGATGCCATGATGGCGGTCTTCAGGGTTGCAACGTCGGCGTCGCTGAGTGCGGTGCCGGCTGGAATTGGATCCTGCCACAGTTGTTCTGGCGCTACTTCAGGACCCAAGAAGTTCACGTGAGGGCCCATGTCGCGGTGAAGCAACTTGTACCAGGCACGAGCGAATGCATCGTCGAGCTGTTCTGGGTTGTCGCGGAAGCGCTGTGAAATCGGCCCATAGATTGGGTCCATCTTCATGGCCATATCGGCGGTGCTCATCATCGGAGCGTGGGTGATCGATGGGTCGTGTGCATCGGGAACGGTGCCAGCGAGTGCTGGAGCGGTCCACTGCTTGTGACCGGCTGGGCTCTCGGTAAGCTCCCAGTCGTTGTCCATCAATGTCTCGAGGTAGTTGTTGTCCCACTGGGTAGGAGTGGAGTTCCAGGCACCTTCGAAACCGCTCGTGGTGGTGTGTACACCCTTGCCAGATCCGAAGTTATTCTTCCAGCCCAGGAGCTGCTGCTCCATAGGAGCGCCCTCTGGTTCGGCTTCCATGAGATCTTCGGCGCCAGCACCGTGCATCTTGCCGAAGGCGTGACCGCCGACAACCAGGGCAACGGTTTCTTCGTCGTTCATTGCCATACGGCCGAACGTTTCGCGGATGTCGCGACCGGAACCGATTGGATCAGGGTTGCCGTTGGGGCCTTCTGGGTTTACATAGATGAGACCCATTTGCACGGCACCGAGTGGTGACTGCAGTTCACGGTCACCGCTGTAGCGCTGGTCGTCGAGCCAAACGTTTTCTGGTCCCCAGTAGACGTCTTCTTCAGGAGCCCACACGTCGGGGCGACCGCCGGCGAAGCCGAAGGTCTTGAAACCCATGGATTCGAGAGCAACGTTGCCGGTGAGAAGCATGAGGTCGGCCCAGGAGATCTTCTGGCCGTACTTGCGCTTGATTGGCTCGAGCAGGGCGCGGGCCTTGTCGAGGTTGCCGTTGTCTGGCCAGCTGTTCAGTGGAGCGAAGCGCTGTTGACCAGCGCCGCCGCCGCCGCGACCGTCGTGGGTGCGGTAGGTGCCAGCTGAGTGCCATGCCATACGGATGAAGAACGGGCCGTAGTGACCGTAGTCAGCTGGCCACCATTCCTTGGAGTCGGTCATCAAGGCGGTGAGGTCAGCCTTGAGTGCGCCTAGGTCGAGGCTGTTGAAGGCCGCGGCGTAGTCGAAGTCGGGGTCCATCGGGTTCGAGTTCGGGTTGCCCTGATGGAGCATGTTCAGGTTGAGCTGGTTCGGCCACCAGTGTTGGTTGGCCGAGCTGCCACGAGCTGAATGGTCGTGTTGTAGTACCGGACACTTGTTCTCGTCGGTCATATTTCTCCTTGATTACTCAGAATTTTGGGGGTTATTACTAGAAAGGTTTGTGCGTTACTTGGTGCGGCACGAGGGACAACGTCCCCAGTACACAACTTCGGCTTCGTCGATCTCGAAGCCGTGATCATCATCGGCGGTTAAACACGGTGTGTCGCCAACAGCGCAATCTATGTCGAACATAACATTGCAGTCACGACAGACAAGATGGTGATGGTTATCGCCAACGCGGTCTTCGTAGCGGGCAACGGATCCAGCAGGCTGGATTCGACGAATCAGACTCTTCTCGACGAAGACACTCAAGGTGTCGTACACCGCTTGGCGAGAGATTGAACCAATGCGCACTCGTACGGCGTCGACCAGTTCGTCGGTCGTTGCATGTGGATGTGCGGAAACGGCTTCGGCAATCGCCAATCGTTGCGCGGTTACGTGGACACCACGGTCGCGCATCTCTTGTTCGGCAGCCCCACTCACCTATGCCACTCAAACAGGTTTTCTGTACTGAGTCAAGAACTTGATTCAGTCCGCAACTTGCTCAAACGGTACGGGCGAGTTCCTGGCGGACCCGAGGCAGCACTTCGGTGCCAAGCAACTCAATACATTCCATCGCATGGTCCACGTTTGAGCCGGGCCAGGTCACCCGCATGGTCAGATGTGTGAGCCCGACAACCCGATGCTGAGCGACAAGACCTGCGACCACCTCGTCGGGGTTGCCGACGACGAAACGATCCTCGGCAAGCTCGGCAAATTGTTGTTCAACCGATGCCGATGGGCCAGCATCAGCGTCGTCAAGCCCATTGTCGTCAAGCCCATTGTCTTGCAACCCCCACGAGGCATACGCCGCGTACTTGGTCAACAGATGGGGAGCGACTCGACGATGCGCCTCGGCGCTGTCGTGATGGCAGAACACTTCGATCAAACGCCCGGCCTCGGTCGCGGGCGGCAAGCCAGCTTCGGCTCGTGCCGTATCGAACATGTCGAACTGGCGCCGGACCTCGGGAGTGGTGGCGTTGGGCATGGCCATGAAGGCATCACCAAGGCGTCCCGCTCGTTTGATCGCCCGGTCAGCGCTGGCGCCAATCCATATCGGCACGCCACCGACCTGGGCTGGCGCTGGTCGCACCGTTGCCCCCGACAGCGAATACCACTCGGTCTCATGGGTCACGTCACGTTCGGTCCACAGCCGGCGAATGATCTCGACGCCATCGACGAAACGCGCAAGACGGTCTTCCATCTTCACACCAAATGCGTCGAATTCTTCCTGGCGATAGCCCTGACCAAGCGTGAGAATGAAACGCCCACCACAGAGCTGGTCGATCAGCGCAACCTGCTCGGCGATATCAACCGGCGGGTGCAGCGGCAACAGCACCAGGTTCGTCCCCAGATCCATGTCCCCGCTGTAGGCAGCCAGATGCGACAACAGCGCCAGTTGGGAGAAGAAGTGGAAGCCGTCGGTCAGATGATGTTCGCCGGCCCAGATCGAATCGAAACCCAACCGCTCGGCCGACTTGACTTGCTCCACGATCGCCCGCAGGTGCTGACCCGCATCCTCGTCCTCGGGATGTTGCGAGTTCAGGTAGATACCCATTTTCAGCGTCATGATGCCCCCTTCACATGTTTATTCTGTGCTGACGTTAACTCACGTGCGCCAACAAGCACATGTGAGTCCTATGCGCCTACGAAAAGTTACCTCCCCAGGGGAAGTAACTTTTGCTCCTAGAACTCGGCTTTGGCTCCGACGACGGCGTCGAGAACATCTTGTTCGTCGAGGATGTCGATGAGTTCATCGTCGGCGCCGGGCAGGATAAGGCCGATTGCGTAGCCACTGATTGCGCCAACAGCGGTGAACATCACCCACATGAGCGTGTCGAGTGGCCAAATGCGCAGCGCCAAGAATGCCACCGCAAGTGTGAGGCCAGCGCCGGCAGTCGATCGGGACACCTTCACCAAAACCATCTCGTGTGCCGGCCAATACCCCCAAGTGGAACTGCTCGTCAATCGCAAGATCGGTGGCGCCCGAGGCGAAGCGAACATCATCAACCGGCTGGCGCTAACTGGCGGTGCGTTGACGCTCCTCCTCATTGGAGTGCCCGGGATCATCTCTCCCAGTGAGGCAAAGTCATAGCCGAGTAAACCAGCATTTCTGTCCCACTTACAGCTCTAGTACACGTCTCGTGCCATCTCCTGCCCGATTCAGCACTACGATCCTTTTTGCGAAGGGGCTTGCATGTATCCGACCGTGAAGGTGACCCAACCGGGCCGCTCAGATCTCTATCTCACGATTGCCGAGCCATTAGTTATCGGCCGCGAATGTGATGGCCTGCTTCTGGCCGACGAAAAAGTGTCGCGCGAGCACCTCAGGCTTAACCCTGCGGGCGGTGGTGTTCTCGTAACCGATCTGGGCAGCACCAACGGGTCATTCCTCGACCAGATCCGGATTACTGGCGAAGCCACCCTGGGTGCCGGTTCGCATCTGACGCTCGGCGACACCACAATCGTTGTCGAAACCCCTCGCCCGCCTGCCGCAGTGAGCCAACCCACCCGCCGCGATATTGGCGGCACCATCGTGGCAACGATCAATCCGGGCAGCACGAACAACCCGCATCCTGGACCCTCCGGACTCCGCAGCAGCGACCAGGTCGTACGGCCGTCGCCTGCAGCCGAAGAGACTCGCCGCACGAGCATGGACGAACTGGTTGCCAGCTTCGGTGATCAGATATCGCTGCCAAGTGGCAGCGGCGACGACACCGTCACCATCATGTTCAGCGACATCGAATCGTCGACCGAACATGCCCTGCGCTCTGGGGACCATCGCTGGTACGAGATCCTGACCTGGCACAACCAACTCGTCGAGCAGCAGGTCGCGGCCCATGCCGGATTCATTGTGAAGAACCAGGGCGACGGGTTCATGATCACCTTCAACAGCGCCCGTCGCGCCATCATCTGCGCCAGCGAAATCCAACAAGCGCTCCATCGTCAGGCTGTCGCGGATCCCGTCAATGCGGTGCGGATCCGGATCGGAATGCATACCGGCGAGGCAATCCGCCAGGACTCTGGCGATCTGTTTGGACGCCATGTCATCATCGCTGCCCGAGTTGGAGCTATGGCCGAGGGCGGCCAGATCCTGGTTTCATCTATCGTCCGCGAGATTGCGTCTGCCCGAGGCGATCTACACTTTGGCCACGGCGAACTCGTCGAACTCAAGGGGGTTGGTGACCAGATGGTCTATCCGGTGCTCTGGGGCGCTGAGCTCCCCACGAAGTAGCCCGACAACCAACGCCGAAGCATGTCTAGCGGCCGACGCTGGCGAAGGTGATCCGCTTCAAATAACCGGTATTAACCGTTTCGTTTTCGTGTTGGGCTGGCCCGATTGGGATGCCAACGAAGGTCGCCGACCTCGAACGGGGCCGTCAGATCTACTTCGGCGATCTGTTTGGACTGCACAGGCTGAGCATCCACCGTGACCGAGACTGAGTCACCGGCAACGGGATCGGAACCGAGGCCATTCAATGCGAACAATGCCGCTAACGCAAGCCCAAAAAGCGCAAGCACCACTGGCAATGCGGGCGAGTGGGGTGATTGGAACCGGATCATCGGTCAGACGAGCGGTAGCCATAGACATGGCATTGACTGCATGCGGAAACGGCAACGCGCCCGTGAGCATCTCGTAGAGCATTGCGCACGACGCGTAGACATCGGCTTGTGGCCCGCAGGTACGGCCTTCGGCTTGCTCGGGCGACATATACGCTGGCGTGCCAACGATTGCGCCTTCCATGGTGCCCATGGTCTCTCTGCCCGTAAGCACTTGAGCAATGCCAAAGTCCGTGACTTTAAGCTGCCAGTCGTGGGTAAAAATCAGGTTTTCGGGCTTGATATCGCGGTGCATGATGCCCTTGCCATGGGCATGGTGCACGCCAGAGAGCGTGGCCAGTACCAGGCCACAGGCACGAGGTGCGGCCAGGCCGTGACGCAAGAACTGCTCCCTTAGCTGTCGTTTGGCAGACGTTCCATGACCAGTGCTAGGTGGCCGTCGCTGTCCACGAAATCATGATGGCAAACATGTCGGGGGATCGAGCGCTGCGACAACAGGAGCCTTAGTCAAGAACCGTTCCCGAACGCTGTCGCCGGCAGCGAAGGAGGCAGTTCCTTGATGACGGCCAGACGGTCAAGCGCTCGGTGGCGCCCAGGTAAACGACGCCCATGGCACCGCGCCCAAGTTCTTGCGTGATCTCGTAATCAGGCAATGCTGCCGGTAACGCGTCGCTGCCCACTAGCTCCGCCTTGATCTACTACCCAAGCGTATGGTGGTTATTCTGCGATCTCAATGGCGTATTCAGGACAGTTATCCACGCAGAGTTGCGCCTTGTCGTGCAACTCTGCAGGGATCTCACCCTCGATCTTGAGCACTGCGTAGCCCTCGTCGTCGACGTCGAAAATCTCGGGGGCCAACATGTAGCAGCGGTTATGCCCTTGGCAGAGTTCGCGGTTGTAATTGATCTTCATAGAAACCCCTTTTACTCAAGCACAGCCAAGCCCGCTGGCCTGATCGAGTATCGCACGTACGCGCCCGACGCTATACGTTCGTCTTCACAGAAACAGGAAGTTCGCGTGGACCCCGGATCTGGCCGGTCGAGAACCGGACGTTCGCCGGGTCAACCAACGAGAAGTCGCGGATGCGGTCGACGAACACATCGAGCGCCACAGATAGTTCCATCCTGGCCAGATTCGACCCGAGACATCGATGAATACCAAGGCCGAATGCGCCATGGCGGTTCTTCTGCCGATCGATGACAAATTTGTCGGCGTCCTCGAATGCTTCGGGGTCTCGGTTGCCTGCTGGGAATGGCAGCAGCAACCAGTCGTCCTTTTTCATTGGACAACCCTGTAGTTCATGATCTTCAGCGACCATGCGAGCCATGGTCACCGGCGCATAGGCCCGCAAGAACTCTTCGACAGCGAACGGGCGCACCTCTGGGTCATCACGGAAACGAGCAAGGTCGTTCGGATGCTGCGCAAGGTGCCAAATCGCTGAACCAATCGAGGACCAGGTGGTATCGATTCCGGCAACAAGCAGCAGGACAACCGTGCCTCGAACATGTTCAGGCGCCAGCGCCTCGCCGAAGATCTCGACGTTCAGGAGATGGTCGATGAGATCGCCTTCGCCCGGTGGTTTGGGGTTGGCCTTACGTTTTGCGATCTGCTGGTCGAAATACCACTCAACCGTTTCCTCTTCGGGGATCTCACGTTGGACAGGATTCTCGATGATGTTGTGAATGAAGCGGCGGAAGACCGGACCGTCTTCAGCCGGTAGTCCCAACATTTGGGCGATGACCTTGACCGGGATGTTCTGCGAATAGCCGATGGCTGCGTCGAACCAGCCCTGTTCATTCGACGTCTCCAGCGCGGCATCGACCAGCGAATGGCAATACTCGCGGGTGAAAGGCTCCAACGCCTGCACCTTGCGAGGCGCGAACGGTCCGAGCAGCAACTTGCGGGCCGGCGCATGG